>Ga0207774_100058_pt1 | contig 115969 bp, 108 predicted proteins | sample TtaePargueraPR_13_FD_187754 | JGI IMG/M metagenome (GOLD analysis project Ga0207774, IMG submission 187754) | Aerobic enrichment media microbial communities from Bioluminiscent Bay, La Parguera, Puerto Rico - Tt and M2 (2) (SPAdes) | ecosystem: Environmental > Aquatic > Marine > Unclassified ... | reverse complement strand
ATGATCTTGGATGTCGCGGGTACGCCTGTGTTACGACACGCCCGACCCAGCCTTTACTGTCTGCAACCAGTTGCCGTCACGCAACGCGATCGAGCGGCTACTCCACCCCGATCAAATGCGTAGACCCGTGAAAGTGACCTCGACACGTACCTGCGACACGCAGCCTCCTCCTGTTTCGCGACGAGAAGGCTACGGAGTCGCCGATGCGGCCGGGCGCGTCTGTCGGCTATCCGATCGTGCCGACAACCGGTCGATGCCTGCCGCCCGATGGCCTCATCGACTGTCGTCGAATAACTGTTGGTTCAAGGACAGAAGCCTCGCCGGTCGGGAGAAGGCGATGATGATTCACCTATGGGAATACGTCCGAGTAGAGACCGCCGGACACCCACCTCATCATCGGGAGGTTCCATGGACAACAAGGCACGCCGGACGCTCGGTGTCCTCGTCGCGACGGCGGCGTTGGCGCTGGCTGCCGCGGCGACACCCGCCGCGGCCACACCCACCAGCACTGTCGACATGGTCACCCCGGTCTCCGACACGGGCGAAACCATCAACCCGGCGGTCCTCGCCGAGCGGATCGACGAGACGATGGTACGGGCCACCCGTCCGGCGGCGCGGCGCGGCGCTGACGGGACGGACCGGGTGCCCGCCGCTGAGGTCGAAGGCAAGACCGAGCCGGGCGAGATCGGCATCAGCAGCATCATCGGTACGGACAACCGTTACCAGACGACCCCGGCGGACTGGTGGCCGGCGAGCTCCACGGTCCAGATCACCCGTACCTCCGGTGGCGTCACCCGGGGACACTGCACCGGTTGGATGATCGGTGCCGACACGCTGATCACCGCTGGGCACTGCGTCTATCCCCGTAACGGCACCGCGTGGTACCCGCGCAACGAGTTCACCGTCTGGCCGGGACGCGACGGCGGTTCCACGCCGTACGGCTCGTGCAGCGTGGCCAGCCTGCACTCGGTCGGGGGATGGGTGAACAGCTTCACCAACGGCTACGACTACGGTGCGATGAAGCTCAACTGCACGGTCGGCAACAGCACCGGAACCTTCGGGTTCATGTGGACCTCCGCCAGCCAGAACGGCACGTCGACCTACAACCGGGGGTACAGCGGGGACAAGTCCTTCGGCACCCAGTGGGCCAGCTCCGACCAGATCCGGGTGACCCAGTCCACCGAGCTGTTCTACCATCACGACACGGTCGGCGGTAACAGCGGCGGACCGGTCTACACGTATGCGGTCACCGATTGCGGCCCCTGTGCGGTGGCGGTACACGCGCACGGCTTCCACGGCAGCGGTGCGCCGAACAACAACCACAACAGCGGACCGCGCATCACCGAGCCTGTGTTCAACAACTTCCTCTACTGGCGCGACCTGTAGTACGACGCAAGACGGCCCTGTCCGGTGACCGCACAACCCGGTCGCCGGACGGGGTCGGCACGGCGACGACGCCCAGCACCTCGCCACAGGTTCCTGATACTCTGTGTAATTGAATAATGACGTGATTCGAGGACTGGCTATGAAACCAGTACGACGAGCGCTTCTGCCGGTGCTGTTCGTCAGCTTGCTGGTGGCGGGCTGCGCGACCGAGTCATCGCGTTCGTCCGAGCCGTCGGCACCGACCAGCCCGGATGCCCCGGTCTCCGACCAGCGGGACGTTTCCTCGGCGTCGCCGGGTTCAGCGGCCGGTCGGGGTACGGCGATCATCGAGGTACGGAACCCGGCGGGTGAACCGTTGCCGGTGATCCCGGTGGAGGCACGCACGGTCGACTGGCCGATGCCCGTGGAACTGTCCGAGGACATCGCCCGGATGACCGACGCGCGTGGTGAGTACACCTGGACCGATCTGCCACCGGGGGAGTACGAATTCACCGTACGGATTCCGGGCGAGGACGTCGCCGCGACCCGGCGGGTGACGGTGGTGGCCGAAGAAATCAGCCGGGTGCCGATGACCCTCGGCTGATCAGCAGCCGGTCCGGCTGCGTACTCGTCAAGGTACTGGCCGGCTGTGTGGCAGGTGCGTCCCGATTCGCTGGCGGGCCGATTCGTACAGCACGACAGTCGCGGCGGTCGCCGCGTTCAGGGAGCTGGCGGAGCCGACCATGGGAATCCGGACGAGCTGGTCGCAGGCTGCCCGCCAGCCGGCGCTGATGCCGGTGGTCTCGTTGCCGATCACCGTCAGCGTCGGCTGCGTGAAGTCGTGGTCGGCGGCCACCCGATCGCCGCGCTCATCGGTCGCCACGATGCCGATGTCGATGCCGCCGGCACGGATGTCAGCGACCCAGGACAGAACGGTCTGGTGGGTGGGCACCCGGACCACGGGCAGGGCGAACAGTGAGCCGGTGCTCGCCCGGACCGCCTTCGGGTCGTACACGTCGGCCGCGTGGCCGGTGACGATGACCCCGGATGCGCCGAACGCGTCCGCGGAGCGGATCAGGTTCCCGATGTTGCCGGGGCTGGTGGGCCGGTCGAACACGACGACGTACATGGTCGGTCCGACCGGGATGCGGCGCAGGTCGTCGTCGGCGATCGCGACCACGGCCAGCAGTTCGGGGACCGTGTCCGCCTTGCCACCCAGTTCGTGCATCAGCTCCCGGGTGACGGCGATCTTCTCGGCCGGGACCGTGTCCAGGGTCCGGCGTGCCCAGTCGGACAGGTGGCGGCTGTCGGCGTGCAACAGCTCGCGGATCTGCCAGCCGTGTTCGAGGGCCATGCTGATCGGGCGTACGCCCTGCACGAGGAGTTCGCCGCGCCGCTGCCGCTTGCTCCGGTTGCCGAGGAGAGCTTCCCACTGTTGAAACCGCGCATTGCGGCTACTCACCCGCAGACTCACGGGTCGGAAACTACGGCCGATGCCGGCGGCGTCGCCCGACAGAACCGGTACAGAACATGTCGGGTGGTCGGGAGCGGTGCTGTCGCACGATGGGGGCATGGACGACACGACCCTGGTGTCCCGCTTTCTCCGCGACGGCTTCGTGAAGCTGCCGGGTGCCGTCGCGCCGCGCGTGGCCGCGGACTGCGCGCGGCTGCTGTGGCGTGAGACCGGCTGCGAACCGGACGATCCGGCGACGTGGACGCGGCCCGTGCACTGGGTGCCCGGCATGGCACAGGGCCCGTTCGCCGCCGCACCCAACTCGCCTTACCTGCATCACGCGTACGACCTGCTCGTCGGCGAGGGACGCTGGGAGCCGCGGTACTCGCTCGGCACGTTCCCGTTGCGCTTTCCGCACGACAGCGAGCCGGACGACGCGGGCTGGCACATCGAGGGGAGCTACCTGCCGGAGGGCGAGAGCTGGTACTTCACCAATGTTCGCTCCCGGGGCCGGGCGCTGCTGATGCTGTTCCTGTTCAGCGAGGTCGGTGCGGATGACGCCCCGACCCGGATCCGGGTCGGCTCGCACCTCGACGTGCCGAAAGTGCTGGAGAAGTACGGGGAGAACGGAGCGAGCGGCCTCGCTCTTGCACCCGGGCTGGTGGCGGCATCCGAGCACCGGCCACTCGCCCTCGCCACCGGGTCCCCGGGGGACGTCTACCTGTGCCATCCGTTCCTGGTGCACGCGGCGCAGCCGCACCACGGGGCGCGGCCACGTTTCATGGCCCAGCCGCCGCTGATGCCGGGTGCGGCGTACGAACTGGAGCGGGCCGACGGCGCGTACTCACCGGTGGAGACCGCGATCCGCTGGGGGCTCGGCCGGGACACTCCCGGTCCGGGCGGGGACGACGTCGACGTACCGGTGCGGTGGCTGTGATCGATAACATCGCGGGTCGTCCGGTGGACCGGGTAGCCGTTCCGTAGGTGGACGACTCGGAGCTTGTCCGACGAGAACAGCTATCTTGCCAGCTCAAACACTCTGAGCGTCCCCGGCGTTCGATCAAACTGATCGACGTTGGTCGTTTGACGTATGACGTCGTGAGCGCTAACTTCTGAGGTGGCGGGTCACGTGGCTGCCGGGAGCCTGGTGACGCACTGCTGCGGTCTGCGGGAGCCCGCTCGGATCGTGGGCTCAGCGCGCCGTACCGCGCACGGAATCGTCCCGTGCGACTCCACTGTGCTGACGTTACCGCCGCCGGACGCCGGCACATCCCCTGAACCCACGCGCATCCGTCCGCTCGTGGGTGATTCTGATCGAAGGAGTGGATCATGACGTCTGTGAGTGCAGCACGTCCCGTTTCTCCACCTGGACGTCGCTGGCGGTCCATGGTGGCCGCAGCCGCCACCATGGTCATGACAGGAGGCGCGCTCATCACCGTGAACGCGGCGCCTGCGGCAGCAGCGACAGTGGACACCAACGCCTGGTACGTCCTGGTCAACCGGAACAGCGGAAAGGCACTTGACCTGTACGGGCTGGCCACCGAGGACGGCGCGCGGATCAGCCAGTGGTCCCGCAACGACGGCGCGAACCAGCAGTGGCAGTTCGTCGACTCCGGCGGCGGCTACTACCGGCTGAAGTCCCGCCACTCCGGCAAGGTCCTCGACGTCTACGAGTGGTCCACCGCCAACGGCGCGGCCATCGTCCAGTGGACCGACCACAACGGCACCAACCAGCAGTGGCGCCTCGCCGACTCCGACGGCGGTCACATCCGGCTGATCAGCCGACACAGCAACAAGGCCCTCGAAGTACAGGGTGCCTCGACCGCCGACGGTGGCAACATCGTCCAGTACGACGACTGGGGCGGCAACAACCAGCAGTGGCAGCTCGTGCGGGTCGACGGCGGCGGTGACCCGCCGCCACCGGGCGACAGCGGGTGCGGCAGAGCTCCGACGCTGTCCAGCGGCACCCACACGATCCAGAGCAACGGCCAGAACCGCCAGTTCATCCTGCGGGTGCCGGCCAACTACAACAGCAACAACCCGTACCGGCTGATCTTCGCCTTCCACTGGCGCGGCGGCACCATGCAGGACATCTCGTCCGGCGGCACCAGCGGGGCTGCCTGGTCCTACTACGGCCAGCAGGAACAGTCGAACAACAGCGCGATCCTGGTCGCACCCCAGGGATTCGGCAACGGCTGGGCGAACAACGGCGGTGAGGACGTCAGGTTCGTCGACGACATGATCAGGCGGATCGAGAGCAGCCTCTGTGTCAACCCGCGACAGCGCTTCGCGCTCGGCTTCAGTTGGGGCGGCGGGATGAGCTACGCCCTGGCCTGCGCGCGGGCCGACGTCTTCCGGGCCGTCGCGGTCATCTCCGGAGCACAGATCAGTGGGTGCAGCGGCGGTAGCCAGCCGATCGCGTACTTCGGGCTGCACGGCATCTCGGACAACGTCCTCAGCATCGGCCAGGGCCGTTCGCTACGGGACACCTTCGTCCGCAACAACGGATGCACCTTCCAGAACCCGCCGGAGCCGGGCGCCGGCAGCCGTACCCACATCACCACGGCGTACTCGGGATGCCGGGCCGGGTATCCGGTGCAGTGGGCGGCGTTCGACAACGGGCACATGCCGGGCCCGGTGGACGGGACGTATGCCGAGAGCGGCGTGACGACCTGGACCAAGGGCGAGATCTGGCGGTTCTTCGCACAGTTCTCCTGACCCCGACGCTGAGGCGGCTCGCCGCTGCAGCCGGACGACAGCCGCCACTTCCAGTCACCTGGAAGTGGCGGCTGTCGGGTGTCCGGTAGGTAACCGCTTCACGGACTACCGCGGCCGCCGCGGCGCGTCAGGCCGGGCTGAACCGCCACTGCTGGTTGAGGCCCTGGTGGCAGTTCCACTGGAGGAGGCGCGCCCCGTCGCCGGTGGCGGCACCGTTGACGTCCACGCACAGCCCGCTCGGTACGCTCCGCAGCGTGTAGACCCCGGTGGTGCTGGTCGTGGTCGCGGTGAACCGCTGCCGGCTGCTGTTGGTACAGGTCGCCTGCTGGAGGAAGGCACCGGCGCTGGTGGATCCGCCGGTCACCTCCGCGCACTTGCCGCTGTGGACGGCCTTGAGGTAGACCGCGCCGCCGCCGGCGTCCACGGCCTGCCACTTCTGGTTGTTCCCGCCGGTCGCCGCCCACTGGTGGATCTGAGCGCCGTCGGCGGTGGAGACGCCGTTGACGTCCATCAACTTGTTGCTGTGCTGCGCGGCGATGGTCCAGGTCCGGCCGGCGACCCCGTCACCCGGCGGGTCGTCCGGCTGGCCGACTCCGGCTCCGCCGAAGGTGAACGAGTCCAGGTCGAACCAGTTGTTCGAGCTTCCCTTGAACACCATGTAGAGGGTGTGGGTGCCGGCGAGTGGGGCGACGTTCACCGGGGACGTGGACTGGTAGTTGTCCCAGCCTCCGGTGCTCGGAACCGGCGTGGTGGCCAGCAGCGTGCCGGTCGGCGAGTCGGCGCGCAGTTCGATCGAGCCGCCACCGGACGGCGACGACAGCCGGTACCTGACGTCGGTGATACCGGACAGGCTCATCGGGGTGAACGCCACCCAGTCGTTGTTGGAGATGTCCCCGATCCGCTTGCCGCTCTCCGCCCCGGCCTGATCGATGACCCGGGTGCCGGACTGGCTGCTGTAGTACTCGGCCTGCTTGTGCTTCGGCTGGAGGATCACCTTCGCGTAGCCGGTGAGCGGTGCTGCCCCTCCGTCGCCGCCGTCGTCGGTGTACCGGGCGTTGAGCGCGTAGAACAGGTTGGCTCCGTCGGGATGCCCGCCGAGCAGTTCGGTGGGGATCGTTCCCGAGCAACCCGGGTAGTCCGTGGTCTCGTGTTCGTGGTCGTCGTGACCGAGCGCCGGATTGACCAGCACGTCGTCGCAGTCGACCGGCGCGCCGCCCGGATCGGACACGTCGACCGTGTACGCGACCTGGTCGCCGAAGGTCAGCATGCCGCCGTTGGCCGGGGCGGTGATGGTGACCACCGGTGCGCTGTTGCCGACGGTGATGTTCACGTTGGCGAAGGCGGTCCGGCCGGTGTTGTCGGTGACCGTCAGCTGTGCGGTGTAGTTGCCGTTGCTGGTGTAGACGTGCGACGGGTTGGCTGCGGTCGAGGTGCCGCCGTCGCCGAAGGTCCACTGGTAGCTGATCGTGTCGCCGGGGTCGGGGTCGGCCGATCCGGCGCTGCTGAACTGGACCGTCAGCGGCGCGTACCCGCTGGTCGGCGTACCGGTCGCCTTGGCGATCGGTGACCTTCCGCCCTGGATGTAGTCGATGCGGTAGAGACCGGAGTCGCTGTTGCCGCCACCGAAGTTGCTGCCCCACTCCAGCAGGTAGAGCGAGCCGTCCGGACCGAACTCCAGGTCCATCGGCTTGTTGAACTCCGCGCTGGGCAGGAACGGGTTGGTACGGGTCACCGCTGTCGCGGAGTCGAAGTGCACCTCTTTGACGTAGCTGCGTGACCACTCGTAGAAGAAGTGCACGCCGTCGTAGTAGGGCGGGAACTTCGTGTCGGACGGGTTCGCGGCGTCGTACCGGTAGACCGGCCCGCCCATCGGCCCGGAGCCGCCGGCGCCGAGCTCCGGAAAGGTCGGCGAGGTGCCGTAGCCGTACCACATGTTGGGCGCGACGACCGGACGGAGATTGGTCAGGCCGGTGTTGTTGGGCGAGTTGTTGACCGGCGCGTCGCAGTTGAACTTCGCGCCGACGACGCCGGTGTCCGGGTTGTACGGCGCGTAGGGCTGGTTGTCGCCGTGGCAGAACGGCCACCCGTAGTTGCCGGGCGACTTGATCACGTTCAGTTCGACCAGACCCTCGGGGCCGCGGTTGGTGGTGGGCGGGTTGCGGTCGGGCCCGTAGTCGGCCAGGTACACCCAGCCGTTGTCCGGGTCGATCGAGAAGCGGAAGGGGTTGCGGAAGCCCATCGCGTAGATTTCCGGTCGGGTCGACGCCGTCCCCTGAGGGTAGAGGTTGCCTGCCGGGATGCTGTAGCCGCCGCCGGCCGACGGCCTGATGCGCAGCAACTTTCCACGCAGGTCGTTGGTGTTGCCGGCGGTCCGGGCGGCGTCGAGCATGTGCCTGCCCGGCCGCCAGTCGAGCGGGGCGTAGCCCTGCCAGTTGGGGTCGAGGTTCGGCGCGACGTCGTCGCCGGTGCCGATGTAGAGGTTGCCGTCCGGCCCGAAGCTGATGTACCCGCCGGTGTGACCGGGCTCGGCGAACGTCCGGTCCCGGTACGCCGGGATGTCGATGATGGTGACCTGGCTGGACATGTTCAGCGTGTCGCCGGTGAGGGTGAACCGGGACACCCGGTTGATGTCCGTGGAGCTGCTCGCCGGCGAGTGGTACAGGTAGACGTACCCGTTGCTGGCGAAGTCCGGGTCCAGCGCGATTCCCGTCAGGCCGTCCTCGCCACCGGTGTAGACGCTGAGGGTGCCGGCGGTGACCGTGCTGTTCGTGCTCGGCTTGAAGATCTTCACCTGGCCGCCGCGTTGGACGTAGAGCACGCGGCCGTCGGGCGCCACCGCCAGCGCCATCGGGTCGACGGTGTTGCTGTCCAGGGTGCGCTTTTCGAAGTTGTTCCAGACGGTGCCGCCGCAGTCGCCGGGCTCGTTGCCGGCGGCCCACTGCACGCCGCCGAGCACGTGGTCACGGAAGAGGGTCTCGCTGTACGACTCGACGGCATGTCCCATGGCGGTGGCCCAGACCCGACCGCCTCCGACGTTACGGCACCAGGAGATCGGGTGGTCCGGCCCCATCGCCTGGGAGCCCGGGTTGTACGTCCGTTCGTCGGCGGTCACCAGGACGTGCACGGCGCCCCGCGGGTTGGCGTTGAAGTTGTACCACTCCTCACTGCGATTCCAGCGGTCCGGCAGGTCGGCCGTCGACGGGTGCGCCTTGTCGGCGACGATGGCGGTGCCCGGCAGCACCCCGGGGGAGTGTTCCGTCATGTGTACGCCGCCGTTGACGGTCTGGTCCCACCACGGATACTCGCCCTCGATGTTCATATCGGTGGCGTTGTGCACTGCGGCGATGCCCTTGCCGCTGGCGAGGTACCCCTCTACGGCCTGGCGTTGGGCGGCCGAGGTCCAGATCATGCCGGAGGTCTGGAACATGATGAGGACGTCGAAGGTGGCCAGGTTGGCCGGGGTGAAGACGTTCGAGTCCTCACTGTGTACCAGTTCGAAGTTGTTGGCCGCCGCCTGCTGCTGAAACATGGCGATCCCGGCGGGGATCGAGTCGTGTCGGTATCCGACGGTCTTGCTGAACAGCAGGGCGCGGAAGGTCGGGGCCGCCGACGCCGGGTTCACGAGCGCGAGCGCCAGTATCAGGCCGGCGATCAGTCCGATGATAGGTGTGTTGCGACGCATGCCGTCTCCTCGTTGGGGGCGGGCAACAGTGGGGTGCGACCACGGGCCGGCCACCTCCCACCACCCGTCGGGCGGTTGCGCGGGTGCGAGGGCACGAGGGCCCGCTCCGGGGGGCGTCGTGCCGTCCGTCATTCCGGCGACTGGTACGCCGAATCTGACGCAACGTGATGATGGGATGGGGTGTGGCCTGCGGTCTGCCAGCGGTCATTTGATGCTGGTCGGTGAGCTGATCATCGATGTTAACGACAACATGCGCTGATGCCCATCAGCGCGCTGGTGGCCCGGCAGCCCGCTTGGGCCGCGACGCCACGGCCGAGCGGTCGGCCGGGAGTCGCTGTGGGTTCAGGGATTGCGAACTCATTCCCAAGCACCTATCTTCATACGTGTGATGTTTCGTGTGTGTCAAGGAAAACTTGAGCACGACAACACCGAGTCTTGCTCTGAGCATTGAGGGCGAGGTCATCGCATTGACAGAAGGTGATCGACGCCAGACGAGACGACGCCTCGAAAACTACTATCCGTAAGGATTTCGACGATGGTGGACCGACGCCCGGCGTCGCTGCTCGCTCTGCGGGGCATCAGCAAGTCCTTCCTCGGGACGCGGGTTCTCGACGGCGTCGACCTCGATGTCGCGCCGGGCGAGGTCCACGCGGTCGTCGGTGAGAACGGCGCCGGGAAGTCCACCCTCATGAAGGTCGTCTCGGGCGGGTACGCCCCCGACGAGGGCTCCGTCGAGTTCGCTGGACGACGGTGCGTGTTCGCCGGACCGCGTGATGCCCAGCGGGCCGGGATCGGCATCATCCACCAGGAGTTCAACCTGCTGCCGGAGCGCACCGTCGCGGAGAACGTGTTCCTGGGCCATGAGCCGCTTCGCCGCGGTCTGGTCGACCGTCGGCAGATGCGCGCCCGGACCGAGAGACTGCTGGCCTCCGTCGGTGAGCGGGCGCTGCCGGTCGATACTCCGGTGGGGCGCCTCGGCGTCGCCCAGCAGCAGGTTGTCGAGATCGTCAAGGCGCTGGCCCTCGACGCCCGGCTGCTCATCATGGACGAGCCCACCGCGGCCCTGGCCGACCACGAGGTGGAGCTGCTCTACCGACTGGTGCGTCGGCTGCAGGACCAGGGGATCGGTCTGCTCTACGTCTCGCACCGGCTCACCGAGGTCTTCGACCTGTCCAGCCGGATCACGGTTGTCAAGGATGGCCGCCGGGTGGACACGCTGCGTACCGCCGACACTGCGGCCGAGGAACTGGTACGGCTCATGGTCGGTCGGGAGATGTCCACGCTCTACCCCGACCGGGCCGGGGCCGGCGACGGCGCCGTGCGGCTCGCCGTCCGGGGCGGGGGGAACCGGAAACTGCGGGATGTCGACCTGCAACTGCGCGCCGGTGAGGTGCTCGGCGTCGGTGGCCTCCAGGGCTCGGGGCGCTCGGCGCTGGCTCGCGCGCTGTTCGGCGCGGTTCCGTTCACCACCGGTGAGGTCACGCTCGACGGCGTACCGGTGCGGTTGCGCTCCCCACGGTCGGCGACCCGGGCCGGTATCGCCTACGTCACCGAGGACCGCAAGGGCGAGGGCATCGTCGCCCGACAGTCGGTGCTCGACAATGCGTTGCTCGCGGTCCGGGCCGTCGCCGCGAACCGCTCCGGCCGCCCGGCCGGCACGGCGCGAGCCGCCGGGGTCGCGCGGGGCGGCCGGGCCGCCCGGGTCCGTGAGTTACTTGCCGCCGTCGATGTCCGGGCCGCCGGCGAGGACCAGGAGATCCGTTTCCTGTCCGGCGGCAATCAGCAGAAGGTCGTCCTGGCGAGATGGCTCGCGGTGGACCCGGTGGTCCTGCTCTTCGACGAACCGACCCGCGGCATCGACGTCGGCGCCAGATCGGCGATCCACCATCTCGTCCGTCGGCTCGCCCGGGACGGCGCCGCCGTGCTGATGATCTCATCCGATCTACCTGAGCTGATCGGTATGAGTGACCGGATGATCGTCATGCGCGACGGTCGGGTCGCGGGTGAGCTGCCCGCCGGCGCGACCGAGCCCGACGTCCTCGCCCTCGCGGTCGGCACCGGGCGGGAGACGCCCGCGTGACCGCTGCCGCACTGCGGTCCGCTCGACGGTCCGTGCCAGGCGTCTTCGTGGCGCTGGCCCTCACCCTGGTCGTCGGCTGGCTGGTCGTCGCGATCGACGGAGGTCAACTGTTCAACCAGTCGACGACGGTGAGCCTGCTGCACGTCGCCGCCGGGCTGGGGCTGGTGGCGGTCGGCCAGACCCTGGTCGTCCTCGGCGGTTCGCTCGACCTTTCCGTGGCGTACGTGGTGAGCCTGAGCACCCTGGTCGCGGCGGAGACGATGAACGGCCGCGACGGCGCGCTGCTGCCCGGCATCGGCCTGGCGCTCGCCGTCAGCGCCGCCATCGGGCTGTTCAACGGACTGCTCGTCACCCGGCTGCGGATCAACGCGTTCATCGCGACACTGGGCGTCGGACTGCTGCTCAAGGGCTACCTCGACAACGGCTACGACGGCCCGGCCGGCAGCACCTCACCGGCGCTCGTGCAGACCCTCGGATACCAGCGAGTCGGTCCCGTCCCGGTGTCCTTCCTGCTGCTGATCGCGGTCACCGGGGCGTGCTGGTTCGTCCTTTCCCGGACCCGGTTCGGCCACCACCTGGTCGCGGTCGGCGGTGACCCGCAGGTCGCCAGACTCTCCGGCGTCCGCAACGACCGGGTCCTGGTCACCGCCCATGTGATCTGCGCGCTCTGCGCCGGGCTCGCCGGGATCTACCTGGCCAGCCGGCTCGGCTCGGGCGCGCCCCGGGTGGGCACCGAGGGCCTCTACGACCTGGAGTCGATCGCCGCTGTCGTCATCGGGGGCACCGCCCTCGCCGGTGGACGCGGTGGCGTCATCGGCACCGTCGGCGGCGTACTGCTGCTCGCCAGCATCGACGCCATCTTCAACCAGCTCGAGGTCGACGCCTTCTTCAAACAGGTGATCCGGGGCGCCGTGATCATCGTCGCCGTGGCCGTCTACGCCCGCCGGACGCTGCGAAAGGCGGCCTGGTGATCATGCAGATCGTCCAGCGTCGCCCCGGGTCGCCGCGCTGGGCAGGTGCCGGCGGTGTGCTGCCCATCCTCGCGATACTCGGGGTGCTGCTGATCCTCGTCACCGTCCGGCAGCCCGATTTCCTGGCTCCGGCGTCGCTGATGTCGTTCCTCGGTCGTTCGGCGCCGATCATCCTGCTCGCCGCCGGGCAGTACTTCGTGATCGTCTCCGGCGAATTCGACCTGTCGGTCGGTGCACTGGTCACCGCGCAGGTCGTGGTGGCCGCCCGGATCATCGACAGCGATCCCACTCGGACCTGGCCGGCGGTGCTGGTGCTGCTCGGCGGTGGTGCGCTCGTCGGGCTGGTCAACGGTCTGATCACGACGCGCCTGCGGGTGCCTTCGTTCATCACCACACTCGGCATGTTCCTGATCCTGGTGGGCGCGGTCTACCTGTGGTCCAACGGCGCGCCCAAGGGCGGGTTCTCCGAAGAGTTCCGCCAGTTCGGCCGGCGTGCGGTCGAGGACGTGCCGGTACTGGGCCGGGTCCCGTACTCGCTGCTGGTCCTGCTGGTCCTCGCGGCGCTGGCCGTGCTGCTGACGCGCTCCGACTTCGGCCGGATCCTGGTCGCCGTCGGGGACAACCCACGCACCGCGCGACTGAGTGGGGTGCGGGTCCGGCGGGTACGCACCATCGCCTTCATCCTCAGCGGCCTCGCGGCAGCCGTCGCCGCCATCCTGATCGGTGGCTACAGCGGCGTCTCCTTCCAGGCCGGCGCCGGCCTCGAGTTCGGGTCCATCACCGCGGTCGTCCTCGGCGGAGTCGCGTTGGGCGGCGGTCGTGGGTCGGTCGTCGGCGCGATGCTCGGTGCGGTGACCCTCGAGCTGCTGTTCGCCCTCATGAACTTCTACGGCGTCTCCGGCGCACTCAGACCGACCGTCCAGGGCGCCATCATCCTGTTCGCCGTGGCGGTCGCTACCCGACGTTCCTCGTCGAGATAAGGGGATCCTGGTGAAACGTCGCATGACCGCGCTGTCCGCGGTGGCCCTGCTCGCCCTCGCCGGCTGCGCAACGGATCAGCCGACCGCAGCCAGTTCCGGCGGATCGTCGGCGCCGGCAACAGGCACCGGTGACCAGTCGAAGTTCTTCGTACAGGCCGACTACGACAAGGAGTTGGCGCTGCTCGACGCCACCCCGACCGGCCCGCCGGACAAGCCGTGGGAGCAGGTGCTCGACCCGACGATGGTGGACACCGCGAAGTACGCCAAGGCCGGCCCGTACAAAGATCTGCTTCTCCAACGCCGCGCTGAACAACCCGTGGCGGCAGGTCGGGTTCAAGACCATGCAGGCCGAGGTGGAAGCACAGGCGGACCTGATCAAGGAGTTTGTCCACATCGATGCCGAAGGCAAGGACCAGAAGCAGATCGCCGACATCAACGACCTGCTCGGCAAGGACTGTGACGCGCTCATCGTCTCGCCGAACACCACCGCCACGCTCACTCCGGCGGTCGAGGCGGCCTGCCGTACCGGTCTGCCGGTCATCGTCTTCGACCGGGGCGTGGACACCGACTGCCCGGTCACGTTCATCAACCCCATCGGCGGGTACGGCTTCGGCCACGTCGGCGCCGAGTTCGTCAGCCAGCAAATGGCCCCGGGCGGCAAGCTGCTCGCCCTGCGCATCCTGCCCGGCGTCGACGTGCTGGAGACCCGCTGGTCCGCCGCGAAGGTCGTCTTCGACCGGGCGCAGGTCGACGTCGTCGGAGTCGAGTTCACCGACGGCGACCCGGCGAAGACCAAGAAGATTGTCGACGACTACATCCAGCGGTACGGCACGATCGACGGTGTCTGGATGGACGCCGGCGCGGTCGCGGTCGCCGCGGTCGAGGCGTTCCAGGACGCCGGCAAGCCGGTGCCACCCATCAACGGCGAGGACCAGCTCGACTTCCTGCGGATGTGGAAGGACAACGGCCTCACCGCGATCGCCCCGACCTACCCGACCTACCAGTGGCGTACGCCGATCATCGCCGCCCTGCGGATCCTCGACGGCCAGCAGGTGTCCAATCCGTGGAAGCTGCCGCAGCCGACGATCACGGAGGAGAATCTGGACAGCTACCTCGACCCGGACATGCCGCCGCTGCACTACGCGATGTGCGGCTGCACCGGCCTGCCGGGCTACCCGCAGCGCTGGAAGTAGACCCGGTGTACCAGATCGGGGTGAACCCCTGGGTGTGGACCTCGCCGGTGGACGACGCGGCGCTGGCCGAGTTGCTGCCCCGGATCGCCGGGTTCGGCTTCGACGCCGTCGAACTGCCGATCGAGCAGCCCGGCGACTGGGACCCGAGCCGTACCTGGGATCTGCTCGCGGAGCTCGGGCTGACCGCGGCGGGCGTCTGCGCGGTCACCCCACCCGGCCGGGACCTCGTCGACGCCCCACCGGCGGTGGTCGAGGCGACAGTGGCCTACCTGAAAGGCTGCGTCGACAGCGCGGTGGCCGTCGGCGCGCCGACCGTCGGCGGGCCGGTCTACGCCTCGGTGGGTCGGACCTGGCGGATGACCCCGGCCGCCCGCGCCGCGTGCTACGCGGAATTCCGCCGAGCCCTGGCCCCGGTCGCCGATCATGCCGCCGCCCACGGCGTGACGATCGGCGTGGAAGCGCTGAACCGGTACGAGACGAGCGTGGTCAACACGATCGATCAGACGGTGGAGCTGATCGACGGTCTACCGCCGAACGTCGGGCTCATGATCGACACGTACCACATGAACATCGAGGAGGCCGATCCGTACGCGGCGGTCGCCGCCGCTGGGCCGTACATCAAACACGTCCAGGTCAGCGGCACCGACCGGGGGGCTCCCGGCGCGGACCACCTGGACTGGCCCCGGTTTCTCACCGCCCTGGTCACGACCGGGTACCGGGGCGCGATCTGCATCGAGTCGTTCACCCCGGAGAACGAGACGATCGCGACCGCCGCGTCGATCTGGCGGCCCCTCGCCGCGTCGCCCGACCGGCTCGCGCTCGACGGCCTGACCTACCTTCGGCAGGCCCTGCGGTCCGCACCCGGACCGCCACCCGTCGGCCGGCCCGGCGCGGGCGGTGATCACCAGTAGGTTCGTGACGGTGCTGGCCAGCTGATCACTAGGGATTCACCTCGATCATCCCTGCCCGCGCTCGGCCGCACATATCATGCGAACGATCCACCATGAGCACTCTGTGCCCTTGCGTCGGGCTCGGACGGTGCCTTTATCTGGTGCTGGCTGGCATCTGGTGCTGGCTGAAAGGTGTGAGATCGGTGCCGAACGAGGCGAAGCGATGAGTATATCGATGAGGAGCCAGTTCCGGATCCTCACCGGGGCGGTCATGGGCCTGGTCACGATGGTTGCCCTGACCGCCTCGGTGGCACCCAGCCCGGCCGACGCCGGTGAGCCGCTGCCCGGCACCAGGGTGTCCGACGCGGATCTTCGCCTGCTGACCGAGGCGGCCACGTCGTGTCCCACCTTGACCCCGGCGCGGCTCGCCGGTCAGGTGATGGTCGCGTCCCGGTTCTCGGGGATGCCGGTCGAGGCGGTGCGCTCGGTCGGCGGGCAGGGCGTCGCCGGTCTGGTGCCCACCGTGTGGGAGAAGTGGGCCCCCTGGGAGGAGGCGCGGCCGGCTGACCGGGAAGCCAGCGTCACCGCCCTCGCCCACCACATGTGCCAGCTGGTCGGCCAGCTCCGGGTGCTGCAGATCGACGGCGACCGGTGGCAGCTGGCGTTGGCGGCGCACTGGGTCGGTATGGAGCCGGTCGTCGATGCTGGTGACGTCCCGGCCGGCGCCCAGGAGTACATCGACACCGTGGAGCGGTACGCCATCTGGTACGCGTTGCAGCCGGAGTTCGGTGGCAGTGGTGACGCGGCGCCCGAGACGTTCGTACCGGCCGTCGCGCGGGCCGCCACCGACGCCGCGCCGTCGCCGGTGCCGGATGCGTATCTCGAACTGATCCAGGCTGCTGGTGCGGTCTGCCCGCAGCTGCCTCCGGCTCGGGTCGCCGCGCAGCTCATGGCGACCTCCGCGTTCGACCCGCAGCGGCTCGGCCCGTTGGGCGAGCAGGGCATCGCGCAGTTCCTCCCCCAGATGTGGGTGACCTACGCACAGCCGTCGGCGACGGCGTCGCCGTGGACCCCGGCCTCGGCTGTTCCGGCTCTCGGCCAGGCCATGTGCGCCCTCCTGGAGGCCGTACCCGGAACCGGACCAGACGACTATCCGCTGGCACTGGCGGCGTTCCTCCGCGGCGACCCGACGATCCGTACGCTGGCCGAGGTGCCGGGCGGCGACGGGATCCTGGCCCTCGCCGAGCAGGTGAGCCGCTTCGAGGCCGAGTACGCCAAGGACCCGAGGTTGGCCCCGCCGGCCGCTGCCTCCCCGTCGGCGAGCCCGACCACCACGCCCAAACCCAAGGCCGGGGCAACCACCGGCGCCCCGACCACCCCGCCGGCAGCGCCCGCGCAGCCAGCGCCGACGGCGCAGACGCCGAAGCCGAGCGCCCCGGAGCCGAGCGCCTCCGACCAGCCACCGGTCAAGGCCAAGGACGCCGACGGGACCAACCGTGCGTACGGCCCGTTCTTCGTCTACAACCTGGCCACCGAGATGTGCCTGGACATTCCGGGGATCGGCGCCGGGCCACGCGACGGACCGGTCCTGCAGAACCTCTGCTACGTGCACACTCAGGACAACCAGGAGTACGCCTTCGTCCCACGTCGGGTCGACTCCGCCGGCAACCAGTTGTACTGGATCCGTAGCATCGCCTCCCAGTACTGTCTGGACCTGCCCGGCCTCGGCTCGGTCCCGGCGGGAACCAGGGTGTACGAGACCGGCTGCTTCGACGACGAGAACCAGTACTGGCGGCTGCAGCCGACGGTGAGGTCCGGCGACACCCAGTTCTACCGGCTGATAAACACCGCCTCGAACCTCTGCCTCGACGTGCGCGGCACCGGGACCGGTGGACTGGACGAGAACATCGAAGTGACTGGCTGTAGAGGAAACGACGACCACGACTGGGCACTGATCCGGCGGGTGAACTGGTGACCGGTTCACGGACCGGGTGACGGAGGCGTCCCGCCGTCACCGCTGCCGCAGCTCGCGGCGGGACAGGCCGAAGGCGAACGCGGCCAGCAGGGTCGCCCCGGAGGCCAGGAAGACCGCCGTGCTGCCGTACCGGTCGACCACCAGGCCGGCGGCCACCGTGGACAGCGGGAACAGGCTCAGCGCGGCGAAGACGATCGCGCTCATCACCCGGCCCAGCAGGTGCGGCGCGGTGCTCTGCTGCATGGTGGTGATCACCAGTACGTTCGTGACGGTGCTGGCCAGACCGGCCACCACCAGGGCCACCACCGCGCCGAGGTAGCCGGCGAACGGCACGGCGGCGATCGCCAGGCCGAGCGTCATGCCGGCGACCATCGCCGTCGCGCCGCGCCGGGGCAGCCCGGCCAGGCCGGCGGAGAACAGCCCACCGACCAGCGAGCCGGCGGTGAACGCGGCCAGCAGCCCACCCAGCCCGCCCGCGCCGGCGGCCAGCTCGCCGTTGCTGAGCGACGGCAACCCGATCCGGACCATGCCGCCGACGGTCAGGTTGGCGGCGGCGGTCACCAGCAGCACGGTACGCAGCAGCGCCGACTCGCGTAGCAGCCGCCAGAACCCGACCGGCGGTGCGTCCGACGGCGGTGCGCCACCGTCCGGTCCCGCCCTGCCCGGTTGCGGGCCGTCGTCGTCGACCGGTGGCGGTGGCGGTGGCGGTGGCACCGTGCCCCGCGCGACGCCGCCGATCATCGCCAGGCAGACCGCCGAGACAGCGAACGTCGCCGCGTCCACGCCGAACGCCACCGCCGGGGAGAGCGCCGCCACGACCAGCCCGGCCACCCCGGGGCCGATCATCCCGGCCGTGAAACTCGCGGTGCTGTGCAGCCCGTTGCCGGCCTGCAACTGATCGGCCGGCAGCAGCCGTGGGGTGATCGCGTAGGCAGCCGGCTGGAACAGGCCCGCGCCCAGGCCGGTGCCGGCGACCAGCACCGCGATCACCGGTACGGACGGGTTGTCGGCGACGGCGGCCGCGACGATGCCGGCGGTGAAGACGACCCGGCTCAGGTCGGAGATCAGCATCACCCGCCACGGTCCGATCCGGTCGGACAGGATCCCGCCCAGCGGTGTCGTCGCCAGCCGGCACACCCCGTACCCGGCGACCAGCAGGCCCAGCTCGCGCCCGCCACCGCCGAGCTGGTAGACGAGGAACGGCAGAGCGACGGCGTGGAAGGCGTCGCCGAACACGGACACCAGTTCGGCAGCGAACAGCAGGCGGTAGCCGCGCGAGCGCAGCGGCGCGAAGCTGAGTCGCGGTCGGAACCGCCGGGCCGCTGTCCCGGCCGCCGCAGTCTCAGTCGTCGACTCAGGCGCCGAGTCGGTCACGGACTCAGTCACGGAGTCAGTCACCGAGGGCCACCGGCAGCGATTCCAGCCCTCGGAGCATGATCGTGTTCCGCCACGGCAGTTCGTGTTCGTCGGCGGCGAGTGTCAGCCCGGGATGCCGGTCCAGCAGGGCGCCGAGCGCCAGCTCGCCTTCGAGCTTGCCGAGGAACGCGCCGAGGCAGCGGTGCAGACCGTGGCCGAACGCCAGGTGTCCGGGGTCGCCCCGGTCCAGGATCAGCCGGTCGGGGTCGGGGAACCGGCCCGGATCCCGGTTGGCGCCGCCGAGCGAGACGAGCACGAGCTCACCGGCGGGAATCCGTACCCCGTCGATGTCGACCTGCTCGGTGGTGAACCGCAGCGTCGCCATGCTGACCGGCGATTCGTAGCGCAGGAACTCGTCGATCGCGGCCGGCAGCGCAGGTCGGTTCGCCAGCAGCCACCGTAGCTGGTCGGGGTGGCGCAGCAGGGCGAGCGTGGCGGTGCCGAGCAGGTTGACGGTGGTCTCGTGGCCGCCGATCAGCAGCAGGAAGACCATGCCGACGATCTCGTCGTCGGTCAGCTCACCGGCGTCCCGGGCGGCCAGCAGGCCGGTCAGGATGTCGTCGCCGGGATGGGCCCGTCGGTGCCGCAGCTGCCCGCCGATGTAGTCGGTCATCTCACTGAGGGCGGTGGCGAAGTCCGCCGGGTCGTCGCTGTGCGTGAGGATCGCCGTCGACCAGGCGCGGTACGCGGCGCGGTCCTCGGCCGGGAAGCCGAGCAGCTCACAGATGATCAGCATCGGCAGCGGGAAGGCGAAGTCCTTCACCAGATCCACCGTCCGGCGTCCGGCGATGCCGTCGAGCAGCGACGTGGTGATCCGGTCCACCATCGGCCGCATCGCGGCCACCCGCCGGGCGGTGAACGCCGCGTGGATGAGTCGCCGCAGCCGGGTGTGGTCCGGCGGGTCGCTGTTGAGCATGTGGACGACGTCACCGCCGAGGGTGACCCCGGCCACCCGGTCGTCGGCGAGCGCCTGGGCGCGCCGGGCGTCCTGCCCGAACCGCGGATCGGCGAGCGCCGCCCGCACGTCGCGGTACCGGGCGATCACCCACATCGGCAGCCCTTCGTCGCTGTGCAGGATCGACACCGGGCCGTTGGACCGGATGCGGGCCAACGTCGGGTACGGGTCGGCGATGTACGGCACCTCGGGCTGCGTCGCCGTACCGGTCACGGTGTCCATGTCCCTCCTCGCGGAGACGGTCGGTGAAGGGAGATCTGGGTGGTACTCATACCGCCAGCGCCGGGAACGGCCAGCGGTACGCCGGGGTCGGCAGCCACCACAGCTGCCCGGCCTGGGCCGCGATCAGCCGGGCGTCGGCCAGGTCCCGCCGAACCGGTGCGGGCACCTGCCCGGCCGGTACTCCTTCGGTCAGCTGCCCGATGGCGACCAGATGCTCCGGTTCGTCGATGGTGAACAGCTCCAGCGCACCGGCGCGGCGGTCGCGGACCTCGACGAACCCGGGCCCGCGCCGGAAGACGCACTTGCCGAGGAAGAACGAGTCCCGCCAACCGCGTACCGCCTGGTCGCTGGCGCCGCCGTCCACCCGCTCCGGTGGGAACAGATGGTCGAACATGCCCTGTCCGGCGCAGCCGTCGTGGCAGCGGGCCACCCAGTCGACCGCGATGGCGCGGGCGGTGAGCTCCCGGATCAGCACCAGGGTGCGGGCGGAGGCGACCCCGGCGTCCCGGCACAGGTCGACCGGGGCGGGCAGCCGGGCATGTCGTACGCCGGCCCGGTGCAGGTCCGCCACCAGCGGCCGCCACGCACCGGCGACCCGCCGGGTGCCGAACGACATCCCGGTTACCTGGGCCGCGTCAGGCAGATAGTCGCGGGACAGCGCGATCTCGATCGCACACCCGGACCAGTCGGCCGGGCCGGTTGACCCGGGCGGGCTGCTCGGGCTGGTCTGGGTGGTGACGTCAGCCGACGACGACGGCATGCGGCTCCTCCTCGCTCTGCCCGGCCGTGCCGGTGCCCGGTTGCCCGCCGCTGTCGCCGGCTGCGTCCCCCGCGGTGCCTGCGGCGGCCCTCCGGCGGTGGTCCGTCCGGGCCAGCATCTGGTTGTCGGACTCGACCGCGAGATGCACCTGGTAGCCGTCGTCGTGGAACAGGATGCCCAGCGCCGACCAGCGGTCCAGCAGCGGTTCGACGACCGCCGCTCCGCCGGGCACCTTGGCGGCGAGGGTGGCGGCGGTACGCGGCTGATCGAGCAGCCGGAACAGGGCGATCTCCGGTGCCGTGGTCAGCTCCAGCACGGTCCAGTCGTAGGCGGCGCGTTGGCTCACCAGCACGATCCGGTCCGGCAGTTCCTGACAGGTGAGTCGGCTGACCGGGTACTGCGCCTGCCAGGTGGCCAGGGCCGCGTCGAGCTCGGCGGCCTGGGTCCGGTCGATGCCGTGCGGCACCGACGTGAAGATGTACGCCAGGTCGGCGAGTTCCGCTTCGGGCAGCCGGTAGATCTCGGCGTACTGCGGTGCCGGTCGCAGGGTGGCGAATCCCAGCTCCGGGCGGTCGAAGTAGGGGCTGAACCGTTCGATGGCGATCCGGGCGGCCCCCATCGGCGGCTCCAGGTGGTGCAGTGCCGGCAGCTGGTCGACGATGCTGGTGTAGTCCCGCGCCGTCTCGCCGGGGAACCCGTACAGGTAGTTCCAGCTGGCCGTCACACCGGCGCTCTGCGCGTCGCGCAGCGCCCGCACGTTCTGGCAGCCGGTCACGCCCTTGTCCATCAGCCGCAGCACGTGGCTGCTGAGATTCTCCACGCCCGGCTGGACCTGCACCGCGCCGGAGTCGTTGAGCTGCTGGAAGTGTCGTCGGCGCAGATTGGCCTTGACCTCGAAGTGCAGGCGGACGTCGTACTCCGATTCGGCCAGGCGTTGCAGCACCGAGTCGAAGTAGGCCATGTCGAGGATGTTGTCGACCACGATGAAGTCGAGCAGTTGATGGTTCCGGGCGAGGTCGAGGACCTCGTCGAGGAAGCGGGCCGGGCTCTTGCTGCGGAACTGCATGAACGACCCGTTGAGCCCGCAGAACGTGCAGTGGTGTTTCTCGCCCCACCAGCAACCTCGGGAGCCTTCGACGACCAGCCGGGGCGCTACCCAGTCGGCTGCCGCCGACGTGTCCAGCCGGTCCAGGTAGCCGGTGTAGTCGGGGGCGACGATGTCGCCGGGCGGCAGCGGTCGCGACGACATCGGGTTGGCCCGGGCGACGCCGTCGGCGTCGCGCCAGCACAGCCCGGAGATGTCGGCGAGCCCCGATGAGCCGATCCGGCCGGACCCGTCGGCCGAGTTGAGGGCGGCGAGCAGTTGCGGGAACGCGACCTCCCCTTCGCCGCGTACCACGTAGTCGACGTAGCGGAAGTTGCGGTGCAGCGCCGCTCCCTGCGGACCGTCGCAGTTGGCCCCGCCGAACACGATCCGGGTGCCGGGCCGTGCCTGCTTGACCAGACGGGCGACGGCGAGGCTGGCGGCGTTCTGCTGGAACGTGGTGGTGAATCCGACGACGTCCGGCGCGGCGTCGGCCAGTTCGGCGGCGAGTTCGCGGATGAAGCCGGGCACCAGCCGGTGCATCGCCCGGGTCAGTGCGATCTCGGTGTCGGTCGAGCCGCCTTCGGTGAGCAGCCGGGCGTACGGGTCGAACGGGCGCTCCTCGTCGTCGAGCAGCCCCGAGAAGACCCAGTCCCCGGCGCCGAGGAAGTAGGAGGACTCGGAGAAGTAGCGGTAGTCGGCCAGCGTGAAGTCGGTGACCCCGGTCACCCAGTCGACAAAGTCGATGTTGGCGTAGCGGACCTGCACGTGGTGACCGGCCCGACCGGCCGCCGCGCGCAGGATGCCCAACGCCAGTGACGGCACGTCGATCGACCCCCACGGCATGTGCAGCAGGACGACTTTCACTTCCGGCCCCTCTCCGACGGTGGTGGGCGTCGTCCCGGAGCGGCAGGCGCTCTCGCTCCGGAACGACGCCGTCGATCGTGCGCTCAGCACGGACCTGTCACTCGCTGGCGGGTGCCTTGTCGGCCGCCGACTCGGTCACGTCGTGCCGCCTGGCCGGGACTGCCCGGTCCATGTCGAGGAGCATCTTGACGATGACCGCCCCGCGCTCCCGCTCGCTGGTGGTGATCGGGTCGTGACGTACGCTGCGTCGCTTCATACCATTCACCTCCCTTCCTGGCTGGCTGTCAGGTACGGGCGACCGTCCACTGCGGTCGTCCGGCTTCGGTCCGGTCGCAACACCGCGTCGGCGTACCGGAGCAGTTCGTCGAAGGTCCGGGTCTGGCCGGCCGCGTCGCCGTGGTGGCCGCCGGGCATCCAGTGCAGTCGGTGCGGTACGCGCCGGTGCCGCAACGCGGCGACGTAGCGGCGGATCTGGTCCGGCGGGCAGCGGTCGTCATCGGTGGCGGCGGCGATGAACAGCGGCCCGCGGACCCGGTCCAGGTAGGTCGTCGGGTCTGCGGCGTGGTACCGCTGCGGTACGTCGTCGGGCCCGCCGCCGAACAGTTCGTCGTCGACCTCGCGCAGCGCAGCGGTGGCACCCCGGTGCGCCGCCGGGTAGTCGGCGATCGGGCAGACGGCGAGACCGACCGTCCAGTCGGCCGGCGCGACGCCCATCGCGAGCAGCACCAGATAGCCGCCCCACGAGTAGCCGCACAGCCCGGTCCGGCCCGGTTCGGCCACACCGAGGTCGAGCAGCTTGCGGCGTACGGCGGCCAGGTCCTCCAGCTGCGCCAGCCCGACTCGGTGGCCGAAGTCCCGTTGCCACCGTGGCCCGTACCCGGTCGATCCCCGGTAGTTGGTGCGCGCCACCGCGTAGCCGGCGCGTACCAGCAGCTCCACCCTCGGGTCGTAGGCATCCCGGTCGTGCAGGTACGGCCCGCCGTGGACCAGGAACAGGGTCGGCCACGGTCCGGTGCCGGGCGGGGTGGCCAGGAAACTGTGGATCCGCCCGTACGGCTGGTCGGTCCACAGTTCGGTGCGCCCGGTGGAGGTGGCGGGGTGGTCGGCGGGTCGGGGCCGGCGGGCCGGCTGCGCGGTGGCCGTACCGGGGTGGGCGACCAGCCGGCGGGGTGGCACCGAGTCGCTGGTCCAGATGTAGTGGATCGCGCCGTCCGGGGCGGCGGTCAGGTCGAGGATGGTGCCGGGTGGGGTGGCGACGGTGGTCTGTTCACCGGTTTCGGGGTCGGCCAGCAGCAACCGGCTGCGTCCGGCCCGGTCGTGCTGGACGAGGATCCGTCCGTCGTCGCCGTACCAGTGTGCGGTGATCTCCGAGTCGTAGGACAGTTCGCGGGACAGTTCGATGCCGCGGTCGCGCCGCCAGGTGCCGACCTGGTACCGGTCCGGTGTCTCGACGACGATCAGCAGTTCCGGATCGGGCCGGTTACCGGGGCGGAACTCCAGTGCCCAGATTCGCTGCTGGTCGCTGCCGGCGAGGGTGTCGGTGCGCCCGTCGGTGAGCCGCACGACGCTGACCGCCGTCGCGGCGTCGGCCCGGGCGGCGAGCGCGACGGTGTTCCCGTCGGCGGTCAGGTCGACCAGGGTGGTGTAGCCGGCGCTGACCGCCACCAGGTGACCTGGTCCGCCCGGTTCTCCCACGTAGCAGCGGGTCTGCCGGCCGGTGCCGACGCAGACGGCGGCGCGGCGGCCGGTGGCGTCGAAGGCGATGCCGTGCTGCCGGCCGGGCGGCAGCCCGGTCAGTGCCAGCGGCGGCGGGCCGGCCGTGACCCGACCGGCCGAGGACCGGCCGGCCGCGTGCCGGCCGGTCTCCGTCTGACCGGGGTCGACCGGCTGGCGGCGCCAGACACCGACGTCGGTCCGGTCCGCGTCGAACCACCAGAAGTGCCGGCCGTCGGGCTCGATGTCGCAGGCGGACACCCCGTTCGGTGCGGCGGTGCGGATCTGACGTCGATTTGTCTCGATGTTCCAGGCCAGGACCTGGGTAAGGTCACCGTCGTCGTGCAACTCGACGGCCCTGGTCGGCTGGTGCGCAGCGAAGGCAGGTACGTGTGGTGTGTTCACAACCACCCCGATCGGGTCGCGTGCCACACCGAGCGTAATTGATCCGCTTCTATTGGTAAAGAAGGTGTTCGACTGTCGGCTGAATCACCTGGTCACCGACGCGGCCGGCACCCGAGGCGGGACTCTGCCTGGGTGCCGGAGGGATCCGTCGGGACCGTCGCGTCACGGTCGACCAATCACTGCCATCCGGCGCCACCCGGTGCCGGGCTGCCGGGCGTCGGGCCGCCGGGTGCCGTGGGGCGCGGCGTCTGCGCGGCGAGCACCCGCTGATTGTGCTGTTCCACGCCCTGCGTCGCCAGTAGCGGACCGACGATGGTGTAGGTGAGCCAGGTCAGGAAACCGGTCACCCAGCCGATAAGGATGAACGTGAGCAGGATGTTGATGCCCTGGAACACCCAGTAGGAGATCATCATGATCAGGCCGAGTGCGGTGCGGCCCGCGTACATGTTGCCGACTCCGAAGATTCCGAGCAGGCCGAGCACGATTTCCAGCACGACGGCGGTACCGCTCGATTTCATGGTCAACATCGCCGCGTAGTTCGGCTGCTGCGGCCCAGCGACGACGTAGATCTGAGCCGGCGGCGGGCTGCTCGGCGGACGAGTCATCTCGAGAGGGCGGGGCTGATAAGGGTCCGGCACCGGTGCGGGGAGATCCGGGCGAGGTGGCGGGGGGCCGCTGCCGTCGTTTCCGGTGGCGGGCATCGGTCCGTAGGGGTCGGCTCGGTCGGGGCGCTCGACGAGGTATCGGTCCTGGTCGGGGCGATAAGGGTCCTGAGTCACCTTCGCAGTATCTCGACGAATCGCGTTCCGCCGGAAGTGGCCGTTCAGCGGAATGAAGGGTAATAGTACGTACGGAAAGAGCTCGGTCGGCGGTGTGTGGCGTCCATTCGGCCCGGGTTTCGCAGGTCACAGCTAATCGGCAAGGGTCTCTGTGTGAAGCGCCGGCCATAATGATCATGCGGCGGTATGGGTATGGACCGTCCTGAGGACACCCGCTACGTACTTGTGCGCACCCCTGGGCGCCGGCCGGACGATTGTGCCCTGGTAGTACCGCGTGCCAGTCTTGGCATTCGCGATCGGACACATCCGGATTGCGCCTGTCCCGGCCCGGGCCGGGGTGGTATTCCGGCCGACGTCGGATGAACTCGGGCAGAAGCGTGCTGATCAGGAGAACGGAACGTGCCGTGCGGGTTTGAGTTGGGGCTCGTCGTCCCGAAGGTGGGGCTGGTCGCTGCCTCGGCGGCGGGCCCTGTCGCCGTGGCCGGGCTGGCCGTCGGGATGACCTGGGCGGTGGGGCGGGCCGCCGACTCGCTGATCGAACGGCAACAGCGCGCATTGGCGGCGAGTTTCCACGTCGAACGGGTAGCGGACCGGTACGAGGCGGTGCGGCACCGGGCGGAGCGCGCCCGTACCGAGTTCGGGGCCGAGATCGATCTGCCGTCGGAGCTGCCACGCCGGTCCGCCGGTGCCGACCTGGCCCGGGCCGCCGCGCTGGCAGACGACCTGCTGACCCGGACCGCAGCGGCGGAGCAGACCCTGCACGCGCAGTTGGGCGCGGCCCGTGCCCGCCGGATCGTCGCCCGGGTGCGGCAGGCGATCGCCGACGGTACGGTCACTTCCCGCACCGAACCAGGCCCTGACCCGGCACTCGGGTCACCCGGGCCCGGCCGACAGCGGCTGGCCGAGCTGGCCGAGCTCGGTGCATCCCTGCGCCGGGTGCTGTCCCGACTCGACGCCGCCGCGCCCGACGCCGTCGTAGGGCAGCTGGAGCAGTGGGCCGAGCAGGCGCTGCGGGCACCGTCCCCGGCCACCGCCCGGCGGTTGCTGGACGACCTGCGGTACTCGGTGGAGAAGGCGAACCAGGAGGTGGCGGCCCGTCGCGCCCGGTTGGCCACGCTCGCCGCCCCGCTGCGGGAACGGGCCGGCCCGGCCGTCACCGAGATGCACGCCCGGCTGGCCGCTGCGGCCGACGACCCCAGACCCGACTGGCCGGGCCTGACCGCAGCGATCGACGCCGTCCTGGCGGACGCCCGCGACGCCGCCGACCGCGTGCAGGCGGCGACCACCCGCAGCTACACCGCCTGGGCGGTGCGGGAGTCGCTGCAGCAGCTCGGCTACACGGCGGAGCAGGGCTTCGACGACCGGCTCGCCGGGGACGGGACGGCCCACCTCACCCGACCCGACTGGCAGGACCTCGCCGTCCGGATCGTCCGACGCCCCGGCGACCCGCACACCCCCCAGCGACAGGACCTCCACCTCGACCTGGTCGCGCCCCGGGACAGCGAGCCGGACTTCGGCGCGGCGGTACGCGACCAGTGGCAGGGCTCCGTCGCCGCGCTGACGCCCGCGTTGCGGGAGCGCGGGTTCGACGTACGGGTCGACGACCGCGGCGCCGACGGCGGACCGCACGTACACCCGGTCGACGCGCAGGCGTACCCCTTCGACCGCACCGACCGGTTGCGCCGCGACCGGCGGCGCGAGCCCCGACTCCGGCAGCGGCGGTCATGACCGGCTGGGACGACCGGACGTACCCGGTCTGGTTGCGGGAGGTGAGCACCGCACTGTCGATCAACTCGCAGGTGCTGCTCTACGGCAACGTGCGGGACCAGTTTCTGCTGCCGGGACGGTCCGGACCGGAGCTGTGCGACCTGCGCCGGGCGGTGCATCGGATGCTGCGTGCCGAGGGCTACCCGACGCTTGCGGTGGCCGACGCGATCCATGGCGTGGGCGTAGTGGCCGAACCGGACGCTGCCGCCACCACCGACGGCCGGGACGGTACGGCGGGCCCGGCGGCCGGCCCGGCTCCTCGCCCACCGGCGATCAAGATCGGCCCGTGGCGTGGTGCCGGACCGGACCTCGACCGCGTCGCGGACCTGCTCACTCAGACGGCCGAGGCGCAACAGCGGCAAGCGGTCCTGGTTGACTACGCCTCCCATCTGGTGCTGGACGCAAACCGGCTGGAGCCGGGTGAGCACCATTTCTTCGCCCGGTGTCTACGGCTGGCCCGCTCGGTCTACCCCAGGCCGGCCCCGCCGGACCCGCGACCGCTCTACAACCCGGTGATCTGGGTCGTCGAGAACGAGCGGGACCTGCCGCTGTGGCTGACCGCCGGCAACGAGGACATCCGCAAGATCGCCGTACCACTGCCCGACCTGGGTGTCCGCCAGGCCGCGGCGACCCTGCTGGCCGGCGTCCTGCCCGGATACCCCGAGGCCGGGCCGGACGACCGTCGGGAGGTGGAGAAGCGGCTGGCCGAGCTGACCCAGGACATGCCACTGCGCAGCATGATGGCCATCGCCCGACTGGCCATGCGGATGGGCACCAGACTGGACGACATCGACGAGGCGGTCCGCTGCTACCGGGTCGGCGTGTACGACAACCCGTGGCGGCAGGCGCATCTGCGGGACCGGTTGCGCGACGCCACCGGCAGCATCGGCGCCCGGGTGCGCGGCCAGCGGGAAGCCATCCAGCACTCGGTGGACATCGTGATCCGGGCGGTGCTGGGGCTCTCCGGAGCGCACGCCGGCAACTCGTCGCGTCCGCGCGGAGTGCTGTTCTTCGCCGGGCCGACCGGGGTGGGCAAGACCCAGCTGGCGAAGGAGCTCACCCAGCAGATCTTCGGCGACGAGCGGGCGTACACCCGGTTCGACATGAGCGAGTTCTCCGCCGAGCAGGCAGCGGACCGGCTGATCGGTGCCCCGCCGGGGTACGTCGGCTTCGACGCGGGCGGCGAGCTGACCAACGCGGTCCGGGAACGGCCGTTCAGCCTGCTGCTGTTCGACGAGGTGGAGAAGGCCCACCCCAGGATCCTGGACAAGTTCCTGCAGATTCTCGACGACGGCCGGCTCACCGACGCCAGCGGCTCCACCGTGTACTTCTCCGACACCGTGCTGGTCTTCACCTCGAACCTGGGCGTCTCGGAGCAGGAGTACGCGCTGCACGCCGCCGCCGAAGCCGGCGGCCGGGCGTTTCCCCGCCAGGAGCTGGAACAGCGGGTCCGCGCCGCGGTGAACCGGCACTTCGTCAGCGAACTCAACCGGCCGGAGCTGCTCAACCGGCTGGGCGACAACATCGTCGTGTTCAACTTCATCACCCGTACCGCCGCCGAGGAGATCTTCTCCGTTCTGCTCGACCACATCGCCCAGCGGCTGCGCAAGGAGCATCAGCTTCACCTCGAGCTCGCCGAACCGGTACGGCGCCAACTGCTCGACGGAGCCACCGCCAACCTCACCTTCGGCGGTCGGGGCATCGGGTCGTACCTGGAAAGCGCGCTGGTGAACCCGTTGGCCCGGGAGCTGTTCAGCCGCGACCACCCGCGCGGGGAGCGGGTGGTGGTCACCTCGCTGCAGCGCCGCGACGACACCTATCAGATCGGACTGGCGTGATCCACCAGACCGGACCGGATTGACACGGAGGACTCTGATGACACCGAAGCTTGTCTGCCCGGGGTGCTCCCGCGTCGTCACCGACGGGCCGCCGTACTGTCCCACCTGCCTGTTGACGCTGGAGCCACTGCCGCCCGACGACCCGGCGCGGGAGCCGGCCGACCCGGCGCGGGAGCCGGCCGAACCGGTGGCTGCCGCGCCGGCTGTCGGCGACGCGCCGACGCCCAGACCTGCCACGGCGGTCGACCGGGCGGCGGCAGTGCTGTTCTTCCCCTGGGGAACGGTCGAGTTGGCGGCCGGACGTACCCTCGCCGTCGGCAGGGAGAGCTCGCCGTTCGCCGCGGAGCTCACAAGTTACGACAACGTCTCCCGCCGGCACGCGGAGATCAGCGCCACCGGCACCGGCCTGACCGTGACCGATCTGCAGTCGGTGAACGGCACCTTCGTCAACGACCAGCGGATCACCCCCGGGGAGCCGGTCCCGGTGCGACCCGGGGACCGGGTCCGGTTCGCCGCCAGGCTCGTGGTGCGGGTAGAGCGGTCCGAACGGTGAACCGGGTCGAGGTGGTCGGCGTGACCCACCGGGGTCGGGTGCGTCCCGCCAACGAGGACACCATTGCCGTCGCCGGTTTCCTGTCGGCGGTGCCGGAAGGCGAGCCGGTGCGCCTGACCGTCTCGTCCACCCGCCCGGTGACCTGCCTGGTCGCAGACGGGCTGGGTGGGCACGCGGATGGCGCCCGGGCGTCCCGCCTGGCCGCCCAGGTGATCGTCGACGCGAGCCCGACCTTCGCGGACTCCGCAGCGATCGTGGCCGCCGTGCACCGCGCCGACGCCAATCTGTACGCCGGGTCCGGGCACCCTCTGCCACGGGGCGCGATGGGCACCACCGTGGTTGTGCTCACCGTGTCCGGTGCGGACGCCACCTGCGTCAACGTCGGGGACAGCCGCTGCTACCTGCTGCGTGACGGTCTCCTCGTACAGCTGTCCCGGGACGACTCGCCGCCACCGTCCCGGCCGGGCCCGGCGGTGCCTACCGGCCGGGTGACTCAGACGCTCGGCGGTCGCCTGACCCCAGCTCCGATCCACCCGCACGTACAGCGGCTTTCCACCATCGCTGGCGACCGTTTCCTGTTGTGCAGCGACGGGCTCACCGACTACCTGCCGGTGGACGACGTGGAGAACTGCCTGACCGGCGGAGGTCGACCGGACGACGTCGTCCGGGACCTGCTGCGCCGCACCCTCGACGCGGGCGGTGGCGACAACGTTTCCGCTCTGCTCGTCACGATTCTGGAGTAGCCGTGGACGACATGCACAGTGAAGTGGGCAACGAGCGCGCCGCCGAACCGCTGAGCCCGCCGACCAGCCGGGACGATCTTCCGGTGACGACGGTCGACCAGCCCGTGACCAGCCGGGACGATCCTCCGGTGACGACAGTGGACCAGCCCGCGCCCACCCCCGACGAGCCGACCGGACGGTACCGGCGGGTGAACCTGCCACCGGCCCTGCTCGACCGGTACTTTCCAGACCGGGACCTCGCCGCGGGCGGCGAGGCGGACCTGATGCTGGTCCGGGACCGGATCAGCGGCACACCGGCGGTCATCCGGATCTACCGTCGCGGTGACGCCGTCGACAGCGCCACACTGGACATTCTGCGGCGCGCGGACCGTCGGCACCTGATCAGTCTGCTGGACTGGGGCCGGAGCGACGGCGTGCTCTGGGAGGTCCTGGAGTACGCGGCCGGCGGGTCGCTGGCGGACCTGCGTCGCGAGCGCCCCGGGCCGTGGACCGACGGGCAGGTCCGCGAGGTGCTCGACCAGCTCCTGCCGGCTCTGGAGTACGTGCACTCGTTGCAGCTGGTACATCGGGATCTCAAGCCGGACAACGTCCTGGTCCGCTCGGTCGAACCGTTCGATCTGGTACTCGCCGACTTCGGTCTGACGACCATGGTGGCGGCGACCCACGAGATGCGCCAGACCACCTCCCGTACGTTGGCCTACGCCGCTCCCGAGGCGGCCGCCGGCGACACCTGGGCCGGGTTGGACTGGTGGGCGCTCGGAATTCTCCTGGTGGAACTGCTTACCGGGCGGCACCCGTTCCAGCGGCTGGACGGCAGCTGGATGGACGACCGGATGATCGCCCGGGAGATGGCCGTCCGGGAGATCGACCTGAGTCTGATCCGTGACGAGCGGTGGCTGCTGCTGTGCCGGGGGCTGTTGACCCGCGCCCCGGAGCAGCGCTGGGGTGCCGCGCAGGTGCGCCGGTGGTGCGCCGGCGGGGCACCCACCGTCGCCGGACCGAGTGGCCCGGTGCCGAGCGGGCCGAGCGGCCCGGTCTTCGTCTTCGCCGACACCGCCTACAGCTCGCCGCAGGAGTTGGCCGACGCGTTCCGTCGCCGGTGGACCGACGCCCGGCGGCTCCTCGCCGGGCAGGCGTACCGGACCCCGCAGTTCCTGGCGTTACGGGACTGGGCCGCCACCTGTCAGCTGACCGCAGCGGTGCGCGCCCTGGACGAGCCGAGCCGGCCGGACCGGGCGGTCACCCGGCTGATCCACGCCCTGGACCCGGAAGGGGTGGCCGTCTACTGCCAGCGCCCGATGGACCGGGACAACCTGGTCCAGCTGGCCCAGCAGGCGATCGAAGGCCCCGGCGCGGCCCGGGACATCATCGTCGGGCTGCACGAGGACGGCATCCTGACGGTGCTCGACGGGCGGCCCGGCTGTGCCGGCTACGCACTGATCGACTCCCGGTGGCGGCGGCTCGGCGAAGGTTTCACCTTCCGGGCCCGGGAACTGGATCCGTCGTTGACGAAGTCGCAGCGCGCGATGTACCTGGCGATGCTGCTGCTGGCCGCCTTCCCCGGCCAGGACCAGATGTACGCCAGGCAGGCCGAGGCCGCAGCGGCCGAACCGGACGCCCGGGCGCAGGCGTGGTTCGCCGCGCTGGCCGACCAGGACATCCCGGCGGAGTCCCGCCCCGCCCACCACGTCATGTTGCTGCACCTGGCACCGCTGGCTGCCGACCGGACGGCCCGGGAGCGGGCGGACCGCGAGATCCGGCAGGCTGAGGAGGACCGGCAGCGGAAGCTCAGCCGGCGACAGACGCTGGACGTCCGCAGTGGTCCGCTCGCGGTGGTCTGCGGTGTGCTCGCCTGCTGGCTGGCGCGCCCTGAACCGGTGCCGCTCGGCCCGGTGTCCGCGCCATGGTGGCTGCTCGCTGGCGTCGCGATCGCGGCGACGTTCTACCTCGGCTACCGGACCCGGCGTGGTGGGCGCAGGAAGACCTCCTTCGTGGCCTTCGCCTGCGGGGTGATCGCGGTGCTGATGCTCTACAACGGGCTGGGCGGACAGCTGCCGCTGCCCGGGTGAGCCGCCGGCGGCCCTGACGGCCGCTGGACCGTCCGGCCCGTCAGTAGCCGGTCCGTCAGTAGCCGGTCCGTCAGTAGCCGGTCCGTCAGTAGTCGGGTGGAACGGCGCGTTGACCGCGGGAGGGGTGATGACCGCGATGGCAGAGCGACCGTACGGTGCCGGTGAGTTGGACGCCGCACTGGCCGAGCTGCAGCGACTCCCGCCGGGCGACCCACGCTGGCCGGCTGTCCGGTCCCTCGTCCGGCAACGCCAGCTGGCGGAACAGATCCGGGCCGTCGCCGATCGGTATTCGGCGGCCAAGGGGCGGCATCCGGGCGATCTGCTCCGGGAACTGGACGCGCTCGGCGCACCGGCAGCCGAGTTTCCTGGCGTTCTGATGCTCTATCACACGGTGCGGGCGGTACTGGCCACGGCGCGCACTGTGCAGGACGGCGACTCCTCAGCCGCGACCGGAGCGACGGACGTGGACGCGGCGTTGATCGCCGCCGACCGGTTCGCCCGGCAGTTGCGGTCGACGGCGGAACGGTACGGGCGGGGCCTGAACGAGGTCGACGCCCGCCTGGCCCGCGATCTGCCGGGCATCGAACGGCAGCTGCGCGCGCAGCAGATCATGCTGGCCCTGGCGGCGAGCAGTGGGCCGGGCCGGGATGACGAGTTCCTGCGATCGCTGGACCAACTGCACGACCTGCTCGACCAGCCGGGCGTCCGCGCCGAGCAGCGGGCCATGGCGTCGGACGCGAAGCTGGTCGCCGCCCTGCTAAACGGTATGACCGGTGACCAGTGGCAGTGGGACGCGGCCGCCGGGCTCACCGACGAGCAGCTGGCACCGTTACGGGCCCGGGCCCGGGCGTCGCACGAGCGCGATCCGCTGCAACCGGACCGTCTGCTTCACGGTCTCGCCCTGCTGATGACCAGCGCGACGGATCCTGGCCGGCTCGACGAGGCGGTCGGTGAGTTCCACGCCGCGGCGGCTGCCACGTCGGCTCGATCTCCGTTCCACGCGGCGATCTTCGCCGCTTTCGCCGGAGTCGGCCTGTTCCGGCGGGCCGAGTTGGCCGGCACTCAGGAGGCCTGGTACGCGGCCCGCGAGACGCTGGACGCCGCCCGGCGGCTGGCCGGCGGACCGCAGCATCCGCTGTGGCCGGTCATCGGCGAGCTGCTCGGCGTGACCGAACGACATCGGGGGCAGTGGACGGACGCCCGGCAGACCGAGTTGGCGGGGCTGGACCGGTACGCCTGGCAGGTGCTCCTGCAGCCCGACGTCACCGCCGCGGCCGAACTCGCCCGGTACGCGGCGGGAAAGGCGATCGAGCTGGCCCATCGCAATGTTTCTCAGCACGCCGTCGCCGAGGCGGTCCGGGCCCTCGAATCGGGGCGTGGACTGATCCTGCACTCCGCCACCGAGCTGCGCTCGGCCAGCGACCGGTTGATCGGAGTGGGCCGTGCCGATCTGGCCCGACGCTGGCTGGCCGCCACCGACGCGGCAGGGCTGGACGGCGCGCCGGCGGAGCTACGTCGGGAGGTGCTGACGGCGCTCACCGACAGCCCGGGAGACCGGGCCAGCGACGCGCTGCTGCGCCCGCCCGGGCTGGCCGAGATCCGCTCGGCTCTGGCCGCCCTGGAGCTGGACGCACTGGTCTACCTGGTGCCGGCGCCTGCTCCCGCGTTCGGTGCGGCGGTCATCGTGGCCGTGGACGGGCCACCGCTGGCGGTCCTGTTGCCCAATCTGGTGACGCAGCGGCCGCCGGACGTCGAGCGCTACCTGCGTGCGGTGACCGACCGGGACGTCGTTCTCGCCGAGCCGCACCGGGAGTTGCAGGTGCAGGAGGCGGACGCCCGGCTCGGCGACAGCCTGGCCGGTCTCTGCGACTGGGCGTGGTACGCGGTGATCGGCCCGGTGCTGGCGAACTGCCCGCCGGGGCGGGCGGCGGCGTCCGCGTCGCCGGCCCGCCCGCCGCGGCTGGCCCTCATCCCAGTGGGGGAGCTGACCCGCGTCCCGTGGCAGGCGGCCCGCCGCCCGGACGGGGTGTACGCCCTCGAACTGGCCGAGTTCTCCCAGGCGGTCTCCGCCCGGATGCTGTGCGAGGTCGCGGCGCGTCCACCGGTACCAGCGCGGCCGGTTGGCCTGATCGTCGGAGACCCGGACACCGCCGACCGGGCGGCCGACCTGCCGTACGCGCGGGCCGAGGCGTACGCCGTCCAGCAGTCCTTCTACCGTGGCGGCCGGTACGTCGGTCGCCGCCCGGACGGCTCGGTGAGCCGGTCGGGCCAGGGCCGCAAGGCCGAGGTCCGCGACTGGCTGTTGTCCACTGCCCCGGCGGACGGCGTGACGCTGCACCTGGCCTGCCACGGCGTCACCCAGGTCGAGCCCGGGGCGGCCAGCTCCTATCTGCTGCTGGCCGACGGGGAACGGCTCAGCGCCGAGGAGATCATCGCGAGTCTGGCGCTACGTCCGGACCGGCAGATCGGGCTGGTCGTGCTGGCCGCCTGCCGTACCGGTGTCTCCGGCCGTGGCTACGACGAGGCGTACAGCCTCGGCACCACCTTCCTGGCCGTCGGTGCCCGTGCCGTGCTGTCCACCCAGTGGAGCATCCCGGACGGCGCCACCTCGGTGCTGATGTTCATGTTCCACCACTTCCTGATGGTCGAGCGGCGGACGGTCCGGGACGCACTTCGCCAGGCGCAGCTCTGGATGCTCGACCCGGACCGGCGGCCGCCCGCTGCCATGCCGGCCGTACTGCGCCGGCAGCTGCGGGCGTCGGATCCGGCGGCGGTCGTCGCCTGGGCCGGCTTCACCCACTGGGGCCACTGAGAAAAGGGAACCGCCCCGTCGGCGCTGACCGGCGGGCGGGCACTGGCGGAGAGTGAGGACCACGGTGTCGACGTACGACGAGGTCATCGCCGGACTGCAGGCGAAGCTGGCAGCCCGGTCCGGGCCGGAGCGGAGAAACGTGTTGCGTGAGCTGGCCGCCGCCCACATCGGTCGGTACCGGCTCAGCCCGGGAAACCCGGCGGGGCTGCCCGATCTGACCGCCGCCATCGACGCCTGGCGGGAGATCTACACGAGTCTGGAGTCCGACGATCCGCAACGCCATCCGTACGCCGGGGTGCTCGGGCTGTACCTCACGGTTCGTGACCGGGCGCACACCCGTTCCTCGGTCGATCGAAAACAGGCGATCGGGTTCCTGGAGGAGGCGCTCAGCTACCCGCAGCAGTCGCCGACCGCGTTGGCGATGTACCGGTTCAGCCTGGCGCAGTACTACCTGATTGAGACGATGAACCAGTTCGACGCCGCGCAACGGGGCGGGTCGGCCTTCCGGACCGGGGCTTCGCCCGAGTCCAGGGCCGTGGCCCGGCGCACCGTCGAACTGCTGCGTCTCGCCGACGAGGAGCTGAGCGGAGCGAACGAGCAACTCGCCTCCGCTGTGACGCCGTTGCTGACGACGGCGCAGGCGTGGTGGGACCTGCTGGAGTCCCTGGGCAACGGCTTCGGCGACATCGACTTCCCCCGGATGGCGCGGGCGATGGCCGCAGTGCAGCAGTTGAACAACGACGTCCTGCCGGGGCCGGGCGGATTGCCCGCCGGGCCGACCGGCAGGGGGCCGGCTCATACCGCCGGCGGCCATCTGGCCGACCCGTGGCCGTCGGTGGCGGACCTGCTGTCCCAGGTCTCGCCGCGGGACTTCCCGACCCTGGTGGTACGGGGCGAGGTCGACGACAAGCCGCTGACGGCACCGCCCGTGCAGCCGATGCCCGTCGCGGTCGTCGACCTCGCCGCACTGCGGCGGGAGCTGCTGGCGACGCTGGCCGGCGCATCGGCCGACCCTGCGGGGGAGTCGGAGCCGGCGGCCGCCGGGACGGCGCAGGACGACGACGCCGTGGCGGAGCTGCTGGCGTCACTGTGGCACGCGGACGGTCCGCTGCCGGCGACAACCGTGATCGACCGGGCGGTGGCGTTGGCGACCACCCTGGTCGGCGAAGGGGAGCCCGAACCGGCGGTCGCCGCAGTCGACCGTCTGCTACTGGCCACCACGCTGCTTCTGCGGGACCGCGACGACGACGGCGGTGGTTGGGGCGAGACCCTCCGCTCCGGCGACGTCCATGCTGGCACCGACCTGCGGGGGGCGGCCGGACATCTGTTGGCGGCCACCGCCGGTCTGCCGTGCGGACACCCGGTCGCCGCGCTTGTCCCGCAGGCGTTGGGCGTGCTGCTCGACCGGTGCGACTCGCTGCCCGGCGTGCTCGGTTCCGCTGACCCGATGCCCGTCGTCGACGCGGTCCGGGCTGCGGAGCCGCCATCGGTCGGTGCCGTCGCCGCAGCGGCCCGCGATCTCGGAGCCGACCTGCTGGTGCAGCTCTGCCCGCTGCCGACCGTGACACGTTCCGGCGTACCCCAGGTGGGGTTGCTCCTGCTCCATCCGCTGCCGGCCCGGGTCGACCTGGCCGGTCCGGTGCCGCTTCCCGGCCGACTGGACGGCCCGCCGGGCAACCTGCCGGGCGGCGAGTTCGGTGCCTGCCTGCGGGCGGCCCTCGGCGAGCGGACCGCACCGGGACGGGTGCTGCTGGTGGTCCCCGACGAGCTGGCCCGGCACGCGTGGTCGGCGGTGCGCGACGAGGCCGGCCGCCACCTCGTCGCGGACCTCACGATGTCGTACGTCGCATCCGGCCGACAGGTGATCGAGTTGGCCGGGCGGCGGCAGTTGCCGGCCACCCGCACCCCGGTCTTTGTCGCCAACCCCCGGGGCGACCGGGAATGGGCGAGTGTCGAGGCGATGGAGCTGCGCCGGATGTTCCACCCACGGTCCGTCGGGTTGGGCCGGGTCGTCGAGCAGTCGGACGGGGTGGGTACACCGGCCGAGCTTCTCGCCTGGCTGCCCGGCCCGGACGGTCCCGGGGCGGGGTTGCTGCAGCTCGACTGCGGCCTGGTTGACGTCCCGGCGGGCGTCGGCAGCGCCCCCGCGTTGGAGCTCGGGACAGCCGAGGAGCCGGCCGAGCTCACCGCCGAAAGCATCCGGCAGCATGGGCGACGCCGGCCGGTGGGCTCGCCCGGCGGTGTGGCGGTCCTGCCGGCCGCCGCTGACCCCGGTGCGGCGATCCGGTTGGCGGACACGTTGCTGGCCGCCGGGCTGACCGGGGTGATCGGCTGGTCGTGGCCGGTGCCGCGGCCGGTGGCGGCGCTGATGCTCGTCGTCCTGCACAGCAAGCTAATCGACGAGCGGCTGCCGGCGGCCGAGGCGGTCACTGCGGTACGGCGGTGGATGCTCGACCCCGACCGGCGTGGCCCGGTGGCCGGGGCGGCGGGGCACGCCGCGACCATGGCCGGAACCGATTTCACCGATCCGGTCTTCTGGGCGGCCATGTGGCATCGCGGCTCGATCCGGGTGCCGGACGAGTCGCAGCGGTAGCTCGCCGGCGGGAGTCAGCCCCGGCGGGGGTCATCCTCGGCTGGAGATCTGCTGCACGGCCCAGCCGTTGCCGTCCGGGTCGGTGAAGTAGAAGAAGCCGACGTTGTCCAGCGGGTCGGGGACCGGATGCGGATTCTCGCCGAGGACCTGGATGTCACTGACCGCGACACCGCGTCTGCTGAGCTCGGCGTGCGCGGCCTTGAGGTCGGCGACGACGAGCTGCAGACCACGGAGCGAACCAGGCGGCATGTCCGGTACGGCGCCCTTGCCGATCACCACGGAGCAGCCCGACCCGGGCGGAGTCAGTTGGATGACCCGTACCTCGTCGTTGATCTTCGTGTCGTGGTCGACGGCGAAGCCGAGCTGTCCGGCGTAGAAGTCCTTGGCCCGGTCGAGGTCCGCGACCGGGACCACGACCACCTCGAGTGTCCAGTTCACGTGTCACCTTCCGGTCGATGGCGCGGCGGTGCTGCCCCGGACGACGAGAGTAGTGCCGATCTCCACCCGGTGTTGCGGCAACACGCCACCGCTGGCCAGCGCGAGCACCATTCCGGCGGCGGTAGACGCCATCTCGTCCAGCGGCTGGCGCACGGTGGTCAGCGGCGGGCAGCACCAGCGGGCGTTGTCGATGTCGTCGAAGCCGACCACGCTCAGGTCCTGCGGGATGCGTAGGCCGAGCCGCCAGGCAGCACTGTAGACGCCGAGGGCCTGCAGGTCGTTTCCGCAGATCACCGCCGTCGGCCGGTCGGGCCGGTCGAGCAGGTCCCGGCCGTGCGTCTCGCCGTCCTCGTAGAAGAACCGGCCGCTGCGGACCAAGTGGTCGTCCAGCCGCACGCCGACGGAGTCCATCGCCGCCCGGCAGCCCTCCAGCCGGGCGCGGGCGCCGAGCATGTTGAGCGGGCCGCTGATCACGGCGATCCGGCGGTGCCCGAGGTCGAGCAGATGGCGGGTCGCGGTGATGCCGCCGTTCCAGTTGGTGGCGCCGACCGACGGGGTCGGGTGGGCCGGTTCGCCGACCGGGTCCAGGGCGACCAGGGGGATGGCGCTGGCGGCCAGTTGGGCGTGCTGCTCCGGAGTGAACGCGGAGTAGACGGCGATCACCCCGACCGGTCGGCGGGCCAGCAACTGCTCGGCCCAGGACCGGCCCGGTTCGGTGCGGCCCTGCACCTCGGTGAACCCGACGGCGAGCTCGTTGGTCCGGGCGACCAGCTCCACCCCACGCAGGATCTCGATCGCCAGGTGGCTCTCGAGTTGATAGAAGACGACCTCGATGCCGGCGGTCGGGGAGGCCGAGCCGGGCCGCTGGTAGCCGTGCTCGCGGACCAGTGCCTCGATTCGGCGGCGGGTCTCCAGGGCCACTCCGGACCGTCCGTTGAGCACCTTCGAGACGGTGGGTTTCGAGACGCCGGCCAGCTCGGCGATCGTCGCGACGGAGAGATCGCCACGGCGGCGTCCACGTCGCTGACCTTCCGGCGGCCTGCCGGTCGCCGGTGGGTGGTCCGGGTGGGTGGGGGCGTGGTCCACGACCGATTCGCCAACCTTCCGCTTGATCTGGGGCATCGCCCGGCTCATGCTACGGAGTGTCGAAGCGTTTCTATGCACATGTCTCGATGTTGGTTCGACGCCGACCTTGAATCTCGAACCGTTTCTATCGATACTAGTAACTGTTTCGAGCCGGAGTAAAGCGGGAGCTTGGGCAGCCCCGCGTCAGACCCCAATTCTGCGTGCGTTCCGGAGGAACCACATGAGACTCATGGCCAAGATGCTGGCCGCCACCGCCGCAACCGTCACCGCCGCGGCGGCCGCACTGACCTTCGCGGCACCCGCTTCGGCGGCCACCCTGACCGAGGTCACCAACTTCGGCACCAACCCCAGCAACCTGCGCATGTACCTGTACGTGCCGGACCGGGTGGCGCCCCGTCCGGCGATCCTGGTCGCGATGCACTACTGCACCGGCACCGGCCCGGCGTTCTACTCCGGCACCCAGTACGCGTCCCTGGCCGACCGGTACGGCTACATCGTCATCTACCCGTCGGTCACCCGCAGCAGCCAGTGCTTCGACGTCTACTCTCCGCAGGCGTTGACTCGCGGCGGCGGGAGTGACCCGGTCGGCATCCGGTCGATGATCAGCTACGTGGAGCAGCGCTACAACGCCGACCCGGACCGGATCTTCGCCACCGGTACGTCCTCCGGCGCGATGATGACCAACGTGATGCTCGGCGTCTACCCGGACGTCTTCGCCGCCGGCGCGTCCTTCGCCGGGGTGCCGTTCACCTGCTTCGCCACCACCGGCGGTTCCGAGTGGAACAGCCAGTGCTCCGGCGGGCAGATCGTCCGTACCCCCCAGCAGTGGGGCGACGCGGTCCGCAACAGCCTGCCCGGCTACTCCGGCCCGTGGCCCCGGATGCAGATCTGGCACGGCACCAACGACGACACGCTGCGCTACCCGAACTTCGCCGAGCAGATCAAGCAGTGGACCAACGTGCACGGGCTGAGCCAGACCCCGACGTACACCGACAGCCCGCAGGGCAACTACACCCGCACCCGGTACGGTAGCTCCGGCCCGATGGCCCCGGTCGAGGCGATCAGCATGCAGGGTGTCGGGCACAACCTGCCGGTCGACGCCGCCCAGGTGATCCGCTTCTTCGGTCTCGACGGCACCGCCCCGCCGACGACGGCCCCGCCGACGACCGCGCCACCGACCACGGCACCGCCCACCACCGCGCCACCGACGACGGCCCCGCCGACGACCGCGCCACCCACCACCGCGCCGCCGACCACCCCGCCGCCGTCCGGGGCCTGCCGGGTCACCTACGGGGTGAACGCGTGGAACAACGGGCTGGTCGCCTCGGTGACCATCGCCAACACCGGCAGCAGTGCGATCAACGGCTGGTCCCTGGCGTTCACCCTGCCGTCCGGGCAGACCATCATCTCCGGCTGGAACGCGACGTACTCGCCGACCAGCGGCGCGGTGACCGCCCGCAACATGTCCTACAACGCCACCATCCCGCCGAACGGCTCACAGAGCATCGGCTTCCAGGCCACCCACTCCGGCAACAGTGGTAGGCCCAGCTCGTTCACCCTGAACGGCACCCCCTGCGCCGTCGCCTGACGTGCGCCACGGTGGTGGGGCGTCCGACCGGGCGGACGCCCCACCACCCGTACGCGATGGAGGACGGCATGCTCAAGGTGGGAATCATCGGTGCGGGCGGCATTGCCGGTACGCACATCGCCGGGTACCAGGAGTTCGGGGAGGACTGCCGGATCACCGCCGTCTGCGACGTGACCCCGGCGAAGGCGCAGGACCGCAGAACGACCTTCGATCTCACCGACGCCCGCGTCTACGACGATGCCGGGGCCCTGCTCACCGCCGAGGAGTTGGACCTGGTCAGCATCGCGACACCGCCGTCGACGCACGCCGACCTCACGATCGCGGCCCTACGTGCGGGCGTCAACGTCCTGGTGGAGAAGCCGATGGCTCCGTCGTTGCAGGAGTGCGACGCGATGATCTCGGCCGCGGCGGAGTCGGGCAAGCTGCTGTCGGTCGTCGCGCAGAATCGGTTCCGCGACGACATGGCCACCTTGAAGGCGGTGCTGGACTCTGGTCTGATCGGGCCCGTGTCACACGTGCAAGTCAACTCGTCCTGGTGGCGGGGCCGGCCGTACTACGACCTGTGGTGGCGGGGGACCTGGGCGTCCGAGGGCGGTGGCTGCACCCTCAACCACGCCATCCACCACATCGACCTGACCATGTGGATGATGGGCCGCCCGTCGGCGGTCACCGCGATGCTGGTCAACTCGCAGCACGACAACGCCGAGGTCGAGGACCTGTCCGTCGCGATCCTGCAGTACGACCGGGCGCTGGCCCAGCTCACCAGCTCGGTGGTGCACCACGGCGAAGAACAGGAAATCGTCGTTCAGGGCGCGTACGCCCGGGTTTCCCAGCCGTGGCGGGCGGTGGCCGAGACCAGTGCCGCGAACGGATTCCCCACCCCGGGTGGCAACCCGGACCTGCTCGCCGACCTCGATGCTCTCGCGCAGGCGCACCGGCCGCTGGCACATGTCGGGCATACTGGCCAGATCGGCGACGTCCTGCGTGCGGTCCGCGACGGGGTGGCACCTGCGGTGAGCGGCACCGACGGACGCAACGCGGTCGAGCTGGTCACCGCGATCTACGAGTCGGGGATCGAACGCCGACCGGTGACCCTCCCGCTGTCTCCGGACGATCCCTACTATCAGCGCGGCACCCTGGTACGGCGTGCGCCGCGGTTCTTCGAAAAGACCGCCACGGTGCGGGACCTGCCCGGTGCCATCATCGTCGGCGGCACGGCCGCCCACGACAACTGAGGAGACCGACACGTGACGACGGTCAGTGAGGCGACGTACGCTCCGGATCCCGTGCCGACCCCGGTAGTGGCACCGGGGGAGTTCGTCTTCGCCGCGGTCGGCCTCAACCACGGGCACATCTACGGCATGAGTACCGGCCTGCTCGGTGCCGGCGCCACCCTCAAATGGGTGTACGACCCCGACCCGGCCAAGGTCGACGCGTACCGTCAGCGCTTCCCGCAGGCGCGGGTGGCGCGTGACGAAGCGGAGATCCTCGACGACGACACGGTCCACCTGGTGGCCGGTGCCGCCGTCACCTCGCAACGGTGCGCCCTCGGCCTGCGGGTCATCGCGGCCGGCAAGGACTACTTCACCGACAAGGCCCCGCTCACCACCCTGGAACAGCTGGCCGCCGCGCGCGAGGCGACCGCGCGGACCGGACGCAAGTACGCGGTCTACTACTCGGAGCGGATCCACGTGGAGGCGGCGGTGCTGGCGGGTCAGCTCGTCCGCCGGGGTGCCATCGGTCGGGTGGTGCAGGTCATGGGCCTGGGGCCGCACCGCCTGTCCGCCGCCGGCCGCCCGGACTGGTTCTTCGTCAAGGAGAAGTACGGTGGCATCCTCTGCGACATCGGCAGCCACAACGTCGAACAGATGCTGTACTTCACCGGCTCGACCGACGCCGAGATCAGCCACTCCACCGTCGGCAACTTCAACCACCCGCAGTACCCGGAGCTCGACGACTTCGGCGAGCTGGGCCTGGTGCTGAACAGCACGGCGACCGGCTACTGCCGGGTCGACTGGTTCACTCCCGACGGGCTGCGCACCTGGGGTGACGGGCGTACCTTCATCCTCGGCACCGACGGCTATCTTGAGCTGCGCAAATACGTCAACGTGGCGACCGACGCCGGCCCCGGTCACGTCTTCCTCGTCGACGGCACGGGGGAGCACCACCTGGTCGCCGCCGGTCAGGTCGGCTATCCGTACTTCGGCCAGCTGATCCTCGACTGCCTGCACCGGACCGAGAACGCCATGACCCAGGAGCACGCGTTCAAAGCGGCGGAGCTCAGCATCCGTGCCCAGCAGCAGGCTAGGGTGATCCGCCACGTCGCGGACCGCTGACGTTCGGGCCACCGGAGGCGGTCGAGTCGGTGTCACGATGTGAGGCTGGGATACCTAACCCGGCTCGGGTTAGGTATCCCAGCCTCACACCGTGGGGGAGGGCAGCGGCGGTCAGCTTCGTTCGGCAATGGCCTGCCGGACAGTTCGGACTAGTTGGTCCTTTTGTCGGAGTACGTCGTCTGCCGTGAACCGCAGCACCAGCCAGCCGGCTGCCCGCAGCGCGTTCAAGCGACCCACGTCGCGGCGGAACGTCGCCCGCTCCCGGTGGTGATCACCTTCGTACTCGATGGCTATCCGCCACTGCGGATAGGCCAGATCGACCCGGGCCAGGAGACGCCCGCGCCGCCTCGCGTCAGTTGCCGCTGCGCCAGTTCTGGCGTCCGGCGTCAGATCAGAGGCGGGGAGTCGGATCTCGTACTGCGGCGTCGGGCGGGGCAGGCCGGCATCGTGCAGCAGCAGGCGCAGCCGTGACTCCATCGGCGACTCGCTCAGCGCCTCGACGAGGGGCAGGAGTTCCCGTACCCGCCGCACGCCGGGCAGGCCGGCGTGGAAGTCGACGTAGCGTGCCAGTGCTTCGCGGCGCAGCACCCGGCTGTGCAGTAGCGCGTCTACGGCGGCCAGCGCGTCGGCGCGCGGCAGCGATCTGGCCAGGTCGAACGCCGTACGGACCTCGGTGGTCAGCGGTATCCCGCCGAACAGCCGTGTCACGTCCTCGCGGCCGAGCGACCGGTGGACGACGGCCAACCGCGGGTGGGGGCCGGGCCGCGCCGAGCGGGGCAAGGTGACGTGCACCGGGCTGCGGCGCGGCAGCAGGTCGACACCCCAGAGGTACGCGGCGCTCAGGCCGCTGACCGCGCCGCCCGCAGGCATCTTCACCGCCGCCGCCTCGCACCACATCCGGTGGTCGCCATCGTCGAACGCTGCTGCTTGGACGTACACGTCGGCAAAGAGCCGACGCCAGGCGGGGCCGGTCAGACTGCGTTTGGTGAGCAGCCCGGCGGCTACCGCGTCGCTGCCAGAGAACGGTCTCAGGCGCAACTCGCGAGGAATCCGGGCGACACGGGGCATCGGACTACTGTGCTATCAGCGTTCGCGCTTTGCTGTCCCGGCGACGGGTTTCGTCACCGATCCGACTGCACGCCACGATGTGAGGCTGAGATACCTTATCCAGCAGGAATAACGTATCTCAGCCTCACATCGTGATGGGAACCCCTCACGCTGCTCGATGGCCAGCCGGCGTAGCCGCTGCCACAGTGCCAGACGATCCCCGCCCAGGCGGTTTGGCGCCGAGGAGAGCGGTGACCCTCGCGTGGAACTACAGAAAGACTGTAGTTTCACGCGACCCCGTCGCACGAAACTACAGTTGATGGATGATGATCTGGGGCGCTCTCCGGGCGCTCGACCGTCCCGAAGTCGCCCTCCGGCTCGCTGCTGATGATCTCCAGCAGTGCCGGGTCGCGGTATATCTCCGCCGTATGCCGCCACTGCGTGAGCAGAGTGGCCGTTGAGTCGAGCGTTGCCAGCGTTCCTCCGTCCCGAGCCAGGGCGCCCAACTCCCCAAGTAGTTGCTCGACATCGGAGTCCGGCAGGTACTTCGCCCAGGGCGGCATCTCCGCGAGATCCCGCCGAGCATCGCCAAGGGGTTTCGGTGTCACCTGCTCGCTCCTTCCCGTGAACGCACCGCGAGCGTGCCGAGCGCCAGTACCACGGTCGCTGCCACGGCTGCCAGCGCCAACGCCGTAGCCGGCTGGTCACGCAGGACCGGGTGGCCGATCATTGACATGAACGCCTCGTCATAGCCGAGCTGCGTCGTCGCCAGCAACGCCGCCACGGTCGCGAGCAGCACCACCGCCCGGCGGCGTACGGCAACCGGCAACGCCAGTACCGCGACGAGGCTGAACAGCGCCACCAGGGCCAGAGCGCCGAACCCGATGCGCGCCACTGGAATAGTGCGGATCGCCACGGTGTCGCCGAATCGATCCGCCACCAGCGGCGCGCCAGCGGCGCTGAGCGATGCACACAGACCCATCGCGGCCGCTGCGGCCCAGAACCGGCCCGGAAGCGGTCGCTGCTCGCGGCCACCACTGGTCGCTGGCAGCAGCGACCCGCACAGTGGTACGGCGACGACCACGGCGAGCAGGAGGTGCCAACCGGGTGCTGCATGGTCGCGTACCCCGGTGACCAGCACCGCCAGCTCGGCCGCGACGGCGGCGCCCGCCCCGATCGCCGCTGCCGTGTGCCAGCCGGCGACCAGCGCCGCGACCAGCAGCGCCCAGCCGGCCAGCCGGGCGGTGCCGATCGGGCCGATGATGGTGGTCGGTGCCCGCTCGACGAAGCGCCACGACCAGGCGGCGGCCTCGACGACGGGGCGGGCCTGGCGGGCCAGCACCAGCACCGCGGCCAGGGTGCCGACAGCGGCCGCTGCCGCCGGCCACGCTCCAGCGAGGGTCGTGGCGCGGGCGGCAGACACTCGTCGCGCGATCGCAGCCTGGGCCATGTCGACCACCTTCCTCCGCTGGCGACATCACAGCCAGCCGAGGAAACGCCAACGGAGGTCGCCACCGTGCCCGGCCGGCAGGTCGGTCATCGCCTCGACCATGTTGGTAGCGAGGTAGATCGACAGGGAGACGCGGGCATCGGCGTACTCGATCGTGAGCTGTTGCCGGCTGTCCAGGCACGGCCAGGCGTGGCCACAGCCGGCGCAGACCCAGCTCGGGCGGACCGGGACGTGCATGCTCATCCGGCGTTCTCCGGCTGGTCGACGGCGACGACGTGCACGCCGAGGTCATGCAGCCGGGTGAGCGCGACGTCGGTACGCCAGCAGCGGCCGGCGGCGGTGAGCGGGTCGCCGCAGGCGCAGTCGCCGGCGCGCGGTGCGTGCCGGTCGACCAGCTCCGTCAGGTGGTCGATCTCAACCTGGCGGGGAACGGGGTCAGTCATCGGCCGACGCGGTGCGGTCGCTGACCGGGTCGCCGCCGGCCAGATCCGGGCTGGGGTCACCCCATACCCGGGTACGCAGCAACGGGCGGTCGGTGGCCGACAGCGTGGTGTCGGCGAAGTCGATGACGTCAAGGTGGGCCAGCGAGTCCCGCAGCGCGGCGGCGAACCGGGCGGCGGCCTCGATGTCAGTGAGCCGGGTCGGCAGGTGGATGGTCCAGCGCGGTTCGTCGCTCACCAGTGACCTCCGTTGCCGCCGGTCCGGTGCTGGTGCTCCGACTGGTAGACGCCGGCGGGCGGGTCGTTGAACCGGCAGCCGACGTGCCGTTGCCGCCACTGCCGCAGCCCTTCGCGCAGCCGGTCGGCCTCGGCCCGGTCGACAGCGGCCTGCCGGGTCAGCCGGTCCAGCTCGTCGGCGACGTCGCGCAGGTACGCGTACACCGCCGCCGGGTCCAGCCCACGCCACCGGGTGTCGAACTGCATCGCCCTGACCTGCCACGGCTCGACGAGTACGCCTCGCCGAGGCACCACCCGCCCTCGCCTACTCCGCTGCTCCACGACTTCTCCTTGTGGGTCAACCGTCATGTGCCTTGCGTCGAGCCGAAGCTCGCTCGCAGTCAAGGTACCAATGTCGGTACGTAGATACAATGAGACGTAGCCTCATCTACTACGTAGCGTGGCCTTGTGATCGACCCCAGCGCCGACCGGGCGGTGTTTCGCCAGCTCGCGGACCTGCTACGAAACCGGATACTGTCCGGCGAGCTGCAGCCCGGTGCGTCGTTGCCCAGTGAGCTTCGGATGGCTCAGGAGTATGGGTTGAGCCGTACGAGTGTCCGGCAGGCTGTTTCGATCCTGCGGTCCGAAGGTCTGGTCAGCGTGCAGCGGCCACGCGGCACGTTCGTCCGAGAGGCAGAGTTCACCGGCACTGTGACGCTCCGCAAGGGCGACACCGCCTTTGCCCGCATGCCCAGCCCAACCGAGCGTCGTGACCTGGACCTGTCGGAAGGCGTGCCGATCCTCGTGATCAGCCGTGCCGACGGCTCGACCGAGCTGTACGCCGCCGACCGCACCCGCGTCAGCAGGTAGGTCATCGCAACAGCCACTGGCTCCGGCGTCCGATGGGCCGGCTGCCCGTGCGTCATCGATCTGTGAAGAGATCCGGTCCGCCGTAGGTGTACGGCTCGTCGACCCAGACCCCGTCGACGCTCTGGCCCTGCGGAAACCCCTTATCGTAGGTCATCATGGTGTCCGCCTGTCCGACAACTGCGGAGGCCAGATGGATCGCATCGAAGTTCTTCAGCTTGAAGCGCCGTACCATATCCCTCGCCTTCACAGCGACCTCGCGATCGAACTCGATCATGAGGAAGCGGGGGTTGTCGACGAGGGAGCGTGCCTGCTTGTCCTTGGCCGCGTCGAACGACGCCCTTCCCTGGCCGCGCACTTCCACCAGGCTCAGCGGCGAGATCATGATCGTCAACTGGCCAGCGTCGGACAGCGCCAGGAGGCGTTCGATCGGCTCATATCCCGGATATCGAGTCAGGACGTAGATCAAGCCGCAGGAATCAAGGTAGACGCTATCTGGCTTATCGGGCCTGCTCACGCACTTCCTCCAGGTAGGCGAGAGGACTGAGCCCACCGGTCAGGTCTTGGTCTGCGCCGACGAGTCCTAGTAAGGGGGGAGCATCCGCCACCGCCGGCAGGATTTCGATGCTGGTGGCCCTCATCCCCAGGATCTGGCCTGCCGCGTTGCGCTTGATCCGACCACGGACCGCAGCGTTGTGCCCGAGTGCCTGCTTCGCGGCTTCGACGAGCTGCGGCGGCAGGTCAACTTTGATCCGGCCTTCTCCACGGGGCGACCAGAGACCAAGGAAAGGCTTTGTGCGCACGCTCATCGAGTCGATCGAGCCAGACACCGAGCCGATTGACTCCCGGCGTACTTTAAGCGCCCGGTCGAGGTTGACCGAAGCGCGCCGGGTGACGGCTACCGACTTGCGGACCTGGCCGTCGACGATGAGGGAGAGCTTCATCCCCGTGTCGGGCGTCGCCCCGAGGCGGCCGGCAAGCCGGCGCGCGGTGCGCGCCGCATTGACGCCCCAACCATCGGGCAGCAGCTCCGCACCTTCGACCTGCTCGAAGCCATCGACAGCGCGAACGTTCAGCGCGTCCAGTTCGTCGTAGGTTGCGCCCGGCCCTGGCTCTAGGGGAGCGAGCGCTGCTCGTACGCTCCCCAGCCCCAGTCGGGCAAAGGTCCAGGTGCTTCTCGGCACCCGCCGCTGACCGACAGGTCGTCTCCGGTCGGCGTCTTCCAGGTCTGCGAGCAGGTCAAGTACCTCTTCCAGGCGTACCAGAGCCTGCCGAGCGTCCATGCCCCCGACGGGGCCGCCCAGCGTCACGTCCAGCTCCGTGCGCACTGAGTTAGCTTCGCACACCAGAATGGCCAGCGCGGTGACCGACATCATCCCGGCCTGAGGTGAGTGATCAGCTCACGCCCGGGGGCAGACCGGGGACCGGCCGGGTACGCGGCACCAGTCGGTCGGCCCGGAAGCAGTGCGGCCGCTACGGCGTCCGCCTCGTCCCGGATGTGCTGAGCCGCGACGGCAAGGCATTCTCCGCCACGCTGCGGCACGCCTGACCCAGGGCTGAAAGTTACGACGCCCGGTTGGGTGCGGTTGCCAGCGGACAGGTCTGGCACCATCGGCCGCTACCAGGGATTTCGTGCGCCTGATCGGGCGGTGGAGATCGGGGTCCGAATCGGGCAGTGGTGACAGCCCTACCCAGACCACCTCAACAGGCATTGACGTCAATCGATGGGATGGCTACCGTTTCGAGAGAGTTCCCGAAAGTTTACCGGAAGTTCCGGCGTCGTTCGTCTGCCGTCCATACCTGCCCAGCCGGGCCGTGTGGCCGGCCGGCAGGACGCGTCGGCGTCCGACAGCGACCCAGGAGGAACGAACGAGATGACGCAGCTCGTCCTGTTCGCGATCGACATCGGCGCGGTGGCGCTGCTCGTCTTCGGGCTCTACTTCCCGCGCCACCGCCGTCGGGACCTCGTCGTGGCCTACCTCGGGGTCAACGTCGGCGTCCTGGCGGTGGCGAGTGCGTTGAGCGCCAGCAACGTCGGCGCCGGGCTCGGCCTCGGGCTCGCGCTGTTCGGCGTACTGTCGATCATCCGCCTGCGCTCGACGGAGCTGGACCAGCACGAGGTGGCCTACTACTTCTCCGCCCTGGCGCTGGGCATCCTCGGCGCGTTGAGCACCACCTCGATCTGGCTCAGCGCCGGCCTGATGGCCCTCATCCTGGCGGTGATGTTCCTCGGCGACCACCCACGGCTGCTGCGGCACTACCGCCATCAGATCATGGTGCTCGACTCGGCGGTCACCGACCAGGTCGCCCTGGTCGCGCAGCTGGAGCAACTGCTCGGCGCCCGGGTGCACGGCGCCACCATCCAACGGCTCGACCTGGTAAACGAGACGACGATCGTGGACGTACGGTACTCGCTGGCCGGGCGGCGTACCGCCCCAGCTGCGACGGGTGCTCCGGCTGCGGCGGGAGCGGGCCGATGACGACACTCGCGATCGCCGCCGCGCTCGGCGAGATGCCTCCGGTCGACCTGGCCGAGCTGATCGAGTGTGCCGCGTTGCAGACCAGGGTGGACCGCAAGTACGTCGTGCCGCTGACCGCACTGCCGTCGTTGCTGAGTCAGCTGCCCGCCGGCACCCGGGTGCTGGACATCGACGCGGAGCGGTCGTTCCGCTACGAGTCGGTCTACTTTGACACGCCCTGGCTGGCCAGCTACCACTGCGCCGCCTACCGCCGTCGTCGGCGGTTCAAGGTGCGCACCCGGACCTACCTCGACTCCGGCGACTGCTGGCTCGAAGTCAAGATCAACGGTGCCCGGGACAGCATCACCAAGCATCGACTGCCGTACCTGTCACAGGACCGCAGCACGGTCGGTCCCGGCCGCGAGTTCGTCGATGAGGTGCTCTCCCGGGAGGCCATCCCGGCGGACGGTGACTTCGCCCAGACCCTGGTCACCAGCTACCGGCGCAGCACGCTGCTGCTGCCGGCCACCACCAGCCAGCGCTTCAGCCGGGTCACCATCGACACCGAGCTGCGCTGGCAGTGCGGGTCGGCGAGTCTGACGCTGCCGCAGGTCGCCGTCGTCGAGACGAAGTCGAGCGCGGCGGCCGCGGCCGCCGACCGGCTGCTGTGGCGCGGCGGCATCCGACCGATGCGCATCTCCAAGTACGCGACCGGCCTGGCCGCGCTGCGGCCGGACCTGCCGGACGGCCCGTGGCGGCGCACCCTGCGTCGGCACTTCTGCGGCATCCCTGCCCCGTCGGGTCGGCCGCCGGGCCCGGCGACGCAGGCGGCGCCGAGCGTCGTGCGCCACATCGAACAGGAGGCATCGTGCGTCTAACCGTCGATAGCACCGGGGCCGCGACGGCGGCCGTCCGCGCCGTGGGAGTCGCGGTCGCGGCCACTCTGGTCGCCGGGCTGCTCGTCTCCCACTCACCGCCGGCCGGCGCCGAGCCCGTCGCCGGCAACGCCCCGCTCGCCGTGGCCGACCAGATCGCGGCAGCCGACGCGGCCGAGGACCTGGTCGGCGACATCCAGTTCTCGGTGCCCAGCGGCACCTTCCAAGGCGAGGTCGCGGTGTCGTTGAGCACCACGGTCAGCGGCGCGCAGATCCGTTACACCACCAACGGCCAGCTGCCGACCGCACAGTCCACGCTCTACTCCGGGAACGCGCTGCGCTTCACCGGCACCACCCAGCTGCGGGCTCAGGCGTTCGTCGGCGGCGTGGCTTCCGGTGAACCCGGCACCGCGATGTACGTCGCCCGCGCCGTCACCACCAATCACGACCTGCCGGTGGTCGTCGTCGACACGTACGGTGCCGGCCTCCCCGCCCGAGAGTACTTCGACTCGTCCCTGATGATCTTCGACCCGGGCAGTGGTACGACGGCGCTGGACGGCGCCCCGGCGGTCGCCACCCGGGCCGGTTTCCGGCTGCGTGGCCAGTCGTCGTCGACGTTCGAGAAGACCCCGTACCGGATCGAGTTCTGGGACAACGACGACGATGACGCCGACTACCCGGTGCTCGGCATGCCCGCCCAGTCGGACTGGGTGCTGCGCGGCCCCTTCCCGGACAAGTCGCTGATCCGCGAGGCGCTCGTCTACGACCTGGGCCGGGAGATGGGTCTGTACGCCCCGCGTTACCGCTTCGTGGAGTTCTACCGGAACACCGACGCCACGCCGGTCGGTGACGACGACTACATGGGCGTCTACATGATCGTCGAGACGATCAAGAACTCGAAGGAGCGGCTCGACCTCAAGCAACTCGACGAGGACGACCTGACGCTGCCGAAGATCACCGGTGGCTACATCTGGAAGTTCGAGTGGATGGCCGCCGAGGAGCCGACGCTGCCCTGCACCGGGCCGGCCGCCACCTGCTGGAACTACCTGGAGGTAGCCGACCCTGACCCGTTGCAGCCCGAGCAGGCCGACTGGTTGCGCGGCTATCTGCAGGAATTCCACGATGTGCTGCGGGCACCCAACTTCGCCGACCCGGACACCGGCTACCGGGCGTACATCGAGGTCGGCACGTTCATCGACCAGATGATCCTCAACGAGCTCAGCCGGGAGATGGACGCGTACATCCGCAGCGCCTACTTCTACAAGGACCGCGACACGAAGATCTTCGCCGGGCCGCTGTGGGACTACGACCTGACCTTCGGCGTCGGTGGCTTCTTCCAGAACGACCAGACCGCCGGCTGGCAGTACCAGCAAACCCGCCAGCCGGTGGCGAACGACTGGTTCAACCAGTTGATGCGCGACCCGGCGTTCGTCAACGAGGTCCGGCTGCGCTGGCAGTCGTTGCGGCGCGGCCTGCTCTCCGACGCGTCACTGCGGGCCCGGATCGACGCCCTGGCCGCACCGCTGACCAACGGTGCGCAACGCAACTTCCAGCGGTGGCCGAACCTGACCTCACCGATGATCGGGTTCTTCTTCACCCCGACCGCGCCGACCTGGCAGGGCCAGGTCCAGTACATGCGGGACTGGATGCTGCAGCGGGCGGCCTGGTTGGACTCCACGGCCGGCTGGGGCGGACCGACCACCACACCGCCGCCGACGACCGCACCCCCGACCACCCCACCGCCGACGACGCCGCCCCCAACCACCCCACCGCCGCCCACGACCGCGCCGCCGCCGACCACGGCGCCCCCCGGATCGGCCTGTACGGCGACGTACTCGGTGACCAGCCAGTGGCCGGGCGGTTTCCAAGGTGAGGTGCGGGTGACCGCCGGGTCCGCACCGATCAGCAACTGGACGGTGAGCTGGACCTTCACCAACGGTCAGACGGTCAGCCAGGCGTGGAACGCCACCGTCACCAGCCAGGGGGCCTCAGTCACCGCCCGGAACGTGGCCTACAACGGGGCGCTCGGCCCTGGGGCGAGCACCAGCTTCGGCTTCCTGGGCTCGTGGAACGGCACCAACGGCACACCTGCGGTGAGTTGCACGGCGAGCTGACCGGGCCGGCACCCGTGTGACGATACGTACCCGGCATCCATGCCTGCGCTTGGTATGGTGCCGGGTACGTGTCGGTTGCGGTCGTGGTAGTGGTGGTCCGGGGTGCCGTGGTCTGGGGTGCCCATTGGTTGGGTGCCGTAGCGGTCGCGAACGGGGTCGGTGAGGAGGCTGCGGTATGGGTGCCGGCCGGGTGGTCAGGTTCGACGAGGGGCGTGGCTACGGTTTCATCGCCCCGGACGACGGTGGCGACGACGTCTTCGTGCACGCCGGTGAGCTCACGCAACGTGGCATCCGGGTGGCGACCGGCACCCGGGTGTCGTTCAAGGTGATCGACGGCGGTCGCGGTCCCAAGGCGTACGACGTCGAGATCATCGATGATGCCACCGCTCCCACCGGGGGCGTGGTCAGCCGGGCGGCGGGCACCTCCGGCGAGGGCGGCGACGACGAGCTCTGCGAGATCTTCTCCGAGCCGGAGTACCTGCAGCGGATCACTGAGCTGCTGCTGTCCGACGCGCCCTACCTCACCGGTGCGCAGATCGTCGAGTTGCGTGGCCACCTGCTGCGGTTCTCCCGCAAGTGTGGCTGGGTCGACTGACCATCTGGTCGCACTCCGCCGCCTGACGGCGTCCTCCGGCCTGCCCGGCCTGCCACCCTCCGGCCTGCCCGGCCTGCCACCTTCGCATCCAGGGTTGACTATGGCCTCCGGCGGCCATAGGTTCCAATCAACTTACGGAAGTATTCCGGAAACCACCGTCCTGGTTTCGGGGGCTTTTCGGCCTCGTCGTCCCGGGTGCTTCCGCCGCACCGTCCCGGAAGGATGCCATGAAGGCGACCCGCATACTCGCCGCTGGCGTACTCTCCGTAGCCATGATGGCTACGGTTGGTGTCAGCGCTTCCGCGACCTCCCACTCCGGCCGTCCGCCCGCCGGCGGCCCACCCGTCACCGACCAGTCCCTGCGCGGCCTGGCCAAGTGGAACAAGCTGCAGGTCGGCACCGCGGTCAACATGACTGCGTTGGCCGAGGACGAGACCTACCGCGACCGGATCGCCACCGAGTTCTCCAGCGTCACCGCCGAGAACGTGATGAAGTGGGAGACGCTCGAGCCGGTGCGGGGCGAGCGCGACTACGGGCCCGCCGACGAACTGGTCGACTTCGCCCGCCGCAACAAGCAGGTCGTCCGTGGGCACGTCCTGGTCTGGCACAACCAGAACCCGGCCTGGCTGACCGAGGGCGTCGAGTCCGGTGAGATCGACGCCGCCGAGCTGCGGCAGATCCTGCGCGAGCACGTCACCGAGACGGTCCGCCACTTCAAGGGCCGGATCCACCAGTGGGACGTGGCCAATGAGATCTTCGATGACAACGCCGAGCTGCGGGACTCGATCTGGCTGCGGGAGCTCGGTCCGTCCTACATCGCCGACGCGTTCCGCTGGGCGCACCGGGCCGACCCCACCGCGAAGCTGTTCCTCAACGACTACAACGTGGAGGGCATCAGCGCGAAGAGCACCGCCTACTACGACCTGGTACGGGAGCTGCGCCGGCAACGGGTTCCGGTGCACGGCATGGGGATCCAGGGCCATCTCGGGATCCAGTACGGCTTCTGGTCGGCAACCGCCGTCGCCGAGAACCTGCGCCGGTTCGAGGCGCTGGGGTTGGAGACCGCAGTGACCGAGGCGGACGTCCGGATGCCGATGCCGACCGACGTGATCAAGCTGCAGTCGCAGGCACAGGGCTACAACACCCTGCTGCAGGGTTGCCTGTTGGCGGACCGGTGCAACTCGTTCACCTTCTGGGGCTTCACCGACAAGTACTCCTGGGTACCGGACTGGTTCGACGGCGAAGGTGCGGCGAACATCCTGGACGAGGAGTACCAGCCGAAGCCGGCATACGACGCGGTCCGGGCGACTCTCGGCCTCGCGGTGCCAACACGCCGATGACCGCCCCGGGACCGTCCACTGGACAGCACCCTGGTAACCCTCGGCATTGATTGACCGCTGTACGGTCCGGCCGTAGCCTGACCGACAGAACAGCCGAAAATACCGGACAGATCCCGGAAGTTTCACGGCTGTTCCAGCTGGTCCAATGCTCCCCAGTGCCGGACCAACGACCACCGGCCGTGGCTGCCCTGGCGAACTCCGACCCCAGTCAGTTCAGCCACGGCCGGTTCGGCGGTCGCAGCCGAGCACGGCCGGCGACAAGGAGCAGGGGGCGGCGACAAGGAGCAAGGGGCGAGAAGCAGGTTTGCCCCGCGTAGGCCGGGTAGACAGCCCGGATGACCGGGTCCGAGCCTCTGGCGTACAGCTCCACGGCACGCCCGAGCGCCGTGCGACCGGTGCTGCCCGTGCTGATGTACCACTCGATCTCTACTGCGGCCCGAGGGCCGCTGCGGTCACTCGCCGTCGGACCGACCCGGTTCGCCGAGCAACTCGCCGCGCTCGCCGACGCCGGCTACCGGATGGTCGGCCTCAGCGAGGCGCTCGACCTGCTCGACGACGCGGCGATCGACCGCAACCGGCCGGCTCCGTCGATGGTCGCGCTCACCTTCGACGACGGGTACGCCGACTTCCTCACCCGCGCGCTGCCGCTGCTCGACGCCGCGGACGCCCGGGCCACCCTCTACCCGTCGGTCGGGCACCTCGGGCAGTACGCCGACTGGCTGGGCCAGTGGGCCGACGAGTTCGGCCCGCTGCTGGACTGGACCCAGTTGGACGAGGTGGCCGGATCGGGCCGGGTCGAGATCGGCTCACACGGTCTGCTGCACCATCCGCTCGATGTCCTGCCGCCGCAGCGGGCGGCCGACGAGATCATCGTCGCCCGGGACCGTCTCGAACAGCGGTTCGGTACCCCGGTCCGGTCGTTCTGCTACCCGCACGGCTACCACGACTGGCGGGTCCGGGCGGCGGTCCGCCGGGCCGGGCACGACAACGCGTGCGAGGTGGGCCGACGGCGGTACCGGCCGGGCGACCGGCGGCTCGCCGTACCCCGGCTGCTGCCCACCGGTGACCACGACGGTGCCGCACTGCTCGACCTGGTCCGCACCGGCGGGCCCCGGATGGTGCCGCAGGCCAAGCGACTGGCCCAGCCCGCCTGGCGACTGACCCGGCGGGTGGCCCGGCGGGCCGGCCGGCAGCTCACGTGACGGCCCGCCCCTGGCGGCGGCGCGGCGGCCCCCTCGCGGTCGCCGCCGGCCTCGCCGCGCTGGTACTGACCCTCGGTGTGCTGGTCCCGCTGCTGCAGCACCGCGCCTACCAGCCGGACCAGCCCGACCAGACCAGTCAGCCCGGCCAGCCTGACGGGACCGGCCAGCCGGACTCCGCTGGTGGACCGCCGCCGGCCGGGCCGCCGCCCACCACGGCCGGCGGCGACCGGACCATGAATCCGTCCGGGATCGCCCTGCCCACCGGTGATCTGCCCGGCTGGCGGCAGATCTTCGTCGACGACTTCGACGGCACCGAGCTGAGCGACGACTGGTTCGCCTACTCCGGACAGCCGGACGGTGATCCGGGCGGCTGGTTCGACCCCGGCCACGTGTCGGTCGGAGCCGGCATGCTCACCATCGGCGGCTGGCGGGAAGCCAGCCGGGGCAACATCTACGTCACCGGCGGGGTGTCCAACCGGCGGGCGGTGACCCGCAGCTACGGCCGGTACGACATCCGGTTCCGGATGGACCAGGGCACCGGGATCGCGTACGCGCTGCTGCTCTGGCCGGGCGACAACGTCTACCCGCCGGAGATCGACATCGCCGAGGACAACGGCAAGGGCCGGGACCGGATGTACGGGGTGCTGCATCCGGTGACCGGCGACCGGATCGGGCATGACGTCGGCGGTGACTTCACCCGCTGGCACACCGCCGGTCTGGAATGGACACCGGACCGGCTGGTCTACACCCTGGACGGCGAGCCGTGGGCGACAATCACCGGCGACCAGGTGCCGGACGAGCCGATGGCGCTGGCTCTGCAGAGCCAGGCGTGGTATTGCGGGCACACCTGGGAGGCCTGCCCGGACGAGACCACACCGGACGTGGTCAACCTGCAGATCGACTGGGTCGCCAGTTACGCTCCGGCCTGACGCCCGGCGGGGCGTCCGCCGTCGGCACCGTCACCCGGCGTACCGGTAGACGGTGACGTCGTCGCTGCGCTGGAAGACCGACCAGCCGTCCCGGCCGTCGAGCAACCGCTCCAGACGGTCCAACGACCCGGGCGCGAAGTAGCCGAAGTAGTCGGACTGCCGCCGCATCCCGTCGCTGACCACCAGGTACGCCGGGTCGCCGGTGAACGAGCCGAGGAACTGCTCGATCGCCGGCAGGTGCTCGCCGTCCAGCGCGGCGCCGCGCAACTGCGCACCGACCACCAGGTCCGGCTCGCCGGCCGGCACATCGGTGTTGAACTGCGGGTACGCCGCCGTCAGCCGACTGGGAAAGTTGGACGTGGCGACCGCGATGGTGGCACCGGGCTCGGCGGCGGCGTACAGCTGGCGGGCGGCGGCCACCTCGTCGGCGGTCTGCCGGTCCACGGCCAACTGCCCGTGCCGACCCTGCACCGTACCGAGGGCGAAGCCGCCGAGTGCCGCCGCGACCGCCACCGCCGCGACCGGCCCCAGCCACCGCCGACGCCGGCCAACCCGACGCTGGTCGGCGCGGTCGAGCCGGCGGTCGGCCCGGTCGACAACCGCGCGGGCGATCAGGAAGGCGCACCACGGCGCGGAGAACAGAAACACCCGGTAGATCGCCTCGCCGCCGTAGCTCTGCGCCGCGAGCAGGACGAACGGCGTGGCGGCCAGCAGCGCCGGCACCAGTACGGTACGCAGCCGGCGCCGGTACGCCAGCACCGCCAGCACGGTCAGCGCCCAGACGGTCAGCGCGAGCGTACGGACCACGATCGCCGAGAACGCCTGCCCGGTCGAACCCCAGCTCTCGGCGTTGCCGGCGGCATTGGCGAAGATGTCGAACCCGTCGAAGACGCCGAACGCCTCCGACACGAACCCGAACCGGGGCAGCAGGTAGCCGAGCACGACCGCACCCATCGCCAGCGGCAGCCAGCGGGGCCGGACCAGCCGCAGCGCGGCCAGCACGGCCACCTGCGCCACCACCAGGTACGGCGACAGCTGGTGGGCGGCGGTGAGCACGGCCAGCAGCGCCAACGCCGCCACTGTCGCCCAGCCCCGGACCCGGCGGTCCGGTCCATCGCGACGGTCCGATGCGCTGCCACCGGCCGGCGAGCGCAGCCAGGTCAGCACGATCAGCAGCACCCCGAGGCTGAGCAGGAAACCGAACGCCTGCGGGGACAGGTAGTCCTCTTCCACCCAGTTGACCGCGAAGAACCCGAACACGGTCAGGTACGCCACCCGCCGGTCGTCGGCGAGGGTACGGGCGATGGCGTACAGCACCGGGGCGGCGGCCAGGTTGAAGAAGACCGGCGACCAGTCGGCCAGCGTCGCCGGGGCGATGCCACCGGCCGCGCCGAGCTGAGCGGCACCGGCGAACAGCGCCGGCCACTGCTGGTAGATGTCGGTCGCGGCGTCGACCGGGTTGCCGGCCGCGATGAGGTCGATCACCCCGAGGTGCTTGTACGTCCAGGCGTACTGCGGTTGGTCGAGCAGCAGCGGGGTGGTGCCGTGCAGCAGCACGACCAGCAGCACCAGGTAGCCGGCGGCGGCCAGCCCGCGCCCGGTGGCCAGCCCGCGCCCGGTGGCCCGGTCGGCAGCGGTAGGCCGGTCGGCGGTGGGCCGCAGCCCGGCCAGCGCGGTGACGAAGCCGACGACGGTGAGCGCCAGCGCGGCCAGGAAGAACGGACTGACGGTGCCGAGCAGCCCGAAACCACCCACCTCTGCCACATCGGTCCGGGACATCGCGATCCACCACAGCGCCAACGCCGCACCGATCACTACGGCATGCGCCAGCAGCGGCCGCCGTGCGACAGCCGGCCGCCCGGCGAGGCCCGCCCGCCGGGCGTGCGGCCACCGTCGGACCGGCCCGGGGCGGGAACCGTGGCCGTGGCCGGCCCGCGCGGCCCGGAGCAGGCCGGCGGCGCTGACGGCCGCCACCGCCACCGCCATCGAGGCGACGGCCAGCCTGGGCTGCCACCAGCCGGCCCAGACCGATCCGGTGGCCACGGCCGCGTACCCGGCGAGGCTGGCCAGTACGGTCGTCGCCCACCGGGTCGCCGCCGGCCGGACGGCAAGATGGCTGAGCAGCGCGGCACCGGGGCCGAGGGCGGCGAACGCGACCGCGGTCGGGGCCTGCCACGGGTCGCCGGCGGACAGGCCGAGCAGCGCCAGGACCGCGACGATCAGACCGGTGTACGCCTGACCGATCCGGCCGTCCACGGCAGGTACGTCGTCAACGGCCGGCGCGGTGTCGACACCAGGCGCGGTGTCGACAGCCGGCCCGGCTGCTGGTGACTGGGGGAACGGGCGGACGGGGCGCAGGGCGAGATCGGTCATCCGGCACCTCCGGTGTCGGCGGTAACGGTCTCGGACTCGGCGGTACGTCGGGCCCAGGCCGGGGCGTTCGTCACGTCGCCGGTGGCCCGGTAGCGGCGGATCAGCCCGGGAAGCAGCACGATCGCGACCGCAGCCTGTGCCATACACAGCGCGGCGGCCGGCGCGATGATTCCGACCCGGGGCAACCCGACCCAGCTGACCAGCAGAAACGCGGCGATGCCGACCGACTGCACGGTCACCACCGGCCACATCCGCTTCTCCATCATCGCGAACGCGCAGTAGAGCAGGATCACCCCGGTGAACGGCAGCGACAGCCCGATCAGTCGCAGCGTGTCGGCGCCCTCGGCGGCGTACTGCCCGCCGAGCAGCCGCAGCAGCGGCCCGGCCGCCCCGGCGAGCACGGCCGCACCCGGCAGCACCACGGCGGCGACCAGCAGGACCGCCCGGTCGACGTGTGCCCGGGCCGCCGCCGCGTCGCTGGACGCGGTGACCACGAACGAGGTGACGACGTTCCACAGCAGCGTGCTGCCGGCCACCCCGATCACCCACGGGATGTAGAAGTAGGCGCTGGCGGTGGCGCCCAGCACGCTGGCCACCAGCACCGGCGGCAGGTACGCGACCGCATTGGTGAGCAGCCCGTTGACGTACTCGGCGGAGGCGAAGCCGAGCAGCTCCCGCCGGGCCGGGGCCGGTGCCGCCGGTGCGGTGCGGGCGTGCGCCGGGGCGAGCCGGGCCAGCACCCACCAGTTGACCCCGAGCATGGTCGCCAGCATCGGCACCGACCAGGCGACCAGCATGCCGTCGCCGGCGGCGGTGCCGGCCAGCAGCGGCAGCAGCGCCACCTTGGCGGTGGACGCGATCACGTTCTTCGCCGGTACGCTGCCGGCCCGCCGCAGCGCGGTCAACACCCCGTCGGTGATGAAGAAGATCGCTGTGCCGACCACCGCGGCGACGAAGAACAGCCGCTGCGTCGGTGCCGGGCCGATGATGCCGGTGCCCATGCCGAGGGCCAGGAACCCGCCGCTGAGCAGCAGTGACATCGCCGCCGATGCGGCGTATCCGGTGAGCACCAGCGGGCGGGTGTGCCGGCCGGCACCGGGCAGGAACCGGGCGTACAGGTTGATCAGGTTGAGTTGGGCGAGCCCGGCCAGCAGTGTCATCGCCGACACCGCCGCCGACGCCCGGCCGACCGCCTCCGGCGCGAACCAGCGGGCGGCCACCACCCAGAACACGAACCCGAGCGCGGCGCTGGCCACCGTGGAGGTCATCAGCGCCGCCGCGCTGCGCAGCAGCGCCGGGCGGCGGACCACCACCACCGCCGGTGGCGGGACGGTCGTGCCGGCGGCGGTCACGGCCAGCCCCGCATCCGACGGCGCAGCCGCCGGTCGGCCATCCGGCTGCGCAGGTATGCGACCGGCCCGGCGAGCAGCCCGCGCCGGTTGGCGCCGACCAGCTCGCGGGGGAAGTCGTCGCGCAGCCCGGCCAGCCGCTGCCCGTCACCGCCGCCGAACGTGTCGCGCAGCGCGGTCGGGGGGAGCCGCAGCAGCGGTCCGAGCAGCCGAGGTTCGCGCAGCAGCAGGCTGGTGTAGGCGGCGGTCAGCCCGGTGCCGTAGCCGACCAGCTGGTTGCGCAGCCCGGCCAGGTCGCGGCGGTGGTGGTGCCAGACCAGGGCGCTGGGCTGGTAGGCGACGGTGCCGTCGGCGACCAGCACCTGCATCAGGGCCAGTGTGTCCTCGGAGCCCATCGCGGGGGTGCCGGCGCCGAGCGCGGTGTCGAAGCCGCCGATGCGCTCCAGCACGCCGGGTCGGAAGGCCATGTTGCCGCCGGCGCCGAACGGCGGCAGCGGGTAGAGCGGGCTCTGCCGGTGCGCGGTGGCCGGGGAGAACACGTCCGGCGTGAAGCCACGGCCCTTGCTGTGCCCGCCGTACTGCTCGAACCACAGCTGCGCGTCGGTGGCGAGTTCGGCCGGCACGATGGCTCCGGTGACCGCGTCGGCCTGTGGGTGGTCGGCCAGGGCGCGGGCGATCTCGGCGAGCCAGTGCGGGTCGGCCACCTCGTCGTCGTCGATCCAGGCGACGATCTCGCCGACGGTGGCACGCAGCGCCCGGTTGCGGGCGTGCGACAGCCCGGGCCGGGGTTCGCGGACGTAGTCGACCGGTGCCCCGTGGCCGTCGGCCGCCCCGCCGCCGTCGGCGGCGCGGGCGGCGACCACCCGGACGGTGGCGTCGCTGACCGGCGCGTTGTCCACCACCAGCACCCGGAACCGGGGGTACTGCTGGGCCAGCACGCTGTCCAGGGTGCGAGCCAGCCCGGCGGGCCGTTCCCGGGTGCAGACGACCACGGTGATGTGCGGCGCGCCCTCGAGCACCTCGGCCCGCCGGGTCAGGTAGCCGGGTTCGGGCCGGCCGGCCGGGGGGATCTCCCGGTCGACGGCGGCGGCGAGGTCCGCGGCGGTCAGCCCGTGCGGCGGTACGTCGAGCAGCAGCGCGCCGATCGGCTGGGTGAACTGCCGGACCAGCAGCCAGGCGCGTTCCACCCGGCGGCCGGCCGGGTCGGTCCCGGGGATGTCCGGGAACCGGTCGGTGACTTCCAGGTCGATGACGGTGGCCGGGATCCGGTCCGCGGTGCCGGCCGGGAAGTGCACGGAGGTACGCGGGTTCATCAGGCGGCTCCGATCGGTGGGGGTGCGGACGGAGTCTGGGTGGTGCGGCTGGCGAGTTCGGTCAGCGCGCCGGTGGCCGCGGCGGCGGTGCCGGCGAGGATGGCGCCGGCCCGGGCGGCGTGCCGGTGGCCGCGCCCGCGTAGGGCCGCGCCGATTTCTCGCAGTAGCGCGGCGGGCAGCGTACGGCGCAGGTAGTCCTGCTCGGCGCCGAGGCTGGGCGCGCCGTCGAGTAGCCCGGCCATCATGATCTTGCCGCGGCCTTCGGCGTGGCAGCGGCGCAGGAAGTAACGGAAGGTGCTGTGCCTGACGGGTACGCCGTGCGAGATCACCGCCTGCGGCACGTACCACCACTGCCCGCCGGTGACCGCGGCCATCCGCAGGCAGAGTTCGGTGTCCTCGGGCCGCGCCCGGTTGCCGACCTTGCCGAAGCCGGTGCGGAAACCGCCGGCGGTGAGGAACGCGTCGCGGCGTACCGCCATGCTGGCCGACCAGACGTTGCGCACCGGTCCGGGCCGGACCGGCTGGCCGGCGTACGAGCCGCCGACCGCCCACCGGAACTCGGCGGGGAACCAGCCGGGCTGGTGCCGTTCCCAGGCGGGTTCGATGGCGCCGCCGGCCCCGACGACCGTCGGGTCGGCGAAGGCGGCGACCAGTCCGGTCAGCCAGCCGGGGTGGGCGACGACGTCGTCGTCGAGAAACACCACCAGATCGCTGCCGGCGTGCTGGGCACCGGTGTTGCGGTTGCCGGAGACGCCCCGCTGGTACGCGTTGCCGAGCACGGTCACCGCGGGCAGTTCCCGGCGGATCCGGTCGGCGAGCGCCGGGTGGTGGTCGACCACCACGATGATCTCGGCCGGCTCGAGGTCCTGCCGGCGGACGGATTCGACGGCGGTGCGCAGCCCGGCGAGCCGGTCCGGGTGGTGGGTCGGTACCACCACGCTGACGGTCGGTCGACGCATCGCTCAGCCCTCCTCGGCGGTCACCGGTACGGCGGCGGTCCGCTGCCGGCGGCGGGTCCGGCGCAGTCGGCGTTCGCGGCCGAACTCACTGAGGATGGTGCGCAGCACCCGGGTGCCGTCGCGCACCGTGTCGAGGTTGCTCTCGCCGTGGATCCGCAGGTGCTCGATGCTGGGCACCTCGGTGATCCGCAGCCCGTGGGCGGCGACCCGGACGTTGATCAACGTTTCGATCTCGAAGCCGTCGCCCCACAGCTTGCCGCCGTCGGCAGGTCCCGGGGTGGCCGGGTCGGGCAGGTTCAGCGCCGGGACCACCCGCCGCCAGAAGGCGTTGTAGCCGTAGCACAGGTCGGTGAACCGGGTGCCGAACAGCAGGTTGACCATTCCGTTGAGGCCTTCGTTGCCGAGCCGGCGCAGTGGGGTGATGTCGTGGCTGCCGCCACCGGCGCGGAAGCGGGAGCCCTTGGCGAAGTCGGCTCCGGCGAGCAGCGCGGCGACGAAGCGCGGGATCTCGGCCGGGTCGGTCGACCCGTCGGCGTCGATCATCACCACGATGTCGCTGGTTGCGGCGGCGAAGCCGCAGGCGAGGGCGTTGCCCTTGCCGGTACGGGTCTGCTGGACGATCCGCACCGCGGGCCAGAGTTCCCGGGCGACCTGCACCGTACGGTCGACCGAGCCGCCGTCGACGACGACGACCTCGTCGACGTCGCGGGGGAGCCGGGCGAAGACGTGCGGCAGGTTCCGCTCTTCGTTGATGGTGGGGATGACGACGGTCACCGACGGCAGGTGCGGGCCGGGTCGGGCCGGCGGCGGGATCGGGTGCGGCGCTGCCGGGGTCGGGTGCACGCGCGGGTTGGCGTAGACGGACATGCCGGTGTCCTCCGGGGGGTGGGGGAGGGTGCGGGACACCAGGCGACGCGGGGCCGTTCGCGAGCCGCCCGGACTGACTAGCGGTCCATCACCGGGGGTCAACAACCTGATATGCCGGTTATTTCGGGCGCCGCGCACGTCAGTGGGCTGGGTCACATCCGCTGTTGCGTGGTCGGTCCGACCAGGGCCGGCATCAGGTGGTGCCGGGCGTGCGCGCTGCGCCGTGCCGGGTGGGAACCAAGCGGGGAATGGTCACCGGCAGGTTTCCGGGCGGTTGCGGTGGGAGCGTTCCCATGACATGATGATGATCGATTGGCGCTGCGGAGCCAGCCAAGCACACCTGTTTCGCCGAGGGCAACCGGAGTTTCCGGACCGGCGATCCGACCGCCGAGTCGTCCGTCCGACGACAGGTGGTGCACCGACCTCACCAGGGTCCCGGCCGATGCGCCGGTGACCAGTTATGTCGCGAGGAGACAACTCCGCATGAACCTGAACCCACTACGCGGCGCTGGGCGCTCGCGGATGCGTCGCGGGCTGTCCGCGGCCGCCGCGGTCGTACTCGGCTCCGGTGTGCTCGTCGTCGCGGCCACGCAGGCCAGCGCCGCCGCCGGGTGTCGTGTCGACTACTCGGTCAACCAGTGGAACACCGGATTTACCGCCAACCTGACCGTCACCAACCTCGGTGACCCGCTGAGCAACTGGACCCTGGAGTGGGACTACTCCGGAAACCAGCGGATCACTCAGGCGTGGAACAGCGAGTACACCCAGAGTGGCACCCGGGTGACCCTGCGCAACGCCCCGTGGAATGGCTCGCTGGGCACCAACGCCAGCGTCAACCCCGGATTCAACGCGAGCTACTCCGGCACCAACACCGCCCCTACGGTGTTCCGCCTCAATGGCGTGGCCTGCAACGGCACCACCCAGCCGACGAGCCAGCCGCCGGTCACCACCGCGCCGCCGCCGACCACCGCGCCGCCGCCCACGACCGCGCCGCCGCCCACCACGCTGCCGCCTACCACGGTGCCGCCGACGTCTCCGCCGCCGACGGGTGGGCCGCGGGTGGACAACCCGTACGTGGGTGCGGACGTGTACGTGAACCCGATCTGGAGTGCGAACGCGGCGGCTGAGCCGGGTGGTAGCCGGATCGCGGACGAGCCGACGGGTGTGTGGCTGGACCGGACGAGTGCGATCTACGGCAACAACAGCCCGACGACCGGTGACATGGGTCTGGCTGACCACCTGGACGAGGCGGTGGCGCAGGACGCGGCGAACGGTAGTCGTCCGTTGGTGTTCCAGGTGGTGATCTACAACCTGCCGGGTCGGGACTGTGCGGCGTTGGCGTCCAACGGTGAGCTGGGGCCGACGGAGATCGACGCGTACCGGGACGACTACATCGATCCGATCGCGGAGATCGTGGGTCGGGCGGAGTACCGGAATCTGCGGATCGTGGCGGTGATCGAGATCGACTCGCTGCCGAACCTGGTGACGAATGTGGGTTCGCGGGCGACGGCGACGCCTGAGTGTGACGTGATGTTGGCGAACGGCAACTACGTGACGGGTGTCGGTTACGCGATCTCGCAGTTGGCGGATGTGCCGAACGTGTACAACTACATCGACGCCGGGCACCACGGTTGGATCGGCTGGGAGGACAACTTCGGGCCGAGTGCGGATCTGATCGCTGAGGCGGCGAACGCGTCGGGTGCGTCGCCGTCGGATGTGCACGGGTTCATCACGAACACGGCGAACTACTCGGCGTTGGAGGAGCCGTACATCACGGTGGACTCGACGACGCGTCCGTCGACGTGGATCGACTGGAACAACTACAACGACGAGTTGTCGTTCGCGCAGGCGTTCCGGCAGCGGTTGGTGCAGGCCGGGTTCCCGTCGGGTGTGGGTATGTTGATCGACACGTCGCGTAACGGTTGGGGCGGTCCGGACCGTCCGACCGGTCCGAGCAGTGCCGGTGATGTGGACACCCGGGTGGACGAGTCGCGGATCGACCGGCGGTTCCAGAAGGGGAACTGGTGTAACCAGTCGGGTGCGGGTCTGGGTGAGCGTCCGACTACGGCGCCCGCTTCGGGTATCGACGCGTACGTGTGGATCAAGCCGCCGGGTGAGTCGGACGGTTCGAGCTCGGAGATCCCGAACGACGAGGGTAAGGGTTTCGACCGGATGTGTGACCCGACGTACACGGGTAACCCGCGGAACAACAACAACATGAGTGGTGCCCTGCCGGACGCACCGGTTTCCGGGCACTGGTTCTCGGCTCAGTTCCAGGAGCTGATGGCGAACGCGTACCCGCCGCTGTCGTAAGGCTGGACGTAACACTGAGCGGGGCCCGATGCCGGACATGGCACCGGGCCCCGCCCCATTTCGGCCTTTGCCACCCGGGCGGGTCAGCGCCCAGCGGGTCAGTTGGTCACGGCGCGGCGCAGGTCAGGGCACGGTGCGTTCGATCGCTGCGGCACCGTCGTGTTCCAGCTCCTGACGCGCCCGCTCCACCTGCTCCGGGCTGCCGTCGCCGCCCTTGGCCACCGCGAGGTCCTCCGCGTCCCACGGCTGCTCGGCACCGGTCCGTACCCGTGCCGGACCGGACTGGCCGGCCGGTGGCTGGAAGTCCGGACTGTCCTGCTCGGTGTCCGGGTCGGTGACCAGCAGCGGCACCGTGGTGTCGTCCTCGACCGCGGCGGCCACTGCCGGTTCTTCCTCCAGCGGCACCCGGCCGATCGCATTGTCCCGGTCTGTCATGGCTGCCCCCCTCCCGTCGGAAGCCGTCGAGGAACCGGGTACCCGGGGCAGCGGCGAATATGTGCGGGCGTCGGCCGGCGGAAATGCGCGACCTCCGGCGCAGCTGGCGCCGGAGGTCGCAGAGGTCGGCAAGGTCGGGTTCTGGCGACGGCTCAGATCGACAGCACCCGGTCCAGCAGGTCCCGGTAGCGGCGGACCGCCATCCGCAGTTGCTCGGTGTCCTCCGGACCGGCGTCGGTCCACCCGCCGAGTTCGTCGCGCTGCGCGGTCAACGCCGCGGTGACCGCCTCGACGGCCTCGGTCACCAGGTTCTGTGCCTCGCCCGCCGCGGCGTGCGGGTCGTCGACGAAGCGCAGCTGCACGTCCCGCCACCGGTCCCGGAACGCGTCCGCCTGTTCCGCCACGAAGATCCCCGCCGGGGAAGAACCCGGATCGGCCGTCTGGTCGGCGGTGGCGGTCGGCTCCGGCTGCCCGGTCTGCTCCGGTTCGCCGCCGTCGCCCACCTGTACGGTGTCGTCGTCGCTGGGGTCGCGCGGCTCGTGTAGCCGCTCCGGGCCGGCCATGGCGGAGGCCGCGACCGCGCCGCCGACGGTGGCGGCACCGAACGCGGTCGGCTGTTCGACCGGCTCGTGGTGGACCGGCTCGTTCCGCTCGGGCGTCGCCACGCCGGAGACGACCTCGGTACGGTCCGGGTCCACGTACCCGTCGCGGTCGTGACCGGCGTCCGGACGGCCCGGTCCGCCGTGCGGGGTGATGACCTCGGTACGTTCGTCGTGCCACTGATCGGTGCGGGTCATGTGTCTCTCCTCAGCGGGTCGAAGCTTCCGTAGGGGTCGAGGCTTGTCCGGTCGGGGTTGCGGCTTGCTCGGTCGGGGTCGCGGTGGGCACGGGGTCCTCGCCGAGCAGCTCGGCGAAGAGCGCCCGGTAGTGCACCACGGCCTGACGCAACTGCTCGGTGCTCGCCTCCCCGCGCTCGTTGGCCAGATGGATCTCGTGCGCCTCGCGGTACCTGCCGAGCGTACGGGCGTGCTCCACGGAGAGCTGAGCCACCTGCTCGTCGTAGTCCCCGGTCGGGTAGCCGAGTTCGGCGATCAGCCGGGTGAGCAGTTCGTCGGCGTCGCCGACCGCGGCGCCGGGCGCGTCGACGAACCGGGTCTGCACGTCGGCCCAGGCGGCGGCGTAGCGGGCGCGGGACGTTTCGGACAGCGGGGTCAGGGTCAACTCGGCGTGCCGGCGTTCCCGCTGCCGGAGCTCGCGCTCGGCGGCGCTGCGGCTGTCCTGCTCGGCGACGACCCGGTCGTACTCCGGACCGAAGGTGCCACGCAGGTCGTGGCGCCGCCGCCACCGGGTCCCGAGCAGGGCGAGCGCCGCGAGCACGACGAGAAGTACGGCGGCGATGAGGACGATCTCGATGGGCGACATGGTTGTTCCTCCTTCTCACCCTGGTATTCCCGCTCGACCCGGATCCTCAATCCAGGTTTGTCACATTTCCTTGACGATCTCGTCGGCATCTGATCCGGATCGCCCGCCGGGCTGGTCCGCTGCAGGTCGCGACGACGACCGTGGATGCTGCCGCATGCGGCCGCTTTCGGTACGCTCCGTGCCCACAATCGACCGCTGAGTGCCTCTGGTAGTGCCTGAGCCGTTAATTACGTATCCTTCCGGAGGCGCCGGACACGACTGACCATCCACTCACCCGGACCGGTCGGTTCGCATCCGCCGCGCCAGCTCAGCCACCACCGCGCCGGCGAGGTCTGATGAATACCCGCAACTGGTCGATCCGCTCGAAGATCGTTGCGCTGGTCGCTGTCCCGATCGCCGCGCTGCTGGCGCTGTGGATCTTCGCGACGTCGTTGACCGTCGGCCCGGCGCTGAGCCTGCTGGGTGCCCAGGCACTGCTCGACGACGTCGGCCGCCCCGGCGAAGCGGTGGTGGCCGAGCTGCAGCGGGAACGCCGACTCTCCGTGGTGTACCTGTCCCGCGCCGATGGGCAGAACGCGCTGCGCGCCGGTGACCTGCGGCAGTTGCGAGACCAGTGGGAGGCCACCGACGCGGCGGTCGACGAGTTCCGGAGCTCCGCTCGCGGCGACGAACCGCCGGCGGATCCGTCCGTGCTGGACGAGCGGATCGCGGCGACCCTGTCCGAGTTGGAGCTGCTGCCGTCCGGCCGAGGGTTCGTCGAACGTCGGGAGATGGACGCAGCCGGCGCGCTGGGCCTGTACAGCGGCATCGTCGACACCGCGTTCCAGATGTTCGCAGCGTTGGCCGGGCTGCCGGACAACGAGATCAACCGGCAGGCGCGGGCGCTGACCGACATCGGCCTGGGCCGCGACCTGCTCGGCCGGACCGACGCTCTGCTCGCCGGGGCCTTCGCCGCCGGCGAGCTGACCGCCGCCGGCCACCTGCAGTTGGTGCAGATCGTCGCCAACCAGCGGTTCCTGTTCGACCGGGCGGTGGCCGAGCTGCCCGACCCGGACAGCCGGACCTACCACCAGCTCGCCGCCGGTGACGACTACACCGGGCTGCGGCAGATGCAGGACACGCTGATCGCCGGTGGGCCGGCCGAGGACGGGCTGCCGGTCTCCGAGTCCCGCTGGCGGGCCAGCTACCAGCTGGTCCAGGAGCAACTGCGCGACTTCGAGCTGCTCGCCGCCGACGCGCTGGCCGAACGCAGCATGCCGACCGCGATCACCATTCTGGCCCGGCTCGCCGGGGCCGGCCTGGTCGGCCTGGCCGCGGTGATCGTCTCCGTGGTGATCTCGCTGCGGGTCGGCCGGTCGCTGATCCACCGGTTGACCGGGCTGCGCGCCGCCGCCCTGGAGCTGGCCGGCGAGCGGCTGCCCGGGGTGGTCGCCCGGCTACGCCGCGGCGAGGACGTCGACGTCGTCACCGAAGCCCCACCGCTGGAGTACGGCGCCGACGAGATCGGCCAGGTCGGGCACGCGTTCAGTGAGGTGCAGCGGACCGCCGTACGGTCGGCCGTCGAGGAGGCGGCGCTGCGTCGTGGGCTGAACGAGACGTTCCTCAACATCGCCCGACGCAGCCAGACGCTGCTGCACCGACAGCTGGCCGTACTGGACCGGATGGAACGGCGCAGCACCGACCCGACGGAGCTGGAGGACCTGTTCCGGGTCGACCACATGGCGACCCGGATGCGCCGGCACGCGGAGGACCTGGTGATCCTCGCGGGAGCGGCACCGGGCCGGGGATGGCGCAACCCGGTGCCGATGGTCGACGTGATCCGGGGCGCCGTCTCCGAGGTCGAGGACTACGCCCGGGTGCACGTCACGACCGTGGAGGCCGCAGCGGTCGCCGGCCGGGCCGTGGGCGACGTCATCCACCTGCTGGCCGAGCTGATCGAGAACGCCACGTCCTTCTCCCCGCCGCAGACCCGGGTCACCGTCATCGGTCAGAGCCTGCCCAACGGGTACGCGGTCGAGGTCGAGGATCGGGGTCTCGGCATGGAACCGGACGCGATCGAGGACGCCAACCAGCGCCTCGCCGAGCCGCCGAACTTCGACCCGCACAACAGCGCCCGGCTCGGCCTGTTCGTCGTCGCCCAGTTGGCGGCCAAGCACGGCGTACGGGTCCGGCTCCGGCCGTCACCGTTCGGCGGGATCACCGCCGTCACGCTGATCCCGGCGGAGCTGGTGGTGCCCGAGTCCGAGGTGCTGGCGCTGCCGTCCGGTCGGCCACCTACCGCACTGACCACGGTCCGGCAGACTCCCACGCCGGACGCGCTGGCCACCCTCCGGCCGAGCCCCGAGCCGGACGCGTTGACCGCCCTCCGGCCGAGCCCGAGCCCGGGACCGGACCCGGCCGGCCGACCGACCCCCGAGCCCGCAGCGGAGCCGACCGGGGTTCAGCTGCCGGCCCGCCGCCGTCCCACCACCCTGCCGACCCGGCGGTCCAGCGGCGCCGGCGCGACCACCGAGGACGGCCTGCCGCGCCGGGTACGCCAGTCCAGCCTGGCGCCCCAACTGCGCCAGGCACCCGATTCGTCCGGGGCCGACGGTCAGCCGCTGCGGGAAGCCCCGCAACGGTCACCGCAGGAGGTGCGGTCCCTGATGTCCGCGTTGCAGGCGGGAACCGCCCGGGGCCGGCAGGCGGCCGGCCTGCCAGCGGCCGGGCAGCCGGGTGGTACCGGCGACACGACGCCGATCGTCGACGGCGGCCCGGTGCTGCCGGTCGGCGACGGCACCCCCGGTTCCGGCGACGAGCCGGCTTCCGTGGCATCGGAACCGTCCCCGACCGGGTCGACCGGCCCGGTCCGGGGCACCGCGACTCCGCCTCCGGGCGCGGTGCTGCCGCCCCCGGCGACGGAAGAGTCGGAGAGGGAGCTGTAGCTGTGCACACCATGCGGCATGCGATGAACCTCGACTGGCTGCTCGACGACCTCGTCGACCGGGTCCCGACCGCGCAGCAGGCCGTCGTGCTGTCCGCCGACGGCCTACTGATGGGCGCGTCGCGAGGGCTGACCCGGGAGGGTGCCGAGCACATGGCGGCGATGGCCGCCGGCTTCCAGAGCCTCGCCAAGGGTGCCAGCCGGCACTTCGGGTCGGGCCCGGTACGGCAGACCGTGATCGAGATGGAGTCTGCGTACCTGTTCGTCACCGCGGCCGGGCACGGGGCCTGCCTGGCGGTGCTCAGCGCGGCCGACGCGGACATCGGCCTGATCGCGTACGAGATGGCGATGCTGGTCACCCGGGTCGGGCAGACTCTCAGCGCGCCGAGCCGGACACCTGCGGCGCAATCCGATGCGGGGTGACCCGGCCGGACCCCACGACTGGCTGGACTCCGACGCCGGCCCGGTGGTCCGTCCGTACGCGGTGACCGGTGGTCGGGTGCAGCCGACCGGTGCCACCTTCGACCTGCTGGCCTTCGTGGTGGCGAAAGCCCCGGAGGGCGCCGGCGCCGAAGTTCCGCTGCAGCCGGAACATCGGCGCATCGTCGGGCTGGCCCAGCAGCCGGTCTCGGTCGCCGACCTGGCGGCCGACCTTGATCTCGCGCTCGGTGTGGTCCGGGTCCTGCTCGGGGACCTGCTCGCCGCCGGACTGATCGCCCTCTACGAACCCCCGGCTTCGGCCGCTCACCCCCACGACGACATACTCAAGGCGGTGGTCAATGGACTCCGTGCGCTCTAACCGGCATCAGCCCTCCCGACGGGTCCCACTCGCGCTGAAGATACTCATCGCGGGCGGTTTCGGCGTCGGGAAGACCACCCTGGTCGGCGCGGTCAGTGAGATCCGGCCGCTGCAGACCGAGGAGGTGCTGACCAGTGCCAGCCTGGGCACCGACGACACGTCCTGGGTGGAGGGCAAGAACACCACGACCGTCGCGATGGACTTCGGCCGGATCACCATCAACGATGATCTGCAGGTCTATCTGTTCGGTACGCCGGGGCAGGACCGGTTCTGGTTCCTCTGGGACGAGTTGGCGTTCGGCGCGCTCGGTGCGGTGGTGCTGGCCGACACCCGCAGGCTCGCCGACTGTTTCCCGTCGGTCGACTACTTCGAGCAGCGGGGCACGCCGTTCGTGGTCGGGGTCAACTGCTTCGAGGGGGCGCAGCAGTTCAGTCAGGACTCGGTGCGCCGTGCGCTCGACCTCGACCCGGATGTGCCGATCGTGCTGTGCGACGCCCGGAACCGTGGCTCGGGCAAGACGGTGCTGATCGCGTTGGTCGAGCATGTGGCGTACCTGCGCGGTCAGCCGGTGCCGGCGGGCTGACCTGCCGCCGGTTGCCGGCCGGTGTCGACCAGCACGACGTCGAGCCGGCGCGGCCCGTGCACCCCTTCCACCCGGTTCAGCTCGATGTCGCTGGTGGCGGACGGCCCGGAGATCAGCGTGATCGGTCGGGTCGGGTCGGCCAGCCGGGCCAGCGCCGCCGGCACCTCGGCCACCACCTGGTCGGTCCGGACCACGCAGACGTGGTGGTCGGGCACCAGGGTGAGCCGGCGCGGGCCCTGCGCCGGCCCGGTGTCCAGCAGCACCGTCCCGGTCCGGCCGATCGCCACCGCGCAACCGGTCAGCGCGGCCAGGCCGGGCTGGTCCAGGTCGGTGACGGACAGTGGTCGTGCCGAGCCGTCGCGCAGTACCTCGGCGGTGCAGCCGCCCAGCCAGTCGTCCGGCAGGTCTTGTGGCACCGCGACCCGACGTACCCCGGTGAGTACCTCGGCGATCCGGTCGGCCAACCGGTCCGGAACGCACCGGTGCACCGTCGCCCGGTAGTCGACCAGCCGGTCCACCAACAGAGCCACCGGGTCCGCGCCGGTCTGGTCGGCGCTGGTCGGGTCCACGCCGGCCGGGTCCGCGCCGGCTGTCCGGTAGTCGCGTGGCACCCGCACCGGCAGCGGTGCCGGCTGGTGGTCCCGCGCCGTCCGCAACCGGGCCAGGATCTCGGTACGCGCGTCAGCCACCTTGCTTCCTCCCGTCCTCGTGCGGTCCGGCGCTGTCGTCCTGCGGTCCGGTCCTGTCGTCGGAGCGGGTCAGCCACCAGTCACGGAAACTCTGCCGGGGTGGCACCGGCGCGTCCCGGCTCGCCGTCCAACCGGCCAACGGCCACGGCAGTCGGCGGACCGTGCCGCGCCGCCCGGCGACCAGCCGTACCGGGGCGGCGGCCCGCCGGGCGGCACGCAGCGCGGCGGCGTACCGTCGGCGGTCGCGCATCACCCAGGACATCGCGCCCATCGCGGCGCGCTCGGCGGACGGGCGCCGGCGGGCCTCGTCGACCCCACGCTGGCGCAGGTGCACCAGCACCTGCGGGATGTCGATGCGTACCGGGCAGGCGTCGAAGCAGGCACCGCAGAGGGTCGAGGCGTACGGCAGGGTCCGGTTCGCTCCGGCCCGGGGGCCGGTGAGCTGCGGGGAGAGGACCGCCCCGATCGGCCCCGGATACACCGAGCCGTACGCGTGGCCACCCACCCGCTCGTAGACCGGGCAGACGTTCAGGCAGGCGGAGCAGCGGATGCAGCGCAGCGCCTGGCGGCCGACCGGGTCGGCGAGGGTGTCGGCCCGGCCGTTGTCGAGCAGCACGATGTGCAACTGCTGCGGCCCGTCGCCGGGGGTCACCCCGGTCCACATCGAGGTGTACGGGTTCATCCGTTCGCCGGTCGACGAACGCGGCAGCAGCTGCAGGAAGATCTCCAGGTCCTGGAAGGTCGGGACGATCTTCTCCACCCCGACCACCGAGATCATCGTCTGCGGCAGGGTCAGGCACATCCGTCCGTTGCCCTCGGACTCGACCACCACCAGGGTGCCGGTGCGCGCCACGGCGAAGTTCGCCCCGGAGATCGCCACTCGCGCGGAGAGGAACCGTTCCCGCAGGTGGCGGCGGGCCGCCTCGGCCAGCGCCGGCGGGTCGTCGGTGAGGGTGGTCAGGTCGACACCGGGCATCCGGCGGGCGAAGATCTCCCGGATCTGCGTCCGGTTGTAGTGGATCGCCGGGACCAGGATGTGCGAGGGCGTGTCGCCGGCCAGCTGGACGATGAGCTCGGCGAGGTCGGTCTCGATCGCTTCGATGCCGGCGGCCGCGAGGGTCTCGTTGAGCCCGATCTCCTGGGTCACCATCGATTTGATCTTGACGACCTGGTCGACGCCGGTCCGCCGGACCAGGTCGGTCACCACCCGGCCCGCCTCGGCCCCGTCCCGCGCCCAGTGCACCTGGGCCCCGGCGGCGGTGGCCGCCGCCTCGAACTCCTCGAGCAGCTCGGGCAGGCGGGCCAGCACGTCGTCCTTGACCGCCGCCCCGGCGACCCGCAGCGCCTCCCAGTCCGGCAGCTCGGCGACCATCCGTTCCCGCTTGCCCCGGATGGTGCGGGTGGCCCGGTGCAGATTGGCCCGCAGTTGGGCATTGCCCAGCTCGCGGGCCGCCGCGGTGGGAAACGGCAGCCGGGCGGTCACGTTGCCGGTGCCGCTGTCGTTGCTGCCGCTGCCGCTGCCGCTGCCGCTGGTGCTGGTGCTGGTCAATTCGGCTCCTCCGCCGTGCCGGCCAGGATCTGCGCGTAGTGCACCGCTCGCACCGGGCTGCGGGACCGGGTCAGCCCGCCGCCGATATGGGCCAGGCACGAGTTGTCGGCCGCCGCCAGGTAGCGGGCGCCGGTGCCGCGTACCGCCCGGCACTTGTCGGCCAGCATGGCACTGGAGACGGCGGCGTTGCGCATCGCGAAGGTGCCGCCGAAACCGCAGCACTCCTCGGCGTCCGGCAGGTCGCGCAGATCGATCCCGCGGACCGCGCGCAGCAGCCGCAGCGGCCGGTCGCCCAGTCGTAGCATCCGCAGCCCGTGGCAGGTCGGGTGGTAGGTGACCGGGTGCGGGAAGGCGGCTCCGACATCGGTGACGCCGAGCACGTCGACCAGCAGCTCGGACAATTCGTACACCCGGGGTCGTAGCTCGTCGACCGCGGCGGCGAGCGCAGGGTCGTCGGCGGCCAGTCGCGGGTACGCGTCGCGGACCATCGCCACGCACGAACCGGACGGCGCGACCACCACCGAGTGGTCACGGAACGTCTCGACGAACCGGCGGACCAGGGGTATCGCCTCGGCCCGGTATCCGCTGTTGCCGTGCAGTTGCCCGCAGCAGCTCTGGTCGAGCGGAAAGTCGACAGTGTGCCCGAGCCGCTCCAGCAACTGCACGACGGCCCGTCCGGTGCCCGGGTAGAGCACGTCGTTGACGCAGGTGACGAAGAGTGCGACACGCATCGGGTCAGCCCTGCCGGAAGTAGGGGAGGTGGCGTTGCCGGGCGGCGAGCAGATGCTCGCGTACCGCTGCCTCGGCCCGGTCCGGGTCACCGGACGCCACCGCGTCGACGATCCGGTGGTGTTCGGCCCCGCTGGTGCGGTAGTGGGTCGGCGGGAAGTGCAGCCGGAACAGGTGCAGGTGTGGCCGGAGGCGGACGACCGCGTCGCGCAGCATCCGGTTGCCGGACTGTTCGGCGAGCAGGTTGTGGAACCGGGCGTCCTGGGCGGTGAAGGCGGCGATGCTCGCGTAGCCCTGCGCGCCGGGTACCGGACCGGGCAGGTCGGCGGCCTCGCGGAGCAGACCGAGGACGGCCGGTTCGGCGGTCGCCGACCGGGCTGCGGCCCGTCGGGCGGCGGCGGCCTCCAGGATCAGCCGCATCTCGACGAGTTCGTCGAACTCGTCGCGGGTAAGCAGTGGCGTGGCGGTGTATCCGACCAGTGGGCGCTTGCGGACCAGCCCGTCGGCTTCCAGCCGGGCGAGCGCCTCGCGTACCGGGGTGGGCGAGACCTGCAGATCGCGGGCCAAGGCGTCGATGTTGATCCGGGCGCCCGGAGCGACCACGTGGTCCATCACCTGGGCGCGGACGGTCTCGTACACGTCGTCGGTGAGGGTGAGACGACGCGCTGGCCGCACGGGACCCTCCTCGGTGCTCGACCCGCAGGCGCCGGCCGTGGATCGGCCGGCCCGGCAGCGGGTAGATCAAAGATCCTATAGGATCGCTCGGATTGAATCGAGTGTCCGACGTCGGTGGCCCGGGTTGCGGTCGGGCCCGGCCGACGCGGACGGCGGAAGGGAGTCCGGTGCGCGCAGCGGAGCCGAATCCGGCGGCAGAGACGATCTACCTCGGCTGCTACACGGCCGAGGGCGGTGGGAACGGGACCGGGGTGATGGTCGCCCGACGGGACCCGGCGACCGGCCGGCTCAGCGAGCCGACGCTGGCCGCCGAGTGTGCCTCGCCGTCGTTCCTCGCCCGGCACCCGCGCCGTCCGGTGCTGTACGCGGTCAACGAGGTCGACGAGGGCACCGTCAGCGCCTGGTCGGTCAGCGGTGACCGGCTGCGTCCGCTGGGTAGCCAGTCCACCGGTGGGTCGAGCCCGTGCCACCTGGCGTTCGTCGCGACGGGTGGGCATCTGGTCAGCGCGAACTATGTCAGCGGCAGCGTAGCGGTGCATCCGGTCGACGACGACGGGACGCTACTGCCGCGTACCGATCTGCAGACGCATTCGGGCACCGGGCCGCGACCCGACCGTCAGGAGGGCCCGCACGCCCACATGGTCTCCCCGGACCCGGACGGTGCCGGGCTGTACGTCGTCGACCTGGGCACCGACGCCGTGCACCGCTACCTGCTCGACCCGGCGACCGGCACGCTGACGGAGCCGGACCCGGCAATGGCGGCGACGCCGGGCAGCGGCCCTCGGCATCTCGCCCGGCACCCCGACGGCCGGTGGGCCTATCTGGTGGGGGAGCTGGACGCCAGCGTGACGGCGTACGAGATCGACGGGGCCGGTGGGCTGACCGAGCGTGCCCGGGTGCCGGCGAGCGAGTCGTCCGCCGGCGGGGCCGGCGGTGCCCAGCCCGCCGAGATCGCGGTCGGGCCGGGCGGCCGGTTCCTCTACGTCGCCAACCGCGGCCCGGACACCATCACGGTCTTCTCGCTGGCCGTCCCCGACCAGCCGAGGTACGTCACCGAGGTGCCTTCCGGCGGCCACTGGCCGCGCCACTTCGCGATCGTCGGCGATCATCTGTACGTCGCCAACGAGCGGTCGGACTCGGTGGGCGTGTTCGTGATCGACCCGTCGGACGGGGTGCCGGCCCCGGTCGGCGACCCGGTCCCGGCGCCGACGCCGACCTGCGTCCTGCCGGGTTTCTGAGGACTGTGCGGCTGATGCCCGGCTCGTGACGCGACGGGCTGTTTGTCGAGGTCGACAGCATCCTGCCGGACTTCTCGAAACGTACGGAAGCGGCGTGGCTACCTGAAGTCACCAATTTCCATTCAAGTGTTTCTCCTCCGTAACTTTCGTCCGAACGTACCTGGCACGGTGGCCTGCTCATCCGGAGTATGGGACCGTGCCAGGCCGCCATCGGATGCGACGTCGGGTTCGCGGAGCAGGCGCCATCGCAGCGGCGATGGCGCTTGTCGTCGTCACCGCCGGGGTCTGGTTCGGCTACCAACGGCTCACCGCTCCGTCCTGCTCCGGGGCGTTGCCGCTGGTGGTCTCCGCCGCGCCGGAGATCGCGCCCGCCGTGCAGGCGGCGGCGGACCAGTGGCGGGCCGAGGGCGGCGCGCTCGGTGACACCTGCGTCGCGGTCGAGGTCGCCGCGTCCGACCCGGTCGACGTGGCCGCGGTGGTGGCCGGGCAGCACGGTGTCGCGCTGGCCGGGGTCGGCCAGGCCAGCGGTACGGCGATCGCGCCGGATGTGTGGGTGCCCGATTCGTCTACCTGGCTGCTCCGGCTGAGTTCGCTGGCCCCCGGGTTCACCCCGGCCAACAACGAGTCGGTGGCCCGTAGCCCGGTGGTGGTCGCGATGCCCGAGCCGGTGGCGACCAACCTGGGCTGGCCCGACCAGCAGTTGACCTGGACCGACCTGCTGCAGCAGATCACCACCGGCACCGAGCTGCGGACCGGCATCGTCGAGCCGACCCGCGACGCCGCCGGGTTGTCCGGCCTGCTCGCCCTCGGTGAGGCGGCCGGCGAGGCCGGAGCGAACGCCCAGCAGGCGACCACGGCGGCGCTGCGCGCCCTGGCCACCGGCCGGTCCGCGCTGCGGGAGGACCTGATGGCCCGCTTCCCCCGCTCGGCCGACCCCGCGTCGGTCGCCTCCGCGCTCGGTGCCGCCGCCCTGTCCGAGGAGGACGTAATCGAGTACAACGCCGCGCAGCCGCCGATCGCGCTCGCGGCGCTGTACCTGGAACCGGCGCCGATGTCGCTCGACTACCCGTACGCGGTGCTGCCCGGTGCCGACCCGGCGACGGCCGCGGCGGCAGCCGGCTTCTACTCGGTGCTGACCGGTGCCGGGTTCCGGAACCGGCTCGGTGACCAGGGGCTACGGGCGCCGGACGGCACCTGGGGTGCCGGTTTCAGCGCGCCCCAGGGGGCGCCGAGCCCGGCCGGCACCGCACCGGCGACTGTCACCCCGGACTCCGGCGGTACGGCGGCCGGTGGCCTGGACCCGGTGGTGATCGACCGGACCCTCGCTACCTGGACGTCGGTCACCCTGCCCGCTCAGATGCTCGCGGTGATCGACGTCTCCGGTTCGATGCTGGAGCCGGTGCCCACCGCGGACAACGTCACCCGGGCCGATCTCACCCGGGAAGCGGCCCGCCGAGGGCTCGGCCTGTTCGACGATTCATGGGCCCTCGGACTGTGGATCTTTTCCACCGAGCTGGACGGCGAGCAGGACTGGCGGGAACTCGTACCGATCAGTCCGTTGAGTAGCAGTCGGGCCGAGTTGGAAGCGTCGCTGTCGGAGGTCGTGCCGAAGCGAAACGGAAATACCGGTTTGTACGACACGACCCTCGCCGCTTATCTGGCGGTGCAGGACGAATGGGCAGCCGGGCGTGTCAACTCGGTGGTCATCTTCACTGATGGTAGGAACGAGGACGACAGCGGGTTGACCCAGGATGAGCTGTTGGCCGAGTTGGCCGAGACGGCTGATCCACGGCGGCCCATCCAGGTGATCTACGTTGGCATCGGGGACGGGGTGAGTCAGGAGGAACTGGAGTCGATCACCAATACCACCGGTGGCGGGGTGTTCGTAACCGAGGATCCGGCCAACATCGGTGACATCTTGCTCAAGGCGATCGCTCTCCGCCCGACAACCGTGCGCTGAGTCGGTGATGTGGCGGTTCGAGAGGTTTTGTCGAGCCACCGAGTGACTGAGGGTTGTGAAATGGCTCCATATTGTACCTCTATTGTGGAAGCCCTCTGGCCGACTGACGGTAATCTGTCGCAAGCTTCGGCCGTGCTGGATGGTGGGCCAAGATATCGGGGTGCCGTGGCACCACCGGTACCAACGACGGGCCAGCGAGGTGCCCGGGGTCTGCGTCGACTCGAGCAAGCTGGGGAGGGCTAGTGACGTCGGCGACTTTGGTCAACGCTGCGGTGGTGCAACCGGAATCCACACCGGGAGCGCCCACCGCAGTGCTGCACGCGCGACAGCGTGCCTACATTCGGGCGATCGCCGCCCTTGACATCGGCGTGCTCTGCGCCGCCGTGCTGGCGGGCTACGTGGTGCGTTTCGGTGCCGAGGAAGCCACCGGAGCGGACCTACCGTACGTCCTGACGACCCCGTGTTTGATGATCGCGTGGCTGGCCTCGCTGAAGTTGCTGCGCTGCTACGACGACCGGGTGCTCGGCTACGGCGCCGACGAGTACCGGCGGGTGATCACCGCCAGCCTGCGGCTGGCCGGCACCGTGGCGATCATCGGCTACGTCGCCAACGTCGGGATCAGCCGGGGCTTCCTAGCGGTGGCCTTCTCGGTCGGCACCGTCGGTCTGGTCGCCGGACGGTTCGGCGCCCGCAAGTACCTGCACCGTCAGCGGGCCACCGGGACGGGGTGGTTCCGCAAGGTGCTGGTGGTCGGGGACACCCCGCACGTGCTGGAGCTGGTGCACACCCTGCGGCGGGAGCCGTACGCGGGCTACCGGGTGGTCGGCGCCTGCATCCCGGACGCGCTGCTGGCCCCGGTGCCGCAGCGGCTCGGTGACGTGCCGGTCGCCGGTTCGTTCCGCAACATCCCGGACGCCGCCGCCGCCACCGGCGCCGACACCGTCGCGGTCACCGCGTCCGGGGAGCTGACCGCCACCCGGCTGCGCCGGCTCGGCTGGCAACTGGAGGGCACCGGCATCGACCTGGTGCTGGCCCCGGCGCTGACCGACGTGGCCGGTCCGCGGATCCACACCCGGCCGGTCGCCGGGCTGCCGCTGATCCACGTCGAGGCACCCGAGTTCCGGGGCACCCGCAAGCTGGTCAAGGGCTTCGTCGACCGGTCGGTGTCGCTGCTGGCGGTGACCCTGCTGCTGCCGATCCTGACCCTGCTCGCCCTGGCGATCAAGCTCGACAGCCGAGGGCCGGTCATCTTCAAGCAGGTCCGGGTCGGCCAGGGCGGGCGGGAGTTCCACGTCTACAAGTTCCGCACGATGGTGGTCGACGCCGACAAGCTGCTCGCCGAGCTGGCGGCCAAGAACGAGACCGACGGGCTGATGTTCAAGATGCGCGACGACCCGCGCATCACTCGGGTCGGCAGGTTCCTGCGCAAGTACTCGCTCGACGAGCTGCCGCAGCTGGCGAACGTACTGTTCGGCCACATGAGCCTGGTCGGTCCGCGCCCGCCGCTGCCGTCGGAGGTGGCCCGCTACGACGGCGACGTCGCCCGCCGGCTGCTGGTCAAGCCCGGAATGACCGGCCTGTGGCAGGTCAGCGGCCGGTCCGACCTGTCCTGGGAAGACGGCATCCGGCTCGACCTCTACTACGTGGAGAACTGGTCGCTGGCCAGTGACCTGACCATCCTGTGGAAGACCTTCGGCGCGGTCGTCAACGGCCGCGGCGCGTACTGACCTGGGCCGCGGTACTCACCTCGGCCACGGGCGGGCTCTGATGGCCGTTGGCGTCAGCCAGCGGCCAGCCAGGGGGCCGGGTGGTCGCGTACCGCCCGGACCACCGCGCCGGCCGCACCGGTCGCCGCCGCCTCGGCACCCAGCAGCGAGGCCCGGACGGTCACCGGTGACCAGCCGACGGTCAGCACCCGTCGACCGATCTCCGCCTCGACGACCGGCGACAGCCATGGGGCCAGCGGCGCGTAGATGCCACCGAGCACGATGGTCTGCACATCCAGCAGGTTGACCACCCCGGCGAGCACCACACCGAGCGCGGCGGCCGCCGCCGTCAACGCGCGGCGCACCTGTGGCTCGGAGCCTGCCGCCCGCTCGGCGACCTGGCGCAGCGCCTCGGTGGCGGTCAGCCCCTGCCCGGCCAGGCCGGCCGAGCGCAGGATCGCCTCCTGTCCGGCGTACTGCTCCAGACAGCCGCGTGCCCCGCACCGGCAGCTCGGCCCGTCCGGGCGGACCGCGAGGTGGCCGAGCTCACCGCTCCACCCCCGGGTGCCCCGGAACAGGCGGCCGTCCAGCACGATCCCGGCACCGATGCCGATCTCACCGGAGACGTAGACGAAGTCGGCCGGCTCGCCGTTGCGGGCGTGCAGCTCACCCAGGGCGGCGAGGTTCGCCTCGTTGTCCACGGTCAGCGGTACGTCGGCGAGCGGGCCGCCAGCGGCGGCCAGCACGGCCGCAACGTCCACGTCGTGCCAGCCCAGGTTCGGCGCGAGCCGGACGAGCCCGTCTCCGGTCACCAGCCCGGGTACGGCCAGCGCGGCGCCGGCCAGCGGCAGCTCGCGCACCTGCGGCGCGGTGAGCACCTCGTCGGCCAGCGCGGCGAGCCGGGCCAGCACCAGCTCCGGCGGGTGCGGCCGTTGATCCGCCGGTAGCACCGCCCGATGGCGTACCGTTCCCGACAGATCCACCAGGCAGGCGGCCAGGTAGTCGACGTTGATCTCCAGGCCGAGACCAGCCGGGCCGTCGGCAGCGAGTGCCAGCCCGGTCGCCGGCCGGCCGGCACCCGTCCTGGGCACCGGCGCGACCTCGGTGAGCAGGTTGCCGCTGATCAGCTCGTCGACGAGCGCCGAGACGGTGGCCCGGGTCAGCCCGGTCGTCGCGGCGATCTCGGCGCGGGATGGTGGGCGCTGGGCGGCGGCGACCTGGCGGACCACCAGCCCGAGATGGTGCTCGCGCAGACCAGCCTGGCGGAGCGGGGATTCTGGCGTGCGCATGGCCTTGACAATGCCACACGGCGGGAAAATAATTCAATCACTAAACAAATCTGTCGTGTTACGCGGAGGTCACCATGACAGTCCAGCCCACGCCGGCCGACAAGTTCTCCTTCGGGCTCTGGACCGTTGGATGGCAGGCCCGCGACCAGTTCGGCGACGCCAGCCGGGGCCCGCTCGACGCCGTCGAGGCGGTGCACCAGCTCGCCAACCTCGGCGCGTACGGCATCACCTTCCACGACGACGACCTGATCCCGTTCGGCTCCGACTCGGCCAGCCGCGACCAGCACATCGCCCGGTTCCGCAAGGCCCTCGACGAGACCGGCCTGGTGGTGCCGATGGTCACCACCAACCTCTTCAGCCACCCGATCTTCAAAGACGGCGGCTTCACCAGCAACGACCGCTCCATCCGGCGGTTCGCGCTGCGCAAGGTGCTGCGCAACATCGACCTCGCCGCCGAGCTCGGCGCGAAGACCTTCGTCATGTGGGGCGGCCGGGAGGGCTCCGAGTACGACCACGCCAAGGACATCCGGGCCGCGCTCGACCGCTACCGCGAGGCCGTCGACCTGCTCGGCCAGTACGTCCTCGACCGCGGCTACGACCTGCGCTTCGCCATCGAGCCCAAGCCCAACGAGCCGCGCGGCGACATCCTGCTGCCGACCGTCGGCCACGCGATCGCCTTCATCTCCAGCCTCGCCCACCCGGAGCTGGTCGGCCTCAACCCCGAGGTCGGCCACGAGCAGATGGCCGGGCTCAACTTCACCCACGGCATCGCCCAGGCGCTCTGGCACGGCAAACTGTTCCACATCGACCTCAACGGCCAGCGCGGCGTCAAGTTCGACCAGGACCTGGTCTTCGGCCACGGCGACCTGCTCAACGCGTTCTCCCTGGTCGACCTGCTGGAGAACGGTGGCCCCGACGGCACCCCCGCCTACGACGGCCCCCGGCACTTCGACTACAAGCCGTCGCGCACCGAGGACTACACCGGCGTCTGGGCGTCCGCCGCCGCCAACATGCGCACGTACCTGCTGCTCAAGGAGCGGGCCGCCGCGTTCCGGGCCGACCCCGAGGTGCAGGAGGCCCTCGCGGCCAGCAAGGTCCCGGACCTCGCCGTGCCCACCCTCAACCCCGGCGAGACCTACACCGATCTGCTCGCCGACCGGTCCAGCTTCGAGGACTTCGACCCGGAGGCCGTCGCCGAGCAGGGCTTCCACTTCGTACGCCTCAACCAGCTCGCGGTCGAGCACCTGCTCGGCGCCCGTTCCTGACCACCAGCCGACCCTGACACCCGCCCGACCCCTCCTGGAGGACCAGCCGTGACCCTCGTCGCCGGCGTCGACTCGTCGACCCAGTCGTGCAAGGTGGTGATCCGCGACGCGGACACCGGCAAACTGGTCCGTGAGGGCCGGGCGGCGCATCCGGACGGCACCGAGGTGCACCCGGACGCCTGGTGGGCGGCGCTGCAACAGGCCATCGACGCGGCCGGCGGGCTGGACGACGTCTCCGCCGCCGCCGTCGCCGGCCAGCAGCACGGCATGGTCTGCCTGGACGAGGGCGGGCAGGTGGTCCGCCCCGCCCTGCTGTGGAACGACACCCGCTCGGCCGGTGCCGCCACCGAACTGATCGACGAGTTCGGCGGCGGCACCGCCGGGCGGCAGGCCTGGGCCGACGCCGTCGGCCTGGTGCCGGTGGCCAGCTTCACCATCACCAAACTGCGCTGGCTGGCCCGCACCGAGCCGGCGTCGGCCGACCGTACGGCTGCGGTCTGCCTGCCGCACGACTGGCTGACCTGGCGGCTGGCCGGCACCGGCGACCTGGCCGCGCTGCGCACCGACCGCAGCGACGCCAGCGGCACCGGCTACTGGTCGGCCGCGACCGGCCAGTACCGCCCCGACCTGCTGGAGCATGCCTTCGGCCGGACGCCGCTGGTGCCGACGGTGCTCGGCCCCACCGACCCGGCCGGCGCGCTGCGCTCCGGTGCTCCGCTCGGCCCCGGTGCCGGCGACAACGCCGCCGCCGCGCTCGGCGTCGGTGCCTGCCCCGGCGACGTCATCGTCTCGATCGGCACCTCCGGCACCGTGTTCAGCGTCGCCGACACCCCGGCCGCCGACCCCAGCGGCACGGTCGCCGGTTTTGCCGACACCACCGGCCGGTTCCTGCCGCTGGTCGCCACCCTCAATGCCGCCCGGGTGCTCGACGCTGCCGCGAAGATGCTCGGCGTCGACCACGAACGGCTGGCCGAGCTGGCGCTGAGCGCGCCGGCCGGCGCGGACGGGCTGGTGCTGGTGCCGTACCTCGAAGGCGAACGCACCCCGGACCGGCCGACGGCCAGCGGCTCGCTGCACGGGCTCACCCTGGCCACCGGCACCCCCGCACATCTGGCGCGGGCCGCCGTCGAAGGCATGCTCTGCGCGCTCGCCGATGGCCTGGACGCCCTCATCGCCCAGGGCGCGGCCGTCAACCGGGTCATTCTGGTCGGCGGCGGGGCGCGCTCTGCGGCGGTACGCCGGATCGCGCCCGAGGTGTTCGGCTGCCCAGTCCTGGTTCCGCCGCCGGGGGAGTACGTCGCCGACGGTGCCGCCCGGCAGGCCGCCTGGCTGGCGTCCGGTGCTGCGGAGGCACCGGACTGGACCCCGGCCGACACCGAGGAGTACGCCGCCGACGCAGTGCCCGCCATCCGCGCCCGGTACGCCGACGCCCGCGACCACGTCCTGAACCGGGTCACCGCCGGCTGATCTCGCGGCGGAGCCCTCCCCTGGCATCGCAGGTGCGGACCCCCGAGGCGCAGCTTCCCGGGTCTCCCGTCTGAGATGCCCGGTCGGGGGTTGCCGGCCCCCCTCGGGGTCCCAAAGACCGGTGGGATGTGCTGCGCCCCGGGGCGTTCAGTGGGACGCTGTCCGTCAATTTCCATCCTGGACTGCCACCCCCGGCCGACGGAAGATAGATGACCACCCGGAGTGACTCGGTGGTGACGCGGAAGGGCTGTGGGGTGGGGTCGGGAGTGCCGGTGGCCGGCGCGTGGCGTCCGGTGTTGAATTGAGGGGCGCGAAGGTCTATGAGCGGCAGCAGGTTTCTGGTAAAGGAACTCCGGCGGTTACGCGAAGCAGCGCGCTCAGCAAGGACCGGGCGGTAGCCTCCGGTCCGTCTTGATCACAACGCCCGGCCGGCCGAGCACGTCCTTGAACGCTTGGACGCCGACCGCCTTGCCGTCGCGGTCAGGTTCCTCGTCGTTGATCTCCCGGCCGTAGAGCAGCACCCACGAGCGCCACTCGGGGGAGGGCCAGACCTCCTGGACCCGGAGTCGGACCGGGCGCTTGCCGTCCAAGTGGTCGCACTGCCGCAGCGCCACCAGATCGCCGGGGCACACCAGAGCTTCATCGTCAGGCATCGTCCGACGCTCCGTACGACTCGGCGGACTCGTCCTGGTCGTCGTGCGGGTATCCGGCGGGCATCAGCCCGGAGAGATGTAGTACGGCTCGGATCCGCCGGGCGCTACTGGGGTCCCAGCGGTCCAGGATGGCGATCGCCCGCAGGAACGGCCGGCAGGGGCCGGGTACGCCGCCGCACCGGTGGCACTCGCCGGTGGTCCGGTTCGGGATGTGCGTACGGGCGGTCGAGTTCGCGTCGTGGACCGCCCGGGACAGCTCGGGCGACCGGGTGAGTCGGTCCGGCGGGTCCGGAATGGACGCTGCCGAACCGTCCGCAGATCTGAACGAGATGTATCGGGCGAGGCGGGGAGTCCCGCCGATGCCGTCGTTCCTGGGCACTGTTCCCCCTTCGGGTGGAGACGATCGGGGTATCCGTCGATCTCCACCCTGGACTGCCAGCCCCACTCGGCGGAAGATAAATGGCGACCGAGGGTGACTAGGTGGCCACGGGGCTCGGACGAGTGACTCCAGGGAATGTCCGACACCGGAGAGTGGTACGCCGTGTTGAATTGGGGGATGTGAACGTCTATGTCTGCGAGCGAGTATCTGATAGAGGACCTTCGGCGGGTGCGGGAGTTGCTGGGTCTCACTCAGGAGGCCTGGGGCGAGCGCATTCACTTCTCGGCGTCGCACGTCGGGGCGGTGGAGCGTGGCGAGCGGCCGGCGCTCCCGGATTACCTCACTGCAGTGGACCGGGCGCACGGCACCGCGTTCATGAAGTTCTATCGCGAGTTCATCCGTGGCGAGTGGACACCGGTGTGGTACCGCCCGTTCGTCGAGTACGAGGGCCGGGCGAAACTGCTGCGGATCTTCCAACCGATGGTGATGCCCGGACTGCTGCAGACCGAGGCGTACGCGCGCGCATTGTTGCAGGCGCTCAACACCAAGCCGGAGGAGCTTGAGCCCACCCTCGCCGCCCGACTGGACCGCCAGGAAATCGTCACCCGGGCCACCAACGCCTGCCGGCTGGTGGTGGTGCTCGACGAGATCGTGCTACGCCGCTCCGTGGGCGGGTCGGAGGTGATGCGCGACCAGTTGAAGGCGATCGCCGACGCCAACCAACGGCAGAACGTGCAGGTGCACATCGTGCCGTTCGCCACCGGTGGCTATCCCGGGGTGCTCGGGCCGATGGTGCTGGCGACCGTGGACGGCCGGACGGTCGGCTTCCTCGAAGGCCACCTGGAAGGGCGGCTGATCGAGGCCACGGATGCCACCGAGGCGTTGGAAGAGGACTGGGAGACGATCCGGGGGTACGCTCTGCCCGGCCAGCAGTCCCACGAGATGATCATGGAGGCGATCGAGACATGGAGCTGACCGAGGCGCGTTGGCGCAAGAGCACCAGGTCCGACTCGGCGAACTGTGTCGAGGTGGCCGACAACCTGCCGGGCCGCGTCTACGTCCGGGACACCAAGAACCGTGACGGCGCAACGTTGGCGTTCGCCCCGTCGTCGTGGTCGAGCTTCGTCGAGCTGGCCAAGACGTACGCCTGAGATTCTGCGAACCCACTCCGGCCATCCGTAGCCGGAGTACACAGAGCCCCGGGACCCCGCGCCAGTCGCCACGGTCCCGGGGCTTTCTCTGCGTTCGTCGAGGTGAGGCTGACACACGTTAAACACGGGAAATAACGTGCGTCAGCCTCACCTCGACGACGTCAATCTCAGCCGGTCGGGTCGCGCAGGATCGCCGCGAACGTGTCGCGGATCAGCTGGTCCGTCGGGGCGTCCAGGCCGAGTTTCGTCAGGCCACCGGTGAGACGCAGGGTGGTCAGGCCGTGGACGGTGCACCAGATGGTGCGGGCCAGCGTGGTGGCGGACTGACCGGCGGGCAGGAAACCCGCCTCCTGCGCCTCGGTCACCGCGTCGACCAGGGGCGCGAAGGTGTCAGGCCGTACCTCGGCCCACGACCAGTACCGGAACATCATGCCGAAGATCGCGTTGTTCTCCTCGGCGAAGCTCAGGTATGCGGCGACCAGGCGGATGATCCGGTCGGCGGGGTCGGTTGCCTGCGCGGCGGCGGCGCGCTGAGCGGCACCGAACGCGTCGTACCCCTCGTCGCGCAGCGCGGACAGCAGCGCCTCGCGGTCGGCGAAGTGCCGGTACGGCGCTGCGGAGCTGACGCCGACCCGCCGGGCCAGCTCATTGAGGCTGAAGCCCTCCGCGCCGCGTTCGGCCAGCAGCTCTCGGGCACCGGCGAGCAGCGCATCGCGTAGCGCTCCGTGGTGGTACGTCCGGCGAGTGGCCCCAGCTGCCATGTTGACGACATTAACATCAAGCCGTATGTTGACGTCACTTACATTGTGAACGGCACTTACATACTCGCCAGGGGGCGGTCATGAGCGACACGGCAGTGGTGGCGTCACCACCGGTGCGGACGAACAGGGGTAGACCGGTGCGGCGGTCCCGTACCGGCTGGACGGCGGTGCTGCTCACCTCGCTCGCGATCGGCGGATTCTCGCTGTACACCTACGCCAGCGCCGACCTGCGTGCCCTCGCCGACGACGGTGCCGGGCTGGCCCGCACCTACGTGGACGCGCCGCTGCCGGTCCGGTGGGCCTTCTACGTCCACGTCGCCCTCGGGTCGCTCGCGCTGCTGCTCGGTCCGTGGCAGTTCTCCCAGCGGCTACGCCGCCGCTGGCCGGTGGCCCACCGCTCGGTCGGCGCGGCGTACCTGCTCACCGTCGGCGTCGCGGCGGTGAGCGCGCTGGTGATGCTGCCGTTCAACCAGGCCCGGATGGTCGGCTTCTTCGGGTTCGGCGCAGTCGCGCTGCTCTGGGCGTACACGGCGTGGCGCGGGTTCGACACCGCGCGGCGGCGGGACCTGCGCCAGCACCAGGCCTGGATGATCCGTAACTACGCGTTGACGTTCGCCGCTGTCACCCTGCGCTCGTGGGTCGGCGTCCTCATCGTCGTGCAACTGCCGTTCGCCGGGCCGGACGCGGATCCGGACCTGCTGTTCGAGACCGCCTACGCCGCCGTGCCGTTCCTGTCCTGGTTGCCCAACGTGATCGTCGCCGAGTGGCTGATCCGCCGACGCGGGCTGCCCTCCTACCGGCTCGCCGACCCGCGTCCCGTCAGTCAGAGCTGATCCTGGCGCCCTGCGCCGGAGCCTGCGGCGATCGGGACCGAGCCGTCAGCACCTTGTACGGGCTCGCCTGGCTGGTCGTGGACTTCCTGCCTACCGCGCTTCGATCGGTACGCCCTGAACAACGCGATACCTGCCGCCGCCGCGCCGAAGGCCAGAGTCAGCACGGCCGAGGCGACGATGGTGGGTTGGGCACCGACTGCGGTGATCAGCGGCCCTCCGGCCATGGTGCCGAGTGGCACGGACAGGGTCACGATGGCGGCGTACGCGGCGAGCACGGGTGCTCTCATGGTGCCGTCGGTCGACTGTTGCAGCAGGGCCATCGTGGTGGCGGGAAACGGCGCCCAGATCAGTCCGCCAACCGCGAACGCGGCAAGGGCGAGGCCGGTGGGTGCGCCGAGGCCGAGTGGCAGCAGCGCCGCCCCCCAGCCGAGCACGATGGCGATCGTGGTCGGCCACAGTGGCCAGCGGCGGAGGTAGCCGGCGGCGAAGCCGCCGACGATCGCTCCGACCGCGAACACCGTCCAGAACGCGGCGAGGGCTCCGGCCGAGCCGCCGAGTGCCTGCACGGCGTGGATCGGTAGCGCCACCTGCACCGGTCCGTAGAGGAAGAAGAAGCCGAAGGTCAGGGCGGCCAGGCCCAACAGGGTGCGGTCGCGCCAGATCGCGGTGAAGCCGGCCAGGCTGGACGCCTGCCGCTGCTCGATCGGGGCTCGGGCGGTCCTCGGCACGGCGAGCAGGTAGGTGATCGCGAGAACCGCGAAGGTCGCGGCGGTGACGGCGATGACGAGGACCGGGCCGCCGACACCGATGAGGATCGCCGCCAATGCCGGACCGACCAGCATCGACGCCTCGGCGAACAGGCCGATGAGCGCATTGCCCGCCAGGCGGTGTTCCTGTGGCAGCAGTTCGGCGATGAGGGTGAACCGGCCCGCCGATCCCCAGGACCGCAACAGCGAGGAAAGCCCCAACAACACGGTGTACAGCGCGATGTCGAGTGCTCCGGCGAGGTACACCACCGGGATCATCGCCAGTACCACCGCCCGCAGGACAGCGTCCCACGCCGCCAGTTGGGCACCACTGCGACCGTTCAGCAGTCGGCCGAACAACACGCTGCCGAGCGCACCCGGCAGTGTGTATGCGGCGACCGCCACCGCCACCCAGACACCGGCGCTGCGCTCAGGCGCCAACTGGATCGCGAGCCAACTGACCGCGAGCAGGCTCATGCCCTCGCCCACATACGACAAACCGAACCCGGGAATCAGCCGGCGCAGGATCCGATGCCTGACCACCGGCCAGTAGGGCGACAACCGGACGAACGACGGCAGGGCTTTCCGGACTCCCATCCCGAAAGCCTTCCAACACCGTCGGTCACAACGCCAGTAGGTTCGCGCCCAGCGGAAACCGGACGCCAGCCGCATCGCCGGACATGTCAGAACTCGAATCCGGTCGCACTGGACGCGCCAACTCGCCGCCGGCTTCGACGACCTCGCCGGTCAAGACGTGAAGTGCTGCCCTGCCAGCGGCTCGTCGTGGCGGCGGAGTTCGGGGAAGGTGCCCTCCCAGAGCCGTCGCAGTTGGGATGGCAGCCATAGCGTGGGCCAGAGTCGCCGGAGCAGGTCGGCGTTGAGCCAGGTGTTCAGGTCGTCGACCGAGGCGGCCTCGGCGAGCACTAGCTTGTACATGCTGGCGAGGCGAGCGGGGCGGCCCAGGTCGTACTCGGCGTCGCCGGACCAGTCCAGATGGTGGGGAAGGGTGACCACGCCCTCGGTCGGGCCGGCCAGCGCGATGAGGGTGTCCGGCACGACGTACGGTTTGCGGTCCCCGTAGGGGCGGTAGTCCGCTGGCATGCCGGCATTCTCCTCGGCTGACGGTGGCCCGCGCACCGATCGACGGCGCGCTGATCCATACTCGTCGGCATGACGCTGACCGGTGGGCGGGCGCACCGCATCTACAGCGTCGTCGTGTTCATCGTGCTCGCCTCGCTGGACAACGTGGCGATCGGCCTGGTCCCGCCGCTGTACGGCAGCATCGCCGACACGTACGCCGTACCGGAGGGGGCGATCGGCGCGGTCACCGCCGCGACGTTCCTGGTCGCCGCGATCGCCGCGGTCGGCTGGGCGTACGTCGGCGACCACGGCAACCGCAAACCGCTGTTGATGGCCGGTACGGTGATCTGGGGCCTCGGCGCGGCCGGTACCGCCCTTGCCGGCAGCTACCCGGTGTTCTTCGCCGCGCAGCTGGTCGCCGCCGTCGGCCTGGGCGCGGTCGCCTCGGTCGGCTTCTCCGTGGTCAGTGACCTGATCACCCCCGGCCGGCGGGGCCTGGTGATGAGCTTCTGGGGGCTGTCGCAGGGCGTCGGCACGCTGACCGGCACCCTGCTCGGCGGGCTGCTCGGGCACGCCGACTGGCGGCGGCCGTTCCTGGTGCTCGCCGCCGCCGGGCTGGCCGCCACGGTCGCGTACCTGTTCACCTACGACGTGCGGCGCGGGCAGAGCCAGCCGGAGCTGGCCGACCGGTTCGCCGCCGGCGGCGAGTACGAGCACCGGATCAGCCGGGCCGACCTGCCGACGATCGCCCGGCGGCGGACCAACGTCTGGCTGGTGGCGCAGGGGCTCACCGCGCAGGTGGCGTTCGGTTCGCTGGTGTGGCTGCCGGCGCTGTTCAGGGCCCGCGCCGAGGAGCAGGGCTACACCGCCGGTACGGCGATCATCGTCGGCAGCGTCTTCGCCACCCTGTTCCAGCTCGGCGGGGCGTTGTCGATCGTCGGTGGGCTGGTCGGCGACCGGCTGCAACGGCGTACCCCTCGGGGTCGGGCCCTGGTCGCGGCGGTCGGCATCCTCGCTGCGGTGCCGTTCTACCTGGTGTTGTTCTTCGTGCCGATGCGCATCGACGTGCCCGACGGCGCGGGTGCCGGTGCGGTCACCGCCGCCGTGCTGGGCGGCGTGTTCACCGAACCGACGATCGGGCTGAGCTTCCTCACCGCCCTGCTCGCCCTGGCGTTGACGTCGGCGAACTCGCCGAACTGGTTCGCGTTGATCGCCGACGTCAACCCGCCCGAGCACCGGGGCACCGTCTACAGCCTCGGCAACCTGGTCAACGGGGTAGGGCGGGCGACCGGCAACGCGCTGCTGCCGGTCGCCCTGCGGGCGGTCGGCGGCGTCGTCCCACCGCCGTTGAACTACGCCGTCGGCCTCGCCGTGTTCCAGCTGTTCTTCATCCCGACCGGGATCATGTACTGGCTGGCGTCCCGGTCGGCGCCGGGCGACATCGCCGACGTGCACACCCTGCTCAGCGAACGCGCTGCCGGGCCCAGACAGTGACGTCGGTCGGCACCCGCCCGCTGCCGTTCAACGGGCCGCTGGCGATCAGCGGTTCGGTGCCCGGCGGCAGCGACACCGGTTCGGCACCGAAGTTCGTCACCACGGTCACCTCGTCGACGCAGTAGGCGAGCACGTCCTCCGGTGACTCCAGCCAGCGCAGCCGGCCGGCGCCGAGCCCCAGCTCGCGGCGCAGTCGCAGCGCCGTCCGGTACAGCTCGTAGGTCGATCCCGGCACGTCGCGCTGCCGGTCGAGGGCGTACTCGGCCCACACCGGCGGCTGCGGCAGCCAGCTGGCGTCGGTCGGCCCGAACCCGTACGACGGGCTGTCCGCCTCCCACGGGATCGGCACCCGGCAGCCGTCCCGGCCGCGCTCGGTGTGGTCGGTGCGCCGCCAGGTCGGGTCCTGCCGGACCTCGTCGGGCAGCGTGGTGTGCTCCGGCAGACCCAGCTCCTCACCCTGGTAGAGGTAGGCCGAGCCGGGCAGGGCCAGCATCAGCAGGGTGGCGGCGCGGGCCCGGCGCAGTCCGAGCGCGGTGTCCGGCTGCGGGTCGTTCGCGCCGATGCCGCGCGGCCGGGCCGCGCCGATCGGCAGCGCCAGCCGGGTGGCGTGACGCAGCACGTCATGGTTGGACAACACCCAGGTGGTGGGCGCGCCGACCTTGTCGGTGGCGGCCAACGAGCGTTCGATCACCGTACGCTGCGCGTCGGCGGACCACGCCGCCTCCAGGTACTCGAAGTTGAACGCCTGGTGCATCTCGTCCGGTCGGACGTACGCGGCGAGCCGCTCCGCTGGCTGCACCCACGCCTCGGCGACCAGGATCTGCTGCCCGGGGTGCGCGTCCAGCACCGACCGCCACTGCCGGTAGATCTCGTGTACGCCGTCCTGGTCCCACATCGGTGGGCGGGGCTGGTCGACGTGGTCGCCGGAGGTGGTCTCCTCCGGGTAGTGCCAGTCGGCCAGGTCGGCCTGCTTGACCAGGCCGTGCGCCACGTCGACCCGGAAGCCGTCGACGCCCCGGTCCAGCCAGAACCGCAGGATGGCCACGAACTCGTCGCGGACCTGCGCCGAGTCCCAGTTGAGGTCGGGCTGGCCGGCGTCGAACAGGTGCAGGTACCACTGGCCCGGCGTACCGTCCGGGCCGTCGACCCTGGTCCAGGCCGGGCCGCCGAAGACGGACCGCCAGCTGTTCGGCGGTCGTTCCCCGTTCCGGCCGCGTCCGTCGCGGAAGACGTACCGGTCCCGGGCGGGGCTGCCCGGCTCGGCGCCGAGCGCCTCGACGAACCAGGGGTGTGCCGACGAGGTGTGGTTCGGCACCAGGTCGACGATCACCCGCAGCCCCCGGTCGTGGGCCTCGGCGATCAGCCGGTCGGCGTCGGCCAGCCGGCCGAAGATCGGGTCGACGTCGCGGTAGTCGGCCACGTCGTAGCCGGCGTCGGCCTGCGGCGACGGGTAGAACGGTGACAGCCAGATCGCGTCGACGCCGAGGGCGACGAGATCGTCCAGCCGGGCGATCACGCCGGGCAGGTCACCGATGCCGTCGCCGTCGGAGTCGGCGAACGACCGGGGGTAGATCTGGTAGATGACCGCCTCCCGCCACCAGTCGGTGCCGGTACGGTTCCCGGCACCGTCACGGGTACGGGTCGATGGCGTGTTCACCAGTGTGCTCCTCAGTTCAGCTTGGTTGGCGGGGTTTACCTGCTGCCAGGAACGTCCCTGTCAGCAGGCTTACCGGTGCCTCGTACGTGGGTCTACCAGGTCGGCCGGTGCGGTTACCCGGTTTCCCGGGGTGGCGCGGTCGACTCGCGGACCACCAGTCGGGTGGGCAGGGTCACCGTGTCGGTCGGTGCGGCGGCGGGCGGCGTGCCGGCTGCCAGCGGGCCGGGCGGCGTTCCGGCCGCGAGTGGGCCGAGTAGCGTGCCGGCGGCAAGCCGGCCCTGCTCGGCGGCGGGTTGGGCGACGGTGGTCAGCCCGACCACTCGGGCCACGTCGTGGTCGTCGATGCCGATCACGCTGACGTCGGCCGGCACCCGCAGTCCGGCTTGTCGCAGTACGGCGATGGCGCCGAGCGCCATCTCGTCGCAGGCGGCGAAGATCGCGGTCGGCACCGGGCCACGGCGCAACAGTTCTGCGGTGGCCAGTCCGCCACCGGCGATGGTGAAATCGCCCTCCACGTCCAGCGCCGGGTCCGGGGTGAGACCGGCCGCGACCAGCGCCTCCCGGTAGCCGCGGCGGCGGTCCAGGTGGGCGGTGAAGGCCAGTTCTTCACCGGAGTTGCCGGAGATGTGGGCGATCCGCCGGTGGCCGAGCCCGATCAGGTGGCCGGTGGCGGTCCGGGCGGCGGCCACGTCGTCGATCCGGATGCTGGGCCAGCCGGGTACGCCGGTGCCGGAGCTGACCGTGACCCCCGGCATGCCCAACGCGGAGATGGCGGCGAAGTCGGTCCGGCGCAGCGGGGTGGCGACCAGCATCAGCGCGTCCACCCGGTGGCGCAGGCTGGCGGTGTGCAGCATCCGCTGTCGGGCGTTCTCCCGCCCGCCGAGGTTGTACAGCAGCAGGTCGTAGCCGGCTTCCTGCAGCGTGTCCTCGGCGGCTTCGACGACGGTGCTGAAGAACCAGCGGGTGATCCGTGGCACCACGACCGCGACGGCCCGGGTCTTGCCGCCGGCCAGCCGCGACGCGCTGGGCGAGGCGATGTATCCGAGTTGCGCGGCGGCGTCGAGGACCCGCAGCCGGGTCGCCTCGGTGACCGTCGGCAGGCCCCGCAGGGCCCGCGAGACGGTCGCCGTGGAGACCCCGGCCAGCCGGGCGACGTCGTCGATTCTGGTCAAGGATCATCACCTCGCCCTCCGCGCGGTCGCGGCCGGCGTCGCCCTCGCGGTCAGCCCTTGACGCTGCCGGCCAGCAGCCCTCGGACGAAGTACCGCTGCAGGGAGAGGAAGACGATCAACGGCACGATGATCGAGACGAAGGCGCCCGAGGTCAGGCGTTGCCACTGGTCACCTCGGGTGCCGGCGAGTTCGGCCAGCCGTACCGTCAGTGGTGCCACCCGACTCTCGCCGCCCGCGAAGATCAACGCGACGAGCAGGTCGTTCCAGACCCAGAGGAACTGGAAGATGCCGAACGCGGCCAGCGCCGGGGCGATCAGCGGCAGCACGATGGTCCGGAAGATCTTCGGGTGGCTGGCCCCGTCGACCCGGGCCGCCTCCATCAGGTCCTTGGGCAGCTGCGACACGAAGTTGTGCAGCAGGAACACCCCCAGCGGCAGGGCGAAGCAGGTGTGCGCGAACCAGACCTGGACGTAGCGTTCGTAGCTGTCCAGCCCCCAGGGCGGGGTGATGGTGACGCCGCCGATGGTGGTGCCCTGCGAGAAGAACCGCAGTAACGGCACCAGCGCCATCTGCAGCGGCACGATCTGCAGCGCGAAGATGCAGATGTAGATCAGGTCCCGGCCGCGGAAGTTGATCCAGGCCAGCGCGTACGCGGCCAGTGCCGCGAAGGCCAGCGGGAACAGCACCGACGGGATGGTGATCACCAGCGAGTTGACGAAGTAGCTGGACAACTGCCCGGACGACGAGGACCGGCCGAACAGCACGTCCTGGTAGTTCTGCAAAGTGACCTGCGGGTTGGTGAAGAAGGTCCACCAACCGGTGGTCCGGATCTCCTCGGCCGGTCGGAACGAGGAGACGAACAGACCGAAGGTCGGGATGGTCCAGATCACCGCGATGACGATCGCGACAATCGTCGCCGTCGGAGTGTTGAGCCGCTTGCGGACCCGGCCGACCCGGGTACGGGGCCGTTCCTCCCCGCTGCTGGCCGGAGCGGCCACGGGGGGCGTGGTGGTGGTCACGGGTGTCACACCTCCCGCTGCTTGCGCAGGTTACGGATCTGGTAGATGACGATCGGGATGACCAGCACGAACAGGAACACCGCCAGGGCCGAGCCGTAGCCGTTCTGGCCGTAGCGGAACGCCTGGTTGTACATCTCGTTGGCGATCACACCGGTGTCGTAGTTGCCGTTGGTCATCGTCCGGACGATGTCGAAGACCTTCAGGGTGGCGATCGAGATGGTCACCACCACGACGATCAGCGCCGGACGGATGCTCGGCATGGTGACCCGCCAGAACATCTGCCAGGCGTTCACCCCGTCGAGGCGGGCGGCTTCGATGATGTCGGCCGGGATCGCCTTGATCGCGGCGGAGAGCACCACCATCGCGAATCCGGCCTGGATCCAGATCATCACCACGATCAGCAGCAGCGTGTTCAGCGGGGCGTTGAGCTGCAGCCAGCGCTGCGGCTCGAAGCCGAACAGGGTGACCAGGTAGTTGAGCAGGCCGTACTGCTCCTGTTCGCCGCCCCGGTAGGCGTAGACGAACCGCCAGATGATGCTGGCGCCGACGAAGGAGATCGCCATCGGCATGAAGACCAGCGACTTGGCCAGTGCCTCGAACCGGGCCTTGTCCACCATGATCGCGTAGAGCAGGCCGATCGCGGTCGCCACCGTCGGCACCAGGATCACCCAGATCAGGGTGTTGGTCAGCACCTGGATGATCTCGTCCTGGGAGAACATCCAGCGGTAGTTCTCCAGGCCGACCCAGTTCTCGCTGCGTCCGTCCATGAACGACAGGACGGTGGTGCGCAGCGCCGGAATGACCAGCCCGATCCCGAGCAGCAGCAGGGCTGGCAGCAGAAAGAACAGGCCGAACAGGCCTTCGCCGCCGCGTCGGGGTCGGCCGATCGGCACCGATGTGCCGCCGCCGGCGCCACCACCGGCGCTGGCCGCGATCAGCCGCTGCTCCCGTCGGCGGGCGAACCAGCTCGGCACCGCGTCGAGCAACAGCAGCATGCCGCCGACGATCACCACGAACGCGATCAGGCCGTACAGCAGCATCAACAGCTTCGGGTACTGCTCAGCGAAGTCGAAGTACATCCGCCCTCCCAACGGATCGTCGACCGGAGCCAGCTATGGTGCGGCCGGCCCACCCCCGGTGTGATCGTGGGTGGGCCGGCCGCGTGATGTCAGCTGGTCGGCCAGGAGCCTTCGATGTAGTCGAGGGTCTCTTCGGTGCTCTGGCCGCTGAGCCAGTCCACCATGCCGCGCCAGAAGGTGCCCGCACCGACTGCGGCCGGCATCAGGTCCGAACCGTCGAAGCGGAACGTGGTGTTCTCGTCCTGCAGGATCTCCACGGAGAGCCGGTCGATCGGGTTCTCCACGTTGGCGATGTCCAGCCCGGTGTTGGCCGACACCCAGTTGCCGAGCGAGGCCCGGCTGTTGGCGTACTCCGGCGAGGCCAGGTAGGTCTGCACCGCCTGGACCTCGGGCCGGTCGGCGAAGGCCACCGTGAACTCGCCACCGCCGAGGACCGGCTGGCCGGCGCTCGGGTCGTTGGTCGGGAAGTAGAACGCGAAGACGTCGCCGTCCTCGGCCACCTCGGTGCCCTCCGGCCACTGGTTGGCGTAGAAGCTGGCCTGCCGGTGCAGCGCGCAGTCACCGTCGAGAATCGGCACGCCCGCCTCCTGGAACGCGGTCGCGGTGATGCTGGAGACGCCACCGAAGCCGCCGTTGACGTACTCCTCGTTCTTGAGGATCGAGCCGGCCTGGTCGACGGCCTCGGCGACCCGCGGGTCGTTGAACGGGATGTCGTGGGTGGTCCACTGGTCGTAGACCTCCGGCGTCTGGGTCCGGAGCATGATGTCCTCGATCCAGTCGGTGGCCGGCCAGCCGGTGGCGTCACCGGACTCGACCCCCACGCACCACGGCTTGGTGCCGGTGGCGGCGACCTCGTCGCTGAGCGCGATCAGCTCGTCCCAGGTCTCCGGCACGGTCCAGCCGTTGTCGGCGAACATGCTCGGCGAGTACCAGACGAAGGACTTGACGTTGGAGCCGAGCGGAGCGCCGTAGAAGGTGCCGTCGACCGTGCCGTACGCCAGCCAGTCCTCGCTGTAGTTGGCCTCGGCCATCGCCTTGGTCTCGTCCGAGGCGGCCTGCAGCTGGCCGGCCTCGGCGAACCGGCCGAGCAGGCCGGGCTGCGGGATGAAGGCGATGTCCGGCGGGTTGCCGCCGTCCACCCGGACCTGCAGCTGGGCTTCGAACTCGCCACTGCCCTCGTAGCGGATGTCGATGCCGGTGCAGTCGACGAACTCGCTCCAGGACTGCTCGAGCAGGTCCGCCTCGGCGTCACGGATCGAGGCGTAGATCGTCACCTCGGTGCCGTCGTTGCCCTGGTAGTCACTGTATGGGGCGCATTCCTCGGACTCCGGGTCCGCACTGGTGCCGCTGTCGGAAACACACGCCGTCGAGGCGAGGGCCAGCCCGAGCACGCTGGCGAGCGCGAAGGCCTGGCGTGGTCTGGTGAAGACCGCCATGGAGCGTTCTCCCTTCCTAGCCGGCGGGCCCCGCGTCCCTGCGGTTTGGCTGCGCCGGTCGGTTGCTGTCTGGGCGTCTTCACATGTAAGCGCTTGCAATGGAAGCGCGTCCAGTCCTGACCAGCTACGAGCCAGTAACGATTCGGAAACCTTGACCCGCTACTCAGCTGTTGAGCTGCCAGATGGACAGGTTCAGCGCGGCGGCGAAGGTGACCCAGCCCCAGTACGGGACCATCAGCAGAGCGGCCGGTCGCCAGACCCGCCAGAACAGCACCACGGTGAGGCCGACGAGCAGCCAGAGGAGCACGATCTCGGCGAACGCCAGACCGTAGCGGCCGGCGGCGAAGAACAGCGGTGTCCAGGCGGCGTTGAGCACCAGCTGGGCCAGCCAACTGGCGATCGCCGGGCCGACACCGGCCCGCCGCCAGACGGTGAACCCGGCGACGGCGATCAGCACGTACAGGATGGTCCAGACCGGGCTGAACAGCCAGGACGGCGGTGCCCAGGACGGCTGGACCAGTTCGGCGTACCGGGAACCGGCGTCGCGGGCGGCGAACGCCCCGACCGCCGCGGCCGCCGCCACCAGGCCGAGGAACACCGGTAGACCCCACCACGAGCGCATGGCGACTCCAGGGAACAGCAGATCGGGGAGCGCGAAGCGACTCCAGGGAACAACAGGTCAGGCCGGGGCCGCCGACGCCGGTCCGCGGTGGGGAGGACCGGGCCGGTCCGGCGGCCCCGGCAGGCTCGGGGTCGATGTGGTCAGGTCGATGTCGGTCGAGGGGGCCGGGGGTACGCCCGGCACCGTCAAGCGAACAGGCTCACGCCACCGGGACCGACCAGCAGCCCGACGACGATCAGCACGATGCCCCAGAGCAGTTGCCGACGGAACAGCGCGAGAACGCCGGCGACGACCAGGACGACTGCGAGAATCCAGAGAAGTAGCTCCATGGCCGCTGAATACCCTTGCGACCGGCGACGGAAACCTTCACCGGTCTGGTCAAGCGACCGACCCGGCGAGCGAATACACGCTGTACGCCTGTTTGATCACCGGATGGGCGACGTTACGGACCCGTACCCCACCGGGTGTGGTGCCCCGTTCCGTGCCGAAATGCGCGTGGCCGTGCACCGCGAGGTCGGTCGGTGCCGCGTCGATCGCCTCGGCCAGCAGGTAGGAGCCGAGGAACGGGTAGATCTCGGGCGGCTCGCCGGCTAGCGTCTCCGGCACCGGCGAATAGTGGGTCAGCGCTACCCGTACGTCGCAGTCCAGGTCGACCAGCGCCGCCTGTAGCCGGTCGGCGGCGTCCGCCGTGGTGGCGACGAACGCCTTCATCTCCGGCTCGCCGAACCGGCTGGCGCAGCGCCCGGCGAACCCGCCGCCGAACCCCTTGACCCCGGCCACCCCGAGCCGGCCGCCGGGGCAGTCCACCACCACGCCGTCGCCGTCGAGCACCGTGACCCCGGCGTCGCTGAGTATCCCGACCAGCTGCGGCACCTGGTCACAGTGGTGGTCGTGGTTGCCGAGCACCGCCACTACCGGGACCGCCAGACCGCCGAACTCGTCGGCCACGCACCGCGCCTCCGACTCCGTGCCGTGCCGGGTCAGGTCGCCGGCCAGCAGCAGGACGTCGGCCCGGTCGCCGAGCTGCGCCAACGCCGGGCGGAACCGGCCCAGCACGTCGCTGTCCATGTGCACGTCTCCGACGGCCGCGACGCGGATCACGACAGCTCCTCCGTCTCGGTCGGCGCGGTGGTCCGGCTGACGACGATGTCGACGATCAGGCGTACGCCGGGGAAGCGCTCGGCCACCAGCCGGACGATTTCCGCCCGCCGGTGGGCGCTCTCGACCTCCCCGCACAACACCAGGCTGTGGTCCCGGCGGGACACGCCCACCCCCTGCTCGGCGATGTCGGCGTGCTCGCTGAGCAGCCGCTGCACCGCCGCCTCGGTGTAGCCGTCGAGCCGGTCCGGCCCGGTCTGTCGCGTCGACTGCCCCGATGTCCGGGTCATCTCCCCACCTCCTGGCTGTCGTCCGGTGCCCGTCGGTGGCCTACCCGTTCCCGGCCGGTTCGTGCCTGCAGGCACAGCGCGTCACAAGGGTGAACGGGGTGGCGACGTGCACGTGCTCGCTACCGTTGGGAAGGTGCTCGTCACAGTGACCCATGCGCCGCCACCACCATTACCGTCACCGTCCCGGCCAGCGTCCCGCCAGCCGTCGCCCGTACAGTCCACGTCGTCAGCCGTGCCGCCATGCCCGCCACCGGACACCGCAGGGAGCACAGTGGACGCCGATCCGGCCTGGTCGCCGCCGGCCGGGCTGCGACGGATCGCGTTGGTGGGCATCGACGGGGTCGGCAAGACCACTCAGGCGCACCTGCTGGCCGAGGCGCTGACCACTGCCGGCCGGCCCGCCCGGTACTGGCGCAACGCTGGCGGCCGACGCTGGCTCGACCGGTTCGCAGTCCGACTCGGACGCCCGGACGCCCGGCGGATGGTCGGCCGTGGTGGGCTGATGTTCCTCGAGGCGTTGCTGCGCTGGCTCGCGATCGCCCGGTCGGTGCTCGGCTCACGCCGGGCGATCGCGGTGATGGACCGGTACGCGGTCTGCCAGTACGCCAGCATCCGTACCCACGGCGCTGGCCGCTGGGAGCGGCTCGCCCGGCTGGCCTACCGGGTGTTTCCCCAACCGGACGTGACGTTCCTACTCTTGCTGCCGCCCGCCGAAGCGGCCCGGCGGATCGACGCCCGGGGCACCGACCACGAGTCGCTGGAGTTCCTGGCGACCAGCGCGGCCGCATACGGGTCGCTGCCGGAGGCCGCCGGGTTCGTGGTCATCGACGCTCGGGGCACGGCCGCCCAGGTCGCTGCGGTGATCCGGCAGCGGCTGACCGAATGGCGGCCGGACGACGGCCGTCCAGCCGGCGCCTCGTGGCGGCCGGATCCAGACGATTCGCGTGCGTCGTGACCCGCAGGCCGGTGTCTGTCGGGAGGTGATGAACCGTGCACCCCGCTCGGGCCGTACTCCTGGCCAGGACCGACCAACCGGCGTTGGCCAGGACCAACCGACCGGCGGGCAGTGACGAGGATCGCAGGAGGGGTAGTGACGGGAATCGCTGCGCCCTGCCCGGTGTCGTGGTGTGCTGGAAGCCTGCCACACACCCCGCCGACCTCAATGAATCGGGCAGTCGGCCGGCCCGACGCAGCGCGGCGATCGAGGAGCCTGGCAGGAAACGCCAATCCCGTTCACAGCAATTATTCAGGCAATCGTGTCAGCTTCGACTCACGAGACGGAATCCCTGACGCGTCTCATCTGTTGTGCAGGTGTCGGCGCCATACGGCGGGGCCTGCCACATCAGGTTCGCCGGATCGGAGGCGGACGTGACGGGGGAGAGGCTGATGGAGATGCGCATCGCAGGTGACAGGGCACGACGTGGGGTTAACGAGGGGACCGTGAGCAACGTGGAGAAGACGATGGCTTTGCGGACCGACGAGGTCGCCGAGGAGCGGGACCTCGTTGGCGTCTACCTGCATGAGATCTCCCGTACGCCGCTGCTCGACGCGGCCCGGGAAGTCGACCTCTCCAAGGCGATCGAGGCCGGCCTGTATGCGGAGCACCTGCTGGAGCAGGGTGTGCCGCGGGCCGGGGTGAGCCGCGAGGAGCTGGAGCGGCTGGTCGTCGAGGGCGAGCGGGCCAAGGACCTGTTCATCCGGGCCAACCTGCGTCTGGTGGTGTCGATCGCCCGCCGCTACGTCCGGTCCGGGATGCCGATGCTGGACCTGATCCAGGAGGGCAACACCGGTCTGGTCCGCGCGGTGGAGAAGTTCGACTACGAGCGTGGTTTCAAGTTCTCCACTTACGCGACCTGGTGGATCCGGCAGGCCATCAGCCGGGCGATCGCCCAGCAGGAGCGGACCGTACGGCTTCCGGTGCACCTGGTCGAGGACGTCAACCGGATGCGCAACGTCGCCCGGCAGTTGACCCGCGAGCTCGGTTCGGACCCCGAGCCGGAGCAGATCGCCGCCTCGCTCGGCGTGCCGGTCGAGCGGGTGCACGAGCTGGTGCGGTGGTCGCAGGACACGGTGTCGTTGGACACCCCGGTCGGCGACGACGGCGACACCAACCTGGGCGACCTGGTGGCCGACAGCGACGCACCGTCGCCGGAGGACATCGTGCTGACCGGGTTGGAGCGGCAGCGGATCGAGGGCCTGCTCAACCACCTGGACGACCGGTCCGCCGGCATCATGCGGGCCCGGTACGGCCTGGAGGACGGGCGGGAGCACTCGCTGACCGAGGTCGCGTCGCGCTTCTCGCTGTCCCGTGAGCGCATCCGTCAGCTGGAGATTCAGGCGCTGGGCCGGCTGCGGGAGCTGGCCCGGGCGGAGGGGCTGCAGGCCGCCTGACGAACTGACCGCAGGCGACCGGATCCGCCGACGAACTGACAGCCCGCCGACGAACTGACAAACTGCCGACGGCCCGGCATCCGCGCTTAGCGGGTGCCGGGCCGTCGGCGGTGTCGGGCGAGCGACCGGGTCAGCGGACCCGGCCGTAGCCGTACGGCGGCATCATGTCCACGCTGGCCAGCTCGACGGTGCGGCCGAAGGTGGGTGCGTGGATCACCTGGCCGCCGCCCACGTACAGGCCGACGTGGGCGAGACCGTTGTAGAACACCAGGTCACCTGGCTGCAGTGAACCACGGTTGATCTTCGCGACCACGTCCCACTGCATCGCCGCGTTGTGCGGCAGGCTCTTGCCGGCGGTACGCCACGCGGCAAGCGTCAGGCCCGAGCAGTCGTAACCGTTCGGGCCGCTGGCAGCCCAGACGTACGGCTTGCCGATGGCTCCGTACGCGAACTCGACGACCGAGCCGGCGGCACCGGACACCGACGGGACGGTCCCGGTGTACGACGAGCCGGTCTCGCTCGCGGAACCGTAGGCCCGTTCCCGCTTGTCCATCAGCTCGTCGATGTCGGCTTCGATGCTCTTCTTGCGGTCGGCGAGCTCCTTGACCTGGGCGTCCTGCTTCTTCAGGGCGGCCTGCAGCTTCTCCTGCTCGGCCAGGTAGGTCAGTTGGGTGCTGGTGAACTCGGTGAGCCGCTGCTGCCGGTCCCGGGCCAGGTGGTCGAGGGTGCCGAGCCGGTGGATGAAGCTGCCGGAGGTGCCGTCGAGCAGGGCGGTCGCGGTGCTCAACCCGCCGGTCTTGTACGCGTTGACCGCGATCTGACCGACCTCGGTCTGTGCCGCCGCGAGTTCGGCCTGCAGCGGGCCGAGCTTGGCGTCGATCTCCTCGGCCGCCGCCCGGGTGGCCTTGGCCTCCTCCCTGAGCCGGTTGTACGACTCGACGACCTTGGCCAGCTCTTCGGATTCCTTGTCGATCTGCTGCGTGAGTTCGCTGACCGTCGGCTGGGCGGTCGCGGCGGTAGCCGGTAGCACCAGGCCGAGGCTTACGCCGGTCAGCATCAGGGTGCGCAGCAGAATCCGCGCTGTTGACAAGAACGCAGAACCCTTCTTCCTCGCCGCCTACCGGGTTAGCTGACGGATTCGGGCGGGAAGTTCGCCCTACCGCGGTGAACCGCGGATTCACCCCAGTTGCCGATGGGTCCCCGGATCGCAACCGTGAGATCACTGTTTGTAACGTCAGATAATCTCGGGACGGCGATTCGGCGGCACTGGACCGGCGTCACCGCTTCCCGGCGACTGGCGACCGGACCAGCCGGTCCAACTTAGCCGCAAGGGTCGCGACCCGGAAAGTGCTGCGATCGTGATCCATGGCATGGAACTGGCCGGAGTCCGTTGATGGTTACTGAATGTGACGGTTGGCTGCTCTGGGCAACATTCCTATTGCCTTCGCGTGACCGGTTGACTGCGGCGCGTCGTCATTGGACAGCGCCTGATCAATTGCGAATAATGCGTCATTAGTCGGTCTGCGCGGTTGTCGTCAGTAAGCTATCTGGATAAATAGGTGCAAAAGGTCCGATTCGCCATCCAGGACGCGGCCTGCCGTACGTCATTCTGCTAGGTGGCAGAATGACTACCTTCCATCGAGTAGCTTGCTGTTTGCACAATGGACCCGCAAGGTCAAGCGCCGCACGAGCCCTTCGGAGGCAGCTATGCGTGCTACTCGCCAGACCCCACCCCGACGCGGTTCCCCGGTGCCCGCCCGGCCCGGCTCCAGTGTCGGACGGACCTTCTACCGGCAGCCCGGTATCTGCGTGACCGGTGAATGGTTCGTCGTGGCCGGCCGGCGGTTCGCCGTCCGCGACCTCACCGAACTCCGGACCGCGCGGGGCGCCCGCGACCGGCTCACCGGCCGGGTGATCGCGGTGACCGCCGTGACCCTGACGGCGGTCGCGGTGACCGTCGGCTACACCCGCGGGCTGGACGAGGTCAGCGCGGGTGCCTACCTCGCGATGCTGGCGGCCGCGTTCGTGCCGGTGGCGGTCGCCTGGCTCGGCGACCGGTTGCGGCCGCGGGCGTACGAACTATGGGGCCGTCACCAGGGACTGCTGTTGCTGCTGTTCAGCACCGACGACGAACGCCAGTACGGCCAGGTGAGCCGGGCGTTGATGCGGGCCCGGGAAATGTCCCGGCTGGCCGGTCTGTCCGAGCCGGTCACCATCGAACCGTGGGTGCCCGACCAGCGGTGAGCGGGCCCGGCCGCCGCTGCGGTCGCCAGCGGGCTGGTCGACGTCGATCAGCCCGCGTCTCGCCCGTCCAGTTGGCGGGCGAGGTCGTGCAGCATCGCCACCGAGTCGGCCGGTGACAGGGATTCTGCCCGTAGTCGGTCGAAGACATGCTGGTACGGCCGGACCTCGTCGGCCCGGTCGATGACCTCCTCGACCAGAGCGCTCTCCACGTACACCACGTCGGCGTCGGCCTGGTCGGCGAAGTGCAGGATGACGAACGGCCCGAGCACCGTGTTGCTTCCGGCGGTGAACGGCAGCACCCGGACCGTGACATGAGGTGCCGCCGACATCTTCGCCACGTGTTGGAGCTGCTCGCGCAGCACCCGCGGGCCGCCGGTTATCCGGCGCAGCGCCGCCTCGTCGATGATCACCTCGATCTGCGGCGGATCCGCGCCGAACAGCACCTCGTGCTGGCGGGCCAGCCGGATCTGCACCCGCCCTTCGATCTCGGCCGCCGGTACGTGGTGCGGGCCGTCGGCCGGGATCACCGCACGGGCGTACTCCTCGGTCTGCAGCAGGCCGGGGAAGCTGATCGGCTGGAAGTAGCGCAGCGCCGACGCCTCCGCCTCCAGGCCGATGTAGGCCGCGTAGGCGGCCGGCACCCGGTCCTTGTATCCGCTCCACCAGGCGCGCCGTCGTGCCGCCCGGGCCAACTCGACGAGCTCCTGCACCTGCTGCTGGTCGCGTACGCCGTACAGGTCCAGCAGGGCCTTGACGTCGTTGGTCGAGATGCTGACCGACCCCGACTCGATCCGGATCAGCTTCGACAGCGACCAGTCCATTTGAGCGGCGACGTAGTCCTGGGTCAGCGCGGCGGCCTCGCGTGCCCGGCGTAGCGCCGCGCGCAGCCGGCGACGCCCGATGGTCGGGCCCTGGTGTCGGGCAGACATGGGAACGCTCCGGGGGAGTGCCTAGCAGAGTGCTACCTAGCTGGTTGCCACCCTGTTGCACGCTACACCGCCGCCGTCAGGTCTGCTAAGGACGGCCGGCCCCTCCGTATGGTCCGGACGGCGGTTCAGTCGGCTTTCCCCGGTGTCGCCCAGTCGCGTCAGCAAGATCGAGAACTGGTACAGTCCGCCCGATTGCCTGCGTGCTCTGATGGCAAATTTACCGATTTATCCTTATTAAGGAGTCTGGGTGACTGTGATCAGCACTGCCGGTCCGGCGTGGCGTAAGAGCCGCCGCTGCGAGGCGACGACCTGCGTCGAGGTAGCCGAGATCGGCCCGGCGGTCGGGGTGCGCAACTCCACCGACCCCGGAGTGCACCTGGAATTCTCGGCAGCCGCCTGGTCGGCATTCGTCGCCGGGCTGTCCGGCACGCCGACCAGCTCCGGCGGCCACACCACGGGTTGATCCGACGCCGCACGAGGCTCGGCTCCACGGCCGCCGACAACGTCGGCCGTACGCCCCGGTCAGGTCGGCCCGACGACGGTGCCGGCCCGGCCGGGGCGCTGTCCACCGGTCACCGCCCGCCCGGTGTCAGCCGGTGAACACCTTGTCCGGCTCGGTACGCGGTTGCTCGCTCGCCCAGCGGCTGACTACCCGCTCGGCGTAGAACGACACGAACGGCACCGTCCCGGCCAGCATGATCGCCAGGATCCGGCCGAGTGACCAGTTGGCCCGCCGGGCCAGGTCGAACGCGGCGACCAGATAGACCATGTAGAGGAACCCGTGCGCCGGCCCGACCGTCTCGACCACGATGGCCTGGTCGAACAGGTACTTCAACGGCATGCCGATCACCATCAGCAGGATCAGCACCACGCCGACCACGTACGCGATCAGCCGGTACCGGGTGAGTGCGCCTGACACTGTCGTCCGTCCTTCTCTCTTCCGGTCAGCCCGGGTAGTCGCCGGCCCTGGCGTGCGGGTTCGCGTTCAGCCAGGCCAGATAGTCGTTGTAGGCGGCCAGGTCCGGGTCGTCCGAGCCGGGAGCGGCGGTCACGCCAGAGGCAGACCGGACCCGTACCGGTCGGCCGAACGCCTCCTCCCGCGATGGCGCGTTTTCCGGCGTGCCATTCCTCGGTGTGCCGTTGTCCGGTGTGCCGTTGTCCGGGCCGGGTACCGCCCGGTGGGCCTGCCGTATCTCGCGGACCCAGATGAACACCACGAACGCCGCGAAAACCGGCCATTCCACCGCGTACGCCCAGCTCAGCGTGTTGCCGGCGGCGGCCCGGCTGATCTGCCACCAGCCGAGCGCGAGGAAGCCCACCACCAGCGCCACCGCCACCAGGTGCCGCAGGATCCACACCGGGGTCCACAGCTGCCGCATGCAGGGAAGCGTACCGGCCGCCCGTCGGTTTCTCCGACGAGCCGTCGTAGTCAGGTGCGTGGCCGCCCGGAAGCCGGCCGCCCGGTGTTTGCCGCCGACCGGCCGGGGAACCCTACGACGGTAATGCCTCGTCGACTCCCCGGAGGCCGGAGATGACGGATTCAGCGCGGTACGGCAGCTACTCCCCGGCGGCGGCCGGTCGGCCCTTCGAGCCCCGCCCGGACCACCCGCCCGGTGGTGCCACCCGAACCTGGTCGGCCCCGCCCGAACCGGGTGCCGAGACCTGGGTCGACACGGTCGACGAAACCGGGATCGACCCGGTCGAGCTGGCCGACGACGAACTGCTCCGCGAGATCGGCAGCCTGCACCGGACCCGGCTGGACACGCTGCGGCACGGCACCGACGCGGCGCTGGCCAACCATCTGCACCGCACCGCCGACCTGGAGACCGAGTACCTCACCCGGCACCCGGGCCGGGAGGTCGATGCCGCCCGGTTGCGGCACGGGGAGTGAGCCGTGCCCGCGTACGCCGAACGCGGTGTCTCCGCGCCCCCTGAGGTGGCGTTCGGCACCGCGACCGACCCCGACCGCAGGGCCGCCTGGTTGCCGGGGCCGCTGCGCCAGGTGCCGGCGGAACCAGCCCACGGCGACCACCTGCAGGCCCGGTGGTCGACGGCGGGCGGCCCGTGGACGGCTGTCGTGCAGGTGTACCCGGTGCAGGCGGGTGGTGCAATGCTCCGCCTGGAGCTGGACTCCGACCTGCCGCACGAGCAACTGACTCGGCTCGCCGACGAGACGCTGACCAGCCTGGTCCGAGCGGTCACCGACAACCTCAACGCCGGCTGACGGTCAGCCCGTAACGCCGGTTGACCGTCAGTCCGTAACGCCGGTTGCTTGTCAGTCGGCGGTGAATCCGGGCTTCTCCATCCCGGACCAGCCGCGGGGCGTCTCCGGCTCCCGGTCCCGGTCGGTCCCTTCGATGATGTCATGGGAGACCGCCGTGTCGTCGTGCTCGCCGGCGAAGTCCGGGTCGTCCTCGGGTGGCTGGCCGTCCGGGGTCTGGCCGAGTGCGGCGGCCGGCCGGTTCTGGTGCTCGTCCATCGGTGATCAGGCACCTTCCGTAGATGAATGCAGGACCTCTTCCGCCTCGTCCTGGGCGTATTCGCCTTCCGGCAGGGCATTGATCCTGGTCAGCAGGTGAGCGGGCAGCTCGGCGGCGACCGCCCGGCGGGCGATCTCGGCCCGGCTCACCCGTTCCTTGCCGAGGTAGATGTCGTCGAGCAGTGCGTACAGCTCGGCACGGGACGTCTCATCGGTCACCTCCGCCTGCTACCCCGCACGCGGCACGGCAAACGACGCTCCACGTACCGACCGGACTGCCGGGTTCATCCTGCCGACCGTCGGCGTTCCGCCCTCTCGGTCCGATCCGGGCACCTACGCTCGGGCCAGGAGGTGGACTCATGATCGGCACCATCTTGTGGGCGCTCGTCGCTGGCGCGATCATCGGCGCTCTGGGACGTCTGCTGCTACCCGGCCGGCAGAACATCTCAGTCTGGCTGACCATCGGCGTCGGAATCGCCGCCGCCCTGCTCGGCGGGGTGATCGCCGCCTGGCTGGGCATCGGCGAGACCGCCGGGATCGACTGGCTGCGGCACGCGATCCAAGTCGCGCTGGCGGTGTTCTTCGTCTGGATCGCCGCGCGGGTAGCCGGCCACCGGCCGACCGACGCCCCGGGTCGCGCGACCCGTTGACCTGACGCCCCCGGTGCCCGGGGCCACCCGCTGACTCCGCCCGGGGCCCCCGCTGACTCCGCCCGGGGCCCCCGCTGACTCAGCTCGGGGCCGGTGCGCCGGCCGCGGCCTGGCTCGGCAGCCTGGCCGCAACCGAGCGCTGCAGGCTACCGCTGCGCGGCCGCCAGCGCCGCCCGGCGGTCCCCGACCGCCGTCGCCAGCCGCCCAAGGACCTGGGTGGTCTGGTCCCAACCCAGGCAGGCGTCGGTGATCGACTGTCCGTGCACCAGTTCCCTGGTCGGGTCCAGATCCTGCCGGCCGGCCACCAGGAACGACTCCAGCATCACCCCGACGATGCCCCGTTGCCCGGCGCCGAGTTGCCCGGCGACGTCCTCGACGACCAGCGGCTGCCGGCGGTGGTCCTTGCCGCTGTTGCCGTGGCTGGCGTCGATGACCAGCCGCTGCGGCAGTCCAGCGGCCCGCAGCAGGTCCAGCGCGGCGGCCACCGACTCGGCGTCGTAGTTGGGCTCACCGGCGCCGCCGCGCAACACCAGATGGCAGTCGGCGTTGCCCCGGGTGTGCAGGATCGCCGGCGTCCCGGACATGTCGATGCCGGGGAAGACGTGCGGCACGGCGGCGGCCCGGATGGCGTCCACCGCGGTGGCGACGCTGCCGTCCGGGCGGTTCTTCATGCCGATCGGCATGGACAGCCCGGAGGACAGCTGCCGGTGCACCTGGCTCTCGACGGTGCGGGCGCCGATCGCCCCCCAGGCCACCGCGTCGGCGATGTACTGCGGGGTGATCGGGTCGAGGAACTCGCAGCCCACCGGCAGCCCGGCCCGCAGCACCTCGAGCAGCAGCGAGCGGGCGATCCGCAGCCCGGAGTTGACGTCCCCGGAGCCGTCCAGGCCCGGGTCGTTGATCAGACCTTTCCAGCCGACCGTCGACCGCGGCTTCTCGAAGTACACCCGCATCACGATCAACAGGTCGTCGGCGTGCCGTTGCGCGGCGGCGGCGAGCAGGTGCGCGTACTCAAGGGCGGCGGCCGGGTCGTGCACCGAACATGGGCCGACCACGACCAGCAGCCGGTCGTCCTGTCCGTCGAGCACGCCGGCGACGGCTCGTCGGCCGTCCAGCACCCGCGCGGTGAGCTGGTCGTCGAGGGGCAGCTCGTGGTGCAGCAGGGCCGGGGTGGTGAGCGGGACGACCCGGTCGATGCGCTGATCGGCGACGCGTCCGATGGAGGTGCTCATGTGGTGTCTGTTCCTTCCGCCAGTCTCCCTGGGGAGCCGGCGCCCCCAGCCGAGCCGGCTGCTCGTTGGCATACGAAAGGGCAGGGGCTCGATGCCCGCTGCCCTTGGCCGGCTCTGGTGGGGTGACGTCAGGTCAAGGCTGAGCCACCGGCACCAGGGCCGGCTGCCTAAACCATCGATACGTGCGCACCACGACGCACACTGTACCGGATCAGCCGCTGAGTGCCACCCCGGCCGGGCCGGCAGTCGGGTGCCACCACCGGACTTCGGCCGGTTCTCGCCGTCTGTTAACCACGACCGGCATCCGTGGCCACCAGCGACACCTAGCTTCATCGATTGCCACAAGCATCGATGGAGGTCGAGATGGATCGTCGTAGCGTACTGCGTGCCACGGTGGTCGGCGCTGGTGCCGCTGCCTTCTCCGGCAGTCTCTGGACCGGCGCCTTCGCCGCACCCGCGCAACCCGGCGCCGGCCCGTACGGGCCACTCGGCAGCCCCGACGCCAACGGCATCGCGCTACCCGCCGGCTTCACCAGTCGGATCGTGGCCCGGTCGCGCCAGCGGGTCGGCGACACCTCGTACGTCTGGCACGACGCACCGGACGGCGGTGCCTGCTTCGCTGCCGGGACCGGCTGGGTGTACGTCTCCAACTCGGAGATCTCCCGTACCGGCGGTGCCTCGGCGATCCGGTTCGACTCCGCCGGCGACGTCGTCTCGGCGTACCGGATCCTGGCGGACACCAACCGCAACTGCGCCGGTGGCGCCATGCCGTGGGGCACCTGGCTCTCCTGCGAGGAGGTGGCCCGCGGGTACGTCTACGAGACGTACCCGCTCGGCGGCACCGGCGCGGTCCGGCGCCCGGCGATGGGCCGGTTCTGCCACGAGGCCGCCGCCGCCGACCCGGTCCGCGGCGTGATCTACCTGACCGAGGACGAGGGCAACGGCTGCTTCTACCGGTTCCGGCCGGACACCTGGGGTGACCTGTCCACCGGCACCCTGGAGGTGCTGGTGGCTGGCAGCGGCACCAGCGGGCCGGTCAGCTGGGCCCGGGTGCCGGACCCGGACGGCGGCCCGATCGCCACCCGCTTCCAGGTCTCCGGCGCGAAACGGTTCAACGGCGGAGAAGGATGCCACTACGCCGACGGCGTCTGCTGGTTCACCACCAAGGGCGACAACCGGGTCTGGGCGTACGACGCGGTCGGCCAGCGGATCGATCTGGCCTACGACGACTCGCTGGTCTCCGGCACCCCGCCGCTGACCGGTGTCGACAACATCGTCGGTACGCCGGGCGGTGACCTGTACGTCGCCGAGGACGGCGGCAACATGGAGATCTGCCTGATCACCCCGGACGGGCGGATCGCGCCGTTCCTGCGGATCAGCGGCCAGTCGTCGTCGGAGATCTGCGGTCCGGCGTTCTCCCCGGCCGGCGGCCGGCTGTACTTTTCGTCGCAGCGTGGCACCTCAGGTGCGTCCTCCGGCGGCATCACCTACGAGGTACGCGGCCCGTTCCGCTCCTGACCTACGTGGAGGGCGACATGCATGACTCGGCCGCCGCCCGGGTAATCCCTCGGCCCATGAACACTGACACCGACGACGATCCGTTCACCGGCCCACCACCACCGGGCGCCGCCACCACGGGTCAGGCGGCAGCCGACAGCGAAGCCGAGGCGGAGCGGATCGAATCGCGCGCCGGTCACCTGCTGCCGGAGGAGGAGGCGGCCGGCAGCGACGACCCGGTGCGTCAGGCCGCAGCCATCCTGGACGACTCCGACCGGCGCGAGCAGCCGCGTCCGCAGTCGGGCAGCGAGCCGCCCGGCTGACCCCGATGGCGCCGGCCGGCACCCGGCCGGCCCGGTGCGGCCGTCCGGGGCCCCGATCGGATAACGTCGGGCGCATGTCGCCCAACGGGTACCCCTGGCCGATCGAGACCACCCGGCTGGACAACGGCCTGCGGGTCGTCGTCAGCCCCGACTCCAGCGCGCCGGTGGTCGCGGTCAATCTCTGGTACGACGTGGGCTCGCGTCACGAGCCCGCCGGCCGGACCGGATTCGCCCACCTTTTCGAGCACCTGATGTTCGAGGGATCGGTCAACGTCGCCAAGACCGAGCACATGAAGTTGGTGCAGGGCGCGGGCGGCTCGCTCAACGCCACCACCAACCCGGACCGGACCAACTACTTCGAAACCGTCCCCGCCGAGCATCTGGCCCTCGCGTTGTGGCTGGAAGCCGACCGGATGGGCGGCCTGGTGCCGGCGCTGACCCAGGAGACGCTGGACAACCAGCGCGAGGTGGTCAAGAACGAGCGGCGGCAGCGCTACGACAACGTGCCGTACGGCGACGCCTGGCTACGGCTGCTGCCGCTGCTCTACCCGCCGGGGCACCCGTACCACCACGCCACGATCGGCTCGATGGACGACCTCAACGCCGCCGATCTGGCCACCTTCCAGGCGTTCCACGAGATGTACTACGCGCCGAACAACGCGGTGCTGACCGTGGTCGGCGACACCGACGCCGACGAGGTGTTCAGCCTGGCCGACAAGTACTTCGGTGGGATCGCCGCGCGGGTCGACATCCCGCCGGCACCGGACGGGCGTACGCCGGCGCCACTGGCCGGCCCGGTGACCGAGACGGTCACCGCCGACGTCCCGGCCGCCCGGCACTACCTCACCTACCGCACCCACCCGTTCGGAACCCCGGCGTACGACGTGGCGACCGTGCTCGGCACCGTACTGGGCAGTGGCCGGGGCAGCCGGCTCTACCAACGGCTGGCCGACGGCGCCCGGATCGCGCAGCCCGACTACCTGGGTGCGTACGGCGTCGACCTGGCGCACGCGCCCGCACCGCTGATCATCACCGCGACCGCCCAGCCGACGGTGACCGCCGAGCGGCTCGCCGACGGCCTGATCGAGGTGCTCGACGAGGTGGCCCGTGACGGCGTCACCGACGGGGAGGTCGACCGGGCCAAGGCGCTGCTCACCACGGGCTGGTGGCGTCAGGTCGCCAGCTTCGAGGGCCGGGCCGACACCCTCGGCCGCTACGCCACCCAGTTCGGTGACCCGGCCCGCGCCGGGGACCGGCTGCCGGGCTGGCAGGCGGTCACCACCGAGGCGGTCAACGACGAGGCCGTACGCCTGTTGCGGCCGGACAATCGGGTCCAGCTCAGCTATCTGCCGGAGGGCGACCAGTGACGATCATCGCGCAGCGTCCCGGACCGAGCGCCGCCCGGCCGTACCGTTTCCCGGACGTGGTCCGGCGCAGCGTGGCCGGCGGCGAGATCGTCGCCGCCCACCTGCCCGGCCACCGGCTGGCGGTGGCGACCCTGCTGCTGGACGCCGGCGCCGGCCGGGAACCGGTCGGCCGGGAAGGGCTGGCCGGAGTGCTCGCCAAGGCGCTCGAAGAGGGCACCGAGACCCGGGACTCGGCCGCGTACGCCCTGGTCCTGGAGGGTCTCGGCACCGAGTTGTCCCTCTCCGCCGACTGGGACTCGTTCCGGGTCGGCGTGCAGGTCAGCACCGACCGGCTCGGCGCGGCCGTCGAACTGCTCACCGAGGCGGTCCGCACCCCCCGCCTGGATCCGTCCGATGTCGAGCGGGTCCGCGACGACGAGGCGACCGCGCTGCGGATGTACTGGGCCAACCCGGGGCCGCGGGCGGAAGCCGCGCTGCGCGCCGACCTGTTCGGTGCCGACCAGCGGCACGGCCGGCCGATGGGCGGCGACCCCGAATCGGTGGCGGCGGTGACCGTGGCGGACGTCGTCGACTTCCACAGTGCGTGGTTCACCCGGCCCGGCACCCTGCTGGTCGCCGGCGATCTGGACCTGATCGACCTGGACGCGCTCGGCGTGGCCGCCTTCGCCGGGGCGACCGGCTCGCCGTCACAGCCCGGACCACCGTTGCCGGTCACCTTGCGGGACCATCGGCGGATCATCCTGGTCGACCGGCCGGGCGCGGTGCAGTCCACGTTGCGGCTCGGCCATCCGGCCCCGCACCGGGCCCACCCCGACTACGTGCCGATGACCCTGGCCAGCACCGTCCTCGGTGGAGCCTTCACGTCGCGGCTCAACCACCTGATCCGTGAGGTACGCGGCTACACGTACGGCATCCGGTCGGACTTCGGGATGTCCCGCCGGTTCGGTCGTTTCGCGGTCAGTTCCAGTGTGCAGACCGGGGTCACCGCGCCCGCCCTGATCGACTCGGTCGGCGAGGTGTCCCGTACCCAGGCCGACGGAGTGACCGAGGAGGAGCTGGCGGTGGCCCGGTCCTGGCGGGCCGGCCAGCTCTCGGTCGAGCTGCAGACCCCGCCGGCGATCGCCAGCGCCCTGGCGACGCTGGTCGTGCACGGGCTGCCCGACGACTACCACGCCCGGCTGCGCGACGAGCTGCTGTCGGCGACGGTCGAGCAGGTCTCCGCCGCCGCCGCCACCCACCTGCAGGCCGAAGGGCTGACCCTGGTGGTGGAGGGCGACGCGGCCAAGATCCGCGACGAACTGACCGCCTCCGGCCTGGGGGAGCTGCATGACGCCGACTGATCCGCGCACCGGGCCCGGGGTGTCGGGCTCAGCGCCGTCGCAGCAGGCGCAGGGTGCGGAGCAGGTGCACACCCGCGTACCAGGCCGACCCGAGGCCGCCCGGCAGCGCGATGCCGTACGCCGCCCAGTAGTGGCCCTCAGCGGACCAGGCCAGGAATGCGCTGACCGCGAGGCTGAGCCCGGCGAGGCTGCCGATCAGCATGGCGGGTGCGGTCCGCCAGAACGGTACGCGTCGCTGCGGTTCGTGGTCGGCGAGCTCCCGGGCGTACTCCTCGACCGGACCGAACTCGCCGTCCGGAGTGGTGCCCTGAGCCGCAGCAAGGTGGTCGCGGGCCTGCCGGGCCAGCTCGCCGGCCCGCGCGGGGGTGAGGTCGTAGCGGCCGACCAGCAGGCCGGTCAGTCGGCGGAACCATCCGTCCACGTCGTCGTTGTGCCCCGCCGTACGCGGGGTGGGCGCGGTGTGCTCGATCGGCTGGCGCGGCTTCTTCGGCCCGCGCAGTTGCCACAGCAGCACCAGCAGTGACACCGCGGCGACCGCGAGAACCGGGACGGGGAACACCGGCTCGCGGGGCAGCGCGAAGAATGCCGTCACGGCGAGCCCGGCCAGCAGCGCGACCAGGGCGAACGACGCGGTGGCCAGCCGTGGCCGGCCGGCGGCGCGCAGCGCGCCCGGTACGCCGCGGACGACGAACACCGCCAGGCCGAGGAAGGCCATCCCGGTCAGCGCCGCTGGGGTCGCGGAGAGGGTGAGGGTCCGCTCCAGCGCCGCGTAGAACAGCGAGCCGACGACCCCGGCCAGCGCCAGGGTGAACAGACCGCCGGACAGGTAGTCGCCCGGGGTGTAGCCGTCCCGGTCCGGATTGTCGCGCAGGTGCGCCGGCTGCTCCGCCGCCGCGACCATGGCGAACTCCTCAGGGGATCCGAACGCGTCGTACGGGCTCTGCCCGGTGTACGCGCAGTGTGCCTGCACGTCGGCGATGATCGGGTTTGCCAGGTGGTACCCGACGCCCCGGTCGCTCAGCGCGAGCCGGGCGGGTAGTTCCCACCGCTCGAAGGGTTCCGTCGTCGCGGTTGATTCCGTCATGTCGGTCGTCCTCCCCGGTCGCTGTCCTGCGTCAGGTGTTGCTGGTCGTCCTCGCTGCCGTCGCCGTTGTCGCCGTCCTCGCTGCCGTCGCCGTTGTCGCCGTCCTCGCTGCCGTCGCCGTTGTCGCCGTCCTCGCTGCCGTCGCCGTTGTCGCCGTCCTCGCTGCCGTCGCCGTTGTCGCCGTCCTCGCTGCCG
>Ga0207774_100057_pt1 | contig 116175 bp, 99 predicted proteins | sample TtaePargueraPR_13_FD_187754 | JGI IMG/M metagenome (GOLD analysis project Ga0207774, IMG submission 187754) | Aerobic enrichment media microbial communities from Bioluminiscent Bay, La Parguera, Puerto Rico - Tt and M2 (2) (SPAdes) | ecosystem: Environmental > Aquatic > Marine > Unclassified ... | reverse complement strand
CCTTCGAGCGCGCGCACCCGCGTGACTTCCTGCATGAAGGAGGTCAGGCCGAGCGAACCCAGCTCATCGAAAAGCTCGTAGCCGGAATTGGCGCCCCGCGGCAGACCCTTCTCGGCAAGCAGCATCCGCGCCTTGGCGGTCTGGGCATGACTGACCATGACCGAGCCGCCATCGGCCGTGATATCGAATGGAATGCCGGCATCCCGCAGGGCGGCACCGATACGCGTGACATCCTCGCCCTCCAGGCCGGTGTAGAGAACGGTCTGTTCCGGGCGGCTCAGATAATAGGCGCCCGCACCGACGGTCGCGATTGTGGCAAGTCCGATCAGGGCAAGCGCAACAAGCCTGCGCACGCCCAGTTCCATAAGATTTGCCCAAAGTTTTTCGGCGTGTTCACGGCCCGGCATGCATAACCCCTTCATGCACGTATCGTTTTGTTAGCGTCACTATCGGAAACGGAGCTTGCGCGAGCCTGTTATGACCAGCCGCAAACAAAAAAAGACCGCGCCCCAAAGGGCGCGGTCCTCTTTCCGGAAATCCGGGTGGATTAACGGAACAGCGACAGAATGTTCTGGCTGTTGGAGTTTGCGATCGACAGGGCCTGGATACCGAGCTGCTGCTGGGTCTGCAGAGCCTGGAGGCGGGTCGATTCTTTGTTCATGTCAGCGTCAACAAGCTGGCCGACACCACGGTCGATCGCATCGATCAGAGCGGACACGAAGTCCTTCTGGAGGTCGACACGCTTCTTGATGGAGCCGAGCAGCGTAGCGGAATCGGTGATTTCGCCCAGTGCGGTATCGACGGAAGCGATGATCGCATCGAGGTCAGCACCGTCAGCATCGGTCACTGCAGAGATATCGAAGTCCGAGATGCTCGTACCGGTAGCGGCCGTGAAGGTCCAGGTCCGGTCGAGGTCGAGGATGCCGGACTGGTCGGCAGCGTCGAACAGTTCGGTACCCGTCGTATCGACGGTGATGGTCTGGACCGTGATGGTGCCACCGGCGCGGCTGAAGGACGAAACGATATCCTTGTCAGAGGCGTAACCTGCTGCGCCGGAGTCGACGGACAGCCAGTTTTCGCCGTTGAAGACTGCAGAGTCAGCAGTGGACCGCAGCTGGTTCTGCAGTTCCGTGATGTCAGACTGGATCTTGCCGCGGTCAACGCCAGGCGTTTTCGCCGCAACAACCTTGGCTTTGATTTCGTTCATGACATCAACAGTGCTGTCCATTGCAGTGTACATAACGTCGACGGTTGCAGCACCGAGACCCAGGGAGTCTTCAACGGCGCCGAGAGCCATGTTGTCGGAACGCATGGTAGTTGCGATGGACCAGTAGGCTGCGTTGTCCTCTGCACCGGCAACACGGTAACCGGTGGAGATGCGGTTCTGCGTCTCGGCCAGGTTTGCGTTGGTGTAGCGCAGGGTCTGCAGTGCAGTCATTGCTGCAGCGTTAGTCATCAAGCTAGACATGATATGTCCCTTTCAATGTTTCAGTTGATACTGGAATTGGTTTGGGACATGCCGGACTGATACCGGCACAGCAGGAGCAGCGTCATGCTTTTGAACCCCGGTGTGGGTATGGGCTCAACCTGCTGTAATGGCAACCCTAGCGGGCCAATCTTGCGCGAAGCTTACGTCAATAGAACCAATTTGAACTTTTTGACGCTTTTCGTGCCGCGCCGTTTCAAGAGCCACGAAAAAGAGCGATAAAATCGCATTCAGGTAAATCGCACGCGATAAAAAACGGAGCCGTCCGGCTCCGCTTGCAGATGGCTGACAAAGGCGCTCCCTCGCCATCGTCATCAACTCTGTTTTTCGAAGAGCGGATTTCGCATCTCGATGTCACTCCCGCCAAGCGTCAGCACCGAGCCGGGGCCTACTCGCTGTTCGGCATCTAACGGCAGTGGTCATGTCTCGCAGGCTCTGGAAACGAGTAGGCCCCGGGTCTCACTATGTTCGCCCGGGGTGACACTGTCGGGGAAGCGCCAAGCCGCATATCCCAGCCAGGCGAAGCGCGAGCCGGGACCGGAGCACCACAAGTCTTTGCCGGAGCAATTTCTTTTCCAACGATAGATCCTGATTCTCCGACCCCGGATCTTCGCTGCGCTGCGTCCGGGATGACGATCTGGAGGTTTGAAAAGCAAACAGAAGCGGAACCTTTCGGCTCCGCTTCGCTTTCAAATATCCCTGTGGGCAGGGCGCTAGAAAAACGACCGCACCAGACTGCCGACAAGCAGGTTCCAGCCGTCGATCAGCACGAAGAACAAGGCCTTGAATGGCAGGGAGATGACCGTCGGCGGCAGCATCATCATGCCCATCGACATGGTAATGGTGGCCACGATCATATCGATCACGAGAAAAGGCAGCGCGATCAGAAAACCGATCTCGAAACCCCGGCGCAATTCGGAGATCATGAAGGCCGGGATAAGCACCCGCAATTCGACCGCTTCGGGAGAGGCCACCTCGGTCTCGGTGATCCTGCCCGCGGCAAGATCGTCGAACAGCACCAGGTCCTCTTCCCTCACCTGGCTGAGCATGAATTCCCGGAACGGCGTGGTGATCCGCTCGTAGGCAGCCTCTTCGGAGATCTCGTTGTTCATCAGCGGCCGAACACCGTCTTCCCAGGCTTTGTCGAATGTCGGCGCCATGACATAGAAGGTCATGAACAGCGCCAGCGAAATCAGGATCAGGTTGCCGGGCGTCGTCTGCAACCCGATGCCGGAGCGCAGGAACGAAAACGCGATGACAAAACGCGTGAAGCTGGTCACCATGATCAGGATACCCGGCGCCAGGGACAGCACCGTCAGCAATGCGATGACCTGGATGATCCGGCCGCTGGCGCTGCCTTCGCCCGCCGGCAGCAAGGTCGACAGGTCCGGGACCTGCGCGGCGGCGGCCCCCGTCAGGAGGATCAGCGCGGCAACGGAAAGAAGCAGACGGATCATTGAATTACCACCGACTCCAGAATGACTTCATGGATCTGCCCCCTGGAGCGAGTCTTTGCCCGTTCGGTGAGGTCTTCCTTCAGATGCTGAAGACCGATGCCGCCTTCCAGATGGGCAAGCGTCACGGTGCGCAGATAGCCGAGGAAGTCGTCCTCGACCTTTTTCCTCAGAAGCGATACGTCCCCGTCGGTTTCTTCCTCCAGCAGGATGGAGGCCTGCACGCGGATCCACGCCTCTTTCGGGGAGGCCAGATTGGTCACCAGAGGGTCCAGCTTCTGAAGCCGGGTCGACACCGAAAAGGGCAGCGTCTCCGTATAGGTCTGCTGCTCGCGCAATCTGCCGTGTACCTCCTGTTCCGTGTAATCGGAAACGTATTTGGCCAGCCCGGCTCCGGCGCCGCCTGCGATCAGCGTCAGCAGGACCAGAGCGGCCAGGAAGCCGGAGTTCCGGGACTGGGCTGGAGCGCTGTCGACCGGAGCTTCAAGAAAGTTGGACATGGAGTTTTCCCGTTTTTGCCAATGCGCGGATCAGAACGGCGTCACGATGTCGTAGAGCTGCTGCCCCCATCCCGGCTGCTGCACTTCGCTGATCCGGCCCCGGCCGCCATAGGAGACGCGCGCTTCCGCGATTTTGTCGTAGGGAATGGTGTTGTTGCTCTGGATGTCGCGTGGCCGCACGATCCCGGCGATCTGCAGGATGCGCATTTCATAGTTCACGCGGACCTCCTGGGATCCGGAAATGACCAGGTTGCCGTTGGGCAGGCGGTCGGTCACGACCGCGGCAACCGAAAGATTGATCTCCTCGGACCGGTCGATGGAGCCGGAACCTGCCGACCCCGAACCGGAATCCAGGTTCAGGTCCGCATCGCCATCGGTCGAGCTGCCGTCCCAGGTCGCCCCGAAGGATCCGCCGATGCCGATATCCGACGTCCGGCGGCGGTCGGAACTGTTGTCGAGATTGGCACGATCGTTGATCTGGATGGTAACGGTCAGAACGTCGCCGATTTTCTTCGCGCGCGGATCGGCAAAGAAATTGTCGCGGCCACTCATCCAGAGGGAATTGTAATCCTTTTTTCCACCCGGAGCGAACGTGCTGAGCGGATAGGCGGCGGGCCCCTGCGCCGCCAGGCCGTATCCGACCGGCGACATTTCGGGCGCTCTTCCGAGATCTTCCAGCTGCCCGGCGCAACCGGCCAGCATCATCGCTCCAATGGGATAGAACAGGGCACGCATCAGAAACTCCGCTGCATTTCAGGGTTGGCGATACCCATCATGGACTGGGTCAGTTGAGCTGCTCTGGCGGGATCCATTTCATCGAGGATGCTGCTGGCGACGCGGGCCTTGAGTTTCAGGAGAACCCCGACGGCTGCCTGTTCGTCCGTCGTCGACAGCTGTGCCGCGGCGGCTTCAGGCCGCATGCGGCCGATGATCGTCACGACCTGGTCCTCAACCTCGTTCAAGAGTTCCTCGCGGCGCTTCACCCATTTCTCGAATTCCTTTTCCTTGCGCTGCAGTTCCGAAATCCGGTCCCGCAGGTTGGCCTCGAGGCTGATCAGCTTCCACGTCTGCCACTTGATGCGCGCATCCGATGCCGCTTCCGCGATGTTCTTGCAATAGAGCTCGCTGTCCGATGGCGGCGTGATGACTTCGACCTCCACCAGCTTCGGTTTGTCTTTCGGTGCCTGCGCCGCGGCGGGAAGTCCGGTGAATGCGATTGAAAACGCCGCGATTGCCAGGAAGCCCTGCCGCAGGCCGCTGTCCAAAGTGAAGGGCATGGAGTGCCGTCCTCTGTGCTGAACCAGTTTGATTGCACAATCGGGGACCGAGCTTGCGTGGGGCTGGCGGAACGGAAAAACGCCGCTTAGAAGCGGCGTTTCCTGAATTTCGATGTCAGACGATTTTGCATCCCGGCCGTTACTGGATCACCAGTTCTGCCTGCAGGGCTCCGGCGGTCTTGATGGCCTGCAGGATGGCAATGATGCCGGTCGGACGAAGGCCGATCCTGTTGAGGCCGCGAACCAGCGTGTGCAGGTCCGTCCCGCCAACGACGGCAAGCTGTCCCCCGCTTTCCTGGGCGTCCACATAGGTCCTCGGAACGACCACGGTCTGGCCGTTGGAAAACGGCGTCGGCTGGGAGACTTCCGGCGCTTCTGAAATCCGCACCGTCAGGTTGCCATGGGTAATGGCGACGGTCGAAATCTGGACGTCCTTGCCGATCACCACCGTTCCCGTGCGTTCGTCGATCACCACCTTCGCTGTCTGGTCCGGCGAGACCCGAATGGATTCGATCTCGGCGATGAAGCGCGTCATGCTGATATTCTTCGGCGGCGTCAGGTCGACCGAGCGGTAGTCGCGCTCCCTCGCCACCCGCATCCCGTAACGCTCCTTGGAATAGAGGTTTATGGCATCTGTGATGCGGACCGCCGTCTTGAAATCCGGATTGGTCAGCTCCAGCACCAGCCCGGGGATCTGGGAAAACTTAGCCGGCAAATCACGTTCGATCAGGCCGCCGTTCGGAATGCGACCGACCGTCGGAATGCCCTGTGTCAGGCTCTCCGCCTGGCCGGCCTCCGAAAACCCGGAAACCGCCACGGCCCCCTGGGCAACCGCATAGATCTGGCCGTCCGCCCCGAGCAGAGGCGTGGCCACAAGCGTGCCGCCCGCAAGCGATGTTGCATCGCCCAGGGACGAAACGCTCACATCGATCGAGGAGCCCTTGCCGATGAAGGACGGCATCTCGGCCGTGACGACGACGGCGGCGACGTTTTGCGTGCGCAGGCGCGCATCGCGCACGTTGACACCGAGGCTGTCCAGCATCGACTGAAGCGACTGTTCGGTAAACGGCGAGTTCCGCAGGCTGTCTCCGGACCCGTTCAGGCCGATGACCAGGCCGTAGCCGACAAGCTGGTTGTCGCGCACGCCCTGAAGGCTGGCGATGTCCTTGATCCGGACCATCGCGGCCGCCGGCCAGGCCTTCACCGCGGGCAGGACCATCGCAAGGGCCAGAAGACAGGTGAGTATCCGGACCATAAGTCAATTCTCCACGCGGATCGTGCCGTCGTTCTGCACGCGGCCGGAGACGACCAATCCGCTGTCAATATTGCGCACACGCACGAAACTGCCCGCGCCGCCGTTCTGAAGAGCTTCCACCTGCATGTGGATCACCAGTCCCTGTTCCCGGAACACCAGGCGCGCAGGCTCGCCACGTCGCACCAGCACCGGCTTTTCGACCGATTTCACCGGTATCGGCTGCCCCGGCAGGAGCGTCCGCTTGGCGACCATTCCGACAAGTTCACTGCGATGGGTGGACACGGCGAATTGCTGGGCGGTACGGCTCGGGAACTTGCGTTCGATCAGATCCTGGTTCGAAATTTCCGTCCCCGGATGGATCGTCTGGCGCGGAACGGGAAGTTCGACGCTGGCGGCAAAGGCCGCCTGGCTGAACATGGCCGCCAGGAGCAGCGGCCACAGGCTTCTGAACAGCATGCTCATCGCCCCGGACCTCTGCTAGCGGATGCCGTTGGTCACGGTTCCGGCCATTTCGTCGGCGGCTTTCATGACCTTGGAATTCATCTCGTAGCCGCGCTGCGCGTTGATCAGGGCCGTGATCTCCTTCACCGGATCGACGTTGGAACTTTCAAGATAGCCCTGGCGCACCACACCGAAACCCGGATCGCCCGGAACGCCGGCGACCGGCGTGCCGGACGCTTCCGTTTCGCGGAACAGGTTGCTGCCGACCGGCTCGAGACCGACATCGTTGGCGAAGTTCGACAGGGTCAGCTGGCCGAGCTCGCGTGGCGTCAATTCACCGTCGACCTTGGCATAGACCTGGCCGGATTCGTTGACGACCACCTCGATGGTGTCTTCCGGAACGATGATGGCCGGCTCGACCGGGTAGCCGTCGATAGTCACCAGGCGGCCTTCCGCGTTCTTGTTGAACGAACCGGCACGGGTGTAGAGGGTTTCCTCGTCCGGCCCGGTGATCTCGAACCAGCCCCGGCCGTCGAGCGCGACGTCGAACTGGTTGCCGGTGTTGGCCAGGGAGCCCTGGACATGCAGTTTTCGGATGCCCGCCGTGCGGACACCGAGACCGAGCTGCGCGCCTTCGGGCACCGGGTCTTCGCCGCCGCGGTTCGGAACCCCCTGCAAGCGTTCGGCCTGATAAAGAAGGTCGGAGAATTCCGCCTGGGATCTCTTGAACGCGGTCGTGTTCATGTTGGCGATGTTGTTGGCGACCACTTCAACGTTGAGCTGCTGGGCGCTCATGCCGGTCGCGGCAATGGCAAGGGCTTTCATGGATCGTCTCCCTGATGGGTGGCGGAGATGTCAGGTGATCTTCCCTGTGAGGGGTCAGATCGACATGCGGCTGATTTCCTGATAGGCGGTCACCACCTTGTCGCGGATGGCGATGGCGGTCTGCAGGGTGGATTCGGCGGCCATGACGGCCTCCACGACCTGCTGAACGGAGGCCTGTCCGTCGACACCGGCGATAGATGCCGCCTCGCCCTGCTTGATCGTGTCGATCGCCCCCTGGGACACCTGGGCCATGGCGTCTGAAAAGCTGGTAACGGGCGTCTCGCCGGTTCCACCGAGCTCCGAGGAACTCATCGAGTAGCGGGTGGTGGACGAGGCCTTGAGAAGTCCGTCCGTCGAGGAGGACGACGTCAGAGCGGAAACTTCATTGATCATGGTCAGTTCCTCAGGAGATCGATGTTGCGCATAACCATCTCGCGGGCCTGCGTCATGACTTTCAAATTGGCTTCATAGGACCGGTTGGTCTCGCGCATGTCGGCGAGCTCCAACAGCGTGTTGACATTGGGCATCTTCACGTAGCCGTCTTCGTCGGCAGCCGGATGGCCGGGGTCGTATTCGACGGTAAACGGCGCCTTGTCCGCGCCGATGCCCTTCACCGACACAAGGTTCGCCTGATAGGCGCGGTTGAATTCGCTTTCGAAGGTGATCGTCTTGCGCCGGTAGGGATCATCTCCGGCCGCCTGCCCGGTGGAGCGGGCGTTGGCGAGGTTTTCGGAGACGACACGCAGCCGCTCCGACTGGGCATGCAGCCCGGCGCCGGAGATATGAAGGGAAGCGGACAAGGGATCGGACATGGGTGTGTTCCTTAGGATTTCACGGCGGCGAGATACATGCGGTGGAAGGACTTCGCGATACTGGCGTTCAGCGAATGGTCGCGCGCGACCTCACCCGCCTTCATCAGTTCCTGCTCGACGCTGACGGAGTTTCCAGAATGGGTCACCGTCCAGCTGTCGGCCTTTTCGACATCTGAGGGCCGGGAAACTTCCATCATCTGTCCGAGATGGCCCGCATGTGTCGCCGTCATGGCAAGCTGGGTTTTGCTGATGACGGAGGTGAACGGCTCCAGGTCCCTGGCGTGGAACCCGGGCGTGTTCGCATTCGCGATGTTTTCCGCGATCGTCGCCTGGCGTACGGACAGCCAGTCGTTGTTGTTCGAAACGAGTTTGGTCAGGAACACGGGTTCCATCGAAAACCTCCTATCAGCTCAGGTCGCATCAAGGAGTAAGCGGTCAACCTTGCCTGAGGCTGTTCCGGGACATGCCTGTCCGTGGCGCCGGCGCAAGGTCCGCGCAATCTTCAGAGTGCATGCATTGTTTCGCAGGGGCTCCAGCCCTCAAGGAAAACAAGCAATGCCAACTGGAGATGTATCTTATGTGTAGTTCGAAGCCCCATCCGACGGAGCCGGCAGGCCTGCTCCCGCTGAGCAAACCCGCCACCACTTCCCGCTATTTCCGGCGCTCTTTCCGGCATTTGCCGGTGGCCGTCTTTCTATTTGCCCCTAACGCTGTGGCTCCTGCGGGAGCACAGATCGTCGATTGCGACGCCTATGCCAGATCCTATGCGGACGCGCATGTGAGCAGCGGTCCCAGCGATCTCTCAGTCGCCGATGCTGGCATGCGCGGTGCTGTTGCAGGTGGCGCATGGGAAGGCCCGAGCGGCGCTGCACGCGGCGCGGTGGCCGGAGGCGCCCTCTCCGTCCTGAATTCGATCGGCAACTATTCCGGCGGCTGGCAGGGCATGTACGACCTTGCCTACAACACCTGCATCAACCAGCAATCGCCTGTGAACCACAGACCGACGACGCTGGGGGATCCCAACTACCACCCCTCTCCGTCGCCCCTCCGGCGCGAAGTGCCGCCGTTTCCGGCAAGTCCCAGGATTCCCGTCATGCAAAGCCGGTGAGGTGCGCCATGTTCAGTTTCCTGAATGCCCGCAGGGTGTCCCTTACCCAGGCGATCCAGAGACGGCTCCATCCCCGGCAACGCACCCGCCTGCGCCCCGCCAAACTCGCGGGTCTCGACAATGAATTCATCTGCGACTGCACGATCAGGGACATTTCCAACGGCGGTCTCAAGCTTGTCCTGAACGAGGAAACGGACCTGCCCGAAGAATTCTACGTCTTCGACGTGGTCCCCAAGACGGTTTCCGAGGTTCAGCTACGCTGGCGAGACGGTCTGGCAGCCGGCGTCGTCTATCTGGTGCCGCCCGCAAGTATTCGCCATTTCAGCAATACCGGCGTGCGGAAACTCGCCCAGCGGCTTTACGCGCTGGACGGTTGAAGTCATCTCTCGAACCCCGCCCGGCGGCGTTCGGGCGGACGAGAGGGCTCTTATTCGCGCTGCGTCGTCCCCGCCAATTCAGTTTGCCCGAATCGTCCCCTCGACTTAACATCCCGTCGGCTTGGCCCGCGCCTCCCCCCTCCGCCGGGGAAGTATCCGACATACGGGGCTTCAACCGTCGAACCGTCTGTTCGGGCTCACGCATAAGGAGGGACTGCGTTTTCCGCCCGCAATGGAGGTTCCGAAAATGCAGTTATCCGCGCCGATTTTCCAATTGAAACGCCGTGCCCGGTTATTGGCACGCGAACACAAGATCCCCTTGTGTCAGGCCCTGGACCGAATTGCCCGGGAGGAAGGCTTTGCCCAGTGGAGCCTGCTCGCAGCCCGGGCAGAGAAGACGTCCACGGACCGCAACCTGATCTCGAAACTCGAGGACGGCGACCTGCTCCTCGTCGCAGCACGGCCGAGACAGGGCAAGACGCTGCTTGGGCTGCAGCTCCTCATGGATGCGGCCCGGGAAGGACGGACGTCCGTCTTTTTCACTCTCGAATATTCCGGGCAGGAAGTGGAGCAATATTTCCGCCGGCTCGGCGCCGATCCCGGCAATTTCCGCAATCTTCTGTCAATCGTCACGTCCGACGAGATCGGTTCGGAGTTCATCGCCGGCTATCTGGAGGGCTGTGACAGCGGAACCGTCGCGGTCGTCGACTATCTGCAGATCCTGGATCAGCAGCGGAACAAACCCGACCTGGACACGCAGATACGCGACCTCCACGACTTCGCACGCGACCGCGGGATCATTCTGGTCTTTCTGTCCCAGATCGACCGCAGCTTCGACCCTGCAGCCAAGCCACTTCCGGATATGAGCGATGTCCGGATGCCCAATCCGATTGACCTGAACATCTTTTCAAAGACGTGTTTTCTGCACGGCGGAGAGCTGCGGTTTCAGTCGGTGGCGTAAAATTGGCTGGAACAGTCCGCCGGTGACGACCGGTGCACGATACTGAAGCTGACCGAAGGCAGGCCTGCCCCTACTCAAACAAGCAGGCCTGCCTTCAGGCCCGAACGGGCAGCCTATTGTAGCCTGTATTGTTTCACGCTAAGCAGAATTGCCGATTTTAGCCAAGGACCGATTATGAGCTTTCTGGACCCCGCCGCCTTGAACGGGACCTATCTGGGCCGTGTCTGGCGTCCCGACGTGAAGGGGCCGGCCCTCGTCACGCTGCGCGACGGGCAGATCGTCGACATCACTTCGAAAACGGCCCCCACGGTGCGCGACATTTGCGAGATGGACGATCCGGCCGCCTATGTCGCAGCCGCACCCGGAGACGCACTCGACGCCCTGGAGGATATCGCCTCGGCAGGCGCGGGAGACCTCGGCAAACTCCATTTTCTGGCGCCCTGCGATCTTCAGTCCGTCAAAGCCTGCGGCGTGACCTTCGCCAGTTCCATGGTGGAGCGGGTCATCGAGGAAAAGGCTGCCGGCAATCCGCAAAAGGCGGAAGAAATCCGCAACCGCGTCGGTGCCGCCATCGGCGACAGCCTGCGCAACATCAAGGCGGGTTCCGAAGAGGCGGCCAAGGTCAAGCAGGCGCTGATCGCCGAAGGGCTCTGGAGCCAGTATCTGGAAGTCGGCATCGGCCCGGACGCCGAGGTGTTTTCCAAGGCGCAGGTTCTCTCCTCCGTCGGACCCAGTGCGGATGTCGGTCTCCATCCGATTTCCAGATGGAACAATCCCGAGCCGGAAGTGGTCCTGGCAGTGTCCTCCAGAGGCAGGATCGTCGGCGCCGCGCTCGGCAACGATGTCAACCTGCGCGACGTCGAGGGCCGGTCCGCGCTGCTGCTCTCCAAGGCGAAGGACAACAACGCCTCCTGCGCCATCGGTCCGATGATCCGTCTGTTCGACGCCACGTTTTCGCTCGACGACGTGCGCAACGCGGAACTGGACCTGCGGGTGGAAGGACAGGACGGGTTTGTTCTGGAAGGCCACTCCTCGATGCGCGAGATCAGCCGCGATCCGGAAGACCTCGTGCGCCAGACGCTCGGCCGCCATCACCAGTATCCGGACGGCATCGTCCTCTTCATGGGCACCCTGTTCGCGCCGACGAAGGACCGCGATGTTCCGGGCGAAGGCTTCACCCACAAGCTGGGCGACGTGGTGACGATTTCCGCCCCCGGTTTCGGCAGATTGCAGAACACGGTGCGGCTTTCCACCGAATGCCCGGAATGGACCTTCGGCATCTCGCACCTGATGCGCAACCTCGCCGGGCGGGGCCTGCTCTGAAAGAAAAAAGGACGGTGCCGGCACCGCCCCTTTCCGCATGGACGCTACCTGATGCTCAATCGAGCACCGGATAGTTCGCGTCGTAGAGATGTTCCTTGATGAACGCTTCCAGATCGGCGGGCCTGGGCACCTGGGCGAGATCGCTGTCGAAGATGACCTTCGCGACCCGCGCTGCCGTTTTGACCGACGTCTCGAGGATGTCCGACTGCGGCGGGAACAGCCCCCCTTGCGCCAGAAGTTTCTCCGGGACCTGATCGGCGACCGCCTTGGCGGCCTCGATGAACATCTCGTCCGTGACGCGTCTTGCCCTGGCAGCGTAAATGGCCATGGCGACCGCCGGGAAGATGTACAGATTATTGGCCTGCCCCGGCCGGTAGGTCTCCCCGCCATATTCGACCGGGTCGAATTGCACTCCGGCTGCAAAGATGACCCTGCCCTTTGTCCACCGGTAGGCCTGATCGGCGGTGCATTCGGCGTGATCGGTCGGATTGGACAGGGCAAAGATGATGGGCCGGTCGTTCAGCGCCGCCATCGTCTCGACCACCTGCCGGGTAAACAGCCCGCCGACGGTGCTCACCCCGATGAGCGTCGTGGGCTTGACGGACTGGATCGCCGCGCTCAGATCCCGGACGGGCGCGTGCCGGTGCGCATAGGGTTTCTGGAAATCGAACAGATCGTCCCGCTCGGACTGCAGCAGGCCGTTCACGTCATACATCCAGATCCGTGAGCGGGCCTCTGCCTCGGGCAGCCCTTCCGAAACCATTTCGGACACCAGCAGATCGGCCAGACCGATTCCCGCCGACCCGGCTCCGGCGAAGAAAATGGTCTCGTCCTTGAGCGAACCGCCCTTTATCTTCAGCGCGTTGACCAGGCCTGCCAATGTGATGCCGGCGGTTCCCTGGATATCGTCATTGTAACAGCAGACCTTGTCCCGGTAGCGGGCCAGAAGGTGCACCGCGTCGCTTCCGGTCCAGTCCTCGAAATGGATGCAGCAATCCGGGTAGCGTTCCTGGACCGCCTCCACGAATTCATCGACAAACGGGTAAAGCTCCTCCGTCGGCGGCCGCTTCTGCCGGATGCCGAGATAGAGCGGATCTTCCAGAAGCTGCTCGTTGTTGGTGCCGGCGTCGAGAAACATCGGCAGCAGGTGTTCCGGCGGCACGCCGGCCGCGCCCGTATAAAGCTGCAACTTGCCGATGGGAATGCCCATGCCGTTGGCGCCGATATCGCCAAGTCCGAGAATGCGGCCGCCATTCGTCACGCAGATGAAGCGCACATCCTTGTCGGGCCAGTCCGCCAGGAGATCCCGGACGCTGCCCTTGTGGACGATCGACAGATACATGCCGCGCGCACGGCGGTAGATATGTCCGAATTTCAGACAGGCTTCGCCGATGGTCGGATCGTAGACGATGGGCAGGAACCGGTTCGGATCCGACATGATGACCTTGTAGAAAAGGGTCTCGTTGGTATCCAGCAATCCGGTCAGGTAGACAAAGCGGTCGATGTCGCTGTGTTTGTGGGACAACTGCATGAGAACCCGCTGAACCTGCTGGTCGAGCGTCTCGACCACGGCGGGCAACAATCCCAGCAGGCCGTATTTTTTCCGCTCATCCGCGGAAAAAGCCGTGTTCTTGTTCAGCACCGGATCGTGGATCAGATCCAGGCCCGTCTTGCCGTTTCGTGATACTCCCATAGACTTCTCCTCCGCGTGAAACAGGTCTCTGTCTTCATTTACAGGGAGGGGTGGATCATCTTGGACGGATCCACCACCTTGTCGAATTCCGCTTCATCGACATAACCGAGCTCCAGGCAGGCCTGTTTCAGGGTCAGGTCGTGATCGAAGGCGTGATGGGCGGCGTGGCTGGCCTTGTCGTAACCGATCACCGGACTGAGCGCCGTCACCAGCATCAGCGACTGATCGAGATACTCCCTGATCTTCTTCTCGTTCGCTTCCATGCCGTCGACCAGGAACTTGTTAAAATTGGCGCAGCCGTCGCCCATGATGCGGACCGATTGCAGGATGGCGTTGATCATCAGCGGCTTGTAGACGTTCATCTCCAGATAGCCGCTCGCTCCGCCGATGCCGACCGAAACGTCGTTGCCCATCACCTGCGCGGCGATCATCGCCAGCGCCTCGCACTGGGTTGGATTGACCTTGCCCGGCATGATCGAGGAGCCCGGCTCATTGGCCGGAATTTTCAGCTCGTAGAAACCGCAGCGCGGCCCGCAGGAGAGCAGCCGGATGTCGTTGGCGATCTTGAAGAGGGAAACCGCCAGGGTCCGCAACGCACCGCTCAGCATGACCAGCGCATCGTGACTGCCCTGAACCGCGAACTTGTTGGGAGCGCTCACGAAAGGCAGACCCGTGAGCTCGGCGATCCTGGCGGCGGATTTTTCAGCAAAGTCCGGATGGGTGTTGATCCCCGTACCGACCGCAGTGCCGCCGAGCGCAAGTTCGTAGACATCCTTGAGGGCATGTTCGATCCGGTCCATGTCCTGGCGCAGCAGTTCGGCGTATCCGGAAAACTCCTGTCCGAGCGTCAGCGGCGTCGCGTCCTGCATATGGGTACGGCCGATCTTGATGATCGCGTCCCACTCCTCCGACTTGGCCTTCAATCCCTCGTAAAGGGCCTGAACGCCCGGCAGCAGCCGGTGCTTGGTCTGAATGGCCGCCGCCATATGCATGGCGGTCGGGAACGAGTCGTTCGACGACTGCGACATGTTGACGTGATCGTTCGGGTGCACCGGATCCTTCGACCCGAGAATGCCGTCGGCAAGCGCGATCGCCCGGTTGGAAATCACTTCATTGACGTTCATGTTCGACTGCGTTCCGCTGCCCGTCATCCAGACATGCAGCGGAAAATGCTCGTCGAGCTGACCGTCCGCCACTTCGTCGGCGGCCCGGACGATGAGATCCGCGAGGTTTTTATCGAGAAGCCCCAGGTCGACATTGGTCAGCGCCGCGGCTTTCTTGAGAATGCCGTAAGCATGGATAAGCTCGATCGGGATCAGATCGTTGCCGATGGAAAAATGCTCCAGGGAGCGCTGGGTCTGTGCGCCCCAGTACTTGTCCTCCGGGACATCGATTTCGCCAATGCTGTCGCTCTCTCTGCGCATTCGGGCCTCCTGAAATGTTGTTTACAACGCCGGTTACGGGGCAAGCAGGTTCGACGTCAGGTCACTGTCCGGATCTTTCAGACCGTCGATAACGTCGAAATGATGCCGGCCTGGGTCTTCGTGATAGACCGCATTCGGCCATGCATCCGCCAGCAAACGGGCTTGGCGGATAAACTCCGGCAGTTCGGCCCCTCCGACCCAGGCCACGACCGGCACGTTTCCGGCAGGCGCTTTCAGCGCCGGACTTTCGGCGACCGCGTCCTCTTCGCTCATCTTGAATGCGTCATTCATTTTGGTGTTCCTCAAGGGGCGCAGGTCATGCAGCCCGCTGATCGACACCACCTTTTCGATCCGTTCCAGAACGTCCCGCGCCAGAGGCGTATCCTCGCAAACCATGCGCGTCACCAGATGGCCCCCCGCCGAGTGCCCGGCGAGCCTGAGCGGTCCGCCGACCCGTTCGGCGGATTTTGCCACTGCGGCGCCGATCTGCCGGGTGATGTCGGCAATACGCACGTCAGGCGTCAGATCGTATCCCGGCAGGCAGACGGTCCACCCTCTGGCGAGGCAGCCGGTCGCGAAATGCGACCATGTGGACTTGTCGAACCTCAGCCAGTAACCGCCATGAACGAATAGGACCACGCCCTTCGACTTGCCCTCGGGGTGGAAAATGTCGAGACGCTGGCGGTCCGTATCTCCATAAACGATCCCCAGATCCTTCTCCATCCAGGTTTTTCGAAAAGCGTCCGCGTCCTGCGACCAACGCGGCGGATAATCCGCCGCGCCCTGGATATAAGCGCTGTTGGCGTAGGCGTCGTCCCAATCGGTGATGTGTGTATCGGTCATGCAAACGTTCCTGGAGGATCCCAATCGATTCGACCGTCATCCTTGCAGATTTCACTTGTCAGCGGAATGAATTGTAGCGGCGGCCCGACCGCAGGCTCGGGACGCGCGCGAGACAGTCATTCGGACGGACAGTACCCGAAACCTGCAGCTCCTGAGCGTGCTGAATACCAGCGTTTAATGGAATTGGCGCCTCAAACGGCGGCCTTTCCTGCCACGGGCGGCCAGCTCCGGAACGGCGATACACAAAGACCGGAGGAACAGTAAGAGAACATTTACCCTTGCAGAACACAATGGGAACAGGTAGTATGTTCTTGATTTGTACCAGCCCGTTCTCGTGGTCAGGGGAAGCCGATATGTTGACGCGCAAGCAGTATGAACTGCTCATGTTCATTCATGAAAGACTGAAGGAAACAGGGGTTCCGCCTTCGTTCGACGAAATGAAGGATGCCTTGGACCTGCGCTCCAAATCCGGTATCCACCGGCTGATCACCGCTCTTGAGGAACGCGGCTTCATCCGGCGCCTGCCGAACCGGGCCCGCGCTATGGAGGTCGTCCGGTTGCCGGATTCGATCGCACCGGGCCTCGGAGCACCTCGCCCGCGCGGCAGTTTCTCCCCGGAAGTCATCGAAGGCTCCCTCGGCAAACCGGAAACCGAAAAACCTGTTGCGGAACCGGTCGCCGCGGTCTCGGAAATCCCCGTCATGGGCCGCATCGCCGCCGGCGTCCCGATCGAGGCCATCCAGACCCACAGCCATTCCATCACCGTGCCGCAGGATCTTCTCGGCAAGGGCGAGCACTATGCTTTGGAAGTGCGCGGCGATTCCATGATCGAAGCCGGCATTCTCGACGGGGATACCGTCCTGATCCGCCGGGCCGACACGGCCGACAGCGGCGATATCGTCGTTGCCCTGGTCGACGAGGAAGAGGCGACACTGAAGCGGTTGCGCAAGAAAGGCGCCTCGATCGCGCTCGAAGCCGCGAACCCGGCCTACGAGACGCGGATTTTCGGCCCGGGCCGTGTCCGGGTCCAGGGACGCCTGGTTGCCCTGTTCCGGCAGTATTGAACCGCGTCAGGCAGACTCACTGACTGCTTCCGCCTGATCCCTGCCGCAGACTTGCCCTCGGGACGGTCCCCGGCCGGTGCCAGGGGCGCGGCGGATCGGGAATGGCATAAGCCACCCTGCCTATAACCGGTTTTTCAGTACCTCCATCGCCTCCGGCCGGTCTCCCCCCGGGCGGAGGCTTTTCAGTTCCTGGATCGGGTGGTGACAGCCATAGGGATATCGCGCCCCGCCTCTGCCGCACCGCACGATCGAAGATTACCCGCGCACGGCACCCCTTCGGCGCGACGAGATCGGTCACGATGATATCGGCATACCGGCAATCCATCGGCAGAGCCTCGGAGGATTTTGGCAGGGCGACGGCGAGCGGCACGGCGCCCCCCGTTCCGTCGGCCGCTTTTGCATCTTCCGCGACATGAGCCAGAACCGTGCAGCCGGCAGCGTCGCAACGCCTTTGAGGCGATTTCATCTTGCGCGACAAGGTCGCATGTTCCGGAACGCCTTCGCTCTGCATCCAGAGATCCCCCTGAAAGCTTTGCCGCCCGGACGAAAGCCGCAACAGGCCGGTTGCATCCCGCGCGGCGACCTGCCGCCCGGAACCGGCAATCTGAATATCCGGCGGCCGCGACACCATGACGAAAACGATGGCAGCGGCGAACGGAAAGGCGGCGAACAGCCGCCGGCGGCCCGGCAGAAGAAGGCATATGAAGAGGGCCGACACGAAGAGCAACGCCGAGGGACCGTTAAGCGTCCCGATAGCTCCTGCCCCGTCGCTCAAGTCCGCCGTGAATGCCGCTATCCTTTCCAGAACGGACAATCCGAACGCCATCACAGCGAGAGGCAGTGCCGACAGGCCGAACGGCATCAGCACAAGAGCGAAGACACCCATCGGCATGATGACGAGCGAAAAGACGGGCATGCCCAGAAGATTGCCCAAAAGGCCGTAGGGCGCGATGCGGCCGAAGTGATACGCGCCGACTATCCCGGTGGCGAGCCCCGCGACGAAGGCGGTGACAATCAGGCCCGCCGCCCATTTCCCGACGAACCGCAACAGTTTGCGCGCACGTCCGTCTGACCGTGCCGCGGTCTGGCGGTCCTTCGCCCGCCAGGGTCCCCGGCGCTGCCGCCAGAGTTCGTAGACCGCAACAAGGCAGATCACCGCCGCAAAGGACATCTGAAAACCGGGGAAGAACACCCGTTCCGGCGCGAGCAGCAGCAGAAACAGGCCTGCCAGCGCAACGCTGCGCAGCGTCAGGCCACGCCGGCCGACGAAGATACCGAGAAACACCAGGGCGATCATCAGAAAGGACCGCTGTGTCGCCACAGCGGCACCGGATATGAGGAGATAGGCCACGGCGGCGGCAAGAGCTGCGACCGCCGCCCATTTATGGATCGGCCGGCGCAGCGCCAGAGGCGGGAAGAGTGCCAGGATGAAGAGCACGGCGCCGTAGGCTCCACCGGCAAACAGCGCCATGTGCAGACCCGAAATCGCCAGAATATGCGCAAGGCCTGCCGCCCTGAGGTCGTCTTCCTGTTCCTGACTGATACCGCTGCGGTCGCCGACCAGAAGCGCAATAACAAGGGCGCGTTCCGGCGTGTCGGCCAGAACGGACCTGATCCGGCTCGTGAGCCCGTCCCGCAGCCCCTGGACCAGCGCCGCCGCGCGCACCGTCAGGGGCACCGGCCCCGCGTCGGCTTGCACACCCGGCCCGTAGCTGAACCCCGTGGCGCCGATTTGCGAAAAATAGGCGCGGTAGGAGAAATCATATCCGCCCGGACTGACCGGTCCAGCAGGCGGAAACAGCCTTGCCCGGACGCGAACGCCGGCTCCGACAGACACTTCGGAACCCGCAGGAACCCGCAGCCGGACTTTCTCCGGAAACGCGACATCCGCCCGCGGCCTGCCGTCCACCTTCGCCACCTCGATCAGTATCCGGGTTCCCGAGCCGCTGGACTGGCGCTCCAGAACATGTCCGGTCAGAGTGACGTTCATGGGCTCGCCGAGCCGGGGAGCCTCCACATAGGACGTTCGCAGCGCCCCAGCCGTCACACCGCAGGCAACGGCAAGGGCGAGAATGGCCGGTTTTCCCAGGTTTCCGCGCCGGCTCGCCCAGAAAACCAGCCCCAGCGCAATCGACAGGGCCCCGACCAGCGCCGGCCAATGCGGCTCCTCCGGAAGATAGGTATAGACGGCAATTCCGGATGCGAAGGCGAATGCCCACCACAACAGGCCCTGATTGTCCCAGAACCTGTCCTCATCCACGAGCCTGTCGGCGGTTTCCCGATCCGGCCGGTTCGTCCACCTTGAGAAAAACGACTGGATCGGGCGGCGTTCTTCGGGGGCATCGGGCCGGCCATCCGGATCGCCGGCGCGGCTGGATATTACGGGCGGGCCACGCTCCTGCGTCGCCGCCAGGAGGCGGCTTTCATCGTCAGGCAGGCCGTTTTGCCCCTTTGCCAATACGCGATCCCCGCCCCGTCGGAAGAAACGGTTGAGGCCCTATTTTGCCGGGCCGATGCTTGTGCTAAGACCGCGCCACCAACGAATGGCGCAGTTTGCACCGTTATTCTTACAGAGACTTTCAAAAAAGCACCATGGCACAAGAAATCGTCACGCGTTTCGCTCCGTCCCCGACCGGGTTCCTGCATATCGGCGGCGCCCGGACGGCGCTCTTCAACTGGCTGTTCGCCAGACACCACGGCGGCAGAATGCTGTTGCGCATCGAGGACACGGATCGCGCCCGTTCGACCGAAGAAGCTGTCGACGCGATCCTCGACGGCCTGTCCTGGCTGGGTCTCGACTGGGACGGCGACCCGATTTCGCAGTTTGCCCGCGTCGAGCGCCACAAGGAAGTGATTGACGAGATGCTGGCCAACGGCACCGCCTACCGCTGCTACTGTTCGCCCGAGGAAATCGACGCCATGCGCGAGAAAGCCCGCGCCGAAGGCAAGCCGCCCCGTTACGACGGCACCTGGCGCGACCGGGATGCCTCAGAAGCGCCGGAGGGCGTTGCTCCGGTCGTGCGTATCAAGGCCCCGCAGGAAGGCGAGACGGTCGTGGAGGACCTTGTCCAGGGACGTGTCGTGATCCCGAACAAGGATCTGGACGACTTCATCCTGATGCGGTCCGACGGTACGCCGACCTATATGCATGCCGTCGTGGTTGACGATCACGACATGGGCATTACCCATATCATCCGCGGTGTCGACCACCTGACCAATGCCGCCCGGCAGACGCTGATCTTCAAAGCACTCGGCTGGGATGTGCCCGCCATGGCACATGTGCCACTCATTCACGGCCCGGACGGCGCCAAGTTGTCCAAGCGCCATGGGGCGACCGGCGCGGAAGCCTACCGCGCGATGGGCTATTTGCCGCAAGCCATGTGCAACTATCTCGCCCGCCTCGGCTGGAGCCACGGCGACGAGGAGATCATGTCCATGGACGACATGATCAAATGGTTCGGCCTGGACGCCGTCGGCCAGTCCCCTGCCCGCTTCGACTTCAAGAAACTCGAAAACCTCAACGGCCACTACATGCGCACGTCCGGCGATGCCGAATTGCTCGACCATTGGAAGGTCTATCTCGCGCATGCGGAAGACGGCCAGGCCGTGCTCGACTGGCTATCAGCGGGAGAAAACGCCAAAACCGCCCTTACCGCCCTACCAGGCCTGAAGGAGCGCGCAAAGACCCTGGTGGAGCTGACGGACAGCGCCTCCTATCTCTGGCGCCAGCGGCCGCTCGACACGGACGAAAAGGCCGACAAGATCCTGACCGACGAGGCGAAGGCGATCCTAGGCGAGCTTCATGCCGTCCTGTCTGCCGTCGCGGACTGGATGGCAGAACCGCTGGAAACCGCGGTAAAGGCTTATACGGAGGAAAAGGAACTGAAACTCGGCAAGGTGGCGCAACCGCTGCGCGCCGCCCTCACCGGCCGCGGCACATCGCCCGGTATCTATGACGTCCTGATCGCCCTCGGCCGGGAAGAGTCCCTGGCGCGGATTCAGGATCAGGCCGCTTGAGTTTCACTGTGGCGCCGACCCGTGCCGGCACCGCCTGAACTAAAAGACCGGTCCGCGATGCGGACAAAACCGGCTTGGACCAAAGCTTTATACGGGCCTGCTTGCGGCAGTGCAGTAAATGGGCTACGCAAGACGCGAAAATTTCTCTAAAGCCGCCCGGCAAGCCAAAACGCAGCCTTTCACCAAAAGGCCAGTCATCCGGGCGGTACACCAGGTAAACGTGAAGGGGTTTTCTGAATGGCCGACAACAACGCCAAGCTCAACGTCGGTGGCACTGACCACGATTTCGACGTTCTTGACGGCTCCATCGGACCGTCGGTTGTGAATATTTCGTCCTTGTACAAGGACACCGGAATGTTCACCTACGACCCGGGCTTTACTTCGACCGCTTCCTGCGAGTCCAAGATCACCTATATCGACGGCGACGAAGGCACGCTTCTCTATCGCGGTTATCCGATCGAACAGCTCGCAGACCACGGCGACTTCCTCGAATCCTGCTACCTGCTGCTTTACGGCGAACTGCCCACGAAGGCTCAGAAGGACGACTTCGTCCAGCGCGTGACCTATCATACGATGATCCATGAGCAGATGAACCGGTTCTTCTCCGGTTTCCGCCGGGACGCCCACCCGATGGCCGTCATGGTCGGCACGGTCGGCGCGCTGTCGGCCTTCTATCACGACTCCACCGACATCACCGATCCGCACCAGCGCATGGTCGCTTCCCTGCGCATGATCGCGAAGATGCCGACGATCGCCGCCATGGCCTACAAGTACCATATCGGCCAGCCCTTCGTGTATCCGCGCAACGATCTCGGCTATGCGGCCAACTTCCTGCATATGTGCTTTGCCGTGCCCTGCGAGGAATACAAGGTCAATCCGGTTCTGGCCCGCGCCATGGACCGTATCTTCATCCTGCATGCCGACCACGAGCAGAACGCCTCCACGTCGACGGTCCGCCTTGCCGGTTCCTCCGGCGCCAACCCATTCGCCTGCATCGCGGCCGGCATCGCCTGCCTCTGGGGTCCGGCGCATGGCGGCGCCAACGAAGCGGCCCTCAACATGCTGTCGGAAATCGGCTCCGTGGACCGCATTCCGGAATATGTCGCCCGCGCGAAGGATAAGAACGATCCGTTCCGTCTCATGGGCTTCGGCCACCGGGTCTACAAGAACTACGATCCGCGCGCCCGCATCATGCAGAAAACCACGCATGAGGTCCTCGGCGAACTCGGCATCAAGGACGATCCGCTGCTGGACGTCGCCATGGAGCTGGAAAAGATCGCCCTCAACGACGAATATTTCATCGACAAGAAGCTCTATCCGAACATCGACTTCTATTCGGGCATCACCCTCAGGGCGCTCGGCTTCCCGACCACCATGTTCACAGTGCTGTTCGCGCTCGCCCGCACCGTCGGCTGGATCGCCCAGTGGAAGGAAATGGTGGAAGATCCGTCCCAGCGTATCGGCCGCCCGCGCCAGCTCTACACCGGTGCCGAGAAGCGCGACTACACTCCGATCGACCAGCGCCGCTAATGTGCCTCGCGTTCAAGCGAACGCGAACAGGGTGCTCAGGACGTTTCGGAAGCTCCCGGTCTCCGGGAGCTTCAGTTTGTTGACAGACCTCCAGATCGTCATCCCGGACGTAGCGCAGCGAAAATCCGGGATCGGGGAGCCGAAGTCTGTCGGTGGGACAGAAATTACATTGGCAAAGGCTTGTGGCTCTCCGATCCCGGCTCGCGCTTTGCTTGGCCGGGATGACGATGGCAAGAGAGTGCCTTTGTCAGCAGCCTGAAGCTCCCAGTTCCCGGGGGCTTTTCCCATCTCAAGGCTCGTCACAAGGTGTCTACGCCCAGGGAATGCCCTTCCCCACCCGGATTTCCCGAAAGGGGTTTTCCCGAAGCCTGTTTGCTCAGGCCAGCATGTCTTCGAAGAGAAAAAAGACCAGCCGTCAGCCGCCCTTGAGACGATCGGATCTCATGGCGGCCAGGACGACATCGGCCGCAGCCGCGCTCTGGCTGTGACCGTCGGGAAGACGCATCACTTCGTCCAGCCGGGCAAGTTCGGCAACCTGTTCCCGCCGTTCGGGCGTGTCGGCAAGCAGGTTCTTCAGATGCTCCGTCAGAACGTCCGGCCGGACCTCCTCATCCAGAAACTCCGGAACGGCTTTCGTGCCCAGAATGATGTTGGGCAGAACGAATGACGTGACACTTGAGAACTTGAAGATCCGGTTGAGGTCCTTCATCCGGCGGAAAAACCAGTCGACCTTATAGGCGACGACCATCGGAACGCCTGCGAGCGCCAGTTCCAGCGACACCGTGCCGGAGGCTGCCAGGGCGGCATGCGCCCGGCGGAAAGCGGCATTCTTGGCCTCCAGCCCGGTGACGATCCTCGGCTTCACCGGCCAGGCGGACACCCCTTCCCGGATCCTCTCCTCAAGATGGCTGACGGCGGGCAGCACGATCTCGGTATCCGGCAGGTCCCGTTTCACTCTGGCGACCGTCTCGCCGAAGACGTTCAGCAGCCGGTCGATTTCGCTGCCCCGGCTGCCGGGAAGCACGAGAAGCACCTTTCCAGGGCCGCTCAGCGGCGACCGCTCGCCCTCCAGGGGCCGCAGGCCGTCCGCGTTCTCGCTCAAGGGATGGCCGACATAATGCGTTCTGGGGCCGCCAAGACGCTTGTGGATCTCCGGCTCGAACGGCAGCAGCGCCAGTAATTCGTCTACATAAACGCTCATTTTCCGGGCCCGGCCCGGACGCCAGGCCCAGACGGATGGCGACACATAGCCGACGATCGGAATATGCGGTGCCCTCTTGCGCACGCGCTTGGCGACATTATGGGTGAAATCGGGACTGTCGACGATCACCAGGACATCCGGATCGGCGGCAACCACCGCGTCAACCGTCTGGTAGACCCGCTTGACGATGAGCGGCAGGCGCGCCAGCACAGCGGTCAGACCCATGACCGAAACATCGGACATATCAAAGAAGCTCGTCAGGCCGAGCGCGGTCATCCGCTCACCGCCGACGCCGCAATAACGCACACCGTCCCCGAGCCGTCCGTTCAGCGCCTTCATCAGCTCGGATCCAAGCTGATCGCCGGACTCCTCTCCGGCGACCAGGCAGATGGTCGGCCTCTCGCGGGTCATTGGCCGGAAGGTCCGGCAGTCTTCGCCCGCTCCAGGCCGATGACGAACAGACCCACGGCATCGGCTCTTTTAAGGGTTTCGTCCTTCTCGGCGATGAGCGCGCCCTGCGCTTCCACGGCAATGCCTGCAAGCCCGGCCGCCTGCGCGAGGTCTATCGTTCTTGGACCGACGGTCGGAAGATCCACCCTCAGGTCCTGGTTCGGCTTGGCGGTCTTCACCAGGACACCGGCACGCCCCTTCGCCCGCACCTTTCCGATGCGTTTGAGGTCCGCGCAACGCTCCAGCATGGCATCCGTCCCCTCAGCCGCCTCGAGCGCGACAACCCGCCCGCCGACGGCAACCGCGGCCTGGCCGACATCGAGCTCACCAAGCTTCTCGGTGGCGTTCAGCGCCAGCTCAACGTCGCGCCAGTCCTCCTGTTTGGGCTGAACGCGCCCCAGGACGCCGCTTGAAGCCAGCAACTGCGGAGCTACATCCCTGATCCCCACGACGCGATACCCCTCGTCTTCGAACAGCCGGATCACCTTTGTCAGCAGACTGTCGTCACCGCCCGCAAGGGCGCGGATGATGGTCGGCAGACGCTTGAGCGTGCCGAGATCCCCCAGAATGGACGTAAAATCGGGCCGCCTGGACACGCCACCGATGAGCAGGACCTCCCCGCATCCGGTTTTGTGCAGGAAACCGTAGAGACGGCCGATTTCCCCCCAGCCCAGTTCCGTGTCGGCCCGGCCCCGGGTGGTTTCGTCGGCTTCACCTCTGATGGCGACGATCCGGAAGTCACGTCCGGACTGGCTGAGTGCATCCGCTATCTGGCACGGCAGGCTGCCGTTGCCGGCAATCAGGGCGATCCGTGTCATGTGAGCCTGCGCCGGACCGGACATCGCATCAGTCTTCGCTGCGCGGCGTGCAGAACCGGCGGTCTTCCTTTTCCAGGATGAAATCGGTCACCGTCTTCACCAGCGGCTGATCGGCGCTCTCTGCGGCAACGGCCTCCGCCCGGCTGCGCAAGGTACCGTCCTCGCTTTCAAACAGGGCCCGGTAGGCAGCCCGGAGCGCGTGGATCTGCTCCCGGGGCACGCCCTTGCGCTTCAGGCCGACGAGATTGAGCCCGGCAAGACGCGCCCGGTCGCCGATCACGGACCCATAGGGAATGACGTCGAACTCGACACCGGTCATTCCGCCGACGATCGCACCGGTTCCGATCCGCGACCATTGCCGGACGGCGCTGAGCCCGCCCAGGATGACGAAGTCGTCCAATTCCACATGGCCTGCAAGCGTGGCGTTGTTGGCCAGGATGGCATGATTGCCGACCTGGCAGTCGTGCCCCACGTGGGAGCCCATCATGAACAGGCAGTTGTCGCCGACCCGGGTCACGCCGCCGCCGCCCTGGGTGCCGGGATTCATGGTGACATGCTCCCGGATCTGGTTGTTGGCGCCGACCTGCAGATAGGTCACCTCACCTGCGAATTTCAGATCCTGCGGCCGGTGACCGATGCTGGCGAAGGGATAAATATGGGTGCGCGGACCGATGGTGGTGTGTCCGGCGACAACCACATGTGCTTCCAGCGTCACGCCTTCGGCGAGTTCCACGTTCGGCCCGATTATCGAATACGGTCCGACGCGCACCCCGTCGCCGATCACGGCCCCGTCCTCGACGATGGCCGTCGGATGAATGTCAGTCATAATTCCTCACGCATCTACCAGCATGGCGCTGACTTCTGCTTCTGCGACCTTTGTCCCGTCGACCTTCGCCACCGCATCGAATTTCCAGATGTTGGAGCGTTGCTTGATCTTCTTGACGTGGAAATGAACCTGGTCGCCCGGTTCCACAGGTTTGCGGAACTTGGCCTTGTCGATGGTCATGAAATAGACGAGCTGTGGCGGGGCATCGTCGCCACGGGCGTGGACGCAAAGCGCGCCGGCCGTCTGCGCCATGGCTTCTATCAGAAGAACGCCCGGAAAAACCGGCCGCTCCGGAAAGTGGCCCGTAAAATGGGGTTCATTGATGGTGACGTTCTTGATGCCGATACAGCTTTCGTCGCCATCCATCTCGATGATCTTGTCGATCAGCAAAAAGGGATAGCGGTGCGGCAGAAGCTTCATGATTTTCATGATGTCTGCACTGGCAAGTGTTTTGTTTTCTGCGTCTTCCATGAAATGCCCCTTGGCGGATCAGCGCCGCAAAGTCCTTTCTAGAGCATCCTGCTTTCATGCGAACGCAGACAAGATGCTCTAACACCTTAAAATCGACCAACTTTGAGACGTTCGACCGGAATAGATTGCCCGTCCGTTGATCTGGAACGCCGGGCGGCAAGAAAAGATCCTTCTTTCGCGCCTTGCGTCCGGTTAATCCGTTTACGACCCGCCGCCGCGCTCTGCAAGTTTTCTCAGGGCGGCGACTTCGCGGAACCACTGTTTCACCGGTTTTGCGGGCGTACCGCCGTAGCGGCCGCCGGCCGGCAGGTCGTCGCTGACCACGCTCACAGCCGCTACCTGGGCGCCCATGCCGATCGTTACGTGACCGCGCACGCCCGTCTGGCCGCCGATCGCGACGAAATCCTCCAGCGTGCAGCTTCCGGAAAGCCCGACCTGCGAGACGAGAACACAATGGCGGCCGACGACGACGTTGTGGCCGATCTGAACCTGATTGTCGATCTTGGTGCCTTCGCCGATCATCGTATCCCGGTTGGCACCGCGGTCGATGGTGGTGTTGGCGCCGATTTCGACATCGTCCTGAATGATCACCCGGCCCACCTGCGGAACCTTCAGGTGTCCCTGGGGCCCCATGGCATAACCGAAACCGTCCTGACCGCAGCACACACCCGGATGCAGATAGACCCGGTTGCCGAGCACGCTGAACTGAACCGTGCAATTCGGCCCGATGACGCAATCCCGGCCGATCTTCACGCCCTGGCCGATGACCGCGTTCGCCCGGATGACGGTCCCGGCGCCGACTTCCGCACCTGCCCCGATCACGGCTCCGGCCTCGACGGTGACGTTCTCCTCAAGCGCTGCCGCCGGATCGATTACCGCCCGATCGGAGATTGCCGCAGCAGCGGTGTCCTTGGGGACCATTGCCTCTGGAAACAGCCTTGCCAGAACCTTGGCCCACGAGCGGTAGGCGTCCGCGCAAACCAGAACCGCGACCCCGTCCGGAACCTTGTCCTTGTGTTTCCTGCCCACCAGGCACGCGGCTGCGGTCGTCGCCTGCAGTTCGTCGAGATAGGCGGTGTTATCGAAAAACACCAGCGTTCCGGAGCCGGCATCTTCCAGCGGTGCAACGCCGGTGACGACCAGTGTCTCGTCGCCTCGAAGGATTTCGGCTTCTGCCCATGAGGCGATATCCCGCAAGGAAACCGAATCCGGAGTTTTAAAGAAATTTGGCTCGGACATGATTTTATCCTACTTGCCAGCCAACAAAAACGGCCGCCGATCCGATCGGCGGCCGATTCCTATCCCATTTGACCGCGGTTTAGAAGCGTGTGCCACCACTCAGGCGGAAAACCTGGGTCTTGTCGGAATCTTCCTTGACCAGCGGGTAAGCGAAGTCTGCGCGAAGCGGGCCAAACGGCGACTTCCAGCGGATACCGGCGCCGACCGACGCGCGGATCGAGAAATCGTTGGAGTCGATCCGGCCGCCGTTGTTCTCGACGAGGTTCACCAGATCGCTGTCGGCATCCCAGAGAGAACCGGCATCGGCGAACACCGCGCCGCTCAGGCCGAATTCCTTCGGAAGAACCGGGAACGGGAAGCGCGTTTCCGCAGTCGCCGCGAAGTAGAACCGGCCGCCGATGGCGTCATCGGTGCCAGCATCGCGCGGACCGATACCCTGGTTCTCAAAACCGCGGACCAGCGAGCCGCCGAGCATGTACTGCTCGGACACGCGCAGGCGCTCGTCGCCGATGGCAAAGATGTTACCGCCGCGCACCTGGATGTTTCCGACCAGACCGTAGTCGGCCAGGATTTCCTTGTAGGCGCGAACTTCGGCTTCGGTCTTGATGTAGTAGCTGTCGCCACCGACACCCGCGAACTGCTGGCCGAAGGAGGCATAGATGCCGTCCGACGGATCGAGGTTCTGGTCAAGCGTGTTGTAGCGGAACTCGTAGCCGACCAGAGAGGTCAGGTAGGTGCCGAGCGAGTCACAGACTGCGAGCGAAAGGCTGGATGTGTCGCAGTTGTTGATGTTGGTCGACTTGTTGTCCGGGTCCGAGTTCTTTTCCTGGAAGATGTTGTAGAACAGACGCACGGTCAGCTCATCTTCGCGCAGCGGAAGCGTGAAGCCGAAGCCGCCGCCGGTTTTTTCCTGGTCGAAGGACCGGTAGTCGTTGGCGTCGTCGACCTTGCGGTAGAGGTCGAGATCAAGCGCGACACGGCGGCCCATGAAGAACGGTTCGACGAACCGGAATTCATAGGACTGCGTGTCCGTGCCGCCACCGACCGCAATTTTGACGAACTGGCCGCGGCCGAGGAAGTTCTTCTCGGTCAGCGAGATGTCGCCAATGACGCCGTCGACTGTCGAGTAGCCGACGCCGAAGGAAATCTCACCGGTCGGCTTTTCTTCGACACGGACATTGACAATCACCCGGTCGGCCGCGCTGCCCTGCTGGGTCGTGATCGAGACGCGCTCGAAGAAACCGAGATTGCGCAGGCGGCGCTCCGCCTTGTCGACAAGGGCCCGGTTGAACGCGTCGCCCTCGGCAATATCGAACTCGCGGCGGATGACATATTCACGCGTGCGGTCGTTGCCGATGATGTTGATCCGCTCGATATAGGCGCGCGGGCCTTCCTCGATGTAATAGATCAGCGAGATCTTGTTGTTTTCGTAGTCGCGGGCGCCACGCGGACGGACCCGGGCGAAGGCATAGCCTTCTTCGGAAACGCGCAGCGTGATGTCTTCCACGGTCTGCTCGACGCGCAGGGAGTTGAAGGTCTGGCCGCTGCGGGTCCGGATCAGGCGGCGAAGCTCGTCCGGATCGACATCGGCGATCGTGGACACGATTTCGACATCGCCGACTTCGTATTTCTCACCTTCGTCGACCGTAAAGGTGACGTAGAAGATATTCTGCTCACGGTCGAGATCGGCACTGACGGAGACGATGCGGAAATCCGCATAGCCTTTCTTGTTGTAGTACTGGCGCAGCAGTTCCTCGTCAGCGGCAAGACGGTCCGGATCGTAAGTATCCGTGCTGCGCAGCCAGCTCAGCAGTCCGCTTTCGCGGGTGCGGATCACGTCGCGCAGGCGACCGTCGCTGAAAGCCTTGTTGCCGATGAAGCTGATCCGCTCGACGCCGGTTTTGGCGCCTTCATTGATTTCGAAAACCAGATCGACCCGGTTCTGGCCGCGGTCGATGATTTGCGGCTCGACGGACGCGCCGTAACGTCCGGAGCGGCGATAGGCCTCGAGAATGTTCTGGACATCGGCCTGAACCTTGGCGCGCGACAGCATCGAGCGCGGCTGGGACCGAACCGCGGTCTCCAGGGCGTCGTCCTTGATCTTCCGGTTCCCCTCGAAGGAAACGCGGTTGATGATCGGGTTTTCGGAAACGGTGACGATGACGGTGCTGCCGCTCGGGGTGATGTCGACGGTGGCGAACAAACCGGTCGCATAGAGCGCTTTGAGTGACTCATCGACGTCGAAAGCGCTGTAGGAGCGCCCGGGAACGATGGTCATGTAGCTGATGACGGTTTCGTCCTCGACCCGGGTGTTGCCACGCACCTGAATGCTTCTGGCAACGGCGGCATGCGCCTCGGTTACAAAGGACGGGAAGCCGAAATTCTGCGGCAGAGCCAACCCGATCGTGAAGACGGCTGCCGCCAGCAATACGGCTTGTGTAAGTTTCTGCAATCGCTGCATTATTGCGCTATGCCTTTGTTTTTAATACCCCTCCCGGGAACCCGCGATCACCCCAGCGGATTCTCGGAACCGACGAACGTTTTATAGGTTTTTACCGATAACGCAACCGCACTTCGGAGCTGGAAAGCGATTTAGTCAGAAGACGTTGCGTCAATGTCACGCCCAAGGATTTATTAAGAATTATGAACTGTCTCCGACGAGCCGCATAATGTCCTTCCAGGTGACGAAAACCATCATCATGAGCACAAGTCCCAGGCCGATCCGGAAGCCGACATCCTGAACCCTTTCGCTCAAGGGTTTTCCGCGCAGGGCCTCTGCGGCAAAAAACAGCAGGTGACCGCCGTCGAGAATCGGTACCGGCGCCAGGTTGATGAGCCCGATGCTGACGGACAGCACGGCGGTCAGGGAAATCAGCGGCAGGAAGCCGAGATCGGCGACCTGGCCGGAAATCTGCGCCACGCGGATGGGACCGCCGAGCTGATCGGCGGACTGGCGTTGGGAAATCACGCCCCAGATATAGCTGACCGTCCCTTCGATGATCCGGTAGGTTTCCAGAACGCCTTCGCGCACCGCTTCGACCGGTCCGTATTTAATCATCACCAAGTACTTGGGATCGACCGATCCCCGCAGGCCGATATCTCCGGCCATCTGTTTTTCACCGAAAAAGACTTCCTTTTCCCGGACGTCCGGCGTCACGGTGAGATCGACGTGTTTGCCGCCGCGCTCCACCTCGAAGATCAGCGGAGTGTTCGCGTTCATCAGCACGATCTGGCGCAGTTCGCCGAAAGTATGGATCTCGCGGCCATCGATTTCCCGGATGATATCGCCGGCCTGAAGGCCGGCGCGCTCGGCGGCTCTCCCCGCGAAAACCTCCTCGACGACCGGCTGGGTACCCTGCTTGCCTAAAAGCATGAAGAGCGTCGCAAAAATAACGATCGCCAGAATGAAATTGGCGAGCGGACCGGCTGCCACCACTGCGGCCCTTTGCCATACCGGTTTGGCGATGAAGGCGGTCTTCCGGTCCTCTTCGCTCATTTGCGCGATCAGTTCGCGGCTCGGCACACTGGCGGCATTCTCGTCTCCGGCGAACTTCACATAGCCGCCCAGGGGAATCATGCAGAGTTTCCACCGTGTGCCTTTCCTGTCCGTGCGGCCAAACAGCTCGCGGCCAAATCCGACAGAGAACGCATCCACCTTGACGTTGCACCAGCGGGCGACTGCAAAGTGTCCAAGCTCATGGAAAAACACAACGATTGTCAGCACGAACAGGAAAGGAACGATGGTGCCGACAATGAGGGAATAGGCGGAAAAAAGAAGGTCCATAAAGGGCGTCCGATCCTGCTCAGCGAAAGCATCTCGCGCGTATTTAAACGCAAACAAGCCGCTCCAACACTCTAAAACCGATCAACTTTTAGAGGTCCAATCGATTTCGATTTGACGTCCGTCGATCTGGGAATATCCGGAACCACTGTACTAAAGGGAAAATTACGGCGTGTTAATGGTCGGACATAAATTTTCAGAAGCTTCAACACTATAGAGATCTGGAGGCAATCCACTCGCCGGTTTTGCGACGGGTTTCCAGATCCAGGGCGAGCACGTCCTCCACCTGCCCGGCAGCGCTCAGCCCGCCTTCGGAAGAAAGTCTCGCCAGAACGGCGTCGATGGCAGCGGCTATGTCCGGAAAGCGGATGCGTCCCGAAAGGAACGCGTCGACGGCGATTTCATCCGCCGCGTTCAGCGCGGCCGGAGCCGCTCCTCCCGCCTTCATGGCATCCATTGCCAGTCGAAGCGCCGGAAACCGGTCAAGATCGGGCGCTTCGAATGTCAGCGTCCCGAGATCGGCCAGGTCCAGCCGTTTGACCGGCACCTCCATCCGGCGGGGAAAGGCCAGGCAATGGGCGATCGGCGTGCGCATGTCCGGGCTGCCGAGCTGGGCGAGCAGCGAGCCGTCCTTATACTGGACCAGGCCATGAACCGCGGACTGGGGATGAACCAGCACACCGAGCTGCTCATGCTCAACAGGGAAAAGATGCGAGGCTTCAATAACCTCGAAGCCTTTATTCATCATGGTAGCGCTGTCGATGGTGATCCGCGCGCCCATGACCCAGTTTGGATGTTTCAGGGCCTGAGCGGGCGTGACGTCAGCCATCTCCGCCTTAGAAAACGTCCGGAACGGGCCGCCCGATGCAGTCAGCAGGACCTTTTCGACCTGGTCTGCCTTGTCCGTTTCGAAAACCTGGAAAATGGCATTGTGTTCGCTGTCCACCGGCAAGAGTTCCACGCCCGTCCGCCGGACCTTTTCCATGAAAAGGTCTCCTGCGCAGACCAGGCACTCCTTGTTGGCGAGCGCGATCCGCCGGCCGGGCCTCAGAGCCGCCATGGTCGGCGCAAGGCCCGCCGCGCCGACAATCGCGCCGACGACCAGATCGGCGTCCCTGTCGACGGCCTCCAGCACGGCCGCGTCCCCCGCCGATGCCTCGACGCCGCTTCCTTCAAGAAGACCCGCCAGTTCTGAATAGCAGCTTGCGTCCGCCAGAACCGCCGATCTGGCGTTCAGCTTCCTGGCCATCCCGGCAAGCGCCTCCGCATTGCGGTTGGCCACAAGGGAGACGACGTCGAAACGCTCCGGATTCCGTGCGATCAGATCGGCCAGGCTCAGACCGATGGACCCGGTCGCCCCGAGGACGATTATGCGAATCGGCTGATTGTCGTCACGAAATGCGGTTCCGGCCGCCATTCAAAAGAACTCCAAATTCAATTCAGACCCAGGCCTGCAATCGGGTCGGCAAGGGTTCCGCCGGAAGCCAGGCCGATCAGAACCGCGAATATGGCCGCGGCAACCAGACCGTCGATACGATCCATGATGCCGCCATGACCGGGAATGAGACGGCTGGAGTCCTTGACGCTGAACCGGCGTTTTATCGCCGATTCCAGCAGGTCGCCCGCCTGGGAGACGATCGACAGGCCGACCGCCAGAAGCGCCCAAAACCACAGTTCCCCGGAGCCCGCAACGGCGACCACTCCGACTCCGAAAACCGTCGCCAGTACCAGTCCGCCGATTGCCCCGGACCAGGTTTTTTTCGGTGAAACCCGCATCCAGAGCTTCGGGCCGCCGAGCGCCCGGCCGGTAAAATAGGCAAAGATGTCCGTCGCCCAAACCACGAAGAACAGGAAGAAGGTGAACAGCAGTCCACCCGTCCCCTCGCGGATCGCCAGAAGCGCGAACATGGCAGCACCGCTGTAGAGGATGCCTTCGGCGCACCATCTGCCGGAGCGCGAAAATCCGCTGAAAGCAAAGGCGGCTACAGCGCCCAGCACGATTGCGGCGAGGCCGAATTCCCTCTGCCCGGCAAGATCGAGGACAAGAAGCGCGACGAGCACCCCCTGCCCGGCCAGGGACGGCGGCGACATCTGGCGGGTTCCCGTGATCGAGAACCACTCCCACAGGAACAGGACCGCCATCGCCAGTATCAGCAGGGCATAGGGAACCCCGCCAAGATAGGTGATCAGCAGGACCAGCGGCCCCAGGATGACGGCCGACACGAATCTCAGACCGAGATCGGACAGCTTTTTCGGAGTGTTTTCGGTTCTTGCCATCATCGGAGCCGTCAGCTACAGCGCCTTGGCATCAAGACCGCCATACCGGCGCTGCCGGCTGCCGTAGCAGCTCAGAGCCTCGTCAAAGGCCGCTTCGTCGAAATCCGGCCAGTGTTTTTCGCAGAAATAGAATTCCGAATAGGCGGCCTGCCAGAGCAGAAAGTTCGAAAGGCGCATCTCTCCGCTCGTGCGGATGATCAGATCCGGATCCGGCAGTCCATGCGTGTCGAGCGCTTCGGAAATGTCGGCCTCGGTGAGGTCTTCGGGCGCCATTTCCCCGGCAAGAACCTTTTGCGACAGCATTTTCGCGGCCCGGACGATTTCCGCGCGCGCACCGTAGTTGAAGGCCACGACGAGGTTCAGCCCCGTGTTGTTCCGGGTCAGGTCCTCCGCTTCCTGCAGCAGGGCGGCGATACCGGGCTCCAGGTCGCTTCGGCTTCCGATGATCCGGATGCGCACATTGGCTTCGTGCAGCTCGCTCAGGTCCCGCTGCACGAAGCGCCTGAGCAGGCCCATCAGGAAGGATACTTCCGTTTCCGGACGGCTCCAGTTCTCGGAGGAAAAGCTGTAGATGGTGATGACGTCGAGACCCAGCCTGCCGGCATGCCGGATGGTCCGGCGAAGCGCGACCAGTCCCTGGCGGTGCCCTTCCGTCCGCGGCAAACCGCGCGCCGTGGCCCATCGCCCGTTGCCGTCCATGATGAAGGCGACGTGGCGCGGCAGTTTCGCGCTGGACCCTTCCGCTTCGGCGGTGTGCGGATTCCGGTCCGGGCTGACGCTCATAGGCTCCCCCAACTCACAGGTTCAGATCCGGTCAGACCTGGGAAATTTCCTGTTCCTTTTTCTCCAGCATGCTGTCGACTTCACCGATCATCTGATCGGTCAGTTTCTGCACTTCGTCCGACGCGGCGCGGCTGTCGTCCTGGGAGATGTCGCCATCCTTTTCCGCCTTTTTCGCGGCATCCATGCCGTCGCGGCGAACGTGGCGGATCGCCACCCTGGCCTGTTCGGCATATTTGTGAGCCACCTTGATCAGGTCCTGACGGCGTTCCTGATTGAGTTCCGGGATAGGCAGTCGCAGCAACTGTCCGTCGACGACCGGGTTAAGTCCCAGATTCGATTCGCGGATCGCCTTCTCGACGGCGGACACCATGCTCTTGTCCCAGACCTGGATTGCAACCATGCGCGGCTCGGGAACGGACACGGTCCCGACCTGGCTGATCGGCATGGACTGGCCATAGGCTTCAACACTGATCGGGTCCAGCATGGACGCCGACGCCCGTCCTGTCCGAAGGCCGGCGAAATCGGTCTTCAACACCGAAAGAGCCCCTTGCATGCGGCGCTTCAAGTCGTCCAGATCGACACCTTCTACCGACATTTTTTCCTCACTCTTGTTTTCTCGTTGGCTTGATAGAGTCCCGGCGCGCGCCAACATGGCATAAACGCGCTGAAACACAAGTGCATGTGCCTGGAAAGAGCCTAAAACTTTAGCCGCCGACGACCGTGTAAGTCCCCGTTTCCTGAAGCACGCTGACCAGAGCCCCGGGCGAGTGGATGGAAAACACGATAACGGGAATGGAATTGTCGCGCGCAAGCGCAATCGCGGTCGTGTCCATGACCTTCAGATTGCGGGTGATGACTTCCTCGTAATCGAGCGTTTCGTAGCGCTCGGCATTCGGATTGACCTTCGGGTCCTCGGAGTAGACGCCGTCCACCTGGGTGCCTTTCAGAAAGGCGTCGCATTTCATTTCGGCCGCCCTGAGCGCCGCGCCGCTGTCGGTGGTGAAGAACGGGTTGCCGGTGCCGCCGGCGAAGACGATGACGTCCCCGTCCTCCATGTAGCGGTCCGCGACGCGCTGCGTGAAGGTTTCGCAGATCGAGGGAACCGGAACCGCGGACAGAACGCGGGCGTTCACCTTGAGCCGCCGCAGGGCGTCGGCGAGAGTCAGGCTGTTCATGATGGTCGCCAGCATGCCCATGTGGTCGCCGGTGACGCGGTTTCCGCCCTTTGCGGCGACCGCCACGCCGCGGAAGATGTTGCCGCCGCCCACGACCACACCGACCTGTGCCCCCAGCGCCACCGCGTCGGCGATTTCCTTGGCGATTCTTTGCACTATCGCCGGATCGATCCCGAACGGCTGAGACCCCATAAGTGCCTCGCCGGAGAGTTTCAGGAGGATCCGTTTCCAGCGCAAGGAATTCGTCATGGGTGCACCCTTTTATCGATTTGTCTTTCTAAAAAAAAGCGCCGGTCTAGCCGGCGCTTTTCTGAGCTTACTGCCCGGTGGCTGCCGCCACCTCGGCGGCGAAGTCTTGCTCCTCCTTCTCGATCCCCTCGCCCAATGCGAAGCGAACGAAGCCGGAGAGCTTGACGCCCGTGCCGAGTTCTTTTGCAAGCGCCTCAACAGCCTGTTCAACCGTCTGATCCGGATTGATGACAAAGGCCTGTTTTTCGAGGGTAACTTCCTCGTAGAATTTGCGCAAACGGCCTTCCACCATTTTTTCAATGATGTTTTCCGGCTTGCCGGACTCGCGCGCCTGCTCGGAGAAGACGGCTTTTTCGCGCTCGACAACGGCCAGATCCAGCTCTGCGGTGTTCAGAGCCAGCGGGCTGGTTGCCGCAACATGCATGGCGATCTGCCGGCCGAGAGCGTTGAGCTTGTCCTTGTCGCCGGAAGATTCCAGGGCCACCAGAACGCCGATCTTGCCGAGACCTTCGGTGACGGCGCCGTGAACGTAGGTGGACACAATGCCTTCGCCTGCCGACAGAGCGGCCGAACGGCGCAGGGTCATGTTTTCGCCGATGGTTGCGATCGCGTCGGTGATCGCGTCGGAGACCGGCTTGCCGCCGAGATCGGCAGCGGCAACGGCCTCGACGGAGCCATCGGTCGCAAGAGCCGCCTGGGCGATCTTGGTGACCAATTCCTGGAAGCCTTCGTTGCGGGCGACGAAGTCGGTTTCGGAGTTCAGCTCGATCACGGCAGCCTTGTTGCCGTCGGCGGCAACGCCGACCAGGCCTTCAGCGGCCACGCGGCCGGCCTTCTTGGCAGCCTTTGCCAGGCCCTTGGTGCGCAGCCAGTCGATCGCCGCTTCCATGTCACCGCTGGTTTCGGTGAGAGCGGTCTTGCAGTCCATCATGCCAGCGCCGGATTTCTCGCGGAGCTCTTTTACCATCGCAGCGGTAATGCTCATCGATTGCCTCGTGGATGGGGGGTTTCAGATGAGACACGGTTTAGCCGATGGCTTTCCGCGCCTTTATGACGGGGCTGCAACAATCTGCAGCCCGTCTTGCGAATTCAACAGATATCTGCCGCGTATGACGCGGCAGAAAATGCCTTAAGCTTCGGCCGGAGCGGCTGCAGCTTCTTCGGCCGGAGCAGCTTCGGCTTCGGCAGCTTCAGCCGGAGCTTCCTCGGCTGCCTCGACAAGGACTTCTTCAACCGGAGCTTCATCCGATTCGCCGATATCCATGCCGGCTGCACCCTGGGCACGGGAAATGCCGTCGATGGCGGCGCGGGCGATCAGGTCGCAGTAGAGCGAAATCGCACGGCCGGCGTCGTCGTTGCCCGGAACCGGGAAGGTGATGCCGTCCGGATCGGAGTTGGAATCGAGGATCGCAGCGACCGGGATGCCCAGACGGCGGGCTTCCTGGATAGCGATGGCTTCGCGGTTCGTGTCGATCACGAAGATCAGGTCCGGGATACCGCCCATGTCCTTGATACCGCCGAGGTTCCGCTCGAGCTTTTCGCGCTCGCGGTCCATGAACAGACGCTCTTTCTTGGTCAGGGCGTTGGCTGCGTCGGAGGACAGGGTCTCTTCCAGCTTGCGCAGACGCTGGATGGACTGTGAAATGGTCTTCCAGTTGGTCAGCATGCCGCCGAGCCAGCGGGCGTTGACGAAGTACTGCGCGGAATTGCGTGCAGACGTCGCAACGGCTTCCTGGGCCTGGCGCTTGGTGCCGACGATCAGAACGCGGCCGCCGCCGGCAACCGTGTCGGACACGGCTTTCAGGGCCTGATGCAGAAGCGGAACGGTCTGGGACAGATCCATGATGTGAACATCGTTGCGTACACCAAAGATGTACTGACCCATGCGCGGGTTCCAACGGTGTTTCTGGTGACCAAAGTGAACGCCGGCTTCCAAAAGCTGACGCATGGTGAAATCGGGCAATGCCATGGCCCTTAATCTCCTGAGTTTTCCGGTTTAACCTCCGCAAGAGGATGTGGGCCGGAGGATCGCTCCCATCGGCCACCGGATGGACCCCGATAAGCTCGGTTTCCGCCCCTTGCGTGTGGAATGCGCGCCTTATAGTTGGGGGAGAAACTTATTTCAAGGCCTAAAGACCGGTTTTCTTCGGAGTTTGGACCGTCCGGTCAAGAACCGGCGACCATGTCAGCTCGCCAGGCTCTGCAGCCCGGCCCCCTCGCCCAGCGCCGCGCTGTCCTCGTGATCGAGATCGATCCCCCTGAAGATCGAACAGCGGATAAAGACGTCCTTCGTCGGCGGCACGTCCTTGTGCTGGCAGTATTTCGACACGAGCTTCGCCAGTCCCTTGATGTCGCGCCCCGTCGCGGCCGGGAACATATGGGCGAGCTCGGCGGCGAATTCCGCTGGAATCGAAAGTCCGAACTGCTGAGACATCACCGTCCAGATCCTCGCCCGGGCATCGTTGTCCGGCGGATAATATTTGATCAGCGCGATGCAGCGGGAGACGATTGCCTCGTCGATGTCGTCGACCCGGTTGGTGGTCAGAAACAGAAGTCCGTTGAAATATTCCAGCACCCGCAGGAAGACGCCGACGACCGCGTTCATGGCGATATCGTCCTCGCGCCGCTTGATATAGACGTCGGCCTCGTCGATCAGCATGACGGCGCCCCAACGCTGCGCGCGGGTGAGCACCTGCTTCAGTTCCGCCTCCATCTGCGCGGCGTTGAGGCCGAGCTGGCCGGAATGCACCCGGTAGAGCGGCCGTTTGATGATTTCCGAATAGACCTCCGCCGTGAGGGTCTTGCCGACCCCCGGAGGCCCTGCGCACAGAACTGTAGTGCCGCCCGACTTTCCGGCGACGATATCGTCCATCAGCACGTCCATTTCCGCCGTCAGGATATCGATCAGATCCGTCTGCTCCGGCGGCAGGACGAGCTTCTCCTTGAGCCCCGGTTCATAGGCGTAGGGCACCATGTCGTCCACATGGACCCAGACATAATGATGGAGGTCCAGGTGGAACATCAGTATGTAGGGATGAATGGGCAGTTTGGTGAAGAGCGCCTTGTCGCGGGTGGCGTCGAGTTCCTTGACATCGTCTTCCGCGTCGAAGGCATTGCTCTTGCCCGCCCGGCGCAGATAGGAGCCTAGAATATCTCCCGGCGCGTCGAGCGTGAGGTCCCGGTTGGCCAGCACGCTTTCGTCATTGACGAGGCGCGCCTGTCCACCGCTGGAAGACAGAACGACGATATCCTTGCGCGACCAGTCTGTTCGCCGGTGGGTCGACCCCGGATCTTCCGCAAAGAACCCCGTTCCTTCCGCGGAAAACTGGGCGCCGTACTGGCTGCGCCAGTCGTAGTAATCGGCAATGGCGGCGTCATAGGCGTCGATCAGTTCCCGGGACTCCTTCAACAAGCCCTTTTCGGCAAAGATTTCAGCAACCGTCTTGCCGACGATATCCGTGGTGGTGATGCGCAGCACCTGGGATGTGACCTGGGCCTTGGCGTTGGCCTTGAGTTCGACATAGACCTTGCCGGCCTCGTCCTGGCTCGGCGGCGTATAGTCGAGCCGGGTAACGCAATAGGGCATGGGCCGCGCGGAAAAGGTCGCGGTGAACATCCAGCCCCGGATAGCGTCCGTCATCAGAAAATTCGCGATCGCCGGGACGGCCATTTCAAGATCCGTCTCGGAGAACCGCGGACTGCCATCGGTAAATGCCTTCCTCAAGGTCGCCAGATGCGCCGCCCGCATCGCCCCCTCCGACGCACCGGTCTTCAGGAACAGGGCTTCGAGATGTTCGATCTGCGGCGACGTCAACTGCCTGATGGAAAGCTCGACCGCATTGCCGAGGCGGAGCTGCTCGCTCAGGAAATCCAGATCGGGAAACGCCGTGAACAGTTCTTCGGCGATATTGCGCTGGACTTGCATCTTGACGGTCATGGATCGCTCGCTTGATCAAGGATTGGAAACGAAGGACCCGCGCCTGTTCTTGTACGTATTCTTCCAGACACAACGACAAAAGCGACAGGCCATTGTCGGCGCCGGAACAATCCGGGCGGGTTGCGGCTCCCGGACCTTTCCCAAGCAACTTGGAGGCCAATTTCTCCCAGTGAAACGCCGATTCCTGCCGAAAGCGGGCACTTTCCTGGGACGGCCGCCTGGTTCGCGCTTGCCCGCCGGGCTGCTCCAATTGGAACTTTTCTAAAATCGGTTCGATTCTTGCTTGACCCCTTCAGTCACACACTCGGGTCTGGACGGAGCATCGCATGACGGACATGGCGGAACTGGTAAAGCGCAAGCAGCCTCTCAATCTCTCGATCGTGCACGTCGATCCGGACGCCTTCATCGACAGCTACATTCCCTGGCTGGAAATCGCATCTTTCGTCATGGACCAGAAGGAAGGCCTGGCGGAAGCCCCCGCCGACGGCAAGACGCCGGAATTCACCGAGGGCGATTTCGGTCGGGCCCGGGTTCACAACGTCGGCAACGATACCATCTTCGCCTTTTGCATGACGGCGTCGCTGAAAGGCGAAGGAGGCGCGGTCGACAAGATCGAAGAAACCTTCAAGGAGCGCATGGGCAACGAATATCCGGGCAATTTCGGCCTCTGGCATTTCCGCGGCACTATCGATGCGCCGACCACGCTGGAGGATTTCGTCGGCCAGGCCGGCAAGAAGATGCTGGCCGGAGACATCCCGCCGCCGCCCATGCGCGCTTCCGAAGCCTGGAACACCGGGTTCCGCTTTCTGGAAAAGGCCCGCGGCTCAAACTTCAAGAGCGAAATCCTCTTTCCGCTGGCGCGCTGGACGCGCGACCAATGGAACGAAGTGACCGACAAGGGCGTCGCCTTCATGGCGCATATCGAGGACAACCTCCCCGTCCTGCGCGAAGCCTTGGAGGAGACACGCAATGACGAACCCTTCATTGCCGACATGCTTCTGAAAGGGGCGCCCGCGATCGACATCGAGCTTCAGGACGAGGTCCAGGGCATGCTGCGCTCTCTCGCCCGCCGCTGAGCACTTTTGTCCCGGACCATTCATGTCGCGCAAGGAGGAAAGCACCCGGTGAGCATCATCAGCCACGATTTCGGCGGCGAAAAACGGCACGCCTCGCGTAAACTGCGCAGGCTTCTCGATCTCGACGCCCTGCACGAAGCCAATATCCGTGACAATCCCCTGCCCTATCTCGAACGAGCGAGCGAGCGGATCTTCCAGCTCGAAGCGGCCCTGTTCGATGCCAATCTAGCCCTGTCCGATACTGCCGGGCCGTCGCTCTCCGACGAGACCGTGAAGGTCAACCGGGAGGATTTCGAACGGCTGCTGAGATGTGCCGCGATCGTCGAGAACGCTTTCGCCAGACTGGCGTCACCGCCTGAAAGCGAATGACGGCGGATCGGGCAATGGAGGAACCGCGGTTCGAGCACCGCTATTTCATGACTTACCGGGGCGTGAAGACGCTGCCGAGCAAGATGGTCTCGCCCATCGGCGAAGACGCCCTGAGCAATCGAAACACCTATGTCCGCGCCGCTTACAACAGTGCCGGCCGGCTGTGCGGGTTCGAGAAATATGTCTATGGCGAGGTCGAATTGTTTCACCGCTACGCCTATGACGATGCCGGCCGCCTGGTGCGGGCGGAAATCGGCATGGCGGACGAAGACACCGTGATCATGCATTTCGACAGTCCCGAGGAGATCCATTCATGACGGTTGCCGAACTGATCGAAACCCTTTCCTCGATGCCGCCGGAAGCCGTGGTCCTGATCGACAGCGACGGCGGGCTCTCCCTCGTCAGCACCGTCGAGCACGCCGACGCCGAAGCCCCCGGCCTGCCTTCCCAGGTCCTTCTGCTGCCGAGCTTCGACGAATAGGTCTGCCGCCCTTCGAAATCCCTCATTGCCGCGGACAAGCGCACCATGTCCGGCGTCGGCGCGCATATCCGGCCGCCGCGGAAGCCTCAGCGCAGCTCCTGTTGCAGCATTGTCATGTGAGCCGCCTAAAGAAGATGGATGCACCGGCGCTTCCTCGTCTTTTCCCTGCTTGCGGCAACACAGATCCTCGGCTGGGGAACGGTCGGCATCCTGCCGGTGACCGCCGCGCGGGCCGCCAAAGATCTGGGCGTGGACCTCGCCGTCGTCTTTCTCGGAACATCGGTCCTGTTCGTGACGATGGGCCTTGCCGCCCCTTGGGCGGGACGCGGTTTCCGGCGCTTCGGCGCGAGACGGGTCATGGCCGCCGGGGCTTTGCTGATCGGCGTCAGCCTGGCGGTCATCGCTTTTGCTCCTTCCCCTGAGATCTTTCTGGCCGGCTGGGCAATTACCGGCTTCGGCGGGGCGATGTTCCTGACCACGGCCGCCTATGTCTACCTCGCCGATTGCGGCGACGAACGCGCCCGCGGACTGATCGGCAGCCTGATGCTCGTCACCGGACTGGCGGGAAGCGTCTTCTGGCCGGTGACCGCGTTTCTCGATGGCCTGTACGGCTGGAGGGTAACGGTCCTGATCTATGCCGCGGTCATGGTGCTGCTCGTCTCTCCCGCCGTGGTCTTCGGCCTGCCGGAGACCGGCGCCGCGGCCAACCGGGAAAAGACGGCGAACCGGCCGGAACGTGGCCGGGACAGGATTTTCCTCCTTGTCGTCCTGATCATCGTTCTCAACGGCTTCGCGACCTTCGGCATAGAGTCCGTCGGGATCGAGCTTTTCCGGGCGCTGGGGACGGATCTCGCCCGCGCGGTCGCCATCGCCTCGCTTCTCGGCATCTTCAAGGTCGGCGGGCGGGTGATCGATCTTCTCGGCGGCAGGAATTGGGACGGGCTTTCAACCGCCCTTGTCTCCGGCGCCACGATCCCGCTCGGCCTCATGGCAGTCGCGTTCTGGGGCGCGAGTGTCTGGGCGGTGGCCGGTTATCTCTGCCTGTTCGGGCTCGGCAGCGGCGCCTTCGCGGTGGCGCGGGCAACCATGCCGCTGGTTTTCTACCGAAAGGCGGACTACGCCATCGCCATGTCGGCCATTGCACTGCCGATGAACCTGATCAACGCTCTCGCCCCGCCGGCCCTCGCTGCCCTGCTGGTCAGGACCGGCCCTTATGAGGTTCTGGGTCTTCTCGCCGCCATCAGCACGGCGGCATTCGCGCTTCTGCTTTATCTGAACAGACTGCGTGACCGGGCAACCGCCCTTGAGGAAAGCTGAAGGATCTCCGCCTTCGGCTCATAAGTCCCCCGGGCATTCGACAAGGCCGGATCACAGTTCCTGGCTGGTCGGACGGAACAGGATTTCAATGATGTCCGGGCGGGCCGCTCGTGCCAGTCATGCCGCGGGTGTCCCGAAATCCTGCAGCAACGCCTGTGAAGGAAACATGGCCCGGAGGCCGGGCCATGGCGGCGATCCGCCATGGCCCTGGGTATGGCTCTTGGGTTTATTTCATGCCGAGCTGAACGCGGAGGGTTTCCGCAAGATCCTTCATGGTGTTTTCCGGGTCGGCTCCCTCGGTGATTTCCACGAGGGAGGCCGCGATCAGGTCGGTCGCGGCCACGCCTTCCGCACCCGGATAGGCGTACCAGGGTCCGGCATAGTTGGCGATCTGGGTGTGGGCGACCAGCGCATTCGGGTTGTTTTCATAAAAGGCGCCGAGATAGCTCTTGTCCTCGATCACCTTGGCGTTCGCCGGCGCATAGCCGGTGGTTTCCACGATGATCTTCTGGCCCTCGGGGCTGGTGACGAAGGAGATGTAGTCCCAGGCGGCCTTCTGCTTTTCTGCCTCATCGGTCAGCATGACGATGCCGGAGCCGCCGGTCGGAAAATAGACCTTCTCCTTGTCTTCGGCCGCGATCGGCAGCGGCTTCACGGTCAGCTCGAACGCGTCGCCCGCACCTTCCTCGAAACGGGTCTGGAGCGAGGAGCTTTCAAACATAATGCCGAGCGTGCCGGCCGGAAGCGCCTGGCGGGCGTCCTTGTCGGAATAGGACTTCATGCCCGCTTCTTTGGCGAAGCGCTGGTAGAGACCGGCGGCCGCGATGCCTTCCGGGCTGTCGAAGGTGATGTCGGTTTCGTCCGCGTTCATCGGACGCCCGCCATAGGAGCCGAGCAGCGACTGGTAGCGCCAGTCGTGCCGGTCGATCCAGACACCGTCGATGGTGTCGCCGAGGGCGTCGATCTTGTGGGCCAGTTCGATCACGCCGTCGAAGGTGGTCGGGAAATCGTCCATGGACCCGCCAGCCTGCTCGACCAGGTTCGGGTTCACATACATGACCAGGGTGGAAGCGGAGGTCGCAAGCGCGTGCTGCTTGCCTTCGTAGCTGCCGAGCGAAAGCAGCGCCGGCGTGTAGCCTTGGTCTGCCGGGTTGCCGCCGATGAAGCCGTCGAGCGGCTGCGTCAGGCCGCGGTCTTCCAGAATACGCCAGCGGTTCAGGCCGACATAGGCGACATCGGGCGCCGTGCCGGCGACAGCCTCGCGCAGGAGCCGCTGAACACCGTCGGCATAGCTTTCGGCCGGACCGTCGAGCGTGATCTTGACGTCCGGGTGCTTTTCCATGAAGGCGTCGGCGAGCGCCTTCTGGGTGTCCGCCCAGATGGTCGAGATGGCGTAGTGGACGCGAATTTCCGTCTCCTGCGCGCTGACGGTGGTCGCGGTCAGGGCGAAGGCTGCCGCGAGAAGTGCAGTTCTCATGTTTGAAACTCCGGGTTCATTGGGGAAGAGCACGGTTGGGTCCGCGCATATGGTCGGTTATCGGTCGTCATCCCTTGAGCCCCCCTGCGGCGAGGCCCTGGGTGAACTTGCGCTGCGCCAGCAGGAACGCGATGACCAGCGGCGCGGTGATGATGACGGCGGCGGCCATCAGCGGGCCGACGTCGTCGCCGGATTCCTGATCGCGGAAATAGAGAATGCCGCGCGGCGGCGTGGCGAGATGCGGATCGGTCGTCGCAATCAGCGGCCAGAACAGGTCGTTCCAATGGGCGGTCACGGAGAAAATCGCGAAGGCCGTGGCCGCCGGCATGGCCAGGGGAAAGGCGATGCGCCAGACGATGGCGGTCTCGCTCAAGCCGTCCACCCGGGCGGCGTCGAAGAGGTCGGCCGGCAATTGCGAGAAGAACTGCCGGAACAGGAAGATACCGAAGGCCGTCGGCACGAAGGGCAGGATCAGCGCGCCGTAGGAATTGAGAATGCCGGCCTTGGCGAAGCCGAGAAAGATCGGGATCGCCGTGACGTGGAACGGCACCAGCAGAGCGGCCAGCACAAGACCGAAGACGAGGGTGCGGCCCTTGAACCGGCGTTGGGCGAGCGCATAGGAACACGGCACCGCGAACAGGATCTGGAACGCCAGAATGCCGGCCACCACCACGAAGCCGTTCCACAGGAACAGCGGCACATCGGTCTCCGTCAGGGCGACGACGAAATTGCCCCATTCGAGCCGGGACGGCAGAAGACGGATCTCGGGACTGAAGATTTCGTCGCGGGGCTTGAAGGCGAGCGACAGCATCCAGGCGAAAGGTAGGAGAATGGCCGCGGCGCCCGCGAAAAGCAGCAGGGTGGAAAGCATGCGGCCGAAGAGCGAGCGGATCATCGGTAATGCACCCTCCGCTCCACGATGCGGAACTGCGCCAACGTCAGCACCAGCAGGAAGGCAAAGAACACCATGGTGATGGCGCTCGCATAGCCCGCCTTGAAATAGACGAAGCCTTCCCGGTAGAGCGCGTAGACCAGCGTGTCGGACGCAAAGGCCGGGCCGCCCCTGGTCAAGGTGGCGACCGTCTCGAAGACCCGGAAGGCGTTGGTCGCCGTCACCACCAGGACGAACAGCGTCGTCGGTCCGAGCATCGGCCAGGTGACGGTCCAGAACCGGGACCAGCCGCCGCCGGCGCCGTCCACCTCGGCGGCGTCGTAAAGCTCCGGCGGAATGGCGACGAGGCCGGCCAGGAACAGGACCATATTGTAGCCGACCGTCTGCCAGATGCCGATGGTGGCCAGCGTGTAGAGCACCAGGCCCCGGTCGCTGAGCCAGTCCCGCGGCGTAGCCCCGAGGGCAGCCAGCGTCTGGTTGACGATGCCGAGAGACGGATGGAGCACCATCTGCCAGGCGACCGACATGGCGACGAGCGTCGCCGCGACCGGCAGGAAATAGAGCGTGCGCAGCGTCTGGGAGAGCCACGGCGCCCAGGCCATCATGCGGTGCAGACCGAGCGCGACGGCAAGCCCGAGCCCGACCGAGAGCGGAATGACGATCGCAACGTAAATCAGCGTGTTGACGATGGCCCGCCGCCCGAGCGTCGACCCGAAGAGCTTGGAATAGTTCTCCAGCCCGATCCACGAAAAGCCCGGCGCGCCGAACTGGTAGTCGGTGAAGGAAAGCACGGCGACAACGGCGACGGGCAGGAAGATGAACAGCACCATGACCAGGGTCGCCGGCCCTGCCAGCCAGAGATCGGTCAGCGCCTCGCAGTGGGCAATCGTCAAAGCGCGCGCGGGATGGCCTTTCATGGCGAAACCTCGAGCCGCTTGCCGGTCTGCCGGTCGAAGAAATGCACCCTGCCCGGGTCGAAGCCGAGACGGATCTCGGACCCGGGAGCCGGTACCGCGAAGTCGCCGGGAGCAATGGCGCGAATTTCCGTGCCGGCGCCGCCACGCAGTCCGAGAACGATCTCCGAGCCGAGAAATTCCGCCGTTTCGAGCCGTGCTTGAAGCGCGCCGCTTGTCGCCGGCGACAGATGTTCCGGGCGGAGGCCGGCCACTGCCCGATCTGCCGCCTGGGGAAGACCGGCCATCCCGTCCCCTGGCGCAAAGAGGTTGATCGCGTTGGCGCCGATAAAGGCGGCGACGTCGCGCGAGGCGGGCCGGTCGTACAGATCCCGGGGCGTGCCCGTCTGGGCAACCTTGCCTGCGATCATCACCACGATCTGGTCGGCCATGGCCATGGCCTCGGACTGATCGTGGGTGACATAGACGAAGGGCCGTCCGGTCCGCCGGTGCAGGGCCACCAGTTCGGCGCGCATCTTCACCCTGAGCCGGGCGTCGAGATTGGAAAGCGGCTCGTCGAGCAGGAACAGGACCGGATCGCGCACCAGCGCCCGTCCGAGGGCGACCCGCTGCTTTTGGCCACCCGACAGGCTGGAGGGTTTGCGGTGGAGAAGATCCGCCAGGCCGAGCATGTCTGCTGCGGCGTTCACCTTCTCGCGGATCAGGGTTCTCGCCGCCGCGCTGCCGGGAGCCAAGCCCCCGACGAACGGCAAGCGGCCGAAGGGCGACAGGTGGCGCATGGTCAGCGGCAGCGCCATGTTCTGGGCGACGGTCAGGTGGGGATAAAGTGCGTAGGACTGAAACACCATGGCGACGTTGCGCTCATGGGCCGTCTTTTCCGCAACATCCTCGTCCTTGAGCAGAACCTTGCCCGAACTCGGCCGGTCGAGCCCGGCCATGATCCGCAGCGTGGTCGATTTTCCGCATCCCGAGGCTCCCAGGAGAGCCGTGAAGCTGCCCTCCGGGACGGAAATATTGATAGAATCGAGAACGGTCTGCCTGCTGTAGCGGCGCGTTACGTCCCGCAATTCCAAAACTGGCTTCATGTCCGCTGCAATCGTCAGTGTGTAAAGTTTCTTACATTTTGACGCGCGAGCATGTAACTTTTATGACGCGAGCGCACTCGCCAGCAAATGTTCCGCGAGCCTGTCGACGGCATCCTCCGGATCCGAGGCGATTTCCATTCCATCCACATGCGGAGCGCCCAGCAGGCCGATGACCGGCTTGGAGAAATGCAGGCCGTAAGCGATCTCCGACAAGGTGCCGTAAGACCCGCCGATGGCGATCAGCACCGCACTGGATTTCGCGATCACCATGTTGCGCCCCTCGCTCAGGCCGGTGGCGATCGGCAGGGCGATGAAATCGTTGGCGAAGCGCCAGTCGTGATCGGGAACGAGGCCGACGGTCAGCCCGCCGGCGCCAAGGCACCCCTTGGAAACCGCCTCCATCACGCCGGTCTTGCCGCCGCAGATCACGGTCAGACCGAGCGCTCCGAGGGCCGCGCCGACCGCTTCGGCGCCGGCAAGCTGTTCGGCGCTCGCCTCTCTCGGCCCGATCACGCCGACCGGGATCCTCCGGGCCGCACCAGACCTGCCGATTGCGGCAAGCGCCTCGCGCGCCGTGACCGGGATGACGGCTCCGGGCATGGACGCCGGCTGCCAGCGCCACATCCACGGGTCAAGCCGTCCGTGCCGGCTGAAAACGGCATCGTCTGCGAAAAAATAATGTGTGTTGTCCATTGGACTGCTCCGATCTTTCATGTAAACTTTCTTACACTCGATCGATCAAACAGGACAAGACCATGAATCGTCCGGCCTTTCCTCCCGCGGCCTTCAGCGAACGGCAGCAGCAGATCCTGTCCATGACGGAACGCTTCGGCTTCGTGACCATCGAGAGCCTGGCGGAGGAATTCGGCGTGTCCGCCCAGACCGTCAGACGGGATATCATCGCCCTCTCCGACGCGGGCCATCTGCAGCGCTTTCACGGCGGCGCCGGCGCGATCGGCGCATCGGAAACGCTCAGGCTCGATCACGGCCACAAGCAGCAGTTATCCGTGGAGGACAAGGTACGCGTCGCCCAGCGGGCCGCCGCCCTCATCCCTGAAGGGGCAAGCCTGTTCCTCGACGTCGGCACCACCATGGAGATGACCGCGCAGGCGCTCAACGAACGTCCGGGCTTCCGGCTCTTCACCAACAGCATGCGCGCCGCGCTCGCCTTCGATCCGCTGCGCCACGAAGTCAACGTTCTCGGCCGCCGCGTTGCCGGTCGCGACGGCTCCCTGGTCGGCGAGGAAATCATGATCGCGCTCCAGGGATTGCGCGTCGACTATGCCCTGATTGCCTGTTCCGGCATCGACAACGAGGGGCGCGTGATGGATTTCGATCTCTCCAAGATCGCGGTGAAGAAGGTGGCCATGGGCGCCGCGAACCGGAGGTTCCTGCTCGCCTCCCCGAGCAAATTCGGCAGAACCGCCCTTTCCACCATCGCGATGCTCTCCGAGTTCGACCAGGTGATCGACGGTTCAGACGAATGACCCGTTTGGGGTCGGGAGGGAAACGGCGGGTTTTGAGTCGACGAACAGGAAAGCGGACATTCCAAGAGAGGATTGACGCCGGTACTATCGGCCCAGTGTTGCCAGTCAGGAGACCCATGTTGGAGGTCTACTTTTGCTGCCAAGTCAGCCTTTGACACTTCGCCCTTTTTTCAATTCATGAAAATCGCGCAGCTTTTGTCGCTGAACGTATTGCCTGCATATCAAGATCTACAGAGACGCTTTGAGCAGACCAGTCTTGAAGAAAAGAGATTGTTTCGGCCTGATTGGTCTCTATTCCCATTCCATCTGTTCATAAGTCGTTTGCGCATTGCGCCCACCAAGACTGTCAAACTGCTCCAGATAGCTGAAGGCGGATTGATCGATTTTCGGGGCATCCAAGATATCCCCGCCTTCTTCGATTAGGGCCCCAATGCGGGTGCGCAGATTTACAAGATAGTCATAAGTGTCGGCGGTCGCGGTTTTGAGCGTCGTGGCATGGCCATGCCCGGGAACCACGTGAGCCGGGGCCAATGCGGCTATTGCTTCAAAGACTTCAATCCAGCTTTTTACGTTGGATTGACCGCTAACGCCCAGAATGCGCTCGACGAAAACAATATCGCCTGTAAAGACCGTGTCCTTTTCCTCCAGCCAAACAAAGCTGTCGCCTGGAGTATGGGCTTGTCCGCGATGGGTGATCTCGAACCTCACCCCCCCGAAATCTAGGATATAAGTGTCGACAAACATGATATCGGCATAAGAAGGTTCAGTGCCATTCAAACCGTCACCGAGAAAGTTCATCAACCCTGAGAGCTGCTGCGAGCCACGAGCTTTTTGGTCCTCAACGGCCGCTTCAGACGCAATAACCTTGGCCCCTTGCGCTTGCCAATAAGCATTGCCTAACCAGCGGTGGTCCTGTCCGCCGGTATTGATGACATAGACGACCGGCTGGTCTGTAAAGGCGCGGACGGCCTCGTGAATAGCCTCGGCTCCGTTCCAGCTGCCGCCGGGGTCCATCAGAACGACACCGTCGGGAGTTACGACCACGCCGAAGGTGGCGTTGTTGGCTAGGTTTTCGGCATCTCGCTGCCCTTTCGGGCCGACCAGAGCATAGACACCTTCGGTCACAGGCTGGATTTCCAGAACTCCGCCTATGGCGGAACCGGCGAGCGCACCAAATACTAGCTGGGTTATCAGAATCAATCGAATAAGCATGGTTACAGCCAGACCGGTGTTTTGCCGCGATCTGGGCATTTTTGCTGAAATGACAATATGAGGCAATCGCCTGTCCCTGAACGCGGCAATATGGCCTCTCGCGAAGCTGATGGTTGACGCGTTCAAGGTATAGAAAGTTTGCTGCCGCTGTTGACGAAATTCAGATTGATCTTTCTCGAAACGGTGAAGTTGAGCCGTCGTTTTCAATTCTCGCCAGAGCGCAAAACGGCCCTACCCGACATTCACCCGCTGGTATGATGCTGTAGTGCTGCCCGCAAAGCCTCCAGTCGCGGCTGGGGAAATTCCGGTTTACCCGCAACGGCGAGGCTCGCCCGAACCTTGATCCTGGCCTTCCATCATTGACCTTACGTCCGCGAGGAAGCGTTCTGCCGCATGCAAATCCTGTGCTTGTTTACTGGAAGGTGCGGACTTCCCACTGAACTCGATATGGGCGCCGGAGGGGTATTGGTGTTGCCCGAGAATCAGCCGGTCGACCAAAAACCGCGCTGACCGTTCCGGTGAGCTCACGCCTTCAACAAAGCCTGCCAGCGACGGCATGATGCGTTTCCAGATGAATCGGACAAATGCGTTTTGCTGGCGGGCGAGTCCAGTACCGGGCATGAGACCGGGGTCTAGGCAATAGATCAGAACATCGGAGAACGCCGGCTCCGTCGCGACGGCTGCGGCTTGATAGATAGCGCAGAGTTTCGACGTCGCATACCGATCGAGCGCGCGCCCTCTCTCATCCCGTTTGGGCCTCGTGCTTTCTCCCTTGACGGCGGCAAGCGCGGAGGTGAAATCCGCGCCGGCGAACCCGACGCGCGCCGCAAGCCTGTTATTCGGATCATGGGTTCCGCTCCCGATCGTGACGACGACGGCCCCCGGGGCAAGGCACTCGCGCAACTCGTCGATAAGGAACGTGTGCCCCATCACATTGGTCGCAAAGGTTTCGTCGATCCCATCGGACGTCAGCCTTTGCGGCCCCAGAATTTGCAGTCCCGCGATGCAGGACAAGGATGCGATCTTCCGGCCACCCAGGCGGTGTTTCACTTCAATCGCAAAGGCCTTCACCAAATCGGGCGATGCCGTGTCGAGCCGCAACAGATCGAGCCGGCCTGCCGGGACAGCGCGCTTCAGCGCGGTGGCATCCGGCGGATTTCTGGCACCCGCAACAATCAGATCCTCTGTCTTCTTCGCCAGCCGCCGGGCGACTGCCAGCCCCAGGCCTGAGGTAGCCCCCGTCATGACATGTACCGCAACCATCATCCATCCTCGCGCTTCGTTCGCGTGAGCAAGGATATAATACGAAATTCGTATTATTCAATATTCGCTTTGTGCGATCTTGGTGATAAACGAGATGAAGAGGTCCTGCTCCTTTGGTGAAAGCTGCTCCAGCATCATTCGGCAATGGTTTTTTTGAACATCGACGAGATTGGAAACATAGGCCGCTCCAGACTCCGTGAGCTTGAGCGCAATAGACCTTCGGTCTTTGTCGAAACGGTCACGCTGCAGGAAATCCCGACTTGCGAGCCTGTCGGTTGCCGACGTAATCGTGGTGGGTGCAACCCCTAAGTATCGCGCTACATCCGTAGGCCCACAGCCCGGGTGAGCGGACACAAACAGCATTACCTGGATATCGATCTGGTTCAGGGGCTTGCCGTCCGACACTTCGCTTTCTGCGATCTTGAATCGCCGCATCAGGGCATCAATCGCGGTGCGAAGAGTGGTGGTCTGCTTGTCGGTTGGTGTACTCATAGGCCCGTTTTATACGGTGTTCGTATTGTTTCCCAGCGATTGACCGCGAGGAGAAGCACGATTTTCGGCGTTCGCTTCCCAGAGTGTGCCTCGTACTGGCCGTTGGGGGGATCGACGGCCCTTCGCCGGATGGCGGTACGCCGCGATCCCGGCAGGGTCCGGCCCGCCAGGCTGACAATACGCTCTTCCCGGGCAAGCCTGAAAGACAGGGGGCGATCACCCCTCCATCACGACTTCCTCTTCGGCAACGATCCGCCCATAGGCCGACAGGTCCATGAAGTTCTCATGATCCGGATCGACCTTCTGGAGGAAATTTTCGCAGAAGTAGAGCGCGTTCATGTCCTCCATACTGTCGAACCAGGCCTCGACCACCGAATCGTAGTCCGGACCGGAGTAGTCGGGTGCGGAGATCGGGTAGGACACCACAAACCGGCGAATGTACCGACGTGCCTCCGGGATGGACATGAGTAGCGGCCTGTGGACCTCGCGCTGATAATGGACGAATTCCTCGTGGCTCATTCCTGCGCGTCGCTTGATGGTGATGATCATCTTGATCATGGACTGGATCTCCTTGTTCGGGCGCGGGGCGACACAGCGTGTTCGCCAATCGTGCTTGGAGATCAGGTAGAAAACTTGGATGGGATAATCTATATGTGAAAATGCCAAATTATTTCGCGATCGTCTCAAAATGGCTCTAGACCCTCTCTCGGACGTCCTTTCGCTGCTGAAGCCGCATACCTATATCGCCGGCGGTTTCGATCTCGGCGGCCACTGGTCGATCGCGTTCGACCCGCATACGGGCATCAAGTGCTACGCGCTTCTCTCGGGCGCCTGCTGGCTGGTATTGGACGATCAGGCAAATCCCGTGCGGCTTGAGGCGGGAGACTGCATTCTCCTGCCAAACGGACAAAGCTTCTGCCTAACCAACGACCTTGCGCGCGAGCCCACTCCGTTTGCAGAGCTGCAACCCGTCGAGTGGCGCGGCGGCATCGCAACGCTGAATGACGGTGGAGACACCCTGATCCTAGGAGGCCACTTTGCCTTTGCGGGAGCGCATGCGGATGTCTTGCTGGGGGCCATGCCGCCAGTCGCACATCTGCGCGACGACGAGGACAGGATGAACCTGCGTTGGGCACTGGAACGGATGCGGCGGGAACTGACCGACGCCAAGCCGGGTGGCGTGCTGGTCGCACAGCACCTCGCGCACATGATGCTGGTACAGGCCCTGAGACTCTATCTTTCCGGCGTGTCGGGGCGGCATGTAGGCTGGCTGTTTGCGCTGGCCGATCCGCAGCTCGCTGCGGCGATCGGCGCGATGCATGCCGAGCCGGGCGCACGCTGGACGTTGCCGGCGCTTGCGGAGAAGGCGGGCATGTCGCGTTCGACCTTTGCCCGCACCTTCAAGGCAACGGTCGGCACATCGCCTCTCGATTACCTTGCAAGATGGCGCATGCTGCTCGCCGGAACGCTGCTCAAAGACGACAACCGGGCGATATCGTCGATTGCCAGGTCGCTCGGCTATGAGTCCGAGAGCGCGTTCAGCACCGCCTTCAAGCGCGTGATGGGATGCTCACCCAGACAGTATTCGCGCTCCGGCAGCTCCACTCGCTCACCCCATCCATGGGCCGCGACCGCGATTGCTCGAGAGCAGTCAAAGGGCGTCATCCGAACCTTGTGAGCGATTTCACACGGCCGCTGCCCCCGCCTTCGCGAAGCGGTCGAGGTTCGCATCGCCCCATTCCTTCAACGCGCCAAGGATCGGCGTCATGCTGCGGCCGAGGTCCGACAGGCTGTACTCCACTTTTGGGGGCACCTGCGCATAAACCTTGCGCACGATCAGACCGTCCGCTTCCAGTTCGCGCAGCTGGTTGGTCAACGTCCGTTGGGTGACGGCCGGTATCCTTCGCCTGATTTCGTTGAAACGAGCGGTGCCCTCAAGCAAGTGGAAGAGAATGACGCATTTCCACTTCCCGTCGATCAGGCTGATAGCCGCCTCGACCGAGCAGCCGGGGGCGCAGTCGAAACGCGAATGGGGAAGCTTGGCCATCATGGTATCCTTTTTGATACTATAGGCAAATTTTGTGCGTATCGCATGATACTACGATACGATCTATCTGTGTCTTCAGCAAGCAGGAGACACATCATGAAAGCTGTTGGATACAAAACCCCATCCCCGATCGCCGACGAGGCATCGCTCGTCGACATCGACCTGCCCAAACCGACGCCGACCGGCCATGACATTCTCGTCGAGGTAAAGGCCGTTTCTGTGAACCCGGTCGACTACAAGGTCCGGCGAAGCACGCCGCCGCAGGACACGGAATGGAAGGTGATCGGGTGGGACGCGGCGGGAATCGTGACCGAAATCGGGGAAGAGGTCGCACTGTTCAAGGTTGGCGACGAGGTATTTTACGCAGGCTCGATCACGCGCCCCGGCTCCAATTCGCAGTTCCATCTCGTGGACGAGCGCATCGTCGGCAAGAAGCCGTCAACTCTGGGGTGGGCGCAGTCCGCCGCACTTCCGCTCACATCGATCACCGCATGGGAAGCCCTTTTCGACCGGCTGGAAGTGAACAAGGACGTGCCCGGCGCGGCGCGGGCAATCGTGATTATCGGCGGCGCGGGCGGCGTCGGTTCCATCGCCGTGCAGATCGCGCGTCAGCGCACCGATCTTACTGTCGTTGCCACAGCGTCGCGCCCCGAGACACGGGAATGGGTCAAGGATCTTGGCGCTCATCATGTGCTCGATCACGCGAAGCCACTGGCGGCACAGGTTAAGGCGCTTGGGATCGGCGTACCCGCCTTTGCGTTTTCTACGACGCATACCGACGAGCATGTCGGCGAGATCGCAGAATTCATCGCCCCGCAGGGTCGGTTCGCCCTCATCGACGATCCGAAGAATTTCGATGTCATGCAATTCAAGCGCAAGTCGGTCTCGATCCATCACGAACTGATGTTCACCCGTTCGATCTTCGGCACGCCCGACATCGACGAACAGGGCAAGTTGCTGAACGCGGTTTCTCAATTGGTGGATAGTGGGACGATCAGGACTACGCTCAACGAGCGCTGGTCGCCGATCAACGCCGCCAATCTCAAGAAGGCCCACGCGCTACTCGAGAGCGGCAAGGCGAAGGGCAAGATCGTTCTGGAAGGCTGGACGCTCCCTTAAGAGCGTGTCTCGTTCATCTGGAACCATTTGATGGCAGGAAACGGCCCAACGCGGCAGCGTTGCGCCTCTTTCCCTGACCTGAGGCACTGCCAAGCGTTGATTTGTCACCACAACCTGGCAAGCCCCTCACGCCATCTGCACATCCGTCACGCCCGGCACAGCCTTCAGCGCCCCGGCAATCTCGGGGGACAGGCGGAAGCGGCCCGGCAGCTTGACCTCGACTTCGCGTGCGCCGTTTTCCAGGAGCACGATGACGGTCACGTCGCCCTCGCCGCGCGTCTGGAGGTGTTTGGCAAGGCTGTTGATCGGGCGTTCGTCGCGGACGAAGACGCGCATGCTTTTCTGCAGGCGGGCGGCGACCGTGTCGATCGGGTCGACCTGCTCGATCCTGAGCGACGGCTCGTCGTCGCGCATATCGGCGCCGACCAGGACGACGACCGAGCGGCCGGTCTGCAGGAGGTCGCGGTACTGTTCGAGTTTTTCGCGGAAAAGCAGCGCCTCGTACTGGCCGGTGGCGTCGGACAGGCGGGCGATGCCCATGCGGGTGCCTGACTTGGTTTTGCGCTCCTGCATGGAGACCACGGTTCCGGCGAGCCGACCGTGCGCGGAGGCGCCTTTCTTCACGGCTTCGGCGAATTGCGTCCAGGGCTGGACGCGCATCTTGCCGAGAATCTGGCGGTATTCGTCGATCGGGTGGGCGGAGAGATAGAAGCCGATGGCAGCATGCTCGCGCTGCAGCTTTTCCTCATTGGTCCAGGAGCGGACCTCGTCAAGCTGCAGCGGCTCTTCGCTGTCGCTGCCGCCAAAGAGTTCGTCCTGGCCGAGGGTGCGGTTTTCCTCCGTGCGCTGCGCAAGGCCCATGATCCTGTCGAGCCCCTCGAAGACCCGCGCCCGGTTGGGCTCCAGCTCGTCGAAGGCCCCGGCGGCGACGAGATTTTCCAGCGTGCGCTTGTTGAGCGCCCGCGGCGAAATGCGCCGGGCGAAATCGCCCAGGCTCTTGAAGGGGATGTCCCCCCTCGCCTCGACAATGTGTTCGACCGCCTGCTCGCCGACACCCTTGATAGCACCCATGGCATAGAGGATCTTACCGTCGGCGACGTCGAAATAGACATGGCTGCGGTTGATCGACGGCGGCACGATCTCGATCCCCATGCGCCGCGCCTCCTGGCGGAAATCGCCGAGCTTGTCGGTGTTGCCCATGTCGAGCGTCATGGAAGCGGCCATGAACTCCACCGGGTGGTTCGCCTTCAGCCAGGCCGTATGATAGGAGACCAGCGCGTAAGCCGCCGCGTGTGACTTGTTGAAGCCGTAGTTTGCGAATTTCGCCACCAGGTCGAAGATCGTTCCGGCCTGGGTTTTGTTGATGCCGCGCTCCACGGCACCATCGACGAAGCGCGCCCGCTGGATTTCCATTTCCGCGGCGATCTTCTTGCCCATGGCGCGGCGCAGAAGGTCGGCTTCGCCCAGCGAGTAGCCCGAAAGCACCTGGGCGATCTGCATCACCTGCTCCTGGTAGACGATGATGCCGTTCGTCTCCATCAGGATTGGTTCGAGCAGCGGATGCAGGCAGTCCGGGTCCTGCTCGCCGTGCTTGACGGCGTTATAGACCGGGATGTTTTCCATCGGCCCCGGACGGTAGAGCGCCACGAGCGCGATGATGTCCTCGAACCGGTCCGGCTTCATGCCGGCGATCGCCCTGCGCATGCCCTGGCTTTCCAGCTGGAACACACCGAAGGTCTCGCCGCGCGCCAGCATCTGGTAGGTCGGCTCGTCGTCGATCGGCAGGCCGGCGACGTCGACCGTCACCCCGCGCCGCTCGATCAGCTTCACCGCGGTATCGATGACGGTGAGCGTCTTCAGGCCGAGGAAATCGAACTTAACCAGCCCCGCGTCCTCGACCATCTTCATGTTGAACTGAGCGACCGGCATGTCGGAGCGCGGATCGCGGTAGAGCGGCACGAGCTGTTCCAGCGGCCGATCGCCGATCACAACGCCGGCGGCGTGGGTCGAGGCATGGCGGTAGAGCCCCTCGAGCTTCTGCGCCATTCCAAGCAGGCGCTCGACGATCTCCTCCTCCTTGGCGGCTTCGCTGAGGCGCGGCTCGTCGGCGATCGCCTGGCCGAGCGTCACCGGGTTGGCCGGGTTAGCGGGCACCAGCTTGCACAGCCGGTCGACCTGGCCATAGGGCATCTGCAGCACGCGGCCGACGTCGCGCAGGACGGCGCGCGCCTGGAGCGACCCGAAAGTGATGATCTGCGCCACCTGCTGGCGGCCGTATTTCTCCTGAACGTAGCGGATCACCTCTTCGCGCCGGCTCTGGCAGAAGTCGATGTCGAAGTCCGGCATCGAGACGCGTTCCGGATTGAGGAAGCGCTCGAACAGCAGCGAGAAGCGCATCGGGTCGAGATCGGTGATGGTCAGCGACCAGGCGACCAGCGAGCCCGCCCCGGAGCCGCGGCCCGGGCCGACCGGAATATCATGCGCCTTGGCCCATTTGATGAAGTCGGCAACGATCAGGAAGTAGCCCGGAAACTTCATCCGCTCGATGATGCCGGTCTCGTAATCGAGCCGTTCCCAATAGTCCTTTTCCTCCAGCCCCGGCGCCATGCCATGGGCCTCGAGCCGCGCCTTAAGGCCTTCGCGCGCCTGGCGGATCAGCTCTTCGGCCTCGGCGCGTTCGGCTTCTTCCGGGTCGGCATCGGCGCCGGCGAAGCGCGGCAGGATCGGATCGCGACGGAGCGGCCGGAAACTGCAGCGCCGGGCGATCTCGACCGTCGAGGCAAGCGCCTCGGGCAGGTCTGCAAACAGCGCGCACATCTCGGCGCGGGACTTGAAATAGTGTTCCGGCGTCAGCCTGCGCCGGTCGTCCTCGATCAGCACCCGGCCTTCCGAAATGCAGATCAGCGCGTCATGGGCCTCGTAATCCTCGCGCTTTGGGAAAAACGCCTCGTTGGTCGCGACGATCGGCAGTCCGAGCTCGTAGGCGAGATTGAGGAAGGTCTCTTCCGTCTTGCGTTCCGCCTCCATGCCGTGGCGCTGGATCTCGACATAGCAGCGGCCGGCAAAACCGGACGCGAGCTTCTGCAGGCGTTCCTTCGCAAGATCCTTGCGCCCGGCAAGCAGCGCCGCCCCGACGGGCCCTTGAGCGCCGCCCGTCAGGACGATGACATCGTCGGATTTGGAAATCAGGTAGTCGGCGGAGACATGAGGCCTGAGGCCCGTTTCGGTGTCGAGAAAGGCGCGCGACGACAGTTCCATCAAATTGCCGTAGCCGCGCTCGGTCATGGCGATCAGCACAAGATCGGCCAGCGCCGGTTCTCCCCGGCGGCCGCTTTCCAGCCCATCGCCGAAAAAGACCGAAAGCTGGCAGGCGGTGATCGGCTGGATGCCGATGCCCCAGGCCTTGCCGGAAAACTCCTGGGCGCCGAAAAGATTGTTGGTGTCGGCGATCGCCAGCGCCGGCTGGTCGTCGGCCTTAGCGAGATCCAGAAGCTTCTTGATCGGCAGCGCGCCTTCCAGAAGCGACAGCGCGGAATGGACTCTGAGATGGACGAAACCGGGTCCCGCACTCTGTTGCCCGCCAGCCGTTGCAGGCGGCTCAATCGTTGAAGTGTCGGAACCAGTCATGACGGCGCTCTTTGGATCTTCCGGAATCAGTGTTCAAGTGAACCGAATCCGGAAAGACCTGTCGACCCGTCAGATGCGTTGCCGTGGAGTTGTCACCGCTGTTCTTTGCTCCGGCCAGGAATCGCCTTGCCGCCCGAATGCAACAAGGACAGATTCGCGGAGAGAGGTCGCTGCCGAAAGGCGCCCCAGCATGCGTATAGGAGAAAATCCGTCTCAGCCGACCGAAAATAGAACGTCGCCCCAGACGGCGAGCGTCGTGCAGAAACAGACCAGAGAACCGAATGCAGCAAAATCACGAGCGATATGGATCATCACACCCTCCAACCTTGGCTTATTGCGTGAAATGACTATGTTCCATTTATGTTCTCTTTGCAAGCACTTTTTGTTCCCCTTGCCGCACGGCAAATCAAATTTGCAGAAAACTTGGGGTTTTTGCTTTGTTCCGGCGTTCGATTCCCTGCCTGCAGTGCCGCTGCGAGCCCTCTGACACCTGCATCTTGGACGGTTCGGAGGGGCGCCTTTCGGTTCCTTTTCCCGGCGAAGCGCTTGCGCGGAACCGGGAGGATGAGCCTCGGGCTTTGCTGCAGCCCAAAAACTTTCAAGTGGAGGATCAGGCGCCCAGGTAACAGATCTCCGCGACAGTCCCGCGCGCCCCAGACGGTCAAGCGGCCAATTGCCTAGCCGCCCCGGACGTATTCCAGGAGCTGTCACAGGACCCGGATAAAGACCTGGGCAGCGAGAAATTGGAGCATCTGCTGCAGGTTCTGAAACACAGGCTCTGGCGAAGCCGCAGATGCTTCGAAGCCTTCTCGCAAGCGGTTCTTGCCCGCCTAAAGATCCTTCACAAGGCCGTCGTGAAGCGTGATCGCGCGGTCCATGCGCCCGGCCAGTTCCAGGTTGTGGGTGGCAAACAGCGTCGCCACACCGGAAGCGCGCACCAGAGCGGAAAGCGCGTCGAAGACATAGTTGGCCGTGTTCGGGTCCAGATTGCCGGTCGGCTCGTCGAGAAGCAAGATCCGCGGCGCGTTGGCGACCGCGCGGGCGACCGCCACGCGCTGCTGCTCGCCGCCGGAAAGTTCCGACGGGCGATGGCTGCCGCGCTCGCCGAGGCGCATGTATTGCAGGAGTTCGTCGGCGCGTGCGGCGGCAACCTTCTTGGGCAGGCCGCGGATCATCTGCGGGATCATGACGTTTTCCTGCGCGGTGAATTCCGGCAGGAGGTGATGGAACTGATAGACGAACCCGATATCGTTGCGGCGGATCGCCGTGCGCTGGTCGTCGGAAAGCTCCGAGCAGTTGACGGGCCCGAGATAGACATCGCCCTCGTCGGGCCGCTCCAGGAGCCCTGCGACATGCAAAAGCGTGGACTTGCCGGTACCTGACGGCGCGACCAGCGCCACCATTTCCCCGGCCTCGATCCGCAGATTGGCGCCTTTCAGGACATGAAGCTTGCGTTCGCCCTCGTCGAAGCTGCGCACGATGCCGGAAAGTTCCAGGGCGGCAGGCGCTAGTCCCGGAGTGCGGCGTGGGTCAACGGCCATATTCATCTCCGCCTCCCTACTCATACCGCAAGGCTTCGACGGGATCGAGACGCGCTGCCCGCCAGGCGGGATAGAGCGTCGCGAGCAGCGACAGGACCAGCGCCATCAGGAGGACGGTGATCGTTTCGCCGCTGTCGATCTCCGCCGGCAGCTTGGACAGGAAATAGAGCGTCGGATCGAAAAGCTGCGTGGAGGTCAGCCAGGAGACGAACTGCCGGATGCTCTCGATGTTGAGGCAGACGATCAGGCCGAGGATGAAGCCCGCGAAGGTTCCCACACAGCCGATGCTGGCGCCGGTGATCAGGAAGATCCGCATCACGGAGCCCCGGGTCGCGCCCATGGTCCTCAGGATGGCGATGTCCCTGCCCTTGTCCTTCACCAGCATGATCAGGCCCGAGATGATGTTCAGCGCAGCGACGATGACGATCAGCGTCAGGATGATGAACATCACGTTGCGCTCCACTTCCAGCGCGGAAAAGAACGTCACGTTGCGCTGGCGCCAGTCGGTGACGAAGGTCGGCCGCTCGGCCGCCTCCTCGATCGCCTTGGTCATGATGCCGACATCGTCCGGATCGGTCACATAGACCTCGATACCGGTCGCCTTGGTATCCATGTTGAAATAGGCCTGGGCTTCTTCCAGGGGCATGAAGGCGAAGGTCGAATCGTATTCGCTCATGCCGATCTCGAAGATCGCCGAGACGGGATAGGCCTTCAGCCGCGGCGTCACCCCCATGGGCGTGACGCTGCCGCGCGGCGAAATGATGGTGATGTTGTCGCCGGTGGTGACCCCGAGCTGCTGCGCCATGCGAGAGCCGATGGCGACACCGACGCCTTCGTCAAAGCCGTCGAGGGTGCCGAAGCGGATGTTGTTGGCGATCAGCGGGACCCGGCGCAGGTCGGTCTCGTAAACGCCGCGCACGAGCGCGCCGAGATTGCCCGCAGGCCCCGAGACCAACGCCTGGCCTTCGATGAACGGGATGGCGCTGACCACCTGCGGCACGCCTTCGAGCCTTGCGGCCACCGCGTCGTAGTCGGTCAGCGGCATGTCGATCGGCTGGACGAGCATGTGCCCGTTGATGCCGAGAATCTTGCCGAGCAGCTCGGAGCGGAAGCCGTTCATCACCGCCATGACGATGATCAGGGTCGCCACCCCCAGCATGATGCCGGCAAAGGAAAAGCCGGCGATTACGGAAATGAAGGTCTCGCGCCGCCGCGACCGCAGGTAGCGTCCCGCGATCATCCATTCATAGGCGGAAAAGGGGCGTGTGGGCGCTGCCGATTTCCGGCCCTGGTCAACGTCCGCCGTATCTACCGCTGTCATCGTCCATCCACTTCAGCAAAGCCCGCCAGCCGCTTCTGAAAGCGGCCGAATCCCCGCCCCGAGGATCGCCGGACAGGCCTAGTCCGTCAATGCCGCGGTCAGCTTGTTCAAGGTTGCTTCCGGAGAAAGCATTTCCTTTTCCCCAGTTGCGCGGTCCTTGACCTCCAGAAGGCCGTCCGTCAACCCCCGCGGACCGGCAACCACCTGGAACGGCAGGCCGATGAGATCCATGGTCGCGAACTTCGCGCCCGCCCGCGTGTCCGTGTCGTCGTAGAGCACTTCGATGCCGGCGTTTTCCAGCTTGGCATAAAGATCTTCCGACGCCGTGTCGGTCAGCTCGTCACCCGGTTTCAGATTGACCAGGCCGACATGGAACGGGGCCACGGATTTCGGCCAGATGATTCCATTCTCGTCATGATTGGCTTCGATCAAGGCGCCAAGAAGGCGGGAAACCCCAACGCCGTAGGAGCCCATATGGACCGGCACTTCCGTACCGTCGGCGGTCGCGACCTTGGCGCCCATCGGATCGGAATATTTGGTGCCGAAATAGAAGGTCTGTCCGACCTCGATGCCGCGCGCGACGATCCGCTTGTCCTCGGGCACAGAGGCCTCGAACTCGGCCTTGTCGACGATGTCCTCCGTCGCCGCATAATGCGACGTCCAGTCCTTGACGATGGGCGTCAGGTCGCCGTTGAAATCGACGTCCTCGCCCGGTGTCTGCTTTGTCAGATAGTCGGCATGGCAATAGACCTCGCTCTCGCCGGTCTCGGCAAGCACGATGAACTCGTGGCTGAGATCGCCGCCGATCGGCCCGGTTTCGGCCCGCATCGGGATCGCGGTCAGGCCCATGCGCTTGTAGGTGCGCAGATAGGCGACGAACATGCGGTTATAGGAGTCCACCGCCCGCTCCTGGTCGAGGTCGAAGGAATAGGCGTCCTTCATCAGGAATTCCCGTCCGCGCATCACCCCGAAGCGCGGACGCACCTCGTCGCGGAACTTCCACTGGATGTGGTAGAGGTTCAGCGGCAGGTCCTTGTAGGAGCGCACATAGGCGCGGAAGATGTCGGTGATCATCTCCTCGTTGGTCGGGCCGTAGAGCATGTCGCGCTCGTGCCGGTCGGTGATGCGCAGCATCTCCTTGCCATAGGCGTCGTAGCGCCCGCTTTCGCGCCACAGGTCAGCAGACTGGATGGTCGGCATCAAAAGCTGGATGGCGCCGGCCCGCGCCTGCTCTTCCTCGACGATCCGCTCGATCTTGCGCAGCACCTTGTGCCCCAGCGGCAGCCAGGAATAGATCCCCGCGGATTGCTGGCGGATCATGCCGGCGCGCAGCATCAGCCGGTGGGAAACGATTTCCGCTTCCTTGGGGGTCTCTTTGAGGATAGGCAGGAAGTATCGGGAAAGACGCATCAATGTTCTCTCAATTTGCGCTCAGACCGACGGCAATCGGCATGAGCCTGTTTGGTGCGCAGTCAAACCGCAAGCCGCGCCTAAAAACAAGTCCTTTGCGAAATCGTTGGGACGTTTTGCGGCATTTGCCGGCAAAAGCGGTTCAAATGGGGAACTTCCCGAGTTTTTCCGACTATTTCCCGGGTCGAAAACTAGCGAGAATAAAGGAAAGAAATCACGCAAAGGATTTAGGCAAGCAAAAAAAATAGGCTCTGCACGACAAATAGGTGACAAGCCTGATTCAATAAGCTAGGTTTTCATCTCATAACAAAAAGATGCCTTGGTAGAAATACCAAGAAGCTCAAGAACATCGCGGTCTGAGTCTTGGGAGGAAGGACCCTTAGGCGCGCCTCGCGGTTCGCAGCCGCCCAGCCGGATTGATATACCAATCGGTAAGGGAAGCAGGGTTAGTTTAGACGCGGAACTTCTCAAAGGCAGGGCTTGACCCTGCCTTTTTCTTTTGTCTCATGGCTACTTCAAGAATTGTTCGAGAACCCGGCAAGTAGAACGGCTCGCGACAGGATCATACCTCACGGAGTTCCGGCATGAGCCGCGAAGGACAGGTCTCCGCAAAGCGTGGAAGACAGGACCTTTTCCCCTGCCCTTCCCACTACAACAAGGGCATCGAACGTGATCGGCATTGTCTGCAATTGCCCTCTGCTCCCATGAAGTGGTTCGAAGGCCTTCGGTTTCCTTGTCGAGCCTGTCCCATCAAGCCCGGAGCCCCACGCCGCGCCGCCGCCCCGGCCTTGAGCCGGCGCCTCCTGGCTGGTCCCGGATCGCGTCCGGGACGGCACCAAGCGTGTGGTTCGGTTTCGTTCCATCGCGATGTCATCCCGGACACAACACGCTGAAGATAATGCTTTCACCCGTGAACTAGAGCATCGGGCGATAAGTCTGCACCATTTGACCGGATCTCCCTTGCCCGCTGACATCGTTGGATCGCGCTTGTGGCGGGAAACACCACAGCGCGCAATCCGCCTCCTCAGCAGACAAGGGAGATCCGGTCAAATGGTGCAGACTTATCGCCCGATGCTCTAATTGCTCGGTTGGTCGTAGCGGCCCGCGGGCGGGTTCAGGAAGGGAATGTCGTCCAGGCCGAAGCCGGAGGCGCGCAGGCCGAGATAGCTGCCGAACACGAGCGTCGCGACGATCGTGGTCATGACGATCACCTTGAGAAACTGCGGCCGGTCCGGCGCGCTCGGCTCGGTGCCCGGGGTCACCTCGCCCGCCTCTTCCTGCGTCCGGCGCATGCCGAAGGGAAGGATCGCGAACAGGATGATCCACCAGATCATGAAATAGATCGCCAGGCCGAACGCCACGGACATGATTACGCCTCTTCCAGCTCCGTCAGGGTGCCCAGGAAATCCTTCGGGTGAAGGAACAGCACCGGTTTTCCATGCGCCCCGATCCTAGGTTCGCCATCTCCGAGGACGCGCGCTCCGCTCGCCAGCAACTGGTCGCGGGCGGCGATGATGTCGTCGACCTCGTAGCACACGTGATGAATGCCGCCGGACGGGTTCTTTTCCAGGAACTTGGCGATCGGAGACGTGGCTCCGAGCGGCTCCAGCAGCTCGATCTTGGTGTTCGGCAAGGTGATGAACACGGTCGTCACGCCATGGTCCGGCTGTTCTTCCTTCGCCGAGACCTCGGCACCGAGCGTATCCCTGTAGACCGCGGTTGCCGCGTCGATATCCGAAACGGCAATCGCCACGTGATTAAGCCGGCCGATCATGCAAATTCCTCCAGGTGCGGCGGCTGCCTGCCAGCCCGCCGGATGACTATAATTGGGTCACCATCACCTTGCAGAGCGTCTTTTTGCCCCAGACCACCTGGATCTCGGACCGAGCGGCACGCCTTGCGGCTTCGCCGACCAGGTCCTTGTCCTTGCGCCGGGCCTTCGGAATGCTCGTTACCGCGCCGGTCACCGCCTTGATGACGATGTTTTCCATCGGCTCGCCATCGTCGTCCGTGTCCGGCAGCCCCAGCAAGGTGACATGCGGATCGGTAAGCAGGTCTCCGGTCCGGTTGACCACCAGCGCGATTACGGCAGCGCCGGCATAGGAGAGCTTGCGCCGCTCCCTGACACCGGTGACTTCCGGATCGTCCAGGATCTCGCCGTCCTTGACCAGGATACCGGACGGCGCCTCGTCGATGATGCCGGCCCTGCCCGCGGTCAGGCGGATGATGTCCCCGTTCTTGCCGCGCACCACTTCCGGAACGCCGAGCTCCTTCGCGAATGCGGCATGGGCGGCAAGATGCAACGGTTCGCCGTGAACGGGAAGTACCACTTTTGGCTGGACCAGCTTGTAGAGCTGCTCAAGCTCGCCCCGGCGCGGGTGGCCGGAAACGTGCACCAGGGCATCCTTGTCCGTGACGATCTCGATGTCCTTGTCGGCGAGATTGTTCAAAACCTCCCCGACCGCCTTTTCGTTGCCCGGAATGGTCCGGGAGGAAAAGATCACCATATCGCCCTTGGACAGCGCGATGTTGCGATGGTCGCCGGCTGCGATCCGTGCCAGCGCGGCACGGTTTTCCCCTTGCGAACCGGTGCACAGCAGCACCGCCTTTTCCCGCGGCAGGTAACCGAAGGCCTCTTCGTCATGGAAGGTCCTGAGACCGTCGAGATAGCCGAGCTCACCGGCCACGTCGATCACCCGGTGCATCGAGCGTCCGACGATCACCACGTCGCGGTCGTTTGCGGCCGCTGCTTCGGCGATCGCCCGGATGCGGGCGACGTTGGAGGCGAAGGTGGTCACGGCGATCCGGTGTTTGGCGTTCGCCATCACTTTCTTGAGCTCCACGGCGACATCCGCCTCGCTCGGGCTGACACCATCCCGGACCGCGTTGGTGCTGTCGCAGACCAGCGCCATCACCCCTTCCCGGCCGAGTTCCGCCAGACGGTCCAGATCGATCGGATGGCCGACACCCGGTGTCGGATCGATTTTCCAGTCGCCTGTATGCAGCACTAGGCCGGCCGGCGTCCGGATAGCGAGTGCGCAAGGCTCCGGGATCGAATGCGCCATGGCAACGAATTCAACGTCGAAGGGACCGATCGTCACCCGCTCGCCCTGCCGGACGACCGTCACCGGAACCTCTTCGGAACCGGGCTCGCTTTCCGCCTTGGCCGCCAGCAGACCCGCCGTGAAGGCGGTCGCGTATACGGGCACTTTCAGATAGGGCCACAGATGCAGGATGCCGCCGTAATGATCCTCATGGGCGTGGGTGATCACCATGCCGGCGATGTTGTCGACCTCGTCTTCCAGAAACTTGATGTCCGGTACGACCACGTCGATGCCCGGAAGCTCCGGGCCCGCGAAGCTGACGCCGCAATCGACGATCAGCCAGGTCCGGTCGTCTTCCGGTCCGTAACCGTAGAGCCCCAGATTCATTCCGATTTCGCCAACCCCACCCAGCGGCAGAAACACTATGTCGTTATCGTTCTTGTCGGCCGAAGCCATCGATTGCTCCTTTAAACCTGTGCACGGACGCGTATCGGCCGGTCAACCGCCGGCCAGAAAGACATCGCCCGCATAAATGGTGCGCCTGCCGCCATCCCTCTGCTTCAACACCAGATGGCCGCGCGCATCCAAGTCGGCAAAAATGCCGGTAATCTCTTCCTGGGCCGTTCTGACCGTAATCTCTTTGCCCAGATGTGCCGCCCGTTTCAGCCAGGCGGTCCGGATGGTTTCGAACCCGCCCGGTTGCCGCCAATGGGCAAGCTGCTCGGCCAGGCAAGCCGTGAGACTGTCAAACAATCCTTCGGCGGTTACCTGAAATCCGAGACTTCTCAGATCCGTTGCCTGATACAGCGTAAGCGGCGGGTGGGAAACACAGTTCACACCAAACCCGATGACCAAGGCCCGGCGGCCATCGGTCAGGGTTTCAGCCTCCAGAAGAATCCCTGAAAGCTTTGCCCCGTCGACCAGAAGGTCGTTTGGCCATTTCAGCGATACCAGTTGCAGCGTACCGGCGGCTTTGTCAACGGCTTCCGCAAGGGCAACCGCAGCAGCCAGAGGCAATTCACCTATTTTGTCGGCCGGTTCCGGATCGACCAGCAGCAGGCTGGCAAACAGGTTTCCGAGCGGCGAGGCCCAGTCACGTCCACGGCGCCCCCGGCCTTCCGACTGCGTTCCCGCGCGAATCCAGAGATTTCCCGTATGCCCGGCGCGCGCCCGTTCGAAACACAGGGAATTGGTCGACCCGACGCTCTCATGCTCTTCAAAGCGAAAATCCGGCGCACCGGGCGCCGGACGTTCGATAGCCTGCTCGCTCATATTGGGATCAGAACAGCGACTGTGCCGCCGCGCTTGCCGCGCTTACCACCTGCCCCGGAGCCAGCCAGAAGAAGATCACGAAGATGCTGGACAGGCCGAGCACGACCCTGAGTTCCATCGGCATCTTCTCGAAGGCTTCCACCGGCTCGTCGAAGAACATGACCTTGACGATCCTGAGGTAATAATAGGCGCCGACGACCGACATCACCACGCCGATCACGGCAAGCGGGTAGAGACCGGCCTGAACGGCAGCGGCAAAAACGTACCACTTGCCGAAGAAGCCGACCAGCGGAGGGATCCCGGCGAGCGAGAACATCAGCAGCCCGAGCAGGATCGCCATCGGCAGGTTGGTCTGCGACAGGCCGGCGAGATCGTCGATTTCCTCCACCATGCCGTCCTTCCGGCGCATGGAGAGAATGCAGGCGAAGACACCGAGGGTCATGCCGAGATAGGCGATCATGTAGAAGATCACGCCTTCCACGCCGGTCTGCGTTCCTGCGGCGAGGCCGACCAGCGCATAGCCCATGTGACCGATGGAGGAATAGGCCATCAGCCGCTTGAGGTTCTGCTGACCGATAGCCGCAAAGGCGCCGAGGGCCATGGACGCGATGGAGACAAAGACGATGATCTGCTGCCAGTCGCTCGTCACCGGATGGAAGGCTTCGATGACGATCCGCACCAGCATGCCCATCGCAGCCACCTTCGGGGCCGCCGCCAGGAAGGCGGTGACCGGGGTCGGCGCGCCTTCATAGACATCCGGCGTCCACATGTGGAACGGCACGGCGGAAATCTTGAAGGCAAGGCCGGCCAGGATGAAGGTCAGGCCGATGACGAGGCCGATCGAGGCGCCTCCATGAGCGAGCGCTTCGGCAATGTCGACGAAGGCGATATGTCCGGTGAAACCGTAGACCAGCGACATGCCGTAGAGCAGCATGCCGGAGGACAGCGAGCCGAGGACGAAATATTTCAGGCCTGCTTCCGTGGACCGCACGCTGTCGCGGTTGATCGCGGCTACCACATAAAGCGAGAGGCTCTGCAGTTCCAGGCCGAGATAGAGCGCGATCATGTCGTTGGCCGACAGCATCAGCATCATGCCGAGCGTGGCAAGCACGATCAGGATCGGATATTCGAAATGGTCGAAGGACTGGCTCTTGGCATAGGCCCAGGACATGGCGACCGCGAAGAACGAGCCTGCCAGCACGAGAAGCTTCAGAAGATAAGCGAATTCGTCGAGGACGAAGGAACCGCCGAAGGTCTCGCCATAGGCCGGCACCAGCAGCAGCACCAGGAAGGTGCCGCCGAGCAGGCCCATCGCGCCGCCGAAGACGGCATAGCTGACGCCCTTGCCGCCGAAGGCACCGACCATCAGCAGCGCCATGGCTCCGAGGGCCAGGATGATCTCCGGCAGGACCGGCATGAGATCCGGCAATTGGGTCATATCCGACATAGCTCTGTCTCGTCCTCGAAGCCTTAGTGTCCCACGGCGGCTGCCGCTGCGTGCTGGACGACGCCAGCCGCGTCAAGCGCCGCAGTGTATTGATTGATGAGATTGTCGACCGCTCCCTGGGTCACATCCAGGATCGCCATCGGATAGAAGCCGAAGAACAGGGTCAGCAGGACCATCGGGACCAGGATGACCTTTTCCCTGAGATCCAGATCGAGGATCGACTTGAGGCTTTCCTTCTCCAGCGCGCCGAAAACGACCCGGCGGTAGAGATAAAGCGCATAGGCTGCCGACAGGATCACGCCCGAGGTTGCGAAGAACGCCACCCAGGTATTGACCTGGAAGGTTCCCATCAGCGTCAGGATTTCCCCGACGAACCCGGAGGTTCCCGGAAGGCCGACATTGGCCATGGTGAAGATCAGGAACACCACGGCGTATTTCGGCATCCGGTTTACCAGGCCGCCATAGGCCGCGATCTCGCGGGTATGCATCCGGTCGTAGATGACGCCGACACACAGGAAGAGCGCGCCGGAGACGATTCCGTGAGAAAGCATCTGGAAGATGCCGCCCTGCACGCCCTGGTGCGTCATGGTGAAGATACCCATGGTCACGTAACCCATATGAGCGACGGAGGAATAGGCGATCAGCTTCTTGATGTCTTCCTGGGCGAGCGCCACCAGCGAGGTGTAGATGATCGCCACCACCGACAGGGTGTAGATCAGCGGCGCGAACATGTCGGACGCGATCGGGAACATCGGCAGCGAGAAGCGCAGGAAGCCGTAGCCGCCGAGCTTCAGGAGAACGCCCGCAAGGATGACCGAACCGGCCGTCGGCGCCTCCACGTGCGCGTCGGGCAGCCAGGTGTGCACCGGCCACATCGGCATCTTCACGGCAAAGCTTGCGAAAAACGCCAGCCAGAGCCAGGTCTGCATCTCGGCCGGGAAGCCGTGCGCCAGGAGCTGTTCGATGTCGGTCGTGCCCGCATTCCAGTACATCGCCATGATCGCGATCAGCATCAGGACCGAGCCGAGCAGCGTGTAGAGGAAGAACTTGTAGGACGCATAGACGCGCCGCGCTCCGCCCCAGACGCCGATGATCAGGAACATCGGGATCAAGCCGGCCTCGAAGAACACGTAGAAGACCACCAGATCGAGCGCGCAGAAGACGCCGATCATCATCGTTTCCAGCACCAGGAAGGCGATCATGTATTCCTTGACGCGCTTCTGGACGCTTTCCCAGGAGGCCAGGATACAGAACGGCATCAGGAAGGTGGTCAGGATCACGAACAGCACGGAAATGCCGTCCACGCCCATTCTGTAGCTGACATCGCCGCCCAGCCAGTCGCGCTGTTCGATGAACTGGAAGCCCGGGTTTTTGTAATCGAAGCTGCCCCAGATGAACAGCGACAGCAGGAACGTGACCCCGGTGGTCACGAGCGCCACCATCCGGATGTTCCGCTTGCTGCCGTCATCGTCGCTGGGGACCAGCAGGATGAACAGCACGCCAAGCAGCGGCAAGAAGGTCGTGAGTGACAGAATTGGCCAGTCAATCATTAGTGTGCACCCCCGCCGGTGCCCGCACCGGTGAACATCGACCAGGTGATGAGCGCAGCCACACCGATCAGCATCGCAAATGCATAGTGATAGAGATATCCGGTCTGCAGTTTCACGACCCAGGTCGTGACATTCTGCACGCGGGCGGCAACGCCGTTCGGCCCGAAGCCGTCGATCACCGTGCCGTCGCCCTTCTTCCAGAGCGTGCGGCCGATCCACATGGCAGGACGGACAAAGATGAAGTCATAGAGCTCGTCGAAATACCACTTGTTGAGCAGGAACTGGTAGAGGCCGGAATGGCGCTCCGCCAGTTGCTTCGGGATTTCGGGCGAGCGGATGTAGAACACCCAGGCGACCACGAAGCCAAGCACCATCATGACGAAGGGCGAGACCTTCACCCAGGCCGGCACCTCGTGCATGGCATGCAGGATGTGGTTCTCCGCGCTCATGAAGATCGAACCCTTCCAGAATTCCTCGAAGCCTTCGCCGTAGAAGATCCCGTAGAAGACCATGCCGGCCAGCACCGCGCCGATCGCCAGGATGAACAGCGGAACCGTCATCACCAGCGGCGACTCGTGGATGTGCTTCATGACGTCGACAGGCGCGCGCGGCTTGCCGTGGAAGGTCATGAAGGTCAGGCGCCAGGAATAGAACGAGGTCAGCGCGGCGGCGATCACGGTCAGCCAGAAGCCGTAGAGCGCCATCGGATTGGCGTGCTCGCCGGTCGAGCCGGCAAAGGCCGCCTCGATGATCGCATCCTTGGAGATGAAGCCCGCAAAGCCCAGATGGGTGAACGGAATGCCCACGCCGGTCAGCGCCAGCGTGCCGATCATCATCGTCCAGTAGGTGATCGGGATGTGTTTCCTGAGGCCGCCCATCTTGCGCATGTCCTGCTCGTCGGAAACAGCGTGGATCACCGAACCGGCGCACAGGAACAGGAGCGCCTTGAAGAAGGCATGTGTGAACAGATGGAAGATGCCGATCGAATAGGCCCCGACGCCGAGCGCCACGAACATGTAGCCGAGCTGCGAACAGGTCGAATAGGCGATCACGCGCTTGATGTCGTTCTGGACCAGGCCGACCGTCGCGGCGAAGAACGCCGTCGTCGCGCCGAAGAAGACGATCACGGTGAGCGCGGTGTGCGACAGCTCCATCAGCGGCGACAGACGCGCCACCATGAAGACGCCTGCGGTCACCATGGTTGCGGCATGAATGAGCGCGGAGACCGGCGTCGGGCCTTCCATCGCGTCCGGAAGCCAGGTGTGCAGCAGGAACTGCGCGGACTTGCCCATCGCCCCCATGAACAACAGCAGGCAGACGATGGTCATCGCCCCATGCGGATCGAGGTGATAGCCGAGGAAGGTCATCACTTCGCCGTGCTCTTCGATGAAGGACGGAGCGTCGTTGAAGATGGTCGTGAAGTCGATGCTCTGGAACAGATAGAAGACGCCGAAGATACCGAGCGCGAAGCCGAAGTCGCCGACGCGGTTGACGACGAACGCCTTGATCGCGGCCGCATTGGCCGACGGCTTCTGGTACCAGAAGCCGATCAGCAGGTAGGAGGCGAGACCAACGCCCTCCCAGCCGAAGAACATCTGCAGCAGGTTGTCGGCGGTCACCAGCGACAGCATGGCGAAGGTGAACAGCGACAGATAGGCGAAGAAGCGCGGCCGATGCGGGTCATGATGCATGTAGCCGATGGAATAGACATGCACCAGCGCCGACACCGTGTTGACCACGACCAGCATGACGGCTGTCAGCGTATCGACGCGGATCGACCAGGAAACCTTGAGGTCGCCTGCGTCCACCCAGCGGAACAGCTCGACGATCTGCGCTTCGGCCCCACCGAACCAGAAGCCCATGAAGGTGATCCAGGACAGGAGCGCCGCGACGATCACCAGGCCACTGGTGATGTATTCGCAGGCCTTGGCGCCGATGGCGCGGCCGAACAGGCCTGCGATCAGAAAACCGATCAGCGGCAGGAACAGGATTGCGGAATACATCGGCTCCTACCCTTTCATCACGTTGATGTCTTCCACGGCGATGGAGCCGCGGTTGCGGTGGAAGACCACCAGGATCGCCAGACCGATCGCCGCCTCGGAGGCGGCCACGGTGAGAACCAGCATGGTGAAGATCTGGCCCATCATGTCGCCGAGAAACGACGAGAAGGCGACGAAGTTGATGTTCACCGACAAAAGCAGCAGTTCGATAGACATCAGGATGACAATCACGTTTTTCCTGTTCAGGAAGATCCCGAAGATCCCGATCGTGAACAGGATCGCCGCGACCGACAGATAGTGCGACAGACCGATTTCCATGGGCGCCTCGCCGTGCTCCCCTCGTTTACCCCAACCGGAAACCGCACGGAGGAGCGTGCCTGTTCCCGGACATAGTTTCCAAGACGCAAGGTTTGCGTCAGATGCCCTTGCCCGTCTCCACCTTCCGGACCTCGATGGCGGTTTCGCGGTTACGCGCAACCTGTTCCGGAATGCTTTGACGCTTGACGTTCGGCTTGTGGCGCAGGGTCAGGACGATCGCCCCGATCATGGCCACCAGCAGCACCAGGCCCGCGACCTGGAAGAAGAAGATGTATTTGGTGTAGAGCACCGATCCGAGCGCCTGAATGTTGCTCGTCTCGGTGACCGCCGGCATCGGCTCGGCACCGTGGCCCAGGAGGTCCGGCGCGATGATCCAGGCGCCCAGGCCCATCAGCAGTTCGACCAGCAGGATGAGGCCGATCAGCGCGCCGACCGGCATATACTGCAGGAAACCCTGCCGGAGCTCGACGAAGTCCACGTCGAGCATCATCACGACGAACAGGAAGAGCACAGCGACCGCGCCGACATAGACGACGACCAGAAGCAGCGCCAGATATTCCGCCCCCACGAGAATGAACAGACCCGCGGAGTTGACGAAGGCCAGGATCAGAAACAGAACCGAGGTCACCGGGTTGCGGGAGGCGATCACCATGAAGGCGGACGCCACCGTGACGCCGGCGAACAGGTAGAAAAAGAGGGCTTTCAGGATCATTTCAAAGACCTGCCTGTCGTGTGGCCTTTCGGCCGGAAGTGCGGGCCCGGCCGGATTGCCGGGCAGAAATCGAAGTGTTCGCTAAGCTCCTAGCGGTAAGGAGCATCCATTTCAATGTTTCGGGCGATTTCTCGCTCCCAGCGGTCGCCGTTCGCGAGCAGCTTTTCCTTGTCGTAGTAGAGCTCTTCACGGGTTTCCGTGGCGAATTCGAAATTCGGCCCCTCGACGATCGCATCCACCGGGCAGGCTTCCTGACAGAAGCCGCAATAGATGCATTTGACCATGTCGATGTCGTAGCGTGTGGTCCGGCGGGTGCCGTCGTTACGGCGCGGGCCGGCCTCGATGGTGATGGCCTGCGCCGGGCAGATCGCCTCGCACAGCTTGCAGGCGATGCAGCGTTCCTCGCCGTTGGGATAACGGCGCAGGGCGTGCTCGCCGCGGAAGCGCGGGCTCACCGGCCCCTTCTCGAAGGGATAGTTGATTGTCGGCTTCGGCTTGAAGAAGTAACGCATCGCCAGAATGAAAGCCGATACGAACTCCTGCAGAAACAGCGATTTGACGGCCTGACTAAGTCCCATCGCTTCTTGCCTCTCTTTCCTCAGCCTGCCAGCTGGCTGGCGGCCCAATAGCCGATGACCGGAAAGCCGATCACCGGAACCCCAAAAATCACGACGCCGAGCAGCGTCTTGTATTTCGCCGCGGCGCCACCGTCGCCACCGGCCTGTCTGTTCTTCGTCTCCGCCGCCTGAAGCATGCCCTTCAGGATCTTCCAGTCGAGCCAGCCGACATAAAGTCCGACGGCGGCTCCGATCAGGCCGGCGATCGAGATACTCACGCCGTCCCCGGGGCCCAGCCCATGACCATCAGCACGGCGGCGACGATCACGACCATGGCCAGCGACAGCGGCAGGAACACCTTCCAGCCCAGGCGCATCAACTGATCGTAGCGGTAACGCGGCACCATCGCCTTCACCATGGCGAACATGAAGAAGCCCAGGAAACACTTGAGCAGGAACCACACGATGCCCGGAACCCAGGTGAACGGTGCGAAGTCGAACGGCGGCAGCCAGCCGCCCATGAAGAAGATGCTCATCAGCGCGCACATCAGGCAGATGGCGACATATTCGCCGAGCATGAACATCATGTACGGGGTGGAGCCGTATTCCACCATGAACCCGGCAACCAGCTCCGATTCCGCTTCCGCCAGATCGAACGGCGGACGGTTCGTTTCCGCCAGCGCCGAGATGAAGAACACCACGAACATCGGGAAGAGCGGCAGCCAGTACCAGTTCAGGAAGGACAGCCACGGCACGCCGAGAAGGTTGGCGAGGCCGGTTTCCTGAGAATGCACGATGCCGGACAGGTTCAAGGTGCCGGCGCACAAGAGAACCGTGACGATCACGAAGCCGATGGACACCTCGTAGGAGACCATCTGCGCCGCGGAGCGCAAGGCAGACAGGAACGGATATTTCGAGTTGGAGGCCCAGCCGCCGATGATGACGCCGTAGACTTCCAGCGAGGATACGGCAAAGACGAACAGCACGCCGACATTGATGTTGGCGATCACCCAGCCGTCGGCGACCGGAATGACCGCCCAGGCGGCCAGCGCCAGAAGAACGGAGACCAGAGGCGCCAGCAGGAACAGGATCTTGTTCGAACCCGCGGGGATGACCGGTTCCTTCAGAACGAATTTCAGAAGGTCGGCGAAACTCTGAAACAGCCCCCAGGGGCCGACCACGTTCGGGCCGCGGCGGATCTGCACGGCCGCCCAGATCTTGCGGTCGGCGTAAAGCACGTAGGCGACAATCACCAGAAGCACGACCATCAGCAGGACGCTCGTGAAAGCCATCCAGAGGAACGGCCAGCCGTAGGTCGTCATGAACTCAGCCATATCGGTCCCCTACCCCTTATTCTGCGGCTTCCGCCGCCCGCGTTTTTGCGAGCGCCGAACATTCGGCCATCACCCTGGAGGCGCGCGTGACCGGGTTGGTCAGATAAAAGTCCCGGATCGCATTGGCAAATCCGGCGCTGTTCATCTTGGCCTTGGCGTTTGCCAGCTTTTCGAGATCGGCGGCGTCGCCCGCCTCGATCGCGTCGATGCTCGCCATGAACGGCACCGCCTCGAACAGCTTCGCCCGCAATTCGCCGAGTGAATCGAATTCCAGCGTCTGGCCCAGGCTTGCGGACAGCGCCCGCAGGATCGCCCAGTCCTCGCGGGCGTCGCCCGGAGGAAATGCCGCCCGCTCGCCCATCTGGACCCGGCCTTCGGTATTGACGTAGATCGCGGATTTCTCCGTATAGGCGGCCCCCGGCAGGATCACGTCGGCACGGTGCGCGCCCCGATCGCCATGGGTGCCCTGATAGACGACAAACGCGCCTTCGGGAACCTCGACCTCGTCGACGCCGAGCAGGAACAGGACGTCCAGCGCACCGGGCTCCAGCATGGCGGCGGTTTCCTTGCCGCCCTCGCCCGGCACGAAGCCGATGTCGAGCGCGCCGACCTGGGAAGCTTCCGTGTGCAGGATGTTGAAACCATTCCAGCCGTCCTTGACGACGCCGAGAGACTTGGCGGCGGCTGCGAGGATGGAAAGTACCTCCGCTCCGTCCGGGCGGTTCAAAGCGCCCTGACCGATGATGAACATCGGACGCTCGGCCTTTGCCGGAGCGTGGTCGACGAATTCCTTCAGACTGTCCGGACCGGCGCCGAGATAGGTGACCGGATAGGTCAGTTCGGCATTCTCGCCGATCAGGCCGATGGTCACGCCACCACGCACCCAACGGTCGCGGATGCGCGCGTTCAGAACCGGTGCTTCCTGGCGCGGATTGGTGCCGATCAGCATGATCGCGTCGGCTTCGTCGATGCCCTGGATCGTGGAATTGAACAGGTAGCTGGCGCGGCCGTTTACCGGATGAAGCGGAGATCCCGGGAAGCGGCTGTCGATATTCGCGACACCCAGCTTTTCCATCAGGCTCTTCAGCGCGAACATTTCCTCAACGCCTGCGAGCTGGCCGGCCAGGGCGCCGATTCTCTCCGCGGAGCTTGCCTTCACCTTGTCGGCGATGACCTGGAAGGCCTCGGACCAGGAAACCGGCTGAAGCTTGCCGTCCTTTTTCGCGTAAGGCCGGTCGAGACGCTGGGTCTTCAAGCCGTCCCAGATGTAGCGGGTCTTGTCGGAGATCCACTCCTGATTGACCTCTTCATTGAGCCGCGGCATCACGCGCATGACTTCCTTGCCGCGCGTGTCCACACGGATCGCCGAGCCGACGGCATCCATGACGTCGATACTCTCGGTCTTGGTCAGCTCCCAAGGGCGCGCGTGGAATTCGTACGGCTTGTGGGTCAATGCTCCGACCGGGCAAAGATCGGCGACGTTGCCCTGCATTTCGGACGACAGCGCCGCCTCAAGATAGGTGGTGATCTCGGCATCCTCGCCGCGGCCGATCAGCCCCATGTCGGTCACGCCGCAGACTTCCGTGGTGAAGCGGACGCAGCGCGTGCAGTGGATGCAGCGGGTCATGATCGTCTTGATCAGCGGACCGATTTCCTTGTTTTCGACCGCGCGCTTGTTCTCGTGGAACCGGGAACCGTCGACGCCATAGGCCATCGCCTGGTCCTGCAGGTCGCACTCGCCGCCCTGGTCGCAGATCGGGCAGTCCAGCGGGTGGTTGATGAGCAGGAACTCCATCACCCCCTCGCGGGCCTTCTTGACCATCTCGGACTTGGTTTCCACCACCGGCGGTTCGCCGTTCGGACCCGGGCGCAGGTCCTTCACGCCCATGGCGCAGGAGGCGGTCGGCTTGGGCGGCCCGCCCTTCACTTCCACCAGGCACATGCGGCAGTTGCCGGCGATGGACAGCCGGTCGTGGTAGCAGAAGCGCGGAACTTCGGCGCCTGCCTCTTCACAGGCCTGAAGCAGCGTGTAGTCCGCCGGAACGTCCACTTCCTTGCCGTCGATGATGAGCTTCGTCATCCGTTGCTCTCCAAATCCCGTTCCGCTTACTCAGCCGCCACCATGGTCGAAGAAGACTTCGACCTGGCGACATAGTCGTCGATGCGTTGCTCGATGACAGGCCGGAAATTCTTGATCAGCCCCTGGATCGGCCAGGCCGCCGCGTCTCCGAGGGCACAAATCGTGTGGCCTTCGACCTGCTTGGTCACCTTGAACAGCATGTCGATCTCCTCGTGGGAGGATTCGCCCTTCACCATGCGTTCCATCACGCGCCACATCCAGCCGGTGCCTTCCCGGCAGGGCGTGCACTGGCCGCAGCTTTCGTGCTTGTAGAAGTAGGACAGCCGGGCGATCGCCTTGATGATGTCGGTGGACTTGTCCATGACGATCACCGCCGCGGTGCCGAGACCGGAGCCGAGACCACGCAGCGAATCGAAGTCCATCGGCGCGTCCTTGATCTGCTCCGCCGTGCAGCACGGCACAGAGGACCCGCCGGGGATGACCGCCAGAAGATTATCCCAGCCGCCGCGGATGCCACCGCAGTGCTTGTCGATCATTTCGGAGAACGGAATACCCAGCTCCTCCTCGAAGGTCGCCGGCTGGTTGACGTGGCCGGAGACGCAGAAAAGCTTGGTGCCGGTGTTGTTCGGGCGGCCGAGCGCGGAGAACCAGGCAGCCCCCCGGCGCAGGATGGTCGGCGCTACCGCGATCGATTCCACGTTGTTCACCGTGGACGGGCAGCCGTAGAGGCCGACATTGGCCGGGAACGGCGGCTTGAGGCGCGGCTGGCCCTTCTTGCCCTCGAGGCTTTCCAGCAGCGCAGTTTCCTCGCCGCAGATATAGGCGCCGGCGCCGTGATGAACGTAGATGTCGAAATCGTAGCCGTTCTTGTTGTTCTTGCCGATCAGACCGGCATCGTAGGCCTGATCGATGGCCGCCTGCAGGCGTTCCCGCTCGCGGATGAACTCGCCACGCACGTAGATATAGGCAGCGATCGCGCCCATCGCGAAACCGGCAACCAGGCAGCCTTCGACCAGCGTGTGCGGGTCGTGGCGCAAGATTTCGCGGTCCTTGCAGGTGCCCGGTTCGGATTCGTCGGCATTGACGATGAGATAGGCCGGACGGCCCTCGGATTCCTTGGGCATGAACGACCACTTCAGGCCGGTCGGGAACCCTGCCCCGCCCCGGCCGCGCAGACCGGAATCCTTCATTTCCTGAACGATCCAGTCGCGGCCCTTGTCCAGCAACGCCTTGGTGTCGTCCCACTGGCCGCGCTTTTTCGCGCCTTCCAGCCCCCAGTCATGCAGACCGTAGATATTGGTGAAGATCCGATCCTGATCCTTCAGCATCTCTTCCCCCTATTCTTCGCTCTTCGAGGAGGCCACTTCGCCGGCTTCCACGCGCTTGGAAAATTCTGTCTCTTCGCCGGACGCCAGGATTTTCGCCTGCTCGATCCAGCCGTCGCGCTCGATCCGGCCCTTGAATTTCAGGCGGCTGTCGACCCAGGCGATCTCCTGCGGACCCCAGCCAGCGACCTGATCGAAATGGTAGAAGCCGAGCTCGTTGAGGGTCGTTTCCAGCTTGGGTCCGACACCCTTGAGCTTTTTCAGATCGTCCGGCTTGCCGCCGCGGGCTTCCTTGAGCGTTTCCGGCTCTTTTTCCTCGACGGAGGCCTCGGCCGTGCCGCTGGTGTCGGACGCGCGGGCGACTTCCACTTCCGTGCGGTCGTCGGCATCCGGCTTGCCCTTGTTCTGGCTGCTCGCCTTCGGAGTGGCAGCCTTCTTTTCGGCTTCTTCCTTGGCAGGCGTGGCTTTTGCCTCGGCCTTTTTCGGAGCCGGCGCCGCTGCCGGAGCATCGGCCTTCTTTTCCGCCTTGGCGGCGAAGTCGGCCTTCACTTTGGCAACCGCGTCTTCCGCCGGGGTCGGAACCCCGTCAAAATCGTGCCCTCCGGCATTGATCGAAGCCCCGGCAAAGGCATGGGAAGCCTTCTCGGCTCCGTCGACGACATGGGCAACCGGCAGGTCTCCCCTGGTGTCGTCATCGATCTCGGTGAGCGTGGTCTGGCCGCCTTCGGCCATGGCGAAGCGGCGGCCGTTCTGCGGACCGGGCGTCACTTCCTTGCCGGCGGCAATGTCGTCGATGAGCTGGTTGAAGCTCTCCGGCGTCAGGTCCTCGTAGGTGTCCTTGAAGATCTGCACCATCGGCGCGTTGACGCAGGCACCCAGGCATTCGACCTCTTCCCATGAGAACATGCCGTCCTCGGAAATCTCGTGCATGTGCTTGGCGATGCGGGACTTGCAGATCTTGATCAGGTCTTCGGAACCGCGCAACTGGCAAGGCGTGGTGCCGCAGACCTGGATATGTGCCTTCTTACCCACCGGCTGGAGCTGGAACATGGTGTAGAAGGTCGCCACTTCCAGAACGCGGATCTTCGGCATGTCGAGCAGGTCCGCGACATAGCGGATCGCCGGCTCGCTGACCCAGCCGTCGTTCTGCTCCTGGGCGCGCCACAAAAGCGGAATGACCGCGGAGGCCTGGCGGCCCGCCGGATAACGGTCGATCAGCTTCTTCGCCCAGGCGAGATTCGTCTCGGTGAACGCGAAGCTTTCTGGTTGTTCCGCGGCAAGTCGGCGAACTGCCATGGTGTTATCCCCGTTCTGTCGAAATGACCGGAGCCGGACGGGCGGCTGCCAGGGTCGAAAATTGGTGGCGGGCCGTCCGCATCAGCGGTCGACCTCGCCGAACACGATGTCCATGGACCCCAGCACCGCCGAGACGTCGGCGAGCATATGGCCCTTGCACAGGAAGTCCATGGCCTGCAAATGGCTGTAGCCCGGTGCCTTGATCTTGCAGCGGTAGGGCTTGTTCGTGCCGTCGGCGACCAGATAGACGCCGAACTCGCCCTTGGGCGCCTCGACGGCCGCGTAAACCTCGCCGGCCGGAACGTGATAGCCCTCGGTATAGAGCTTGAAGTGGTGGATCAGCGCTTCCATGGAGCGCTTCATCTGGCCGCGCTTGGGCGGAACGATCTTGCCGTCGGTCGAAGACACCGGGCCGGTTTCCACCGTCAGCTTTTCCAGGCATTGCTTCATGATCCGGACCGACTGGCGCATTTCTTCCATGCGGATCAGGTAGCGGTCGTAACAATCGCCGTTCTTGCCCACCGGAATATCGAAATCGAGTTCCGAGTAGCATTCGTAGGGCTGCGCCTTGCGCAGGTCCCAGGCAGCCCCGGAGCCGCGCACCATGACGCCGGAAAAGCCCCACGCCCAGGCATCGTCCAGGTCGACGACGCCGATATCGACGTTGCGCTGCTTGAAGATGCGGTTGTCCGTCAGAAGGCCTTCGATGTCGTCCAGCGTGTGCAGGAACGGATCGCAGAAATCCCAGATGTCGTCGAGCAGGTCGCGCGGCAGGTCCTGATGGACCCCGCCGGGGCGCACATAGGCGGCGTGCATGCGCGAGCCGCTGGCCCGCTCGTAGAACACCATCAGTTCTTCGCGCGGCTCGAAGCCCCAGAGCGGCGGCGTCAGCGCGCCGACGTCCAGCGCCTGGGTAGTGACGTTGAGAAGATGCGACAGAAGACGACCGATTTCGGAATAGAGCACCCGCACGAGCTGGCCGCGTTTCGGCACCTCGATTTCCAGGAGACGCTCCGCGGCCAGGGCAAACGCATGCTCCTGGTTCATCGGCGCCACGTAGTCGAGGCGGTCGAAATAGGGAACGGCCTGCAGATAGGTCTTCTGTTCGATCAGCTTTTCGGTGCCCCGGTGCAGAAGACCGATATGCGGGTCGACACGGGTAACCACTTCGCCGTCGAGCTCCAGCACCAGGCGCAACACGCCGTGAGCCGCCGGGTGCTGCGGACCGAAGTTGATGTTGAAGTTCCGAACCTGAGCCTCAGCCATGTTGAGGGTCCTGTTTTTGTGCGAAATACGCAAAGACTTCCGGGCCGGTCATTTTGCTGGTGTCGTTCGCAAAGGCATAATTGGCCGGCTGTTCGTCGACGAAGATTTCAGACGTGAATTTGAAGACGGACGGATCGTCGAAGGCCTGGGCGGAGACGCTGGAATGAGACCCGTCGGACATGCGCCAGAACAGCGAGGTACCGCATTTCGGGCAGAACACGCGTTCGCCGTAATCCGAAGACTTGTAGATGCCGAGGGCGTCCTCGTTCTCAATCTCCATGTCCTTACAGCCGACCGCCATGAACACCCCGCCGGTCCAGCGGCGACACATGGAACAGTGGCACACGCCCATTTCGGTCTTGACCGGAACCGCGGCGAAGCGCACCGCGCCGCACAGACATCCACCTGAAAGCCGATCGCTCATCCCTGCCCACTCCTAATTCGTCGTTGCCTTCTCGTCACCCGGCAGCACGTAGTCCGTGCCCTCCCACGGCGACAGGAAATCGAAGGAACGCATTTCCTGGTTCAGGCGCACCGGCTCGTAGACGACGCGTTTCTTCTCGTCGTCATAGCGCACCTCGACGAACCCGGTAACGGGAAAGTCCTTGCGCAGCGGATGGCCGTCGAAACCGTAGTCGGTCAGGATGCGGCGGAGATCCGGATGACCGGAAAACAGAATGCCGTACATGTCGTAGGCTTCGCGCTCGAACCATTCGGCTCCTGGAAACAGCGGCGTCAGCGAAGCGACAGGCGTGGCTTCGTCGGTTGCGACTTTCACGCGGATACGCTGGTTCTGTATCGGCGACAGGAAGTGATAGACCACGTCGAAGCGCTTCTCGCGCCCGGGATAGTCCACGCCGCAGATATCGGTGAGATTGACGAACTTGCACGAGCTGTTGTCGCGCAGGAAGCGGACCGCATCGAGAATTCCGGTCGCGTTCACGGTCAGCGTCAGCTCACCGTATTCGACCTTCCAGGAAACGAGGGACTCAGCCAGTCCGAGCTCGATATGCTCAGCGAGTTCCTTCAAAGTCTCGTCCATCTGGTTCAACCTCACTCCTGGGGAGCCTATTTCATGAGGCGCCATGCGCCCAATTCCTGAAAAATCCGCCGCCGCGCCAGCGGCGAATTCTTATCGTTCGATCGTGCCGGTTCGGCGGATCTTCTTCTGCAGGAGCAGAACGCCGTAAAGCAGCGCCTCGGCGGTGGGAGGACAGCCCGGGACGTAGATGTCGACGGGCACAACGCGGTCGCAGCCGCGGACCACCGAATAGGAATAGTGATAGTAGCCGCCGCCATTGGCACAGGAGCCCATGGAGATGACGTAACGCGGTTCCGGCATCTGGTCGTAGACCTTGCGGAGCGCCGGCGCCATCTTGTTGGTCAGCGTACCGGCGACGATCATCACGTCGGACTGGCGCGGAGACGCGCGCGGCGCGAAGCCGAAGCGCTCTGCGTCGTAGCGCGGCATCGACATCTGCATCATTTCGACCGCGCAGCAGGCCAGACCGAAGGTCATCCACATCAAGGAGCCGGTACGGGCCCACTGGATGAGGTTGTCGGTCGTGGTGACCAGGAAACCCTTGTCGGCCAGCTCGTTGTTCACTTCGAGGAAAAACGGATCGTCCGCCCCCACCGGGTTGCCGGTATTCGGGTCGATGATGCCTTTCGGCTGCTGCGCGACGAGCGGCCCGGTCGTGGTCAATCCCATTCCAGCGCTCCCTTTTTCCATTCGTAGATAAATCCGATGGTCAATACGCCCAGGAAGACCATCATGGACCAGAATCCATACCAGCCGAGATCGCCGAACACCGTTGCCCACGGGAACAGGAAAGCGACTTCAAGGTCGAAGATGATGAACAGGATCGAGACCAGATAGAAGCGCACGTCGAATTTCATGCGCGCGTCGTCGAAGGCGTTGAAACCGCATTCGTAGGCGGACAGCTTTTCCGGATCCGGTTTCTTGTAAGCCAGGAGGAAGGGGGAAATCAGCAGAGCAAGGCCGATCACCAGGGCAATGCCGATGAACACGACAATCGGGACATATTCCCGCAGCAGTTCTTCCATGTCTTTCGCGTCCTTGCATATGGAGGCGGATCGGGAGGCGATCCAAGGCCAGGGCTGCGCCCCTTGTCACATTTCCCGACCGGTCGCGCAGGGCCCGTCGGCCAATGAAACCAACATGCGAGCGCACGCTTATCTTACGACTTGGTGCAACGCAAGACCCCCACGCTGGCAAACTCTTGCCACAGTTGGGCCAATTTCCCGCCGACCCCAGACAAATCCTCTGTTTCAGCCAGTTTGCGGCAATTCAAAAACTTTGCACAACCCAATGGGAAATATGCCGCAGCCGCAGCAGAATTCCAGCCCTCCCCCAGAATCGGATTTGAACCACCGCTGCCCGCAAAAGACAAGCAATATGAACAAGCTGCACGGCACCGACCGTCCGCCGGACGAAGACGAGAGCTGACGAAGGGGCAGCATAAATGCGCCCGATAAGGAGCCTGAACCAGCAACAGCAGGCTCACACACAGCTTTAATGTCTGGAAAGAAGCGTTTGAGGGAGCGACCAAATCCGTGAGTGGCGCGAGTGACGGGGCTCGAACCCGCGACCTCCGGCGTGACAGGCCGGCACTCTAACCAACTGAGCTACACCCGCACATTCACGGACTATTGCGCCCTTCCTGAATCGCATGTCTGCGGCGATAAGGGAAGTGGCGCGAGTGACGGGGCTCGAACCCGCGACCTCCGGCGTGACAGGCCGGCACTCTAACCAACTGAGCTACACCCGCTTCGCGTGGCGACGTGATGTCGCCTCGAAGTGGCGCTGATGTACGGCGGCTGAGTTGCGAAGTCAAGCACCCAGACCCCTCTAATGTGTCGTTTTTTTAAAACGCCGCCACTTGCGCCGCCCGGCACCCGACAATCCGCGCCAAGCCTTGTGGATAATTTCGGCCCAGGCGGCTTCGGGATCAGCGTGCAGCAGCAGGGTCGAGTAGTTATCGGCCGAATTTTCAGTAACTTAACAGAGAAATCAGCGCACAGGGAGACATACGCCCGGACACGGAACACGTGTTCGTCCGGTACTTCCAGAAAACCCTGATTTTCGCGGAAAATGGTGGGCGATGAGAGACTCGAACTCCCGACATCTTCGGTGTAAACGAAGCGCTCTACCAACTGAGCTAATCGCCCTCAACGAGGTGAGACGCCTTTTAGGAGGTCCCATTCCGCTTGGCAAGAACAAATTGAAAGAGTGTCCGCTCTTCCCGAGGACTGTGGACGAAGTTTTTTTTCAATCCGAAAGACGATCCAAAAGGGCCGGAATCCCCTCTCCTGAGCTATCGGATCCGCGCCGGAACGGCGTCTGATACGCATGCGTTGAATATACCTGCTCCCTTTTCCGCGTAAGAGAAGCCTGGAAGTCGGTGTGAGCGCAGGAACAGCAACCATGCGGCAAATCCATCGCCTGCCGCCGACGCTTCGAGCCGCCCGCTGTCCTGCTGCGCCGGGCTTTTTCCTGCCGGGACACGGGGCGAACACAAAAGACCCCGCACCCGGCATCCCGGATACGGGGTCTTTCAATGAAAAACGCCGCGGAACGATTAAGCGTTCACAGCGTCCTTCAGGCCTTTGCCGGCCTTGAACTTCGGCGTCTTAGAAGCCGGGATCTTGATCGTTTCGCCGGTCCGCGGATTGCGGCCCTCGGTAGCAGCACGTGCGGAGACCGTGAAGTTGCCAAAGCCGATGATGCGGACTTCGTCGCCGCCTTTCAGCGTTTCAGTGACAGCGTCAAAAGTTGCGTCCACTGCTTCGCCTGCCTGCGCCTTGGTGAGGCCGGTCTTTTCTGCAACAGCTGCGATCAGATCGTTCTTATTCATAGCAGATACCTTTCTAAGAAACGGCAGATTGCCGACGATTCCTGTCAGCGCCGTTGCGCGAAATTCGGGCGAATTGACTTGAAACGCAAGTGGTTTTTTCGCAGAAAACCGCCATTTTGACCAATTATTCAAAAGAAAAGCCCCGGATTTCCCGGGGCTCGTCGTTTTGTGCGCTGCAATAAGGCGATTAATGGGCCAGAAGGCCTGCCTTGTCGTCGTCCGACTCACTTGCCTTGGTTGCCGCTTCGTGGGCGGTTTCATCCCATTCGATCGACTCCGGCAGGCGGATGAGAGCGTTTTTCAGCACCTCTTCCATGCCCGACACCGGAATGATCTCGAGCGAGTTCTTCACCGAATCGGGGATGTCGGCAAGATCCTTGGCATTGTCTTCCGGGATCATCACCAGCTTGATGCCGCCGCGCAGGGCGGCCAGGAGTTTTTCCTTCAGACCGCCGATCGGCAGGATCCGGCCGCGCAGGGTGATTTCCCCCGTCATGGCCACATCCCGGCGGACCGGAATGCCGGTCATGGTCGAGATGACCGCGGTTGCCATGGCGATGCCGGCGGACGGACCGTCCTTCGGCGTCGCGCCTTCCGGCACATGCACGTGAATGTCCTTCTTGTCGAAGGTCGGCGGTTCGATGCCGAAGTCGATCGCCCGGGAGCGGACATAGGAAGCCGCGGCCGAAATCGACTCTTTCATCACGTCCTTCAGGTTGCCGGTCACGGTCATCTTGCCCTTGCCCGGCATCATCACGCCTTCGATGGTCAGCAGCTCGCCGCCGACCTCGGTCCAGGCAAGCCCGGTGACGACACCGACCTGGTCTTCCAGTTCGGCTTCACCGTAGCGGTAGCGCGGCACGCCGAGATAGTTCTCGACCACTTCCGACGTCACCGTGATGCTTTCCTTGTCGCTCATCAGGATGTCCTTGACCGCCTTACGGGCAAGGGTCGCCATTTCGCGTTCAAGGTTACGCACACCGGCTTCGCGGGTGTAACGCCGGACGATGAACTGCAGGGCTTCGTCCTCGATGGAGAACTCGCCTTCGCGCAGACCGTGATCCTTTTCCGCCTTCGGAATGAGGTGACGGCGGCAGATTTCCACCTTTTCCTCTTCCGTGTAACCGGCGATTCGGATCACTTCCATACGGTCCATCAGGGGACCCGGAATGTTCAGCGTGTTGGCCGTGGTGACGAACATCACATCGGACAGGTCGTATTCGACTTCCAGATAGTGGTCCATGAACGAGGAGTTCTGTTCCGGATCGAGCACTTCGAGCAGGGCCGACGACGGGTCGCCGCGGAAATCCATGCCCATCTTGTCGATCTCGTCGAGCAGGAAGAGCGGGTTGGATTTCTTCGCCTTCTTCATCGACTGGATGACCTTGCCGGGCATCGAGCCGATATAGGTGCGGCGGTGGCCGCGGATTTCCGCCTCGTCGCGCACGCCGCCGAGAGACATGCGGACGAATTCACGTCCCGTTGCCTTCGCGATCGACTTGCCGAGCGAGGTCTTGCCGACGCCGGGGGGACCGACCAGGCAGAGGATCGGGCCGCGCAGCTTGTTGGCCCGGCTCTGCACCGCAAGATATTCGACAATCCGCTCCTTGACCTTGTCGAGGCCGTAGTGGTCGGTGTCGAGAACCTTTTCGGCAAAGGCAAGATCGTGCTTGATCTTGGACTTCTTGTTCCAGGGAATGCCGATCAGCCAGTCGAGATAGTTGCGCACGACGGTCGCCTCGGCGGACATCGGGCTCATCTGCTTCAGCTTCTTGATTTCGGCAGCCGCCCGCTCGCGGGCTTCCTTGGTCAGCTTGGTCTTCTTGATCTTTTCCTCAAGTTCCGCGATCTCGTCGCGGCCGTCCTCGCTGTCGCCGAGCTCCTTCTGAATGGCCTTCATCTGCTCATTCAGATAGTACTCGCGCTGGGTCTTCTCCATCTGCCGCTTCACGCGGGACCGGATGCGTTTTTCCACCTGCAGAACGGAGATTTCGCTCTCCATCATGCCGAGAACGCGTTCAAGCCGCTCGGCAACGGAAACGACGCCGAGGATTTCCTGCTTTTCCGGGATCTTGATCGCCAGATGGGAGGCAATCGTGTCTGCCAGCTTGGAATAGTCGTCGATCTGGTTGACCGCGCCGAGCACTTCCGGCGAAACCTTCTTGTTCAGTTTCACGTAGTTCTCGAACTCGGAAACGACCGAGCGCGCCAAGGCCTCCACTTCGATGTTTTCGCCGTCGCGCTCAGGCAGAACCGTGGCCGACGCCTCGAAATAGTCTGTCCGGTCGGTATATTCGCCGATCTGCGCGCGCGCGCCGCCCTCCACCAGAACCTTGACCGTGTTGTCGGGCAGCTTGAGAAGCTGCAGCACGGTTGCGAGCGTACCGACATTGTAGATCTGATCCGGGTTAGGATCGTCGTCCGCCGCATTCACCTGGGTTGCCAGAAGAATATGCTTGTCGGTGGTCATCACCTCTTCCAGCGCCTTGATCGACTTTTCGCGGCCGACAAAAAGCGGCACGATCATGTGCGGGAAGACAACGATATCGCGCAGGGGCAGTACGGGATAGACAGCGGTGCTGTCCGGATCGGTGGCGCGGATTTCTGCGTCGCTCATTTTTTTTCCTTTCTCAGCGTGTCCGGGCCCCACTCGGTAAAAGGCAGCCAGAACACTGGAAAACGGCTTTCGGCCTTGTCGTACCGATTGGCCGGACAGCGGCACCCCGACTGGGCGTACCGGCAATCCGCACGAGCCGTCCTTTAGGAGTATTAGGTGGACACCTGACCTGTCGGTGTCAAGGTAGTGCAGTGCAATGAAGAAGTCTTGTCTGTTGACGACTCAACATGCCTGTGAAAAAGCGCCGGACGCGGCACAGGCAGGCCAAAAAGCAAAATGCCGCTCTAACCGAGCGGCATTTATTCACTTTTTATTGCGTACGGACGTGCTCAGGCACTGGTCGCGGAGGTTTCTTCGCGGTCTTCGTAGATATAGAGCGGGCGCGCCTCGCCCTTGACGACTTCCGGCGAGATCACGACTTCCTTCACGCCCTTGAGGCCCGGCAGCTCGTACATGGTGTCGAGCAGGATCGCCTCGAGGATGGACCTCAGGCCGCGGGCGCCGGTCTTGCGCTCGATCGCCTTGCGGGCGATGGCCTTGAGGGCTTCGTCGTGGAAGGACAGTTCCACCTGTTCCATCTCGAAGAGGCGCTGATACTGCTTGACCAGAGCGTTTTTCGGCTCGGTCAGGATGGTCACCAGAGCTTCTTCGTCAAGGTCTTCCAGAGTCGCGATCACCGGCAGACGGCCGACGAATTCCGGGATAAGACCGAACTTCAGCAGGTCTTCCGGTTCCAGTTCCGCGAACAGCTCGCCGATCCGGCGGTCTTCGGGGGCATGGACCTTGGCCTGGAACCCGATGGAGGTCTGGGTTCCGCGGTCGGAGATGATCTTGTCGAGACCGGCGAAGGCGCCGCCGCAGATGAACAGGATGTTGGTCGTGTCCACCTGAAGGAATTCCTGCTGCGGATGCTTGCGCCCGCCCTGCGGCGGAACGGAAGCGACCGTGCCTTCCATGATCTTCAACAGCGCCTGCTGGACGCCTTCACCCGAAACGTCGCGCGTGATGGACGGGTTGTCGGCCTTGCGGCTGATCTTGTCCACCTCGTCGATATAGACGATGCCGCGCTGCGCGCGCTCGACATTGTAGTCGGCGGACTGCAGGAGTTTCAGGATGATGTTCTCGACGTCCTCGCCCACATAACCGGCTTCGGTCAGCGTGGTCGCATCGGCCATCGTGAACGGCACGTCCAGGATACGGGCAAGGGTCTGCGCCAGAAGCGTCTTGCCGCAGCCGGTCGGACCGACCAGCAGGATGTTGGACTTCGCCAGTTCGACATCGTTGTTTTTCGATGCGTGATTCAGGCGCTTGTAGTGGTTGTGAACGGCGACCGACAGGACCTTCTTCGCACTGCCCTGGCCGATGACGTAATCGTCCAGAACGTCTCGAATTTCCTGAGGGGTCGGGATCCCGTCCCGTGACTTCACCAGCGAGGACTTGTTTTCCTCGCGAATGATATCCATGCACAGCTCGACACATTCATCGCAAATGAAAACAGTCGGGCCGGCGATCAGCTTGCGCACTTCATGCTGGCTCTTGCCGCAGAAGGAACAGTAGAGCGTATTCTTAGAATCGCTGCCGCTGGCCTTAGTCATGTAGTCAACCTCGCGTTTACGGGGAAGATTTCCCCTCACCTTTCCGGTTAGGGCCGATTTCCGGCCGGACCGGTTGTGAAGAGACCCATTAATGCCGCTTCACAGTCTGATGTCACCATGCTTCACCATTAAAAATCAATATAGGTTTAAGGTGAAGATGAAAACCCGGCATCAATCGGGGATTTTCCGGTCTTATTCATGGAATTTCAAGCCATGCTTAAGACCGGGTAAGTCCGATCACTTTTCGTCCTCTCCGCCGAGAGTGCTGCGGTCGGTGATGACATTGTCCACGATCCCGAATTCCTTAGCCCTGTCGGCAGTCATGAAGTTGTCGCGTTCGAGCGCTTCTTCAACCTGATCGAGGCTCTGGCCGGTGTGTTTCACGTAGATGTCATTCAGCCGGCGCTTCATTGCAAGAATTTCCTGTGCATGAAGCATGATGTCGGCGGCCTGACCGCGGAATCCGCCGGATGGCTGGTGAACCATCACGCGCGCATTCGGCAGAATGTAGCGCATGTCCTTTTCGCCGGCAGCCAGGAGCAGAGAGCCCATGGAGGCGGCCTGGCCGATGCACAATGTCGACACCGCCGGGCGGATGAACTGCATCGTGTCGTAGATCGCAAGGCCGGAGGTGACGAGACCGCCGGGAGAGTTGATATAGATCGCGATTTCCTTGGTCGGGTTCTCGGCTTCCAGATAAAGAAGCTGGGCACTGACCAGGGTAGCCATGTGATCTTCCACCGGTCCGGTCAGGAAGATGATGCGCTCCTTCAGCAATCGCGAATAGATATCGAAGGCCCGCTCGCCGCGGTTTGTCTGTTCGACAACCATCGGTACGAGCGTATTCATATAGATATCGACAGGATCCTTCATACCTCATCCATAAGTTTGAGATGAAACCCGGCTGCCCGCCGGGCCGAACACAGGCCCTAGAGCGCATCGATCAGGGGCCTGACTCGAAAAAAGCGACATCCCGTATATATGGGATGTCGCCCTCAACGCAAAGTCATCACAGATGCGGCATGAATGCAAAGTTAAATCTGCCGCTTTTTCCGCAGTTTTGGGGAAAAAACGTTATGCGTCTTCCTCATCCTCGGCGACAAGTTTCTCAAGCTCTTCCTTGGTCACCGTCTTGTCGGTCACCTTGGCGAGCTCCAGCATGAAGTCGACGACCTTTTCCTCGTAGATGGGTGCGCGCAGGGAAGCGAGCGCCTGCTGGTTGCTCTTGTAGAACTCGAACACCTGCTGTTCCTGGCCCGGGAACTGGCGGACACGGTCGTAAAGAGCGCGCTGCAGTTCCTCGTCGGTGACCTGGATATTGTTCTTTTCGCCAATCTCGGAAAGGACCAGGCCGAGACGGACGCGGCGCTCGGCGATCTTGCGGTATTCCGCCTTCGCCTCTTCTTCCGTGGTGTCTTCGTCTTCGAAGGTCTTTTCGTTGCGCTTCATGTCTTCCTCGACTTGGCGCCAGACCACATCGAACTCGGATTCGAGCAGTTTTTCCGGCAGGTCGAAGGAATAATGCTCGTCCAGCTTGTCGAGGAGCTGGCGCTTGACGCGCTGGCGGGTCATCTGGCCGAACTGGCCTTCGATCTGGCCGCGGACGATTTCCTTCAGCTTGTCGAGAGAATCGAGGCCGAGCCCCTTGGCGAATTCGTCGTCGATCTTGGCTTCGCCCGGAGCTGCGACTTCCTTGACTTCGACGTCGAAGGTTGCAGCCTTGCCGGCAAGGTGCTCAGCCGGATAGTCTTCTGGGAAGGTCACTTCGACGACCTTCTCATCTCCGGCCTTGACGCCGACGAGCTGGTCTTCGAAACCCGGAATGAACTGGCCGGAGCCCAGGACCAGCATGCCGTTTTCGTCGGCGCCGCCCTCGAACGGCTCGCCGTCGATCTTGCCCAGATAGGACATCGTGACCCGGTCGCCGTTTTCCGCGGCGCCGTCCTTGGTGTCGAACGGCGTGTTGTTCTTCGCGATTTCCGCAACCTGCTCGTCGACTTCTTCCTCGGCGATCTCGACGACCGGGCGCTCGATTTCGATCCCGGCGAAATCGACGATCTCGAAGGTCGGCAGGACGTCATAGGTCATCTTGAAGGACAGGTCGGCGTCGCCGGACATGATCTTTTCGGCGTCTTCTTCCGGCAGATCGATTTCCGGGGTCAGGGCCGGGCGCTCGGAGCGCTCCTCGACGGCCTTCTGGGTGGTTTCCTGGATGGTGTTCGACAGGATCTCGGCCATCGCCTGGCGACCATACATCTTTTTCAGGTGCGCGACCGGCACCTTGCCCGGACGGAAGCCCTTGATGTTGGCCTTGTTTTTCAGGTCGGCCATGTAGTCATCGAGCTTGGCGGCGAGATCGCCGGCCGGAATGTCGATTTTCAGCTCGCGCTTGAGGCCCTCGGAGAGGGTTTCGGTTACCTGCATGGGTTTTTCGTCCTCGGTCCCGAGCGGCCATCCGCCCCGGAGGTTTTGTTTTAAAATCCCGTGTGCCGCCCTGCCCGGCTCCCCTTTTTCCGGGAGCGTTCGAACGGCAGAGCCTCGCCCGGGACGGAGTCCCGGACGCACGATGGGAGCGCGATAAAGCTTGGGGTCGAAAGTGTCAAGGGGAGACAGGGGTTTTGCGGGCCTAAACCGGCTCGTTACCGTAACCAAGCCCGCTCGATTGAGTGCTTCCGCGGTCTCGGGCAAATCCGGTGCAAGTCAATCCTCGGGGAAACCTGCGCTCAAGTAGCCCGAAGGGCGGTAGCGCTGACAAGTATGGTGCGGATGGAGGGACTTGAACCCCCACGCCTTGCGGCACCAGAACCTAAATCTGGCGTGTCTACCAGTTTCACCACATCCGCATTGCAGGCCTCAAGACGGCCCGCGTCTGAAGCGGGGCCTCTATAGCACCGCTGATTTTCCCGTCAAAGGAAAAAGCGGGCCTTTTCCTCACGCTAAAGCCGATTTCTCCACAAGCGCCCGGATCGCGGTTTTCAACGCTGGCGCCAGATCCTCCGCGGTCAGTCCCGGCCCGGCTTCCCGGCCCGCTTCGCCATGCAGCCAGACCGCCTGGCAGGCGGCCTCGAAGCCCGGCACGCCTTGCGCCAGAAGTCCGGCCGCGATCCCGGCCAGAACGTCGCCGGAGCCAGCCGTGGCCAGCCAGGGCGGCGCGTTCCGGTTGATTGCCGCCCGCCCGTCGGGCGCCGCGATCACTGTATCGGGGCCCTTCAGGAGAACGGCCGCGCCCGAGCGCTCCGCCGCCCGGCGCGTCCTGGACAGCTTGTCGCCGGCAAGGTCGGGAAACAGCCGGGCGAATTCCCCCTCGTGCGGGGTCATGACCGCGGGAGCCGGATCGGATCTGATCAGCTCGAAAAGCACATCCGGATCTCCGGAAAAACTCGTCAGCGCGTCGGCATCGAGAACCGTCGCCCGCTGTTCTTTCAGGATGGCCGCGACCGCGGCCCGGGTGTCCTCCCCGACACCGTAGCCCGGTCCGATCAGCACCGCGTTGAAGCGCCTGTCGGCAAGAAGTTCGGCGATAGCGTCCACGCCCGCCACCTTTTTCAGCATCACCGCCGTCAGGTGACAGGCATTGACCATCATCGCGTCCGGCGGCGAGGCCAGCGTCACCAGCCCGGCCCCTGCCCTGAGCGCAGCGCCGGCCGAAAGCCGCGCGGCGCCGGTGGCCGTCATCGGCCCGCCGAACACCACCGCGTGGCCTCTTGAGTATTTGTGCCCGTTCGGATCGGGCCGGGGCCAGCTGTCCAGCCAGAGATCCGGACCGTTCTCGAAGGTGGAGGGTGCGATGGTTTCCAGGACCTTCGCCCGAATGCCGATATCGGCAACCGTGACCGGACCGCAGAGGTCCCGTCCCGGGAACAGCAGATGGCCCGGTTTTTCCCGGAAAAAGGTCACAGTGGCTTGCGCTTTGATCGCCCCGCCCAGAATCGCGCCCGTCGCACCGTTGACGCCGGAGGGAAGATCGACGGCGAGAACCGGCACGCCGGACCGGTTGACCGTCTCCACCAAGGCAAGGACGGGACCGGCGAGCGGCCGGTCGAGCCCGGCGCCAAAGACCGCATCGATGAGAAGGTCCGCCTTTTCGAGGTTTCTTTGAAAACCGTCCGCGATCCGGTCGCCTTCCAGCACGATGGAATGCGGCAGCCCCATCCGCCCGAAGGCTTCAAGTGCGTCCCCCTTGAGTCCGCCCGGGTCTTTCAGGAGCAGGACCTCAACGGTATGGCCCGCCGCCTTCAGGCAGCGCGCTGCGATGAACCCGTCGCCGCCATTGTTGCCGGGCCCGCACAGAACGGAGATCCGCGCGCCATCGGACACCAGACCGGCCGCGGCCCGCGCCACCGCCTGCCCGGCCCGTTCCATCAGCAAGATGCCCGGCACGCCGCCGGAAATGGTCAGGCGATCCGCCTCCCCCATTTCCGCCGGCGTCAAAAGAACCGCATTGGAATTCGATCTGTCCGGGGTCATTCTAGAAGCTCTCCACGTCTGGCCCCGCACCCTGCACAGGATCGGCTTTTTTGTCGAGTTCGGGCGAAAGGACATAACGCGCCGCGGCTTCGTTGGCTGTTTTTTAGGCGAAATGCCCATTGTTTAATCACTGCCTTTTCGCCATGTTGGTCTATTCGAGGCTTAAGCACCTGATATTGCCGCTTTTAGTGGCGGAAATCTCCGCTCTGAGAAAATTTGCGGAAGCTCCTTTCTTATTGGCACATATCATGCTTAACAGCCAGCAACGGTCCCCAACGGGCCCGCTTGGGTCTGCTTGACCCCAAGCCTTCCGACGGAAGGGCCCGCCGAACAATTCCGGCCTGACATGTGGAGAGAGACAAAAGGTGATGAAAAAGATCGAGGCGATCATCAAACCCTTCAAACTGGATGAGGTAAAAGAGGCTCTTCAGGAGGTCGGCCTTCAGGGGATCACCGTGACGGAAGCGAAAGGCTTCGGCCGCCAGAAGGGCCACACGGAACTCTACCGCGGCGCCGAATACGTCGTGGACTTCCTGCCGAAAGTGAAGGTGGAAATCGTGCTCGGTGACGACATGGTCGAAAAAGCCGTTGACGCGATCCGGTCCGCCGCGCAAACCGGTCGCATTGGCGACGGCAAGATTTTTGTTTCCAATATTGAAGAAGCGGTCCGCATCCGGACGGGCGAATCCGGTATCGACGCTATCTGACCCACCCATTCCGGCATCCGCCGGCAATCCGAATTCCGGTCTTTGCAATGGAGCCAATTGTCAAACACTCTGCCGGGCCGGAACCACACCCAACCGTTCACAGATAAACTAAAGGGATGGACATTATGACCACTGCCGCTGAAGTCCTGAAGGAGATTCAGGAAAAGGACGTGAAATTCGTCGACCTGCGTTTTACCGACCCCAAGGGTAAGATGCAGCACGTCACCATGGACGTTGCTCTCGTTGACGAAGACATGTTCGCTGAAGGCGTCGCCTTCGACGGCTCGTCCATTGCCGGCTGGAAAGCCATCAACGAGTCCGACATGATGCTGATCCTCGATCCGGAATCCGCTCACATGGACCCGTTCTTCGCTCAGTCCACCATGGCGATCTTCTGCGACGTCGTCGACCCGATCACCGGCGAAGGCTACAACCGCGATCCGCGCATGACCGCCAAGAAGGCAGAAGCCTACGTGAAGTCCGGCGGCTTCGGCGACACCATCTATGTCGGCCCGGAAGCCGAATTCTTCATGTTCGACGATGTCCGCTTCACGGCCGACCCGTACAGCACCGGCTTCATCCTGGACAGCCAGGAATTGCCGTCCAACATGGGTTCCGAATACGAAACCGGCAACCTTGGCCACCGTCCGCGCACCAAGGGCGGCTACTTCCCGGTGCCGCCGGTCGACAGCGCACAGGACATCCGTTCCGAAATGCTGTCCGTGATGGCCGAAATGGGCGTTCCGACCGAAAAGCACCACCACGAAGTGGCTGCCGCCCAGCACGAGCTCGGCATGAAGTTCGACAAGCTGACCAGTTGCGCCGACCACATGCAGGTCTACAAATACGTCGTGCACCAGGTCGCTCACGCCTACGGCAAGACCTCGACGTTCATGCCGAAGCCGGTTTTCGGCGACAACGGCACCGGCATGCACTGCCACCTGTCGATCTGGAACGAAGGCGAGCCGGTTTTCGCGGGCAACCAGTATGCCGACCTGTCCGAAACCTGCCTGTACTTCATCGGCGGTATCCTGAAGCACGCGAAGGCCCTGAACGCTTTCACCAACCCGTCGACCAACTCCTACAAGCGTCTGGTCCCGGGTTACGAAGCACCGGTTCTGCTGGCCTACTCCTCGCGTAACCGCTCGGCTTCCTGCCGTATCCCGTTCACCGCTTCCCCGAAAGCCAAGCGCGTTGAAGTCCGCTTCCCGGATCCGTCCGCGAACCCGTATCTCTGCTTCTCCGCTCTCCTGATGGCCGGCCTCGACGGCATCAAGAACAAGCTGCACCCGGGCGATGCAATGGACAAGAACCTCTACGATCTTCCGCCGGAAGAACTGGCCGAGATCCCGACCGTTTGCGGCTCCCTGCGCGAAGCCCTGGAATCCGTCGATGCGGACCGCGACTTCCTGAAAGCCGGCGGTGTCTTCGACGACGACCAGATCGACGCCTACATCGAACTGAAGATGGAAGAAGTCGAGCGTTTCGAAATGACCCCGCACCCGGTCGAATTCGACATGTACTACTCCGTCTGATCCTGCCGGATCGACTGGACGAAAAGGCCGGGCATCAGCCCGGCCTTTTTTGTTGGCACCGGGAGAACCCAGCATCTGCGCGGCTCAGAAAGCGTCTCTAGAGCATCGGGCGATAAGTCTGCACCATTTGACCGGATCTCCTTTGTCTGCTGAGGAGGCGGATTGCGCGCAGTGGTGTTTCCCACCACAAGTGCGATCCAACGATGTCAGCGGGCAAAGGAGACCGGCCCTTCGGGTGATGGAAAGCAGCCCCTCGACAGCGTTGCGCCGCTTGCCCGATACACCGCATCGCCCTGCGCGACGCGCCTTGCCGAATGAGCTGCTTTCCAACATCAAATGGTGCAGACTTATTGCCCGATGCTCTAGTCCCGCCCCTCCGCCCAGGCCTTGAGCTGCGCGACCGCCTTCCTGGGTCCAAGGGTCAACCGGTAAAAATCGAACAATCCTGGACGCTCCGACGCGAAAAAATAGCAGAAATGGAGTCGGAAGAATCGGAAGCGCAGATGACGGAACAGTTCCGCCGACATCCTGTCTGGAATGCAAACGCTGAACCGTCTTGGCTCCGGCATCTTTGGATCGGCTGACGCGGATGAGGCGTAACGAGCCACCGGGGCCGTTCGTCCCCCGCACACAGGATCATGGGGTCCGTAGATATCGGTCCAGTCGACGCCAGACCGTGCGACCGTTGCCATAGCCTCGCCGAAACCGTGCTCCGCCCCAAAGCCGCCAAGACAATCGAACGCAGGGCCGAGGGTCACAAACGAGAACCCGCCGGCGCGCTGTCCGATATGCGGCTGACGGCGCAAAACCGCGGCGACGATGTAAATGGCCACGAAGGTTCCGCAGCTGTGCGAAAGGAAAACGAGTTCCTCATCCTCTTCCGCCTGCGCGTTCAAGGTAACGATCAGATCCGCGAATTCCTCGATCCGCGCCTGCATCTCGTCATGCTCATTCCGAGCCAGCCGGGCCATGAAGTGCCAGCTGTTGATGAGATAACGGAAATAGGTTGTACGCTCCAACCGGCATACGAGCGCATGGACTGCGGCCATCCACAAACCGGCCCCTCCCAGAAGGACGAACCAGGAGAACAGTTCGGCAAAACCTTGCGGTGCGGCGTCACCAGCGACACGGAGAACCGCCGGTGCCAGCAGGACCGGCGGCAGCAGGCTCGTAGCAAGATACAGGGTAAATCCGATTGCCGGATAAAGACAGAATAGCCCGTGCGCCCAGTTGCTTTTCAACGCGGCGTGATATCCTCCGGCACGCGCATAGTTATAGAATGCTCCAATTGCATCAACCGCCGCGTGCAACCACGACCGTTCAAAATCAGGTTTGATCACGTCCTGCCAGCCGAGTTGTACGAACCGTGCTCCAACGGTGCGTTCCGGCCAATCTACTCTGCCGCTCCAAAGTGCGGTGGACCCGCCAGGATCGAGACCTTCGCTGAGTTGAGTAAAGTCCCCATCGAGTTTCCTGATCTTCAGAAAATTCTCGAATTCCGCGCGGATCAAAGGGAAACTGTGGCGGACCGGGCGCAAATCATAGCCCGGGCAATAAATGACCAGGCGCTTCAAATCTTTGTTGATTTCAGTCTTCTGTCTCCGGTTCAGGGAACTTGCTCCGATTTTCCCTTATGAACCGGTTCTACAGCACGAACGAATGCCACGACGCTCCCCCCTTGCTTGCCGTGTATCTCGAAGCACCTACGATATAGGGGACACGAAACAATTTCAGGCATCTTTTTTAAGCATCCGACGATAATGGAATGGAACCTGGAATTCATGTCCATAACTCCGAAAATCCCGCTGGAGCCCGGCTTCATCCACAGGGTATCGGCGGCGGAAAATCTCTGCCCTCTTTAGGGTCTGTGGGGAATTAGGTTTCGGCCGTGGCGCGTGTCGGATTTCGGTCTCCGAGAAGGAAGGAAGTCCGCGGTGGTGTCTCCCACCACAAGGACTTTCCGACGCCCTCGGGACCGAAATCTGCCGAGTCTCGAAGAGATTTGTAGAAAGTCGCTCACCTCGGCGTCGCAAAGCCTTGAAAGGGTTCACCCTTCCCGCGACTTTGCTTCTTGATCTCAGCGACTTTCTACAAACCACGGCCAAATCCTAATGCCCCACAGACCCTAGTCGAGCAAACCGTCAACGCCTGCATCGGCATAGCTAAACGACAACATCGCATGGTTTTGAACCTGTCGTTCAGTCCTGCCTCTCCGCTCCGAGCCAGTCCGCCAGAGACGGCCGCCTGTTCCGGCCCCGCCCGCGCATCGCGGGCGATACGATCATCGCGTTCAGCACCGCTTCCTGGGTGGTTTCCGCCGCCGCCTGAAACAGGACATCGATCCTGTCTTCCTTGAGAATGTCGCGGACGATGAAATTGCTCGCTTCGAAATGCATGATCCTCTGGGCCGTCGAAAAGGCGAGCGCGATGTCGCCGCTGCCGTTGCCATAACAGGCGCCGAGCCGGGCCAGTCCCGCCCCGGCCCGCTTGGCCACCCGCTTGAGCTGGCGGCTTTCAAGCGGCACGTCGGTTGCCAGCACGACGATCACCGAGCCGCGTTCCGTACTTTCCTTGCCGTCTTTGGGGCCATCTTTCGGATGCGGTCTGCGGCCGTCGGGAAGAACCAGGTCTCCCGGCCTGCCGAAATTCGCCAGCACGAGCGCGCCGAGCGTGCAGGAGCGTCCTCCCAGATCGAACGCCCGTGAGGCGGAACCGATTCCACCCTTGAATCCGAAGGCGCTCATTCCGGTGCCCGCACCGACGCTGCCCTGTTCGACCCGTTCGGACGCCGCCTCGATCGCGGCAATCGCGTCTGCCTCCGTCAACGCCATCGCCTGAATGTCGCTCAACCAGCCGTCATTGCATTCCATCACCACAGGATTGACCGTGCCGGTCGAGCGGCCGATTTCAGGGTTTTCCGCAACGGCACGGCGGATCAGGGCATTCATGCCTGTGCCGACGGCGAAGGTGTTGGTCAAAAGCACGGGCGTTTCCAGAGTGCCGAGCTCTGCGACCTGCACCAATCCAGCGCTTTTGCCGAAACCGTTGATCACCTCGACGGCGGCCGGCAGCTTTTCGCGGAACAGATTGCCCTGATGGGGAAGCAGCGCGGTGACCCCGGTTCTGAGATCGTCCCGGTTCAGAGTGAAATGTCCGACGGTGACACCGGCGACATCCGCGATGGTGTTCAGCACCCCGGGCTCGAGCGTCCCGCAGACGAGACCATTGGCTCTGGAAGGCGACCGGGTGAGGAATTGATCGGTGGAGGACATGAAACACCGGCAAGAGAATCTGGATGCTTCATTAGACAGACAGAACTGCGGCAAGCTCAACACGAAAAAGCCTCCCGGAGGGAGGCCATTCGTTTTGCGATACAAGTTTGCTCAGTAGCAGACCTGGCGGTAGCCGACGACGACATACTGACGGTAATAGGGATCCCAACGGCGGACCGGCTGGTTGCGGCAGCGGACCGGAGCGTAGTAGCGCGGCTGCGCCTGGGAAGCGATGATCGCGCCGGCGGCAAGGCCCAGGATGGCACCGGCGGCAACGGCACCCGCGCGGTTCTTGGCATGAGCTTCACCCGGGGTCATGGTGACGGCGGCGGTTGCCATGGTGGCAACGGTCACGGCGGCGATGGCAAATTTACGAAACATGTCTAATCCTCTCAATCTGTCTGGGCGGCTCTCACCGCCGATGAAAAGACCATAGCCGCCGCGGCAATCCGGGGCTGTGACCGCTATCACGTTAGGTCACTTTCCTGGAAAACCGGGAAAACAGGGGTTGAGCCGGGACTGGCAGCGCGTGATCGCGTGCTGAATTCGCCCGCCGCAATTTACAAGTCGGGCCGCACGCGCTAGAGCACGTCCGAAGAGACACCGGACGGTGCACAAGAAGACTACTCACGGACAGGCAGGCATGAGCGGGTTCAAGTCGGACTTTCTAAACGTACTTTCGGAACGCGGTTTCATTCATCAGATCTCAGACCCCGACGGGCTGGACGAACTGTGTGCAAAGGAAACCGTCACCGCCTATATCGGCTTCGACTGTACCGCGCCGAGCCTTCACGCCGGCTCCCTCGTGCCGATCATGATGCTCTACTGGCTGCAGCAGACCGGACACCGCCCAATCGCCCTTATGGGCGGCGGAACAACCAGGGTCGGCGACCCGTCGGGCAAGGACGAGACCCGCAAGATCCTGACCGAAGAGGCGATCGAGGAGAACAAGGCCGGTATCCGCAAGGTCTTCGAAAAGCTGCTCACCTTCGGCGACGGTCCGACCGACGCCGTCATGCTGGACAATTCCGACTGGCTGCTGAAGCTCAACTATGTCGACTTCCTGCGTGACATCGGTCGGCATTTCTCCGTCAACCAGATGATCCAGCGCGATTCCGTCCGCCTGCGTCTGGAGCGGGAGCAACACCTGTCGTTCCTGGAATTCAACTATATGCTGCTCCAGGGCTACGACTATCTGGAACTCTACCGGCGCACCGGCTGCCGCCTGCAGATGGGCGGATCCGACCAGTGGGGCAATATCCTGTCCGGAACGGACCTTGTCCGCCGCCTGGAGGATACGGAAGCCTTCGCCCTCACCTCGCCCCTGCTGACGACTTCCTCCGGCGCCAAGATGGGCAAGACGGCGGCTGGAGCCGTCTGGCTGAACGAGGAGCAGCTCTCCTCCTACGATTACTGGCAGTATTGGCGCAACACCGAAGACGCGGATGTCGAGCGCTTCCTGAAGCTGTTCACCGTCCTGCCGTTGGACGAGATCGCCCGGCTGGCGGCCCTCGAAGGCTCCGAGATCAACGAAGCCAAGAAGATCCTGGCGACCGAGGCGACCGCGCTGGTCCATGGCCGGGAAAATGCGGAAGCCGCGGCTGAAACCGCCCGCAAGGCCTTCGAGGAAGGCCAATCGGCGGAAGGCCTGCCGACGGTGGAAATCGCCAAAGCCGAGCTTGAGGTGGGCCTGGGCGTCCTCTCGGCTTTCGTCACCGCCGGCCTGTGCGCCTCCAACGGCGACGTCCGCCGCAACATCAAGGGCGGCGCGGTCCGGATCAACGACAAGAGCGAGCAGAACGACAAGCGCCAGCTCTCCCTTGCCGACGTCACCGACGACGGCGTCGTCAAGCTGTCGCTCGGCAAGAAGAAGCACGTCCTGCTGAAGCCGGTGTGAGTGGTTTCGAAGAAGACCACGTGGAATGCGAATAATTACCTCGGCCGCCCCGGACTTGATCCGGGGTCTGTCACAAAAGGTCCCGGATCAAGTCCGGGACGGCGCTGAGCTTGTGGCAAGGAATCGTTTCTTTAATGATATGAACCGGCGTCGAGCGGTTTTCCAAATCAGTTCGACTGAAACTCGAACATCTTGCGGAAGATGCCGGGGGCGATTGCGGAGATCGGATTGACCGACAGGACCGGATCGGACACGGAGCCCGACAGCCGGTAGGTCACGCCGATCAGCCCTTCGCCGGAGCTGCCGCCGAGCGCGAAGCCGAGAAGCGGGATCTTGGCGAAGAAATTGTTCAGCGCGTAGATCGGCACGAAGGTCCCGGTCAGGTTCAGCGTCTGCCGGTTGAGATCGACGGTCCCGCTCACGGTGCCTCCCAGCGCGTTGCCCTGAAGCGCGCCGCGGCTGATATTCAGGACATCCCCTTCACGGGTGAAGTTGATGTCGAGCGTATCGAAGCTCGCGGAGCCGTCCACGTCGCGGACAGCGGCCGCCGTCCCGTTGTTCCGAACGCTGACCTGGTCCCGTTCGCGTATGCGCTTGATCGCCGGGTCCTCGGTGATGCGCAGGGACTTGACGTTGAAGTCCCCGGCCCAGCTGTCCTCGTCCGCCATGGCGACATTGAGCGTTCCCTTGCCGCCGCGCATGCGCTCGTAAAGATCGAGGAACCTGAGCGTTGCACCGGTGTTCGCGAACCTGCCGGTCGCCAGTTGCGAGCCGTCCTGGTCGGTCACGGTGAACTCGAAACTGGCCCTGCCGTTCACCAGCCCGCGCAGATCGGCGGAAACCAGCCCCTTCTTGCCGGTGTCGATCTTGCCGGAGAAGTTTTCGATGGTCTGGTTGTTGAAACCCGTCACGCGGTCGATGGTCGCCGCGATCCTGGCGCCGTTCGAAAAATCGCCCGCTCCCTTGCTGCCGCCCGGACTGCGCATGCTTCGGATCAGGCCCCGCCCGTCGAAGGCCGGGCCGGCGAAGATGATGTCGTAGCGGCCGTCGGCAGCCCTCTGGATATCGACTTCGACGTCGTCTTCGGGCCGCAGCTTGAATGTCCCGAAGGACGCATCGGACAGATCGCCTGCAGCCGTCAGACGCATGCTGCCGCGCACGTCCACGCCTTCGGAAACAAGCTTGAAATCCTTGATCCGGCGCTCTTCTCCGGTCTCGATCAGTTTGAAGGAAGCCGTCGCCGGCACACCCTTGGCCTTCTGCCAGCCGAGCGCCTGCAGGCGCACGTCGGTCTGTTTGAGATCGATAACGAATTCCTGCCCCTCATTCACCTTCGCGACAGCCAGCTTCATGCTGCCTTCCAGGAATGCGGTCAGGTCGACACCTTTGTCCTTGAGCTGATCGGCGGTCAGCGAGACGACCACGTCCTGCTTGGCCTCGACACCGGATTCGCCGAGCGGCACGACGAGATCGATATCCGCCTGCAGCCCGTCCAGAATGCCCTTACCGGTGATGGCGACCCGATCCTTGTTGGCTTCCAGGGTCACATCCGCCTTCGCGACCGTATGATCCATGATCGGATTGGTGTCGGTGAAGTTCGTGAGCTGGCCGGTCGCGTGCCAGTCGACATCGGCGAGATCGATCTCCTTGCCGAGCGGAAACGCCGCCTTGATGTCGAGGCGGCCCGTGCCGCTGGTCCCGTCGTTCCTGAGGTCCGCCCGGTCCAGGACGCGGAACGGCGCGCTGTTCACCATGGCGCCGAGATCCGGAGCGTTGCCCTGAAGCTGTGCAGAGACCCGTGCCGTCTTGCCGTCCCTCAGGGGCAGGTCGTGGATCTCGAACACGCCTGACGGCAACCCCACTTGTCCTCCAAGCGTCGACGTCGCGATTCCGTCCGTCGCCGCGACGGTCAGGATCTCGTCCTGAACCGTCAATGTTCCCTTGAGGCCGCTGATCTCCGGAACATCGCCGACCGGCGTGACGGCACCTTCGGAAAACGTCATGTCGAGGCGCATGTCGTCGCCCGACCAGCCTGGATCCGGATCCCTCGGATCAAAGGCCGGCGGCCGGATGGCGCCGGTATAGGACACGGTGTCGATCAGGCCCGATTTGACATGTTCGAGCACCCAGTTCCGCGCCGGCGGGACGAGCGTGATCGGCCAGGCCTGCTTGGCGAGGGCGACCGGTATCTGCTCGCCGTCGATCGCCAGCGCCAGGTAGGGCCCTTCCGGCGTTATCTGCAGCGAGGCGACGCCGTGAACGACCGCCTTGCCGGAGCGGGCGGTAAACCGGTCGATATTCAGGAGCCGTTCCTGCACATCGAACCGCCCGCGCACCTGAATGCCTTCCAGCATGTTGGGAGGCTCGCTCACGTCGGCGGAGCCGAATTGCGGGTATTTGGAATCGAGACTGACGATCCACTCGGGCGAACCTGCGGCCTCCGGTTCGATGAAACCGGTGAAAAAGATCCGTGTATTGCCCCTGATGATATGGGAGGTCGTGATCTCGACCCCGGGCTGTTCCGCCTGAAACAGCAACGACAACGCGGCATCGTCGAAAGCCACCAGCGTCTTGCCGAGCTGGAACCAGCCGTTGCGCATGCGGGCAACGGCATTGGCGGCAAGGAATTTCCCCTCGCCGTTCAGGCTCGCTTCGACTTTCGCCGAAGCCGGCAATCCCAGCCCCTTGCCGTGTTTGGAACCCGCTTCGGGTCCCAGAAGTTCGGCCAGGGTAATGCCGTTGACCACCACGCCGATATTCTTCTGGTCCGACCCTTCAAGCGCGCTTCTGGCCAGCTCCAGACGCCAGGTGGACACGTTCCCGGAAACCTTGGCATAGGCGCGGATGACCCGGTTGTCTCCCCGGAAGATATCCGCATCGATCCCGCTAAAGCGGCGGGGAGCAGAACCCGCCAGTTCGAAGGACCCGTTGGAGATCCGGACGAACGCCAGGCCCCGGCGGGCGAACTGATCGTCGACCACGTCGCTGATCCGGTCGACTGCTTCCATGAGCGGTCCCATCTCAGGCAGCTTGGCGGGCCCGCCGTTCAAAACCACCTTGACGTGAGGCTTTTCCAGATCGAGCGACGAGAAATGAATCTTGCCGGAAAAAAGCGCGTCCGAATTGAGCGGCGCGGTCAGTCGCGGCAGACGGATGCTGACTGCCGAAGGGCCGGCAATCTCCGCCCGGGCGTCTTCGATGATGATGTCCAACCCGTCCGGCGCGGTGAAATCGACGCTGGCACGGGCGACAGACAGCGTCACCGGACCGCGGGTTCCCTGCATGGCGAGAAGACTGCCGAGAAGCGGAATGCGGACCGGTCCGGACGCAAACATGAGCGCGACACCGGCAAGGACGACGACCAGAGCCAAAACAGCAACGACAAGACGCACGCGCCTGCGCTTGGTTTTGTGTGGCGGAGCTGTCTTAGGTCCTTCTGTGTCGCCGGTTTTGGGCAAGTAATTCAGTCCATTCTTCCGCCTGAATGCACAAACAGGCTCTGCAGTGTGGTCCGCGACAGAACGCCCACTCCGTCCCGCGCCGTCCGGAACCTCCCGGGCTCAACCAGCGGGATGCTCCGGCAGTTTTCATCACCTAGCTTTTCCACGCTCACGCGATACGCACGAGGGTGGATTGCTTCAGTGCCGCATTGAACGAGTCGCACGGCTCCCTATGATACAGCGAAAGCGGCTGTGAAAGCGACAGTTGCAGATCGTCAGGCGGCCGGAGCCCGGCATTAACGCACAAACTGTGACAGAAGGAAGGCATGATGAGCGAGTTGGCCATTGGAGATACGGCACCGGATTTCGATCTGGAAAGCGACGGAGGCGGACGGGTGTCGCTGAAGGCTTTGAAAGGAAAACCCGTGGTGGTGTATTTTTATCCCAAGGACAACACACCGGGATGTACCAAGGAGGCCATTGCCTTTTCCGAACAGATGCCGGAATTCAACAAGTTAGGCGTCACGATCATCGGCCTGTCACCGGACACCGCGAAGAAGCACGACAATTTCATCGCAAAACACAATCTGTCTGTCCGCCTGGGTGCGGATACGGATACAGGGACCGCGGAGGCCTATGGCGTCTGGGTGGAAAAATCCATGTACGGGAAAAAATACATGGGTGTGGAGCGATCCACTTTTCTTGTGGACGCGGAGGGCAAAATCGCGCAGCTCTGGCGCAAAGTGAAAGTGGATGGCCACGCGGAAGCCGTTCTGGAGGCCGCCAGGGCGCTTTGACCCCTCAGGCCAACGAACGCGCCAGCGAACGCATGCCCGATCCCGCCCCTCCTCTGCCCTCCAGCCTCGTCGCAGGGGCGCGAGCCATCGTCGCTTCGCCGGACACGTCGGAGAAGGTCAGCCTGGCCTATGCCGTGTCTAAGGCCTGGTTCAAGCGCGATCTGGCGCTCGGCTCGCCTTCGAAGGACGGGCATATGCCGGACCGGCCGGGCCGGCCGGCGGCTCCCGTCCTGCTGGCACCGCGCGATATGCCCAAACGCAGCCTGACCGGAAAGGCGGGCCGCCTGGCGCTGGTTCATTCCCTTGCCCATATCGAGCTAAACGCGGTCGATCTCACCTGGGACCTGATCGGAAGGTTCGCCCATGTGCGCCTGCCGCGGTCCTATTATAACGATTGGGTCCGGGTCGGCCTGGAAGAGGCCAAGCATTTTTCCATGCTGCAAGACCGGTTGGCAAAGCTTGGAGCCGCCTATGGCGACCTGCCCGCCCATGACGGCCTGTGGCAGGCCGCCCAGGATACGGGCCACGACCTGGCCGCACGGCTGGCGATCATTCCCCTCGTCCTGGAAGCGCGCGGGCTCGACATCACGCCGCCGATGATCGAAAAGGCCCGCGAAATCGACGACGAGGACACTGCAGGATGCCTGGAGGTCATTTACCGGGACGAAAAAAACCACGTCGCCTTCGGCGCCAAGTGGTTCCGATTCCTGTGCGACCGTCAGGGAATCAGACCCGAACCGGCATTTCATGCCTATGTCCGCAAACATTTCCGGGGGGCGCTGAAACCGCCCTTCAACGACCGCGCGCGCTCGGAAGCAGGGCTAACCCCCGGTTTTTACAAGCCTCTTGCGCGCCTGACCGGCTGATTTTGCCACCTTGAAGACGATTTATTAACCTTACCAAACTCTAATCGGACTCAGTTCTTTTGCAGAATGCAGGCAGTGACTGAGTGACCATGCGACAGCGCCAAGAAAAGACGCGGCCTACCCAAATGCCCTGGACGGAGCCTCCTCGTCCGGCACTGGATGATGGCATCAAGACGACGACCTACCGCGTCCGGCCGGTGCACCTGATTTGCGGTGCGCTCGGTTGTGTAGCCGCGACCCTGACGGTCGCCGGCACCATCGGCTACTACCTGCTGCGCCACGACATGATGGTCGAGGCCAGCGCGGAACGCACCGAGCTGGTTCTGGAATACCAGGATCACATCGACCGGCTGCGGGCGGAAATCGAAAGCCTGAACAGCCGCCAGATGGTCGACCGGGAGAGCGTTGAAATCCAGGTCATGGACGTTCTCCGCCGCCAGCAGGATCTCAACCAGCGCCACGCGATCGTCGCCGAACTGGTCGCCCGTGCCGAGAGCAACGGCATCTATCTCAGCGACGACAAGCCGGTGCCGCCGCAGAAACCCTCGCTCGACGCCCGCGGCCTCGCCTCGCTGGAAAAGGAAGACAAATCCGCAATTGGCGGCGAGAGCGAGCTGATCGACGAACCGGTCAAGGCACTCGGACTGCGCGACGGCTCCTCGAAGAGTTTCGATCCGCTGACGATCCTCCAGCAGCCGGTCCCGGAGGAAGCCGAAACCAATCTCGACGTAAAAAAAAACTCTGAGAAACAAGCTGCTCTCGATGCGGTAAAAGCCGATATTTCCGAAATGGATGAGGAAAGCACGGTGGCTGTCGACGCGATAACCGTTGCCACGGAAAGCCGTATCGAGGACATTCTAGGCATCACCCGCGCGATTACGCCGTCCCTCAATGCAACTCTGCGCAAGAAAGCCGCCATCGGCGGTCCCTTCCAGCCGATTTCCGACGAAACCTTTCCGGACCGCATCGAGCGGGCGAACACCGCGCTCGACACGCTGCGCCGGGTCAAGTTCACCGCTCTGCGCCTGCCGGTCAAACGGCCCGTTCACAGCGCGACGGTTTCCAGCAGCTACGGCCCCCGGGTCGACCCCTTCCTGGGCCGCCTCGCCATGCATACCGGCATCGACTTCAAGGCCCCCTATGGCGCCCGCGTCTTCGCAACGGCGCCCGGAACCATAGTCAGCGCCGGCCGGCACGGCGGCTACGGCAAGATGGTCGAGATCCGTCACGCCAACGGCTTCACCACCCGCTATGCCCACCTGAGCCGCATCCAGGTGGCCGAGGGCGACCATGTGCTCACCGGCGATCTGCTCGGCAATGTCGGCTCCACCGGCCGTTCGACCGGAGCTCATCTGCATTACGAGATCCGCCGCGACGACAAGCCCAGCAATCCGCTCCCATTCCTCAAGGCGGGCGACAAGCTGACGGCGCTGTCGCTCTAAACGAAAAACGGGACCCGAAGGTCCCGCTTTTGCTTTGTGATCTGACAGGCCAGTTTACTCGATATCCTCGACCTCGAGCGGATCGCCTCCGAAGACCCGCTGGGCGAGCGCTGCTTCCATGAACTTGTCGAGATCGCCATCGAGAACGTCGCCGGGAGAGGTGCTTTCCACGCCTGTCCTGAGGTCCTTCACAAGCTGATAGGGCTGCAGGACATAAGAGCGGATCTGATGGCCCCAGCCGATATCCGTCTTGGAGGCGGCTTCGGCGCTTGCCGCTTCCTCCCGCTTCTTCAGCTCCGCCTCGTAGAGGCGCGCCTTCAGCATGGACCAGGCGGTTGCCCGGTTCTTGTGCTGCGAGCGCTCGGACTGGCACTGCACCACGATCCCGGTCGGCTGGTGCGTGATGCGCACGGCCGAGTCGGTCGTGTTGACGTGCTGACCGCCGGCCCCCGAGGCCCGGTAGGTGTCGATACGGCAGTCGCTCTCGTTGATGTCGATATCGATGGAATCGTCGATCACCGGATAGACCCAGGCGCTGGAGAAGCTCGTGTGCCGCCGCGCGTTGCTGTCATAGGGCGAAATCCGCACAAGGCGGTGAACGCCGGACTCGGTCTTCAGCCAGCCATAGGCGTTTTCGCCCTTGACCAGCAGCGTCGCCGATTTGATGCCCGCTTCCTCGCCGTCGTGATATTCCAGCAGCTCGACCTTGTAGCCGTGCTTTTCCGCCCAACGGCGGTACATGCGCAGCAACATGGACGCCCAGTCCTGGCTTTCCGTGCCCCCTGCCCCGGAGTTGATTTCCAGGTAGGTGTCGTTGGCATCGGCTTCTCCGGAGAGAAGCGATTTGAGCTCCAGCTCGTGGACCTTGTCCTTCAGGCTGCGCAGGGCGTTTTCCGCATCCGCGACGACCGCCGCGTCGTCTTCCATCTCACCAAGTTCGATCAGCTCGATATTGTCGGAAAGATCGCGTTCGAGTTCCCTGACGCCGCCGATGCCGTCATCGAGCTGCTGTCGCTCGCGCATCAGCTTCTGTGCCTTGGCCGGGTCGTTCCACAGTTCCGGATCTTCGGAAAGGGCGTTCAGTTCCTCCAGCCGGACGAGAGCCTGATCCCAGTCAAAGATGCCTCCTCAGCAGGCTTATGGCCTGCTTGATTTCGTCGACGATCGCTTCCATTTCGGCGCGCATCGGATACCTCGCTCGTTTTACATGAAGCGGCCCGGCCTCCAGGAAGAGACACCGGGCCTGGATCGGCGGACGCTCGAGCGGAACCGCTCAAACGTCCAAAAGCCAATCATTTCCAGAGTGATAGAACAACCTGCGCTGCGTCAAAGGCGGGTTGCTCCGGAATTGGTGCGGGACATTACCCGGACGGTCTGCCGCTGTAAACCGCGGAAGCGGCGAGAACTCGCCAGCCCGGTTACGGTTCAGACGTCAAGGTCAGTAAAGGCCGCCGGTTCCGCTGAGCACGGCGCCCGCGGCTTCCGGGGAGACCGAATGCGGCACGCCCATGGTTTCCTCGAAGCCGATGACGGAATAGCTGTCCGGCGGGGCCATGCCCGGCTTGAACGCTTCCAGGATCGACCCCGGCGTTCCGGCGGCCGTGCGCATGCCGGTTCGGCGGTTGATCGGAATGAGCTGGAGACCCTTCGGCACGCGGAACTCGACGGGCGGCTTGTCGGCCAAAGCCTTCTTCATGAAATCCGTGAAGATCGGCGCCGCCACATGGCCGCCGGTCGCACCGCGTCCCATCGGCTTCGGCGTGTCGTAGCCGACAAAGACACCGACGGCGAGATCCGGCGTGAAGCCCATGAACCAGGCGTCCTTTTCGTCATTGGTCGTGCCGGTCTTGCCGGCGACCGGACGGCCGACGGCGCGCACCGAGGTCGCCGTGCCGCGCTGGACCACGCCTTCCATCATCGAAGTGATCTGATAGGCGGTCATCGGATCGAGAACCTGTTCGCGGTCGTCGATCAGGTCCGGCTCTTCCTGGCCTTCCCAGACATCCTGGGTACAGCCGTCGCAGATGCGGCTGTCATGCTTGTAGATGGTGCGGCCGTAGCGGTCCTGAATCCTGTCGATCAGGGTCGGACGCACCTTCCGGCCGCCATTCGCAATGGTCGCGTAGGCGGTGGTCAGGCGCAGAACGGTGGTCTCGCCCGCGCCGAGCGACATGGAGAGAACCGGCAGCATGTTATCGTAGATGCCGAACCGCTTGGCATATTCGGCCACCAGCGGCATGCCCATGTCCTGCGCCAGACGGACGGTCATGACGTTTCGCGAAAGCTCGATCCCCGTGCGCAAGGTCGCCGGACCGTAGAACTTGCCGCCGTAGTTTTGCGGCCGCCAGGTTCCAAGGCCCGGGCCCTGGCTGATTTCCAGCGGCGCATCCATCACCACGGAAGATGGCGTATAGCCGTTGTCGAGCGCGGCGGCGTAGAGGAACGGTTTGAACGACGACCCCGGCTGGCGGTAGGCCTGTGTGGCCCGGTTGAACTCGCTCTGGGCGAAGCTGAAGCCGCCGACCATCGCCAGGACGCGGCCGGTATAGGGGTCCATTGCGACAAGCGCGCCGGAGACTTTCGGGATCTGGCGCAATTCATAGGTGCCGGGGGCAACCGGGCTTTCCTGAACATAGACGACGTCACCCGGCGCAAGCACGTCCGAGACGGCGCCCGGCGCTTTACCCTTGACCCGTGCCCATTTCATCGTCTCCAGGAAGAGTGGGCCGGACTTGCGATCCTTGGAGAGCTCGCCGCTGACCAGCCGCTCGGGCTGGATGCCGACCTCAGCCTCTCCGCTGCCGCTTTCCAGAACGACCGCCAGCTGCCATTCGGGGAGATCGCTCAAGGCCTCTATCTTTGCCAGGTCGATACCCCAGTCCGCGCCGATCGCGATCCGGTCGACGGGACCGCTCCAGCTGCCGCGCTCATGATCGAATTTGATCAGTCCGTCCATGAGGGACTTGCGGGCCATCTTCTGGAGTTCCGGATCCAGGGTGGAGCGGACCGACAGGCCGCCTTCGTAAAGACGCTTGTCCCCGAAGATTTCGGCAACCTCGCGGCGGACTTCCTCGGTGAAATATTCTGCGGCAAAAAGGCGGGATCCGTGTTCGCGCGGCTTGACGACGATCGGCTTTTTCTTGGCTTCTTCGCCTTCTTCAACGCTGACGTAACCATCGGCGACCATGCGGTCGAGCACGTAGTTGCGGCGCGCGATCGCGGCTTCGGTTTTCCTGTAGGGATGATAGTTGCTCGGTCCCTTGGGAAGCGCGGCGAGATAGGCGATTTCCTCAAGGTTCAGTTCGTGCACCGACTTGTCGAAGTAAATCAGCGACGCGGCCGCGACACCATAGGCGCCGAAGCCGAAATAGATCTCGTTGAGGTAGAGTTCGAGGATCTCGTCCTTGGTGTAGGCCTGTTCGATCCGGAGCGACAGGATGGCTTCCTTGACCTTGCGCTCATAGGCGGCGGAACGGCGCTGCTTTTCCTCGCTCACCAGATCGGACAGAAGGAAGTTCTTCGCCACCTGCTGCGTGATGGTGGACGCGCCCTCGGGACGCCGGCCCGAGCCGTAATTCTGAATGAAGCGCACCGCGGCACGGGCGATCCCTTCCGGATCGACGCCGATATGGGTGTAGAAATTCTTGTCTTCCGCGGCGATGAAGGCGTGTTTCACGCGGTCGGGTATGGCCTGGATGGGCAGGAACATGCGCCGTTCGGTCGCGTATTCGGCCATCAGGCTGCCATCTGCGGCATGAACGCGCGTCATGACCGGCGGCTCGTAGTTCTTCAGGGCGGTATAGTCGGGCAGGCCATCGTTCAGATGCTGCAGATACATCCATACGCCGGCCGCGACGAGCAGTCCGAGAACCGCCCCGATGCCGAACAGATAACCAAAAAACTTCACCAAAAATTTCATACCGCGGGCTCGTCTTTCCCCGTCTTCACGCGCTTCCAGCTTTTTAACATGGAAACATTAATCCGGCACTACAGGCCATCCTAAGCACACATACCAGCCTTCCTCGTGCACCAATATGGCGATGCTGAGGCAAATTTCAGCAGAGATCCCCTATTTGTGCAGCGATACAAGGATTTTACTGCGAGGGCGCCTCCTGCTGGCGTGCAAGCCGGGGCCGGAAAAATCCGTGTATCGCTTCGGTGACCGCATTGGCCATGCGTTCGCGCCACTCGTCGGAGATCAGCAGCTTCTCGTCATGCTCGTTCGAAAGATATCCGAGTTCGATGAGGACCGACGGCACGTCATGGGCTTTGAGCACGCGGAAGCCCGCCGATCTGTGCGGATTGTTGATCAGGCGGACCGCGCTTTTCATTTCGCTCACCAGCGTCCTGGCAAAATAGACCGAAAAGGACCGGGTCTCCCGTCGCGCCAGATCGAGAAGGATATCGGTCACCTCCGCCGGCTCGTCATCCAGCTCCACCCCCGCGATCACGTCGGACATGTTTTCCGATTCCGCAAGATCTTCGGCGAGCTGGTCCGACGCCCTGTCCGACAGGGTGTAAACCGTCGCGCCGCGCGCGTATTTCTGACCTCTGCGCACCGAATCGGCGTGAATGGAAATGAACAGATCGGCGGCCAGCTCATGGCCGATCTCGACCCGGCGCCCGAGAGGAATGAAGGTGTCGTCCTCACGTGTCAGATGCACATTGTAGAGCCCGCTTTCCTCCAGCTTCTCCTTCAGGAGCCTAGAAAACTCCAGAACGATCGCCTTTTCGAGGGTGCCGCCGACGCCGGTCGCGCCGTTGTCGATGCCGCCGTGACCGGGATCCAGGACGATCAGCGGCTTGTGGCCGTTTTTCGGCGCCGTCAGCTTGTCGCTTTTTGACGAAGCCTTCTTCGTGCTTGACGGGCGCACGGCGCGCGACGTTTCGGCAAAGGCGGCAAACTCCTCAGGCGTGGAGCGCACCAGATCCACGACAAACCGCGCGGGCTGATCGTCGACGGCCGGCAGGAAGAAGGTCTTGTCCACGCTGACGGGTCCGGTCAGGTCCATGACGATGCGCGATTTTCCGAGCGCGAACAGTCCGTAGCGCCAGTCGGCCACCAGACCCCGCCCGGTCTCTCCGGATTCTTCCGGAATGGAAAAGGAGACTTCCGGAAAATCGATGATCAGCCGGTACGGACTGGCCAGACCGGAAATGGCGGGCGTGACCTGCGTGTCGAGGTCCAGAACGAATCGGGTCCGGTTGTCGTCGCCGGCGACCCTGGCGCCCGTGATCGTCGGTTTCGCGGTCTCGGCCCGAACACCCTGGCTCAGTCCGGCAAGGGAAAGAACGCACACCGCGAGGAACACGCCGGCCAGTCCCATGATCCGCCGCGCGACGCCGAAGGTCCCGCCAACCAGCAGTTTTACTCCGAATTTCAATTCAATTGTTCCGGCCATATCGCTCGCAAACTGTCTGCTTTGAGCCTTCGTCCGCCCTGTCATACGCGATCTGCGCAATGAGGAAAATGCTTTAGGCATTTCACATTGCTTGCAAAGCGGAGCAGCGGAACGTAAAAGTACCTTACGGATTTCGGTTCGAAACCGATACCTTCCCAGGTGACGAAATGGTGTATCTATCCACAACGTCATCGCAATCCAAGGCTTTCAACGACAGAACAGAGGCCGTTCTGCCGTTTTTTTGAGCGTCCGGATTTCAGTGGACAGGATATCGGCCCCTCTTCGACACCGTCCCACCTCGTAGCGGCAAGCCTGATTCCTTCGGCTGATTCCCGGCGAGGCCAGCGGCGGCCCCCAAGAGCGAACCCTTTCCGGAACCGGGTGCAGAGCAAGCGGCGAAGCCATCCTGCATGCCGGCACAAGGTATAACGACTTTAACTCCAAGGGCCTGCGTTGCCCCGAAGGACCCGCGCGATGCACATGATGATCGACATAAAGCAAGGCCCCGCTTCTGCGGCCGCTTGTGTCGATCGTACGACCGCGCCGGGCGCAGACGCCCTTCCCCATCTTAGCAAAACAAATACGGCAGCCATCCTCCTTTCGGGCGATGCGCGTTTTGGATATGCGCCTAGCAGCGCTGCCGTGGAGACGTTCAATAATGGCAAACAAAATGCTGATCGACGCGGGCCACCCGGAAGAAACCCGGGTCGTCGTCGTGCGTGGCAATCGGGTTGAAGAATTCGACTTTGAGGCAGCGAACCGTAAACAGCTGCGCGGGAATATCTATCTGGCGAAAGTAACGCGGGTCGAGCCCTCGCTTCAGGCGGCGTTCGTGGAATATGGCGGCAACCGCCACGGCTTCCTCGCGTTCAGCGAAATCCATCCTGACTATTACCAGATTCCGGTCGCCGACCGGGAGGCGCTGCTCGCCGCCGAGGCGGCCGAACGCCAGCGCGACGATGCGGATTCGGACGAAAAACCGAAGCGCCGCCGGCGTTCCCGCGCGGCCAAGAACGAAACCTCCGAAACCGTCGCCAGCGAAAAGGTCGAGGCCGATCCGGAAATCGGGGACGACGAAGAGATCGCCCAGGCGGACAGCGATCCCTCTGACGAAGACGGCGACGAAACGCTCGCCGCAAAGGCCCCCGACGAAGACGACAACGGCGAAGAGACCTCCGAAGACGAAGCTGACGAGGAAGCTACCGATTCCGTCGACGAGGACGAAGACGAGGCTCCCGTTCGCTCGCGCAGCCGCCGCCGGCGCCGCAGCAAGTCCGACGAGGACGACGAGGTCGACAACGACGAGGATGCGGTCGAGTCCGTCGGCGCCGAAGACGCGATGGAAGAGGTTCCGGAGCGCATCATTCCGGTGCGCAAGCAGTACAAGATTCAGGAAGTCATCAAGCGCCGCCAGATCATTCTGGTTCAGGTGGTCAAGGAAGAGCGCGGCAACAAGGGCGCCGCGCTGACGACCTACCTGTCGCTGGCCGGCCGTTACTCCGTTCTGATGCCGAACACCGCCCGCGGCGGCGGCATCTCCCGCAAGATCACCCAACCGACCGACCGCAAGCGCCTGAAAAAGATCGCTTCCGAACTGGATGTGCCGGAAGGCATGGGCGTCATCCTGCGCACGGCCGGTGCCAGCCGCACCAAGGCCGAGATCAAGCGCGACTTCGAATACCTGATGCGCCTTTGGGAGAATGTGCGCGAGCTGACGCTGAAATCCAGCGCACCGAGCCTCGTCTATGAGGAGGGAAGCCTCGTCAAGCGCTCCATCCGTGACCTTTACAACAAGGACATCAACGAGGTGCTCGTCGCCGGCGAGGAAGGCTACCGAGAGGCCAAGGACTTCATGCGCATGCTCATGCCGAGCCATGCAAAGAACGTCCAGCCCTATCGCGATCCCTCACCGCTCTTCATCCGCTATGGCGTCGAGCCGCAACTCGATGCCATGTTCTCGCCCCAGGTCACCCTGAAATCCGGCGGCTACATCGTCATCAACCAGACCGAAGCACTGGTCTCGATCGACGTGAACTCCGGCAAGTCGACCCGCGAACACAATATCGAGGACACCGCACTCCAGACCAACCTGGAAGCGGCGGAAGAAGTGACGCGGCAGCTGCGTCTGCGAGACCTTGCCGGCCTCATCGTGATCGACTTCATCGATATGGAGGAGTCGAAGAACAACCGGGCCGTCGAACGCAAGCTGAAAGATTGTTTGAAGAACGACCGCGCCCGCATTCAGGTGGGCCGCATTTCCCATTTCGGCCTCCTGGAAATGTCGCGCCAGCGCATCCGCACCGGCGTCCTGGAAAGCTCGACAACGCCCTGCCCGCATTGCCAGGGCACCGGCATGATCCGTTCTGTGGAATCGGTCGCCCTGCACGTGCTGCGTTCCGTCGAGGACAACCTTCTCAAAGGCGCCTCGCACAACCTGATCATCCGCACGACCACCCAGGTCGCGCTCTATATCCTCAACCAGAAGCGGTCCAACCTTGTCGATCTGGAAATGCGCTTCGCGATCGATATCGAGGTGCACGCGGACGATATGGTCAACGGCCAGCTCTACGTGCTTGAGCGTGGTGCACCTGTGGACAGGGACCGCGTTCCGGTTCCCGCTCCGGTCACGACCATCCAGCCGGACACGTTCGACATCATCGACGAGGAAACCGAGCAGCCGGAAATCGAGGAAGTCGACGCTCAGGAAGACGAAAATGACGGCCGCCGCAACCGCCGCCGCCGCCGCAAGCGCCGCCGGGGCGGCGACGGAGCGCAGGACAATGGCGAGGCGCGCCATGTCCAGGCCGACAACGATGAGGATGGCGACAACGGCGATCAGCCGCAGGAAGCCCGAGCCGACGAAGACGAAAACGGTGACGACGAACCGCGCCGCAAGCGCCGCCGTGGCCGCCGGGGCGGCCGCCGCGGCCGCCGCAACGGCGAAGGCGACGAGGCATCCGCGCAGGGTGCAGACGAAAGCGACGGCGAGATTTCGGCAGATGCCGCCGACGAAGCCGCAGCGGAGGCCGAGCCTCAGGAGAGCGAGGCTTCGCCTGAGCCGGTGGTTGAAGTCGCTGATGCGACGGAGTCCGTTGCTGCGGACGCAGCCCCAGCAGAGGAAGTCGCAGCAGCCGAATCAAATGATACCGCTTCTCCTGCTGAAGAGGCGGAGGCAGCCGATGCCGACAGCGGCACCATCGTCGTCGAGACGCCGACATCCGAACAACCGGTTGCAAGCGATGCGGTCGAAGAAAAGCCGGCCAAGCCGGTGCGCAGCGCTCCGGCGGAACCGGTGGTAACCAGCGAATCGTCCGATGACGAGAAGCAGGACAA
>Ga0207774_100055_pt1 | contig 118695 bp, 109 predicted proteins | sample TtaePargueraPR_13_FD_187754 | JGI IMG/M metagenome (GOLD analysis project Ga0207774, IMG submission 187754) | Aerobic enrichment media microbial communities from Bioluminiscent Bay, La Parguera, Puerto Rico - Tt and M2 (2) (SPAdes) | ecosystem: Environmental > Aquatic > Marine > Unclassified ... | reverse complement strand
GGCCGACGTGCCGCCACGTCCGCGCCTGGACGAAACACGACCGCACCCGCTCCAACAGGTTGCCCTGTGCGCGCACCGCCCGGTCAGCCGCTACCCTGGCAGCAGCAGCCGCCTTCGATCTTGTAGTCCTCACAAACACATGATCAACAGGCGGCTGCGTCCACGTTGCACCACCCCTGCCGACCCGTCCTACCTGGTCACAGCCCTAATGGGGAGGGTCGGGAGCTGGCGCGGTGGCGTTGATCGGCGGTAGGACACGGAGCCTCGGTGACCGCACGGTTTCCCGCAGAGTCGTTCTTCTCCGTGACCGTGGCGCGATATCTGCCCCGTTTCCAGCTCCCGCCCGTCAAACCGTGCATGCGGTTCTCCCGCACACGGCTTACCGACGTTCTTCACCGGCGGCATTCAGCGTTTTCAGGCCCGGAAGGGCCTGGGTGGTACGACGATTCCATCGAGGCTGATCAAGCCCAGATGACTCGGAGAGAGCAACACCTGGGTCATCCCCCCAGAGCCAAAGCAAAGTTAGTTGATCTTCGTTTTCCCTGGTGAGGAGGGTGTCCGCGAGCCTACCCCAGGGGTGGTGAACGAGCGCGGCCTTCCCAAGTAGACGATGAAGGTTCCTACGCCAGTCGTCGTCTGCAAAGAAAGGCCGCTCGTGTCAGTCTCCCACGCCGCGTTCGACACCGTCACCGATGATCGCGGGGAGGTGGACACCCGGCAGGTCACCGCGCTGGCGACACTGTTCGGGCAGGTCACCGATCCACGGAAGGCGCGGGGCGTACGGCACCGGCTCGCGGCGGTGTTGACCGTGCTGACGATGGCGTTGCTGTGCGGAGCCCGTAACTTCCGGCAGGCCGCTGACCGGGTGGCCGAGTTGCCGCAGCCGCTGCTGGCCGCTGCTGGCGCCCGCCGGCATCCGGTGCTCGGGGTCCGTGTCGCGCCGGGCCGCGACACGCTGCGCCGGGTGGTCGAGGCGGTCGACGCGGCCATGGTGGACCGCCTCGTCAGCGCCTGGCTGGCCACCCGACTCGCTCCACCGGCCGGCGGGTGCGGGCTGGCGGTGGACGGCAAGACCGTCCGCCACTCGGGCGGACCGGACGGGGTCGACGTGCAGTTGTTCGCCGCGATGCGTCACGACACCGCGGTGGTCGTCGCCCAGGTACTGGTCCCGGCCGGCACCACCGAGGTCACCCAGATCCGGGCGTTGCTCGATCACGTCGAGGTCGCCGCCACGGTGATCACCGCCGACGCCGCGCACCCCAGCGGCGACACCGCCACCTACCTGCGGAACCGAGACGCGGACTACGTGTTCACCGTGAAGGGCAACAGGCCCGCGCTGCTGGCCGCGATCACCGACCGGCTACCCGCCGCGACCCCGGCGACGAGCGCACACACCGACACCGAACGCCGCAGCGGCTACCGGGTCACCCGCACCATCTGGACGGCACCCGCCACCGGCGTCGACTTCCCCGGCGCGGCCACGGTGTTCCGGCTCCGCCGTGACGTGTACGCCCCGGACGGGCAACGGATCAGCAAACAGATCGTCCACGGCATCACCAGCCTGACCAGCGCGGGGGCCGAGATCGCCAGACACGTGCGCACCCACTGGTGGATCGAGAACAAGGTCCACTGGGTCCGTGACGTCCTGTTCGGCGAGGACACCCACCACGCCTGGCTCGGCAGCGTCGCCCACGCCCTGGCCGCCCTGCGCAACCTCACCATCGCCCTGATCCGGCTCGCCGGACACTCCAGGATCAAGCAGGTGATGGAACGTCACCACGCCGACAAGATGCTCATCCCAGCCCTGCTCAACGCATCGCAACCATGATCAACTGACTTTGCTTTAGCTCTGATCGCCAGCCCTAGATCACGGCCCCTCCGGACCCGGCAGGACTCCCCCGGACCAGGCGACTCGGATCCGCATTGGCCAGGACGGAGATGCCGCCCGGAAAGGCGAAAAGATCTTCGCGCCCGCGATCTCAAGTCTCACAAAGTGAGACGCAGGCTTTCCGGACAGCACTGTCCGTAGACGCATCCTCGGCGCTGGTCCGATTCGCGGTGCACGTTGATCCGGCTGGGCGCGCCAGGCACAATCGCCGGGTGATCGCGAGCGTGTTCTTCGATGTGGGCGAGACCATCGTCGACGAGTCCCGGGAGTACGGGACCTGGGCGGACTGGCTCGGCGTGCCGCGCCACACCTTCTCGGCCGTCTTCGGGGCGGTGATCGCGCGCGGCCTCGACTACCGGGAGACCTTCCAGGTGTTCCGGCCGGGGTTCGACCTGGCCGAGGAGCGGCAACGCCGGACGGCGGCGGGGCAGCCGGAATCCTTCACCGAGGAGGACCTGTACCCGGATGCCCGGCCGTGCCTGGCGGCGCTGCGCGAGTCAGGGCTGCAGGTCGGCCTGGCCGGTAACCAGACGGCGCGGGCGGAGACCATTTTGCGGGTCCTCGACCTGCCGGTGGACGTCATCGGCACCTCGGACGGCTGGGGCGTGGAAAAACCGTCTGCCGCGTTCTTCGACCGGGTGGTCGCCGAGGCAGGTTGCCAGGCTGACCAGGTGCTCTATGTCGGGGATCGGTTGGACAACGACATCCGACCGGCGCAGCAGGCGGGGATCGCGACCGCCCTGATCCGTCGCGGCCCGTGGGGACACATCCTCGACGACCAGACGGTCATCGACCGCTGCCTGTTCCAGCTCGACTCGCTGGCAGAGCTGCCCGACCTCGTCCGCAAGCACAACGAGTCAGCTCGCTGACTATCCCGAAAGCGCGGCCCGGCCGGCGGTGAGAGCGGCGACGCGTTCGTCGAGCAGGGTGCCGTGTCGGCTGTCGCCGAGCGTCGGACGGACGGCTCGGACCCGGTCGAGGCCGGTGCCGTACCAGTCAGTGTGTAGGGCGTCGACGGCCTGGTTGAGGTAGTCGGCGGCGCGATCGCCGTCACCACCATGCGCGGTGGCCAGGTCTGCGAGGACAACGCTGCGCTGCTTGGCGCTGGTGCCGGTGAGCGTGGCGAGCGCCTGGTTGAGCTGTCCGGCGGCTTCGCTGTGGTCGCCGCTGGCGAGGGCGGCGTACCCGGCAAACGAATGCAGGCGGCCGTTGTCGTAGAAGTCGAGCCACTCGGGTGGGGTGGAGTCGCTGTCGACCGCGCTGGCGGCGAGGTCGATGTGGCGGCGGCTGGCCGCCGCCACTCCAGCACGGGCCTCGACCTCCGAGGCGACGCAGTGCAGCCAGGAGCGGACCATGGGGCTGACGCCGTGCCAGGTGTGTTGCAGGGCAGCGTCGACCAGCGGGCGGGCGTTGGCCGGTTGGTGGCCGAAGGCGGGGATGAACGCCATGTGACCGAGGACGGCGGCGGCCAGGGCGTGGTCGCCGGCCTCACGGGTGGCGGCGAGGGCGACGTCGTAGCAGCGTTCGGCGACGGCGGGTTGGCTGAGGTCGAAGAAGGCAAGCCGGGCGGTGAGCAGCGCGGATTCCGCGAGCGCGCTGGCGAGACTGGCCCGGCTGGCACCGGTGGCGGCGGCGCGCAGAAGACCGACGCCGAGCTGGGTGTGGGCGTAGGCGGCCTCGTAGAGCGGCCGAGCCGGGCTCGTCCAGTACAGCTCACGCTGGCAGCGCACGATCTGCTGGTACGAGTCGGGGTCGACGGCCCTGCCGTCGGCGCGTGCGGCGTCTGGATCGAGGGACAGCAGGGGCGCGACCAGGGGCAGCATGCTGGCACCGACGAGAGCGCGTAGTACCGATGCACGGTCCCATCCGTTGCTGTTGTCGTCTCCGGTAAGCATCTCCCACAACCTCCTGAACTCGTGCAGTGTCTCCGCGTCCGGTCGCACGGCAAGCTCGTCGGGGGTGAGCAGACCGAGATCACTTGCCGGCTTGCCGAGGATCGCGACCAGGTGCTTGCGGTAACGCGGGTCGGGCCACCGCTCGCCGATCTCCCAGCGTCGGACAGTGTTGGCGTTGAGCCCGGTGTCGGTCTCGCCAGCACGGCTCATCTCGGCGCGGATGTGCTCGGTGATCTCCTCGTAGGACCAGCCGCGTTGAAGCCTTTCCCACGCGAGCCGCCGGTTCGGGGGGTAGCGCCGTCCCGCCATCACGTACCTCCGGGCTTCACCTGTCGACATGGATCACGCTAGCCACCGCGGCTACGGGTCGTCACTAGCTGGTCGCGATTGGACGGGTAGCGGACGGTACCGGTCACCGCCTGTAGACGGTTCGCTGATGCCGAGCATCGAATGACGCCGCTCCCTGGCGCCCCCGATTCTCACCGACCCGATCCGTCAACGGCATGAGGTTCATGGTGGACACATCGATCAGATTCGAGAACGCGTCACCTCGGCAGGACCGGACTGCCGCCACGGCGGTCGGATTCGGTTCCGTGAGGTTGATTCCTCACCCGCGTACCGCCACTGGGGCTGCGCGGGTGGGTGACCGGCGGGGTGCTCCCAGCCGCCGCCTCGCGGTGGCGGACCCGCCGGCATCGCGGCGGGTCCGCCACTCCGACGACCAACGCCGACGACCCGGCGGCGGGCTTGCCCGACTCAGGCGCGGCGTGCACAGGTCGGAGGCGGGACTGCGATGACGATCTACCTCTCCCGTAACGCCGCGAGGACGGCAGTTGTCGCCGGCACCGTCAGGTCGGGCGACGGCGGCTCGCCGATCGCGGGAGATGGCCCCGCCGCGCCGAGCACCGATCCTCCGCTGTTCACCCACGTCTGGCAGCGGCTGTTCGAACAGAGCGTGCGGAAGGAGCGACGCCCATGATGTCCCGCGTTCTGGTCACCGGAGCAGCAGGCTTCATCGGCTCGCACCTGGTTGACGCGCCGCTGGGCAGCGAAGTCAGGGGCGTCCGCCTAGATCAGCGGAGGCTCGGTGAACCGTGATGCATCGACCGATCTCGACCCTGCTCGGCACTCTGACTCACTCCACGGCCGTGGAGCTGTACCAGCGCCACCACGCCACCACAGCCAGAACGTGCTCGAGCTGTGGCAGAACTGCGCCATGCCCGGTACGAGCATCCGCCGCGTCTGTCATCGTGGCAGCCGGGGACGACCCTGATCGGTATCCCGGCTCGCCACTGCCTTCTGCTGGCCGCGAGCCGGACGCGGGACAGCTGCCGCCGGATCGCACGGGTTGGGCAGTCGCTGGGCGCAGCCGGGCGCTCAATCCCGAGGATCTGCTCTATGACCGCGATCATCGAGTCCGTTGAGATTTTGGCATGTATGGCGTAATTGTCCAGCAAGGAGGATTGTGGTGACGCTGACGTCCGGTGCGGCTGGGCTGCCCAAGCGGTCATCGGGACCACCAAGGGACCTGGTTCTTGCAGGGCATTGCCTACGGTTCACTGCCGACGCGCAGGGCCTGACGGATGACGCACTGGCGGTGTTGGCCCCGCCGTGCTCAATAGCAAGGCCGTCGGCTACGAACCCTGGTTGGTCGATCCACATCGCGCTTGCCTCGGTCAGCGCTGGTCGCCGCCGTGGCCATCCGGTCCTTTCATGGGCTGACATCGGCCGGCGGCTGGAGCTCGTTGATGTAGCGGGCGGCCGTCTTGTCCTCGCCGGCCAGTATCGACAGGGCTCCGCTGAGACTCTCATTGAGGTAGACGCCCAGTCCCAACGAACACGGTTGCTGCTGCCCTCCGGGGACGAACCGAGCCGGCGATGGCCGGACTGGGTTGGCCGGATGTTCTTCGGAACGCGCTTACTCGCGGATGGTTGGTACCTGATGCACGCTGCGGCCGTAAGCGTCGACACGGACGTCGGTCCTCAGGCGGTGGTCTTTCTTGCCGGCTCACATGGCGGCAAGTCGACGCTGGCACACCGGGCGTCTGTCGAGTTGTCCGCCAAGTTCATGTCCGACGACCTTGTACTCCTCCGCCCCAGTTCCGGCGGCGTGATCGCGGTCGGCTGGCCAACCCGAGTCAGTATCCCGTTGGAACTTCTGAACGCCGTGACACACGAGAGGCCCACCACTGCGACTGCGCTCAACACCTTCGGGGGCAGCTCTCGGCGGCACCGGTTGGTCCTCAGCCCACACGAGTACGCTTCCATGTTTGACATCCAGCGGACCGGACCCACGATGGTGGGGGCGGTCGTCGTGGTCAGTCCAACCAGTGCCACCTCCCCGGGCCGGCACGGGCTGGAGGTCGATGGGAGTATCGGAGTAGACCGGCTCGGGTCAGCGCTGACGGTCGCGGCTCAGATTCCCGCTCAACGGTTGATGATGCTCGACCTTCTCGGTGTTGCTGGGCCGCCAGCGCAGCTGCTCCGGTCAACGGAGATTGGGCAGGCTGGCTTGCTCGCTGCGCTCCGCAGCGCGGAGGTTGCGGTAGTCGGACTCCGCGTACCGGACATGTCGCGGTTGCCGTCGCTGCCAGTATGGGATGCTCTCGCCGCCCACCTCCCCTGGATCATGGGTAGTGCGTCGTGACCACCAGTTGGGCTGTTCACAGCGGTAGCAACCGATTGGTGGTGGCAGGACCACCCCACCTGGGCCGGTGGTGGCCCACGCTCTTGGCGCAGATCCCCGCTGCGCATAGCGGGCCGGTCGAAGTGGATCGCGAGACGGCGTCGCTCACACTTGCTGACGCGACCACCCGGGCCGACGCCCGTCGCACCATCAACGCCAGGTTCCATGCCGAGCACCTCTGCGACGACACGCTGAGCGTGCATGGTGTAGCCGTGGCGAAGGCGGGCCACGCGATGCTGCTGATCGGCGACTACGGTGCCGGAAAGAGTCTCACTGGGCTGGCCATGATCATGTCGATGGGCTGGTCTCCCCTCGCGGGGGACACCTGCCTCGTGAGGCTGAATGGCCAGGGCAGCTTCGACGTGGTTGGCGGCACCCGCGCGTATGTGCTGCGACGATCTGCGATTGAGCGGTGGTTCCCCACCTTTGTTCTCGGCCAGGCGGACGACGAGCGGGTAGATCTCGCCGCGAGCCTTCCCAGTGACGCCAGCGTTGCGGTCGCGGATCTTGCGGGCATCGTGATGGTGGCGGTGGATGGCGACAGCTTCGGGTCACCACCGGCTCCTTGTGGGGAACAGGTGGCCGCGAGCGCGCTGTACCGGGCGAGCGGGCACCTGCTGAGCAAGATCCTGGACGACGCGGCGGCGGACCCGTTGTCGCTTCTGGAGGGCCCCGAGTTAGCCCGCCGTCGACTGCGGCTGGTGCGTCGGCTGGCATCCACCATTCGTTGTTGGTGGGTGCGGGGCAGCCCAGGCGACATCGCGGCGGTGGTTGATGCCATGCAGCGTGAGGAGGATCGGCGGTGAATACGTTAGCTGTGGCAGCGGTGGCGCTAGATTTCGGCGGCACGCTCGCAACTCCAGGGGCGTCACCGTGCGGCCGCGACGTCGTGGCCGTGTTGGAGTCGCGGTCTGGCTGGCCGAGTCCCGCTGGGCTTGACGTCGCGGTCGACGAAGTGCGTGCCGAGGCGAAGGCGGCATACCGGCAAGGTGTCCAGACACCGTGGGAGACGATTCTCGCGGATGCCTGGCAGCGCGTGAGCGCTCAGCCGCCAGACCTGGACGCGGTGGTTGACGCGCTGTGGGAGTCGGTGCCCGACGCTGTCGTCGATCCGCGTGCCGCCGCTGCGGTCCGGACGCTTCGCCGCAGCCAGCGGGAGCTGGTCCTGGCTTGCAACACTCAGCGCCCGATCGCCCACCGGCGACGGACGCTTGCGGTCGCCGGCTTGGTGGAGCATTTCGATGCCCTTGTGCTGTCCAGCGACATCGGGTTCACCAAGCCCGATCCCCGCTTCTACGCTGCGGTGGTTGACGCTGCCGGAGGTGTACCGGGGGCAGTGCTGTTCGTCGGCGACACTCTCGACAAGGACGTCGTCGGCCCGCGTGCCGCCGGGATGCGGGCTGCCCTGGTGTGCGCCGGGGAACCGCCGCCTGGCCTGCCCGAGGACGTCCCGGTCATCGCGCACGTGGCCGAGCTGCCAAACCTGCTGGAGCGATGGCCATGATCGATCCGAAGGGTATAGGTGCTCGGATCATCTTCCGGCGGGGTACCGCCATTGTCGTGCCGCGCGTGCTCGCGAGGCAGGGTTGGCTCGCGGCTCGGTACAGCGTGGTCAGCCCTGGGACTGAGCTGCGGCATCTTCTCGCCACAGCTGATGAGGACGATCATGCTGCCGGGTACATGACAGTCGCCGATTCGCTGGATGGTGGGCAGCTACTGATACCCGTGCCTCACGGTGCTGACGCCCAGCCTGACGACCACCGCGCACTGCTGATCCCGCCGGGGACCAGACCCGAGCACGTCGCAGTTGCCCGGTTCCAGCTGATAGCGGCTCTTGGCCTGCGCCGCTGGATGTCGGACGACCGCGTCTCGGAGCCGGTTGTAGTCATCGGCGGCGGACCGGTCGCCCTCGGCTGTGTGCTCGAACTCAAGCGCCGAGGTGTGGCGCAGGTGGTGGCAGTTACCCGGCATCCGCGACCGGCTGCGGCGGTCATACCGGACGTGACCATGCTGACCGAGCCGCCCGGGGTAGCGACGCAGACTTTTGTCATCGACTGCACCGGGCGTCCGACGCGAGCGCTGGCCATGGTCACCCCGGGCGGGCTCCTTGGCTTGCTGGGCACGCCGGGAGACGCGGCGGACCTGTCGTCCGCTGCCGTGCACCGGCAAGGCGTCGCTGTGGTGGGCATGCATGAACTTGCCGGTCACTCGGACCAGGCGAGGCGGTCGGCATTCGAGACCGTGCTGGGTTGGGTGGGCGACACGGTCGACATCGACGCAGTGCCGCGCTGGTTCGCCCGGTTTCCGGGCGAGCGGGCCGGTCCGTTCTACGCCGCTCTGGCCGGCAATCGGCGCTGTACTGCACCGTTCGTGATCCTGGAGTGGTCGTGACCAGTTCGACGCCGACGGCCGTCGGCCTCTACAGCATCGGAATCCGTGGCGTCGATCCGGAAGCCCTACTCGCGCTCGCGGTGGAGCACGAGGTTCCGTTCTTGCACCTGCGCGGCGGCCCGCGCGGATTCGATCTGGCCAGGCGTGACACCGCCACGCTCGATCGGTGGGCTCGCTGCTCCAAGGTCAGCGTGCCGATCACCGTTGTCACCGCTGAAATCGATCTGATCGATTTCGCTCGGCCGGGCACTCCTACGTACTGGCGGGCCAGCGCCGAACTCAACCGGCTGGGCCACGCCGCGTCCGTACTGCGAGCGCACGCGGTTCGCCTGCTCGCCAGGCATCACCTCGACCAGCGGCAGTGGGCCGACTTGGCGGTGCCAGACCTCGCCGCCCGCCACGGGCTGACGACGCTCATCGAGCTACATGAGCCGGCATGGTTCACAGATCATTCAGTCGATGCGCTGGTTACGCACCTCGAACGAGCCCCATGGCTCGCGTTGCTGATGGACACGGCTCAGGTCCAACAGGCGTGGCGGCGTTCCGAGGATCCCGACAATCTCGCCGCTCAGGTGTCCGTCCTCGCACCGCGCACCCGCGTCATTCACATCAGCGACGGTGACGATCATGTGCCCGGTGCCGGCTACGAAATCGTGGCAGAGACGTTCGGGCACCTGGAGAACGACAGCCCGGTCGAGATCGCCTTCGAATGGACCGGCGCCGACCGCAGCCCGCAGGTCTGCCTGGACCGCTACCGCCGCGCCGTTGCCTGGTGGCACTCCCGCTCGGAGGCAAACCTATGACGTCCGCACCGACCGCGATGCCTCGCCGATGGGTCATTGCCACGGACTACCCACGCTGGCCGAGCCCGTACTTTGCTCACCTCCACCGTTACGCCCCGATGACGCTTCCGTTGGCCTTCCGTCCGGACCTCGCCAGCGTCAACGCGATGCAGCCGCCCGGCGTACTCAACCTGCACCGGCTCAAACGGCTCTACCACGACGCGTCTGAGGGGGCACGTACACCACAGGCTGCCGAAAGGTTGTTGGCGACCCTGGCCGGTCTGCGGCAGGCCGGCTGGCGCGTGGTCTGGACGGTCCACAACCTGAAACCGATCGACGGCGACGCGGCGACCGACACCGATGACACCGTGACCCGGGGTGTCCTCGACCTCGCCGACGTCGTCCTGTGCCACACGCACGCAGATGCCACCGCGCTGCGAGCCCGCACGGGCGCGGACGTGCGGGTGGTCGGCTGGGCCGGGCTGGACGACCCCGAGCGAGCGCCGAGCGGCGCGGTCTCCGAGCTGGTGAAGCACATGCGTGACCAGTCCCTGACGTTCCTGCTACTGGGCCACATCACCCGGTACAAGGACGTACCCGCCACCGCTGCGGCCTTCCTCGCTCACACCACCCGTGCGAGCCTGGTAATCGCCGGCGCCAGCCGCGACCCAGCGATCTCGGCCGACATCAATCGCGTCGTCGCCGACGCCGAAGGCCGAGCCATCTGGTATCCACACCGCGTGCCACCTGAGCAGGCCGGCCACCTCTACGCTGCCGCAGACGCCGCTGTCTGCCCGTACCGCAGCGATGACGGCTACGACTTCTTCTCGGAGGTTCTGCACCCCAGCTCGGTCACCACCGCCATCTGCTATCACCTGCCGGTAGTCGCGCCCGATCTACCCGCCGTCGAGGAAATCACCCGAGACCGTCCCCGATGGCTGACACCCGCCGAAGGCGACCTCGGACCCGCGATGGCCGCAGCGGAAGCCGCTCTGATGACCCCACGACGTGCCGTCGAGCGGAAGGCCCCCAGGCCGCCGAGCAGCTCAGCCGGCCGGTGGAAACGCACCGGCCAGATCTACGAAGCGCTCGCCAAAGAACTGCTACCGGACCAACCCTCCGCACCAGCCGCGTCCGGTTGCCCACCACACGAAGACGCGACGGGAGAGTCCCTCCGATGACCGAACTCACCAGCGAACCCGCACGCACGATCGCCGACCTTCTCCTGCGCCGCTACGGACTCGCACCGGCCCGTCTGGTCCAGCTACCCATCGGGCAGGGAACAACCAACTACCGGGCGACGTGCGTAGACCGAGACGTCTTCGTCAAGAACTATCCATCCGGCACGGACCTGGCCGGCGAAGCCGCCGCTATCGAGCTGTCGGCACTCGCCGAGCGCCACGGCACGCCGGTCGCCGGGCTGCTCCGTAACCACGCCGGAGACCCGATCGACGCCAGTTCCCTGTACGCGGTATCCGTGTGGGAGTGGATGCCCGGGGCCGTCGTCACCACGGACCTGACAGCGGGTCAGGCGCTCGCCGCTGGCACGACCCTTGGTCGTATCCACGCCGCCTTCGCCACCCTGCCCGCCAGCGCGGGACCATCGCCGCAAGCACAGAACTGGCTTGCCGTCGACCTCGTCGGTCTGGCAGCAACCGTCGACCGTCTCATCGACATCGCCGAGGCTCGCATCGCGGCCGGTCCTGCCGACCCCTTCGATACCCAAGCCGCCCGCACGCTCGCCGAGCGGCGAGATTCCATCGCCGACATTCCCCGGCTCATGAAGGACCTGCCCAAGCTCACCACCCAGATCCTGCACGGCGACTACAGCCCAGTGAACCTGATCTTCGATGGCGACCGGCTTTCCGCCGTGATCGATTTCCGGCCGCCGGACCCGTTCTTCGTCTCCTACGAGGTGGGCCGGGTGGCGTTCTACCCCAACACGGTCGCCACGACGGCAGATTGGCTCACCATCGCGCGAACGCTGATCGAAGGCTACGTGCGAACCAACCCCACGGTGACCGACGACGACATCCGGTCCTGTGCCCGGGTCGCGCTGCTGCAACTGCTCACCAGCCTGTACGGAGTCAAGCAGCACTACCTCAAGCCTGGCCTGTTCCAGGACGCCCTCGACGAATTCTGGCTCCTACGCCACCGCGCAGCGAGCGTCCTGCTCGACCACCAGGCCGACACCGACGCTCTCCTCCACGACATCATCGCGGACCGCTGACACCAACCACCTCCTCACAGTGAGGAATATGATGACCACCCAGAACCCCCCACTCGACCGGAACTGGCACGTCCTACATGGCCCGGTGACCCCGGAGGAGTTGCGCGCAGCGCTGGGACAGATCGCCTCCGTGCACGGGCTCCTCGTCACCCACCCACAGCCCGACACGGCAGTCCTCCTGCGGGAGGACCAATCAGTGAATGTCGCCGTCCGCTGGCGCGACCATCTCCCACAGGCCCCGGACAGCCAGGCCCACAACCTGGAGTCTGAAACGCACCTTGAAGTCCTGCTCGACTCCAGCGCCGACGACGCAACGAGAACCGCACTGGTCAACGATCTGACGCTGCGGCTGCGCCGCCACAGCGACAGCGAACTGGGTCGCCTTCGCACCCACCTGCCGCTCATCGACCAGTACGCCACCGCCGACCTCGGCCTCGACGGCTGGGCCCTGATCTTCCGCGACCACTATGTCGAAAACACGCTCGGATTTCTGCTCGGCATCCACCGCGCCGGAATCCCAGCACACCGGATCTATGCCCTAGCTAAAGGCGACCGCACTCTCCGCCGCGACCGAGTTCACGCCACGCTGCTTGCCCACGGCATCGCCAGCGGTGTCCTCGACAACACCGCAATCAACGCGCCCGCCAGCCACGAAATCGAGCTGGCAGCCGCGCGGGCCACCGTCGACGCCTTCATCGACGAGGCCCACGCCGCAGGATGTCGGGTGCTCGTCATCGACGACGGCGGGCTCATCGCACAGGGGTACGGCGGCAGAGATGCGCCCCGTCGCGTCGACGCCGCCATCGAGCTGACGGTGTCCGGAATCAAACGCATCGACGCCGCCGGGCCACTGGCGATCCCGGTGCTCAACCTCGCCCACTCCGAGCTCAAGACGCGCCTCGGATACCACGAGATCGCCGAATCCTGCGCCCGCCGCCTACGGGCTCTTCTGGCCGCCCACAAGCTCAGCGGACGTCGGGTGCTCGTCGTCGGCTTCGGTGAGCTTGGTTCGCGCCTCGCGGGCAACCTGCGCGCTCAGGGCGCCCAGGTCCACATCGTCGACACCGATCCGCTCACCCTCATCACCGCCGCCGAAGCCGGCTACACCACCCACCGCCGTGTCAGCGACGCGCTGATAGCCGCATCCCCATTCCTCGTCGTCGGTACCGCCGGAAACGACGCCATCACCGCCACCGACCTGACCCTCATGCCGGACGACGTGTTTCTCGCACCGTTTGCCACCAAGGATTTCAGCCTGCTCGCCACCCCCCGATACGCGGGACAGGCGACCAATGTCCCCGGCCTCGGTCGCAGATACCGCCTCGACAACGGACGCCACGCCACCGTGCTCGGCGACGGTCGCTCACTCAACCTGTACGAAGCCGACGCCATCCCCAACCAGGGCTACGACGCCTACCGGGCCGGCACCTTGATCGCCGCCGGGTGGATGTGCCGAAATGCAGACCAGCTGACGCCCGGCGTGCACGTCGAGGTCGTCAACGACGCCGTACGAGCCGCTGGGCTCTACGAGGCGTACTACGACACGTATCTCACGACGCCGCCAGCCGACACACCGGCCGCGACCGCGCTCTCCGGCACCGCACCCAACGTCGGCGGGCTGCGGGCCTGCATCGTCGGCTACGGCGTCGCCGGGCGCCTGCACGCGGAGATCCTCGCCGATGCGGGTGCATCGCTGACCATCCTCGACCCCAAGCACCAGCACCTCCCCAAAGGCTTCCGCAAATTCACCACCGGCGTCGATGATCTGCCCGATGCCGTCGTATCGGCCGTGGCCCTGTGGTCGGTGTGCTGCCCTACCGCCGATCACCTTCCGGTCCTCCGATCGATCCTGGCCCGCGATCCGCAGGCACGGGTACTGCTGGAGAAGCCCGCCTGCCAGGGCCACGAGATCGCCGAACTGACCGCGTTGCTGGCCAGCCACCGCAATTCCCGGCTGGTCCTCGTCGACCAGTACCGGCACAGCCGGGCCCTCGACGCGCTGTGGAAAACCGTCGGCGAGATCGAGCCCGACGCTACGATCCACCACATCGGCGTCACGTTCAGCAAGGACCGCACCGTCGACATCTCACGCGGACGCTTCGTCGACCGTTCCTATGGAGTGCTCGGCTACGAGTGGCTGCACATGCTCACCGCGCTACGGCAGTTCCTGCCCGCCGAGGTCTGGACAACGTACCTCGCAGATGACCCACAACGCTCCGAGCTGACCGCCACCTACGACCCACGCATGTTCGTCTCCGCGCTCACTGAACGAACGACCATCGCCGTCAACGACCACCACGTCACCCTCGAACTCGCCTCGACCATCACCGGCTCAACTGTCATACTCGGCAGCACCCCTCGAACAGGCTCCGTCGGTCGCAGCCAGTGGAGCCGAGGCCGCCGGCCGTCAGACGACAGGCACCGCCACATCACGGTGCACGCCGGGCAAACCAGATTCGTGGCGCACCTCGACCCCGTCACAGCCCCAGACGGCTGGCAGCTCGATCGCAACCAGCACCGCATCACCGCACACCGAGGCGATCGCCTCCTGCACGACGTCGTCATCGATGATTCGCCCCTGCACACCGCAGTCCGCGACGCGGTGTCCCAGCTTCTCAGCGACAGCCCTCTTCCGCCGCCAGACCTGTCACCGCTACGGCGAATCGCCGCTCTCGCTCAGCTCCTCCGCGCCCAGCAGCCCGACCTCGCGCTGACCGCGAGCTAGCCTGGGTGGGTTCACCGCCCACGACGCCTCGATCCAGGTCGGATCGGTGATCCGGCTGTTCAACTGGTTGACGGATCGCGTCGCCTCGACCGCAGAAGCGTGCTTTGCCAAGCGTGCGATAGTCGTCGGCGTGGCGTTCCCGCTCGAGGCGCTGTCCGACGCGGTGCTGGCGCGGACCGAGACCTGGTCGAGTCTGACCATGTCGTGGCACACACGGCCGATCGAGCCGAACCACGGCAAGCCGATCGTGATCAGCGAGCTCGAGTCCGCCTCGTGGCTCGCCGAGATCGCGATCTGGAGCACCGGCGAAGCCGAACTGGCGACGGTCCGCCTGGCTGACGACAGGATCGTCAACAAGCACTACGACCTGCACGGCCTCGGCGATCTCGAACGGCTACTCGACGAACTCGTCGCCCTATTCACCGAAGACCGCATCCCCGCCGCCGCGATCGTCGCCCAGCAGCCGAGGGCACCAGACTGAGAACCACCCCGAGGGCTGCGCCGACGGCGTCCACCGGGGCAGCTATGGTCCCTTCGAAGGGCAGCCGGTCCATCGGCTCCCGAGCGCCCGGCGAGCACCCGGCTACCCGGACGGCGTACGACAAAGGCCCCGATCAGGCGGAAACCGCCGGTCGGGGCCTTGTTGTCTGGTACGCCGCGTAGGACTTGAACCTACAACCCGCGGATTAAGAGTCCGCTGCTCTGCCAGTTGAGCTAGCGGCGCTCGCTGACAACGCGGGCAACCCTAGCATGTCCGGCCGTCCAGCTTCCAACCAGTTGCCGGCAACGAGCCGTCTGTCCGGCGGACCTGCCCATGTGCGCGGATCTGGCACCCTTCCGGATCAGGCACGAAGGGCATGGCGGGTGATGCACGATGTCGGCAGGGACGGAACAAGGAACGGGGACTGGCATGCACAAGGTCAGGAGGGGTTGGTCGGTCGCGGTGACACTGGCAGTCATCGCACCGGCGGCACTGGCAGGGTGTGGATCGGACAAAACTCCACGATTCGTCAACGGCCAGGTGGCCACGGCGAGTCCGACACCCCCGCCGGAGCCGTTCGAGTTCGCCATCGCGCCGAAGACGGACGCGAAGAACCTGCCGATCAGCACGGAGATCGGCACCACGGTCAGCGGTGGGGAGGTCACCTCGGTGACCCTCGTCGAGGACGGTGGCGGCGAGGTCAGCGGCAGTATGCGGGAGGACGGCACCGCCTGGGTGCCGGACAAACCACTCAAGAATCAGAAGAAGTACACGGCGACTGTCGTCGCGACCAGCAGCACCGGGGAGGAGGAGACCAAGACCACGTCGTTCACCACGATGGGCAAGTCTGGGTCGCAGACCGGCACCGGCCTCTACCTGTTCGACGGACGGACGTACGGGGTGGCGATGCCGGTGGTGGTCGAGTTCTTCCCCGGCATCCCGGAGCAGGAGCGGGCCAGCGTACAGAAGCGGATGTTCGTCAAGACCGACCCGCCGCAGCCGGGCACCTGGCACTGGGTGTCCAACGGTACCCAGGCGTTCTACCGTGCTCCGGACTTCTGGCAGGCCGGCACGACGTTGACCACCCGGATCGCGCTGGACGGTCACCCGACCGGTGACGGCCGGTACGGAGACATGGACCGGGGCGCCACCGCGAAGATCGGCGAGAAGGTGACCGTGGAGGTCGACAACGCCACCAAACAGCTGTCGATGTTCAAGAATGACAAGCTGGTCAAGCAGATGCCGGTCAGTCTCGGCAAGCCGAGTACGCCGTCGTCGAGCGGCACCATGGTGGTGATGGACAAGCAGGAACAGACCGTTTTCGACACTTTCGCCGAGTTGGGCCCGGAGGAGGGCTACCGGACGGACATCTCGTTCGCCCAGCGGCTGACCTGGGGCGGCGAGTTCATCCACGCCGCCCCGTGGTCGGTCGGCGACCAGGGGGTACGCAACGTGTCACACGGCTGCATCAACATGTCGATGGACAACGCCAAGTGGCTGTTCAACCAGACCAGGGTCGGTGACCCGGTCACGGTCAAGGGCACCGAGGTCCAGCTCGCCAACGGCAACGGCTGGACCGCCTGGAACCTCACCTGGGACGAGTTCGTCAAAGGTAGTGCGTTGCCGGTTCCGGCCGATCTGCAGCCGGCAGGGGCTGGTTCACCGGCACCGACGGCACCGACTCCGGTACCGACAGCAACGTCCGGGTGACGGTCGATACAGTTCTGGCCGGCATCAGATCGGCACAGTATGACATCTGAATAACTGCCAAATACGGATGAATAAGACACGGCTGACCGATCGGACCGGATGATCCGGGAAATATCGGTCAGCCGTGTCGATGTTGCATACGTTGAGGCACGAACCCGGGAGTTGCCCCACTGCGTCTTTGCTGGACGATGGGATCCGGGGACCGAACTTCGTGAGGGGATCATGCGAGTCAGCCGCTTCCAGGTAAAGCCGCGCACCGGGCGGGCGCGACCGCCCGTACCGCGGGTTGTCACGGCCGTCGCGCTCGCCGCGGCGCTCGCCCTCACCGGTGCCTGCACCGGCGCCGGCGACGCCCCCACCTGGCAGGGCGGTACGGAGGCCGACCCGAGCCCGCAGGCCCAGGCGACGATCACCGAGCCGGCCGCCGACGCCACCGACGTGCCCGCGTCGACGGCGATCACTTTCACCACCACCGAGGCGGCGCAGACCACGGTGGAGTTGACCGACGCCGACGGCAACCCGGTGCCGGGCGAGGTCGATGCCGACGGCACCGTCTTCCTGCCGAACGGGCAGTTGGAGTACGACGCCGCGTACACCGCGACGGTGACGGTGACCGGCGACGACGGCGAGACCACCGTGACCAGCCACAACTTCCGGACCATGGCCCAGCCGGGCAACCAGGTACGGGTGTCCAGCTTCCTGGGCGACGGCAACGTGGTCGGCGTCGCGATGCCACTGATTCTGCGGTTCAGCCGGGACATCCCGCAGGACTACCGCGACGACGTGCAGCGACGGCTCAGCGTCGAGACCGAGCCCGCCCAGGAGGGCATCTGGTACTGGGTGAGCCCCACCGAGGTCCAGTTCCGGCCACGCGAGTTCTGGCAGGCCGGCACCCAGCTGTTCTACAAGGCGCAGACCGGTGGCCTGCCGATGGGCGACGGCTGGTACGGCCGCAACGACCTGACCGTGGACGCCGAGGTCGGTGCGGCGCTGGTGATGACGGTGGACAACGCCAGCAAGACGATGGTGGTCACCAAGGACGGCGAGACGATCAAGGAGATCCCGGTCAGTCTCGGCAAGCCGAAGACGCCTTCCTCCAGCGGCACCATGATCGTGATGGAGAAGCTGAAGGAGACCGTCTTCGACACGTACGAGGAGCTGGGCCCGGAGGAGGGCTACCGGACGGACATCGAGTACGCCCAGCGGCTGACCTGGGGCGGCGAGTTCATCCACGCCGCCCCGTGGTCGGTGGCCGACCAGGGGGTACGCAACGTGTCACACGGCTGCGTCAACATGTCGATGGACAACGCCAAGTGGCTGTTCAACCAGACCAGGGTCGGTGACCCGGTCACGGTCAAGGGCACCGAGGTCCAGCTCGCCAACGGCAACGGTTGGACGGTGTGGAACCTCAGCTGGGACGAGCTCGTCGAAGGCAGCGCCCTGCCGTACGAGCCGGAGTCGACCGAGTCGACCGAGTCGGCAACGACGGAGTCGACGCCGGGCGGTGCCGCCGGCGGGTCCGGGACCAGCTCGGACCCGCAGGCCTGACCCGTCCCCGCCCGGGACGGGCACCGAGCGAAAAGCGCCCGGCCAGGATCTGATCCTGGCCGGGCGCTTCGGTATGGGGTGACTGAAGGGACTTGAACCCTCGACACCCGGGACCACAACCCGGTGCTCTACCTGCTGAGCTACAGCCACCAAGAACCACACCCGGCAGACTGCCGCGTGGGGTGCCGACCAATGATAGCCCTACCGGCGGGCATCACGTCGAGCGGGTTCCGCCGGGCCTGCCCAGCCGCCACCCAGCGGCCGGTCATTCGGCGGCGGTCAGAGGCCGGCGGCGATCGCCTTGGCCGCGTCGACGTCCGGGCCGGGCAACGGCACGAAGATCGACCGCCGGTAGTACTCCAGCTCCCGGATGCTCTCCCGGATGTCCGCCAGCGCCCGGTGCGACAGCCCCTTGGCCGGCTGCCCGAAATAGACCCGGGGGTACCACCGGCGGCACAACTCCTTGATCGACGAGACGTCGATCATGCGGTAATGCAGGTAGGAGTCGAGTCGCGGCATGTCGCGGGCGATGAACCCGCGGTCGGTGGCGATCGAGTTGCCGCACAGCGGCGCGGTCTTCGGCTCCTGCACGAAGCTGGTCACGTACTCCAGCACCCGGTCCTGCGCCTCGGCGAGGGTGACCGCCGAACGCCGCACCTCCTCGGTCAGCCCGGACTTGGCGTGCATCTCCCGCACCACGTCCGGCATCCCGGCCAGTGCCTCCTCGTCGGCGTGGATCACCAGGTCGACGCCGTCACCGAGCACGTTGAGGTCGGAGTCGGTGACCAACGCGGCCACCTCTATCAACGCGTCCCTGCCGAGGTCGAGCCCGGTCATCTCACAGTCGATCCAGACAAGAAGATCCGCCACGCGGACAGCCTACGCGGCGCCGTCCAGCAGCCTGCCAGGTCACCGGCGGCGGCCCCCGCTAGGCTCGCGGGCGTGCCCGCCGACACCCTCCCGGACGGCCCCGCGCCGCGTCCCGTCGACGACAGATCCCGCACGCCGCGCCGGGTCGCGGTCGTCGTCGCGCTCAGCGCCGCCGTGGTCGCCGCACTGATCTGGTACGGCAACCGGCACGACTTCTACGACCTGAAGATCTACCTGAGCGCGATGCGCTGGTGGGCCGACGGCAACCCGCTGTACGACTACGTTCAGCCCGACATCGTGCAGGGCCAGCTCTACTTCACCTATCCCCCGTTCACCGCGCTGCTGCTGCGCCCGTTCGCAGCCGTGGGCACCGGGACCGCCGCCGCCGTGTTCACCGTCGGCACGCTGCTGGCGGTGGTGGTCACCACGGTCTGGCTGGTCACCCCGATCGCCCGCCGGCGCGGTCTGCCGCGCTGGTGGCTGGCCGGTCTGGCGGTACCGCTGGTGGTGCTGATCGAGCCGACCCGCGAGACGATCTTCCTCGGGCAGATCAACATGCTGCTGGTCGTGCTGATCCTGGCCGACCTGCTGTTCGCCGTACCGAAGCGGTCCCGCTGGGCCGGCGTCGGCATCGGCCTGGCGACGGCGATCAAGCTGTTCCCGGGGATCTTCATCGTCTACCTGCTGGTCACCCGCCGGTGGCGGGCGGCGCTGGTGTCCTGCCTGGCGGCGGCGGCCGCCACCGGGCTCGCCGCGGCGGTCGCCCCGGCCGAGTCGTGGCGGTTCTGGTTCACCGAGCTGTGGAGCACCGACCGGGTGGGGCGCAGCGACTACACCGGCAACCAGTCGCTGCAAGGGCTACTCGCCCGGCTGGCCGCTCCGGCCGAGCCGGACCGGCTGGTCTGGCTGGTGCTGGTGACCGTCGCCGCCGGCTACGGGCTGTGGCGCGCGGCCCGCGCGGTACGGGCCGGCGACGAGCTGGCCGGGCTGACCCTGACCGGTCTGGTGGCCGCGCTGATCGCACCGATCACCTGGCCGCACCACGTCTACTGGTTCGTCCCGGCGCTGATCGTGCTCCTCGACGCGGCGCTGCCGGACCGCCCGCTGATCGCCGCCGGGCCGCAGCCGGCCGCGGCCCGGCGCGGAGTCCGGGCCGCCGGACCGGCGGCGTCGGTGGCGTTGGCGGCGGTCATCTTCGCGGCGCTGGTCGTCGGTGTCGTGTCACTGATCGACTGGGGGCACGCGAAGGTGCCGACCGACGATCCGGCCACCTTCGTGTTGCGCAACCTGTACGTGCTGGCGGCCGCGCTGCTGCTGGTCAGTCTGCCGATCCGCCGCCACCCGACGTCGACTCCGGGCGGGTAGCGGCCGCTGGGGCAGTTGCCGGAGCAGGCGTCGGGCGGCGGGTCCGGACGAACGCCAGCCCGCCGAGTGCCAACCCGCCGAGGCCGGCGAGCAGCCCGACGATCCCCACCCCGAGCGCGGCACCGTTGCCGCCGGTGTCCCTTTCGCCGGCGTCGCTGCCGGTCGCGGCGTCGTCGGCCGGCGCCTCGTCGTCGACCTGTTCCTGACCGCCGCCGCCGACGGCCGGACTGTCCTCCTCAGCCGAGGTCAGCGTGAGCACGCTGGCCGGGGTGGCCGGCTCCTCCTCACCGGGCACCGGAACCTCGATCCACCGCACCACGGTGCCGTCGGAGTAGGTCTGCAGCGACTTGAAGACCAGCTGCTCGGCCTCGGGCAGCGGGCCGAGGGAGACCGGGAACTCCACGAACTCACCCGGCTGCACCCCGTCCTGCGGGCTGTCGGCGGTCCACACGATCCGGGACACCGCCTCGGTGATCTGCGCCCCGTGCACCTCCAGCGGCGGATCCACCGGCGCCACCTGCACGTCGGCGGTCCAGCCCGGCACCCTGGCCAGCGACACCGAGGCGACCGGCGCGTCCTCCGGCAGGACCACCTCGACCTCGACGGTGCTGTGTTCGTCACTCTCGTTCGGCACCCGGAACGCCAGCCGGGCGTAGTCGCCGACGGTGGCCTGCGACGGGTTGACCGTGATGTGCGCGGCCGCCGGGGCGGCCAGGCCGAGGACGCCGACGAGGACGGCCGCACCGGCGAGCGCCGCGGCGCGGACCGGTGTGCGTCGGTGACGGAGCATGAAGTGACCCTTTCTAGTTGATCTCCACCGTGGTGGAGACGGTCGCCTGATCGATGTCGGAGATCCGGACGGTGATCCGCAGCTCCCAGTCTCCCGCAGCCGGCAGGCTGATCTCACCGGTGGCGTGGTTGTCGGTCAGCGGCAGCAGCGGGATCTCGATCGGCTCGACCCCGCTGGCCGGCAACGCCGCCGTGGCCTGCCACTCGATCACCGGCTGCGGCCGGTTGTCCTCGGTGTAGGCGTACAGGTGGACGGAGTTGTTGCCCCGCCGGGCCGGGTCCACCTCGACCTGCAGCGAGTAGATGTCACTGTTCAGCGTGGTGGAGAAGTAGCCGCTGTCGGCCCGCAGGTCCTCGCCGATGGCGGTCCGGGCCGGGGTGGTCTGCACCAGCACCGCGGTGACCGCCAGCACCACGGCGGTGACGGCCAGTTCGGCGACGATCGCCTGCCGCATCCGGCCGGGACGGCCGGCGGCGCTGCGATTGCGCACCAGCTGCCGCGAGTACGCCGCCACCGCGAGGACCAGCCCGAACAGGCCGATCTTGGCCAGCAGCAACCGGCCGTACGTGGTGCCGAACAGCGCCTCGAGGGTGCCCACCTCGATCAGCGCCTGCACCGTACCGGCCAGCAGCAGGGCACAGACCGCCAACGCCGCCCAGCGCGACCAGATCGGCAGGATCGCGGCGAGTTCCCGCTCCTCGGCCTGCCGGAGCAGGAACACCGCGAGCATCGCCAGACCGCCGAGCCAGACCGCCATCGAGCTGAGGTGTACGGCGTCGATGACGACGGAGACGGCCGGCACCGGCGAAGCGCTCGGGTGTCCGGCCAGTGGCCAGGTGAACACCCCGATGACGGCCAGGACGCCGAGCAGGATCTGGTCACTGCGGCCCTCCGAGCCGGCCAGGAACGGCCGCAGCAGCACCGCCGTGGCGGCCAGCACCCCGAGCCGGACCAGCAGCGCGGCGCCGATCCCGCTGCTGAGGACGTCGCGCAGCGCCGCGCCGTCGGCGTCGCCGATCCCGCCGCCGGTGACGTACGGGGCCTGCAGCCAGATGGTCGCCAGGGTGGACGCCGCGACGAGTCCCAGCCCGGTCCAGACCAGGCGGCCCGGCCCGCCGCGGGCCAGCCGGCGCGGCCAGAGCATGCTCAGCACCAGCACCGGGCCGACGATCAGCAGCAGTCCGGCGTACCCGACGAACTTGGCCGCCTGCAGCAGCCCGCTGACCAGCGGATCGGTGTCGGCGCCGCCGTCGTCGGTGGGCACCGCCGACGGCGCGCCGACCGAGTAGGTGAAGCCGCCGCTGACCGGGTGTCCGTCGGCGGAGATCACCCGGTAGCTGACCAGGTAGGTGCCGCGCGACGTCTGCTGCTCGACGCCGACGGTGACCACCGCTCCGTCGAAGACCGGCTCGCCCTGGTCGACGCGCTGCCCGTCCGGGGCGATCACCCGTACCCGGTCGGGGACCTGCCGCACCGATTCGGAGAAGGTCAGCACCACTTCGGCCGGCGCGTTCGGCAGCACCGAGTCGGTCACCGGGCTGGTGCTGACCAGGACGGCGTGTGCGCTGGCCGGCGCGGCGGCGGGTAGCAGCACCACGGGCAGCGCCGCCAGCAGCAGGCCGGCGACGGCCACGAGGCGCGACGTCCATCTATTCGTTGCGGCAGTCATGGGCAATATGCTCGCCGGTCCACCTGGGCCCGCGCGACCCGGCTCCCCTCATTTGTGGTTGGTCGGCTGATCGGGGGCCGAAGTTCCGGTGATGCCCGATGTGACGTACGACATCGGATTTTTCGGTTTGTTGGCACGTCGCCGTGGAACTCGGCACCGGGTGCGCAGCGACTAACAGACATGAGGGTACGACCCTGGATCGGTGCCGCCGTCCGCCTCGGGCTGGCCGCCGTGTGGTTGTTCGCCGGCGGGTCGAAGGTCACCGACCTGGCCGGGTCCGGCCGGGCGGTCAACGCCTACCAGGTCTTCCCGTACGACCTGGCGATGGTGATCGGTGCCGCGCTGCCCTTCATCGAACTGGCGCTCGGTGTGCTGCTGCTGATCGGGCTGGCCACCCGGCTCTGCGCGGCCGTCTCAGCCGGCCTGCTGGTCGTCTTCATCGCCGGCATCACCTCCGCGTGGATGCGCGGGCTGCGGATCGACTGCGGCTGCTTCGGCGTCGGCGGTGAACTGGCCGCCGGGCAGACCCCCGCCTACGGCCCGGAGATCGCCCGCGACCTTGCGTTCCTCGCGCTCGCCGGGTTCCTGGTGTGGTGGCCGCGCACGGCACTGTCGACGGATTCGTGGGTAAACAACAGCAGATAGTCGGATTTCAGGTAGATCGGCGGGTGACGGTGATGAGCCGGCGAGTGGAGCAGAAGAAGGCAGCCCGGGTGGTCCGCGAACAGCTGGCCCGGGAGCGGCGGCGCCAGCGCGCCCTCTGGACGTCGGTGGCGGCCGTGGTGGCGCTGGTCCTCGCCGGCATGATCGGCTGGGCCGTCTACCAGACCCAGCGTGGCGGCGAGTACACCGCGCCGCCCGGTGCGGTCGCCGACGACTCCGGCATCCCGATCGGCAACGGCCCGGTCACCGTCGACCTCTACGCCGACTTCCTCTGCCCCGCCTGCCGGCAGTTCGAACAGCAGGTCGGCCCGACCCTGGACCAGCTCGTCGAGGATGGCAGGATCACGCTCGTGTTCCACCCCGTCGCGATCCTCGACCGGCTCAGCGACGACGCGTACTCGACGCGGGCGTCGGCGGCGTCCGGCTGCGCGGCGGCCGGCGGCAAGTTCGAGGAGTACGCCGCCGCGCTCTACGAGCAGCAGCCGGCCGAGGGCGGCCCCGGGCTCAGCGAGGAGCAGCTGATCGCCATCGGCGGTGAGGTCGGGCTGGACACCGGCAGCTTCGGCCAGTGCGTCCGGGACGACACCTACGCCGGCTGGCCGGCCCACGTCACCGAGCAGGCCGGCCGGGCCGGGGTCAGCGGCACCCCGACCGTCATGGTCGACGGCGAGACCGTCGCATCGAGCGCCCAGGCCATCACCGCCGCCGTCGACGCGGCCGGCTGACGTGCTGTTCACCCGACGGCCGGCGCAGGCGCGGGCCACCCGGCGGCTGGCGGTGTTCGTCGGCGTGGCGGCGGTGCTGCTCACCGGTGCCGCGACGCCGGCCGCCGCGCACGGCGCGGACGCCCCCGCGGCCACCGACTACCGGGTGGCGGTGACCGGCACCGTGCCGGCCGTCGACGGGCTCACCGTGCGGGTCGTCGAGGCCGGCGCCCGACTCGAGCTGACCAACCACAGCGGCCGGCCGATCGAGGTACTCGGCTACACCGGGGAGCCGTACCTGGAGATCCGACCGGACGGGGTCTACCAGAACCGGCGCTCCCCCACCGCGTACCAGAACGAGACCCTGTCCGGCGACACCCCGGTGCCCGCCGACGCCGACCCGGCCGCACCGCCGGACTGGCGACGGATCGCCGACCGCCCGGTGGTCCGCTGGCACGACCAGCGGACCTACTGGCTGGACGCCGCACCGCCGGACGCGGTGCGGGCCGCACCCGACCAGGTGCACCGGGTACGCGACTGGGTGGTGCCGCTGCGCGACGGCGTCACCCCGGTCGAGCTGCGCGGCACGCTGGACTGGATCCCGCCGCCCGACCCGCTGCGCTGGTGGGGCGGCACGCTGCTCGGCAGCGTACTGCTGGCGGTCGCTCTGGTGGCCACCGCTCGGCGCGGCCGGTGGACCGCACAGCTGGTCTCCGCCGGCGGGCTCGCCGTCGGCGGCGCGGCCGCCGTCGGCTATGCGATGGCCCGCGCCGTCGAATCCGGCACCGGTGGGCCGTCCGGCCTGCTCAGCGTGCTGCTCGACGGGCCGGTCTGGGCGTTGCTGACCGGGCTGGCCGCGCTGGCTGCCGCCGGGTACGCGGCACGCCGCCGGCCCGGTGCCGAGCTGGCCCTCGCCCTGACCGGCGCCTGCCTGGCGATCTTCGCCGGGGCGGCCAACGCCGCCGTGTTCACCCGGGCGATCGCCCCGGTGCCCGGACCGGCCTGGTGGCCGCGGATCGTGGTCGCCGCCGTCCTGGTCAGCGGGGCCGCCGTGACGCTCGGCGCGGTGCTACGCCTGCGCGCGGAGCCCGTCACCGGTCCGGGCGGCGTCGGTCGGGCCGCCGGCGACGGCCCGGATGGTGTCGGCCCGGACGGTCGCGAGCTGGCGCGCGGCGAGCAGCGGATCGAAGCCCAACGGTAGCTCCAGCCGGTGCCGGGCCAGCAGTTGCGCGTCGGCGAGCAATTCGGTGGTCGGACCGTCCGCCACCACCCGGCCGCCGTCCAGGATCACCGACCGGTCGCACAGCTCCAACGCGTACGGCAGGTCGTGGGTGACCATCAGGATCGTCACCGGCAGCCGGTGCAGGATCTCGGCCAGCTCACGGCGGGCCGCCGGGTCGAGGTTCGACGACGGCTCGTCCAGCACCAGGATCTCCGGACGCATCGACAGCACCGTCGCCACCGCCACCCGCCGCCGCTGACCGAACGACAGGTGCTGCGGGGACCGGTCCCGGTGCTGCGCCATCCCGACGGCGTCGAGCGCCTCGTTGACCCGCGCCGCCAGCTCGGCGCCACGCAGCCCCAGGTTCGCCGGGCCGAACGCCACGTCCTCGGCGACCGTCGGCAGGAACAGCTGGTCGTCCGGATCCTGGAAGACGATGCCGACCCGGCGGCGCACCTCGGCGAGCGTCGACCGCCGCTGGTCCACCGGCAGCCCGCCGACCTCGACCTGGCCGGACCCGCCCCGCAGTACGCCGTTGAGGTGCAGCACCAGGGTGGTCTTGCCGGCGCCGTTGGGCCCCAGCAACGCCACCCGGGCCCCGGCCGGCACGGTCAGATCCACCCCGTGCAGCGCCGGATGCCCGTCCGGATAGCTGAACCGCAGGTCACGCACCCGCAGCGACGGCGGCACCGGGCCGACAGGCCGTGTCGAACCGGCGTCGATCGGACCGCTCACCGCGACAACACCGCCACGGCGGCGATGGTAGCCGCCGTCACCGGCACCGACGCGGCCAGCATCCACTGGCCGACCGTGGCACCGCCGGTGGCCTGCCAGGCCACCGGCATCCGACCGGTGTAGCCGCGGGAGATCATCGCCAGGTACACCCGCTCGCCGCGCTCGAACGCCCGCAGGAACAACGCACCGACGCCGGCTGCGAAACCGCGTACCTGCCAGAGGAAACGCGGGTCGTCACCCCGGGAGATCCGGGCGATCCGCATCCGCCGGGCCTCGTCGACCAGCACGTCGACGTAGCGCAGCATGAACGTGGCGATCTGGGTGACGATCGACGGGCAGCGCAGCCGGTCCAGCCCGACCAGCAGGTCACGGCTGGTGGTGGTGGCCGCCAACAGCAGCGACGCGAGCACCCCGAGGGTGGCCTTGGCCAGGATGTTCCAGCCGCCGTAGAGGCCTTCGACGGACAGGCTCAGACCGGCGACCGGGATCCGTTCACCGCCGGCCAGCAACGGCAACGCGAACGCGAAGGCCACGAACGGGACCTCGATCAGCGACCGCCGGGCCAGCCAGCCGGCCGGCACCCGGGCGACGACGGCGACCGCCACGACCAGCAGCAGATAGCCGCCGAAGGCCCACAACCGCTCGCGCGGGGTGGCCACCACCACCAGGGTGAACGCCAGCATCGCGGCGATCTTCGTCTCCGGCGGGAGCCGGTGCACCGAGCTGTCCCGCTCCAGGTGCAGCAGCTGTGTGTGCCCGGCTCCCACCGCTGGTCAGCTCTTCGGTCCGCCGGCCGGCGCCTCGATGGCCGCTGCCTCGGCGGCCGGTGTCCCGGCAGCCGGCCGGCGGCTGCGGGTCAGCCAGAACAGCCCACCGGCGACCGCGAAGGTGAGTAGCACCCCGACCGCGCCGGCGACCGCCGTACCGACGAAACCGTTGTCCACGGCGGTCAGGCCGTAGTCGGCGAACGGGCTGTCGGCCAGCTCGTGGTCCTGCGCGCCGGAGCCCATGCAGGCCCCGCCGACGATCTCCTCTCCGTCGAGTTCGCAGCCCCGGGTCGACGCCGAGTCCAGCCCGTCGGGCGAGCCGGAGGCGAAGTTGCTGACCACGCCGGCCAGCAGCAGCGAGACGAACAGGCCGGCCAGGACGAAACCGGTGTTGCGCTTCATGCGGCACCTCCGGTGGACGCGGGCTGGGTGGTGGCGGGAGCGGCCGGTGTGCTCGGCGTGCTCGGGCGGCGCAGTCCGCGCAGGGCGTACACCAGGTCCGGACGCGTCCGGGCGACGGTCAGCACGGTGACCGCGGCGATCAACCCCTCACCCACGCCGATCAGGACGTGGGTGCCGGTCATCAGGGCCAGCACCTGACCGAGGCCGAACTCCTGCAGCTGCGTGGTGCCGCCGATGGCGTACTGCAGCACGAAGCTCAACGCGGCGGCGACCACACTGACCACCGACGCGACGAACGCGGTGACCGCCAGTCCGGTCGGGGTACGCGGCAGTAGCCGCAGCAGGACGAAGATCAGCCCGTACGCCGCGGCGGTGCCGACCAGCGCCATGTTGGTGACGTTCGGGCCGATCGCGGTGACCCCGCCATCGGCGAACAGCAGTGCCTGCACGATAAGCACGATCGACACGCAGAGCGCGCCGACCCACGGGCCGACCAGCAGCGCGGCCAACGCGCCGCCGAGCAGGTGGCCGCTGACCCCGGGCAGCACCGGGAAGTTGAGCATCTGGACGGCGAAGATGAACGCGGCGACCAGGCCGGCCATCGGGGCGAGCCGGTCGTCGAGGTCCCGGCGGCCGCGGACCATGCAGTACCCGAAGGCCACCGCGGCAAGCACGGCGTAGCTGATCGCTACGGGGCCGTTGAGCACCCCGTTCTGGATGTGGAGTGCGAGGGGGTCCACCTGGTTCCTCCCGGCTGGGCAATCCGTTGGTCGCGTAGCCAGCCTATTTCGCTGTCGCTGCTCTTGCATAGGGCATGCAACTAATCACGGTTGGCGGTCCGACCCGGCCAACGGCCCCGGAGTAGGCTCCGGCCATGACCTCAGCTGCCACCGGCGGGCCGGTCCGCCTCGCGCCGGACGATTCCGCCCCGGAGTTCACCCTGCCGACCGACAGTGGCGACCAGTTGTCCCTCAAGGAGCTACGCGGGCGCAACGTGGTGCTGTACGCGTACCCCTCGGCGATGACCCCGGGCTGCACGAAGCAGGCGTGTGATTTCCGCGACTCGCTCGCCGGACTACAGGCCGCCGGCTACGAAGTGGTCGGCATCTCTCCCGACAAACCGGAGAAACTCGCCAAGTTCCGCGAGCGCGACGGGCTCACCTTCCCGCTGGTGTCCGACCCGGACAAGACCGTGCTCACCGCGTACGGCGCCTACGGCGAGAAGCAGCTGTACGGCAGGACGGTCACCGGGGTGATCCGGTCGACCTTCGTGATCGACGCCGACGGGCGGATCACCAGGGCGCTGTACAACGTCAAGGCCACCGGCCACGTCGCCAAGCTCCGCCGCGACCTCGGCCTCGACTGACGCAACAGCCGCCGCCGGCCCCGGCCCCGGCTCCGGCCGACCGGGATTCGGCTAGCCTGTCCTCGGCACGTAACCTAGAAGCGCTCGGGGCCGTAGCCCAATTGGCAGAGGCATGCGACTTAGGATCGCACCAGTGTGGGTTCAAGTCCCGCCGGCCCTACCCCGCGCCTGGCACCCAGGCCCACCCGGAGTCGACACACCGCGATGATTCCCCCGCTCTCCGTACGGCTGGGTTTCGTTCTTGATCCGCCGCTCGTCGACGAGCTGCGCGAGCGGATCATCGCGCTCTGGGCGGACGCGACCAACGCCGGCGGCGCGGTCGGGTTCGTCGCCCCGGTGACCGTCGCCGACGTGCGTCCGACCGCCGAGGCGGCGTTCGCCGGGGTCGCCGCCGGCATCGACCGGCTGCTCGTCGGCCACGACGATGCCGGGCTGGCCGCGTTCGTCTTCGTCACCAGCAACCGGTTCGACCTCAAGGAGCACTGGCGGGTGCTCAAGCGGGTGGTGGTCGCACCGGACCGGCAGGGGCGCGGCTACGGGCTGGCCCTGATGGCCGAGGCGGAGCGGGTCGGCCGGTCGATGGGCCTGTCCGCGCTGCAGGTCACCATCCGCGACGGGCACGGACTGCCGGCGTTCTACCAGCGGTGCGGCTACCGGGAGGTGGGCCGGCTGCCGGGCGCGCTGCGGGTGGCTGACGGCGACGACCGGGACGAGATCATCATGTGGCGGGAGCTGAGCGGCGCACCGGCGAACTGGCCAGCCACAGACTGGGTCGGTCAGCCGCAGACCGACGGTCGGTCAGCCGCAGACTGACGGCCGGTCGGTAGGAGCCGCAGCCGGCACCGTTGACGGGCTGGCGGCCGCGCCGAGACCCGCTGCACCGGCGGTTGGCGACGGACCCGGCGAGGCCGACCCGGTGGGCGTTGGATCTGGCGACGGTGGTTCGGCGGTCGACGTAGGCTGCGCCGCCGTGGACCGGTCACCGGACCGGTCGGCACCGGAGCCGCCGACGGCCGAGGACGGCCCGGACGACCGGGAGCCGGAGCTGGAACCCGATCCGCTGCCGTACAGCCGCACGTCCGTCTGCTGGGTCCGCCCCGGGGCCAACTGGACCCCCGGCACGGTCGCCCGGTTGCCGTACACGTCGGTGACCCGCAGGGAGTACGGGCCGGGGCCGAGCCCGTCGTCGGCGAGCCAGTAGTTGTAGTCGTGCCGGACAAGTCCGCGCCACTCCGATCCGGTTCGGGCCTCGACGGTCGCGAGCGGGTTGCCGTGGTCGGTGACCCGCACCGCGAACCACCACTGCGACGAGCCCTCCTTGACCCGCACCGCGAGTGGCCCGGTCGGCGGGTCGACCACTGCCCGGTAGCTGATGTCGACGATGCCCCGCACCGGGTCGGCGATCCGGGCGAACGCCTCCCGGGACAGGTCGAGGTGACCGACGGCGCACTCCGGGCACTGGTCCATGACGACGACGCGGACGGTGCCGCGTGGACCGGTGACGTCGAGGTGCCCGCCGCACGCGGCGGCGTCGGCGTACTCGTCCGGGCCGAGCGCGACGTACATCCGGTCTGCCGGGGCGCTGTCGAACGAGCAGTTGCCGCCCTGCCCCTGCGCGTCGTAGAAGGTGGCCTTGCCCTGATGGGTGCCGCCGCCGACAGGTGGTGCCGCGCAGGCCGGGCTGGCTCCGACCTGGGCGGCCAGCAGCAGGCCGAGCAGGCCGGCCCCGGCCGCGGCCGCACCGCCGGCCAGCCAGCGGGTCCGGCCGGTCCAGGTTGACCGGCCGGCCAAGGTTGACTCACCGGCCCAGGTTGACCGGCCGGCCCGAGGCCGGCGGGCAGGGGAGGCGGGTCCGTCGTCGGTCACGTCCGGTGATGCTGCCGTACTGCGACGTACCCGGGCAACGGTCCTAAGTGAGACCTAAGAGTCGGGACCGGCCGCAACCACCACGTTGTCGCCGACGGTGATCCGTCCAGTGCCGTCCGGAATGATGTTCATCCCGAACAGGACGCCCTTCGGGCCACGGTGATGTCGGGCGAGGATCCGCAGCGGCTGTTGGCCGCGTTCGCCGGTGTCCTGGTCGGTCGTGGTGACGACGCAGCGGGTGCAGGCCTTGGCCACCCGGAAGGTGACGTCGCCGATCCGGATCCGACGCCCCAGCCACCCGTCCTCGGCCCAGGCCTGCGCTCCACTGATCACCACGTTGGGGCGGAACCGGTGCATCGGCAACGGCGCGGCCGGGTCGCCCGACTCGACGAGCCAGTCGTTGACCGCGTCGAGGGAGGCCGCGTTGGTCAGCAGCACCGGGTAGCCGTCGGCGAAGCTGACCGTGTCGCCGGGACGGCTGTGGTCGGGGTTGACCGCCCGTACCGTCGGGTCGGCCAGCCAGGCCAGTCGGGCCGGTCGGCCGATGACCGCACTGATCCAGGCGTGTGCGGCGGCTTCGGCGAGCCGGGCCGGCACCGGGGCCTTGGCCCGGAAGACGCGGACCTGCACCGGCGGGCCGGCGACCGGTGCGCGAACATCCAGTGTGGGCGCGACCGGTGGGGGGACGTCCGGTGTCGGCCGGCCGGCGGTGTGCAGGGTGAGTCCACCGGCGACGGGCTGGGGGCGGATGTGGACCAGGGCCGGGGCCTCCCGCTGGGTGATGCCGACTCCGTCCGGGTCGATGATCATCCAGCGTCGGTCCCCGGCCAGGCCCCAGGGCTCGACCCGGGCATCGTCGTGGTCGAGGCGGCGACACCCCTTGACCGGGTACGTGTGGAGGGCGGCGACTCGTACGCCGGTCACGACGGCGGCCGGGTACGGACCGGGTTGCGATGCGGCGGCAGGCGTTCCACGCGCTGGTTTTTACCACAGCGACCGCCGGCGCCGTCGCGGCCACCGTTGCCGGCTGAATGAAATATTGCATACAGTGTCATGGTGAATGACAGCGAGGTCGTCCCGGCCGCTTCGGCCGAACGGGTGCTCGACCTGTTCACCGGTGTCCGCCTCACCCCCACCCAACGACGGATCGCACACAGCCTGGTGCAGCACGCCGGCTCCGCCGCGTTCCTGTCCGCCGCCGAGGTCGCCGAGCTGGCCCGGGTCAGCCAGCCGTCGGTCACCCGGTTCGCGATGGCGCTCGGCTACGACGGCTACCCGGCACTGCGCCGCCGGCTACGGGAGTTCGCCGTCAACCCGGCTGGCACCGGCCAGTCCGGCGGCGCGGCCGGCCTGCCGGCACCGCGCGGCGAGTCCCGGCGCGGCGGGCGGCGCGCCTACGCCGCCGACAACGAGATGCAGCGCGCGGTACGCGCCGAGGCCCGGCATCTGAACACACTCGCCGACCAGCTGGGTGATCGGGACCGGCTCACCGCCGCCGGCACCCTGCTGGCCGGCAGCACCCCGCTGCCGGTACTGGGGCTGCGGGCCGCCGCGCCACTGGCCACCTACTTCGGGTTCTTCGCCGCCAAGGTCCGCCCCGACGTACGGGTGCTCGACAGCGGCGGCAGCCTGCTTCCGGAGCGCCTGGAGCAGACTCGGGAGGCCGGCGCGACCGCGTTGCTGGCCATCGTGCTGCCCCGCTACCCCCGGGAGGCCGTCGACGCGCTGGTCGAGGCGCGCGCCGTCGGCCTGGCCGTGGTGCTGATCACCGACTCCCTGCTGAGCCCGGCCGCTGAACACGCCGACCTGGTGCTGCCCGCCCCGGTCGGCGACCAGCTGGTGTTCGACCTGCACGCCGCGCCGATGGCGTTGGCGATGGTGCTGTTGCAGGCGATCTGCGACGCGGCACCGGGTGAGGCACAGCGCCGGCTGGAGCAGTTCGAGCGCTCCGCCGCCCAGCGCAACGTCTTCATCGGCTGACTACCCGGAAGGGACCGCGACATGGCTGAGCTGATCCGGGCGGCGCGCGGCACCACCCGTACCGCCAAGGGGTGGCCGCAGGAGGCCGCGCTGCGGATGCTGATGAACAACCTCGACCCGGACGTCGCCGAACGCCCCGACGACCTGGTGGTGTACGGCGGCACCGGCCGGGCGGCCCGGGACTGGCCGTCCTACCACGCGCTGGTGGCGACGCTGATCGAGCTGGCCGACGACGAGACGATGCTGGTCCAGTCGGGCCGGCCGGTCGGCGTGCTGCGCACCCACGAGTGGGCGCCCCGGGTGCTGCTGGCCAACTCGAACCTGGTCGGCGACTGGGCGACCTGGCCGGAGTTCCGCCGGCTGGAACAGCTCGGCCTGACCATGTACGGGCAGATGACGGCCGGCTCGTGGATCTACATCGGCACCCAGGGCATCCTGCAGGGCACCTACGAGACGTTCGCGGCGGTCGCCGCCAAACTGGCGGCCGGCGCCAAACTGGCGGCCGGCGGCGCTCCCGCCGAGGTCACCGACCCGACCGCGCCGCCGGCCTGGATCGACCGGGTCGGCGCCGCGTCGCTGGCCGGCACGCTGACCCTGACCGCCGGCTGCGGCGGGATGGGCGGCGCGCAGCCGCTCGCGGTCACCATGAACGGCGGGGTGTGCCTGATCGTCGACGTCGACCCGCAGCGACTCGCCCGCCGGGTCGCCACCCGCTACCTGGACACCGTCGCCGATTCGCTCGACGAGGCAGTCGCCCTGACCCAGGCCGCTCGGCGGGACCGGCGGGCGCTGTCGGTCGGCGTGGTCGGCAACGCGGCAACCGTCTTCCCACAGCTGCTCGCCGACGGCGTCGAGATCGACATCGTCACCGACCAGACCAGCGCGCACGACCCGTTGAGCTACCTGCCGGAAGGGGTCGAGCTGGCCGACGCGGCGGCGTACGCCGGCCGGGCACCGCAGGAGTACACGCAGCGGGCCCGTGAGTCGATGGCCCGGCACGTCGCCGCGATGGTCGGCTTCGCCGACGCCGGCGCGGAGGTGTTCGACTACGGCAACTCGATCCGCGACGAGGCCCGGCTCGGTGGCTACGACCGGGCGTTCGACTTCCCCGGTTTCGTGCCGGCGTACATCCGGCCGTTGTTCTGCGCCGGCAAAGGCCCGTTCCGGTGGGCGGCGCTGTCCGGCGACCCGGCCGACATCGCCGCCACCGACCGGGCGATCCTCGACCTGTTCGGCGACAACGAGGCGCTGGCCCGCTGGATCCGGCTGGCCGGCGAACGGGTCGCGTTCCAGGGGCTGCCGGCCCGGATCTGCTGGCTCGGGTACGGCGAACGGGAACTCGCCGGGGTGCGGTTCAACGATATGGTCGCCAGCGGTGAGCTGGCCGCCCCGGTGGTGATCGGCCGGGACCATCTGGACTGCGGTTCGGTCGCGTCGCCGTACCGGGAGACCGAGGCGATGGCCGACGGCTCCGACCCGATCGCCGACTGGCCGCTGCTCAACGCCCTGGTCAACACGGCCAGCGGCGCGTCCTGGGTGAGCATCCACCACGGCGGCGGGGTCGGCATCGGCCGGTCGATCCACGCCGGGCAGGTCTGCGTCGCCGACGGAACGGCGCTGGCCGGGCAGAAGATCGAACGGGTGCTGCGCAACGACCCGGCGACCGGGGTGCTGCGCCACGTCGACGCCGGATACCAGCTGGCCGGTCAGGTCGCCGCCGCGCACGACCTGCCGGTGCCGATGGGCCGCCGATGACCGGCCCGGCCCCGGTGACCACCGCTGATCCGCTGGTCGAGCGGTTCCGGGCGATGTGGGCGCAGCTGGCCGGGATCGGCCGTGACCCGGGCACCGGCGGCTACCTGCGCTACGCCTGGTCGGCGGCGGAGTTGACCTGCCGGGAGTGGTTCACCGCCGAGGCGGTCCGGCGCGGGCTGGCGGTGCGCCCCGACGGCAACGGCAACCTGTGGGCCGACTGGGTACCGTCCGGCGTCGATCCGGCCGCCCCGGCGGTGGTCACCGGCAGTCACTTCGACTCGGTGCCGCACGGCGGCGGCTACGACGGACCGCTCGGCATCGTGTCGGCGCTGCTCGCCGTCGACGAACTGCGGGACCGTGGGTTCACCCCGGCCCGGCCGGTGACCGTCGCCGCGTTCGTCGAGGAGGAGGGGGGCCGGTTCGGCCTGGCCTGCCTCGGATCGCGGCTGCTCACCGGCGGCGTGTCTGCGCAGTACGCGCTGGCGCTGACCGACTCCGACGGGGTGACGGTGGCCGAGGCGATGCGGGCGGCCGGCGCCGACCCGGCGGCGGCCGGACCGGACCCGGACCGATTGGCCCGGATCGGGGTCTTCGTCGAGCTGCACGTCGAGCAGGGCCGGGCGTTGGTCGACCTCGGCGCCCCGGTCGGGGTGGCCAGCATGATCTGGCCACACGGCCGGTGGCGGCTGGAGTTCACCGGGTCCGGCGACCACGCCGGCACCACCCGGATGGTCGACCGCCGGGACCCGATGCTGACCTGCGCGCACACCGTACTCGCCGCCGATGCGCAGGCCCGCCGGCTGGGCGCGCACGCCACCATCGGCCGGATCTCGGTGCGGCCCAACGCCACCAACGCGATCCCGGCCCAGGTGCACGCCTGGCTGGACGCGCGGGCCGCCGACACCACCGCACTGGCCACGCTGGTCGAGGCGGTCGGGGCCGACGCGGCGGCCCGGGCACAGGCGGACGGTACGTCGGTGGCGGTGGTCCGCGAGTCGGACAGCCCGCCGGTCGCCTTCGACCCGGACCTGACCGACCGGATTGCCACGGCGGTGGGTGCGCGGCGGACCGGCGCGGTGCCGGTGCTGCCGACCGGCGCGGTGCCGGTGCTGCCGACCGGCGCGGTGCCGGTGCTGCCGACCGCCGCCGGGCACGACGCCGGCGTCCTGGCCGGACACGTGCCGACGGCGATGATCTTCGTACGGAATCCGACCGGGGTGTCGCACGCCCCGGACGAGCACGCCACCGACGACGACTGCGCCGCCGGGGTGCGGGCCCTCGCCGCCGCGCTGGCCGACCTGGCCGGCGAATGAGGCGGCCGACGGATCGGGCGGCCCGGTTGAAGGTGCCGGCAACCGGGGCGGCCCGGATGAGCTGGTACGCCGAACACGCCTGGCTGGGCGGGCCGGCCCCGGCGGCCGGGGTGCTGATCGAGGCCGAGGCGGGCCGGTTCACCGCGGTCACCGCCGGGGTCACGCCGCCGCCGGGCGTACCGAGGCTCGCCGGGGTGACCCTGCCCGGCCTGGCCGACGCCCACTCGCACGCCTTCCACCGGGCGCTGCGCGGGCGGACCCACGACGACCGGGGCAGCTTCTGGACCTGGCGGGACCGGATGTACGCGGTGGCCGGGCGCCTGGACCCGGACAGCTACCTGGCGCTGGCCCGCGCGGTGTACGCCGAGGCGGCGCTCGCCGGGGTGACCTGCGTCGGCGAGTTCCACTACCTGCACCACGATCCGCAGGGCCGACGCTACGCCGAGCCGAACGTGATGTCCGACGCGCTCGCGCAGGCCGCCGCCGACGCCGGGGTGCGGCTCACCCTGCTGGACACCTGCTACCTGACCGCCGGGGTGGACGGGGCACCGCTGACCGGGGTGCAGCGCCGGTTCGGCGACGCCGACGCGGCCGACTGGGCGCAGCGGGCGCAGGCGTGGTCACCGGCCGGTGACCACGTCCGGGTCGGCGCGGCGGTCCACTCGGTACGGGCGGTACCGGCCGCCGGGCTGCCGGTCGTCGCGGACTGGGCGGCGCGGCGGTCGGCCCCGCTGCACGTACACCTGTCGGAGCAGCCGGCGGAGAACGCGGCCTGTCTGGCCCGGTACGGCCGGACCCCGACGGCGCTGCTGGCCGACGCCGGGGTGCTCGGCCCGGACACCACCGCGGTGCACGCCACTCACCTGACCGATACCGACGTGACGCTGCTGGCCGGAGCGCGGGCCGGGGTCTGCCTCTGCCCGACCACCGAGCGGGACCTGGCCGACGGGATCGGCCCGGCCGGCCCGCTGGCGGCCGCCGGGGTCACGCTCAGCGTGGGTAGTGACAGCCACGCGGTGGTCGACCTGTTCGAGGAGGCACGGGCGGCGGAGACACACGAGCGGCTGCGCACCGGCCGGCGCGGGCACTTCTCCCCCGGCGAGCTGATCTCGATGGCCGCCGGAGCCGGGCACGCCGCGCTGGGCTGGGCCGACGCCGGCCGGATCGCGGTCGGCGCCCGTGCCGACCTGGTCACCGTCCGGTGCGACAGTGTGCGCACCGCCGGGGTCGACCCGGCCGGGATGATCTTCGCGGCGACCGCCGCCGACGTCACCGACGTGGTGGTCGACGGCCGGCCGGTGGTCGCCGACGGCCGGCATCTGCACGTCGACGTACCGGCCGAACTGGCCGCCGCGATCCGGGCGGTGACCCGGTGACGGCGGCGGCGGGCGGCACGCTGCTGGTGACCGGCATCGGGGAGCTGGTCACCAACGATCCGGCGCACGACGGCGGCCCGCTGGGGCTGCTGACCGACGCGGCGGTGCTGGTCGACGGCGACCGGGTCGCCTGGGTGGGGCACGCGGCGCACGCGCCGGCCGCCGACCGGCGGATCGACGCGGGCGGCCGGGCCGGCCTGCCCGGTTTCGTGGACAGTCACGCGCATCTGGTCTTCGCCGGGGACCGGGCGGGCGAGTTCGCCGCCCGGATGGCCGGGGTCCGCTACGACGGCGGCGGCATCCGGACCACGGTGGCGGCGACCCGCGCCGCCAGCGACGACGAGCTGCGCGGCACCGTCGGGCGGCTGCGCCGTGAGGCGCTGCGGCAGGGCAGCACCACGATCGAGATCAAGAGTGGGTACGGGCTCAGCGTCACCGACGAGGCCAGGTCGGTGCGGGTGGCGGCGGAGTTCACCGACGAGACGACGTTCCTCGGCGCCCATGTGGTGCCGGCCGAGTACGCGGACCGCCCCGACGGCTACGTCGATCTGGTTACCGGCCCGATGCTGGCCGCCGCCGCGCCGTACGCCCGCTGGGTGGACGTGTTCTGCGAACGCGGCGCGTTCGACGGCGACCAGGCCCGTGCGGTGCTGGCCGCCGGTGCGGCGGCCGGCCTGGGGCTGCGGGTGCACGCCAACCAGTTGGGACCCGGGCCGGGGGTGGCGGTGGCGGTGGAGCTGGGGGCGGCCAGCGCCGACCACTGCACGCACCTGTCCGACGCGGACGTGGCGGCGCTGGCCGGGTCGGCGACCGTGGCGACGCTGCTGCCGGGCGCGGAGTTCTCCACCCGGTCGGCGTACCCGGATGCCCGCCGGCTACTCGACGCGGGGGCGACGGTGGCGTTGGCCACCGACTGCAACCCGGGCTCGTCGTACACCACGTCGATGCCGTTCTGTGTGGCGCTGGCGGTCCGGGAGATGGGGATGACCACCGCCGAGGCGGTCTGGGCGGCGACCGCCGGTGGCGCGCGGGCGCTGCGCCGCACCGACGTCGGCGTGCTGCGCCCGGGTGCCCGCGCCGACCTGCTGCTACTCGACGCACCGTCGCATCTGCACCTGGCCTACCGGCCGGGGGTGCCACTGATCCATCAGGTCCTGCACAACGGAGCACCGATATGTCCACTGTGATGATCGAACCGGACGGGATGACCGCCGCCCAGGTGCGGGCGGTGGCCCGGGACGGGGCGCGGGTCGAGCTGAGCGCCGGCGCGGTCGCGGCGATGGCCCGCAGCCGGGACATCGTCGAGTCGATCGAACGCGACGGCCGCCCGGTGTACGGCGTCTCCACCGGGTTCGGCGCGCTGGCCAGCAGTTTCGTCGCGCCGGACCGGCGTTCGGAGCTGCAGCACGCGCTGATCCGCTCGCACGCGGCCGGGATCGGCGCGCCGATGCCCGACGAGGTGGTCCGGGCCATGCTGGTGCTGCGGGTGCGGTCGCTGGCGCTGGGCCGCTCCGGGGTGCGTCCGCTGCTCGCCCAGGCGCTGCTGGACCTGCTCAACCATCGGATCACCCCGTGGGTGCCGGAGCACGGGTCGCTCGGCGCGTCCGGTGACCTGGCACCGTTGGCGCACTGCGCGCTGGTGCTGATGGGTGAGGGCTGGGCGCGGGACCCGGACACCGGGGACCGGGTCGACGGCGCGGTGGCGCTGCGTCGGGCCGGGCTGGCCCCGGTGGAGCTGGCCGCCAAGGAAGGGCTGGCGCTGATCAACGGCACCGACGGGATGCTCGGCATGCTGCTGCTGGCGGTCGAGGACGCCGGGCACCTGTTCACCATGGCCGACGTCACCGCCGCGCTGGCGATCGAGGCGATGCTCGGCTCGGACCGGCCGTTCCAGGCCGACCTGCACACCATCCGGCCGCATCCCGGTCAGGGCGTGTCGGCGGGCAACATCCACCGGCTGCTGCAGGGCTCGGCGGTGATGGACTCGCACCGCGACGATCTGCTGCACGCGGTGCAGGATGCGTACTCGATGCGGTGCGCGCCGCAGGTGGCCGGGGCGGCCCGGGACACCTTGGCGTTCGCCGACACGGTCGCCGGCCGGGAGCTGCGGTCGGTGGTGGACAACCCGGTGGTGCTGACCGACGGGCGGGTCGAGTCGACCGGCAACTTCCATGGCGCCCCACTCGGCTTCGCCGCCGACTTCCTGGCCATCGCCGCCGCCGAGGTCGGGTCGATCAGCGAACGCCGGGTGGACCGGCTGCTGGACGTGAACCGGTCCCGTGGCCTGCCGGCGTTCCTGTCCCCGGACGCCGGGGTCAACTCCGGGCTGATGATCGCCCAGTACACCGCGGCCGGCATCGTCGCGGAGAACCGCCGGCTGGCCGCACCGGCCTCGGTGGACTCGGTGCCGACGTCCGGGATGCAGGAGGACCACGTTTCGATGGGCTGGGCGGCGACCCGCAAGCTGCGTACCGTGCTGGACAACCTGACCAGCCTGCTCGCGGTGGAGCTGCTGGCGGCGGTACGCGGCCTGCAGCTGCGCGCCCCGTTACGGCCGTCGCCGGCCGGGCAGGCGGCGGTGAAGCTGGTCGGCGCACTAGCCGGTCAGCCGGGGCCGGACATCTTCCTGGCCCCGGCATTGGAGGCGACGCGCGCGGTGGTGGCCGGCACCGAGCTGCGGGCGGAGATCGAGGCCCGGATCGGCCCGCTGCGCTGAGCGGGCCCGGCCGTAGCTACCGCGCTGAGCGGCCGGGCCGACCCGCGCTGAGCGGGCCCGGCCGCCGAGCGCGTCAGATGCCCCGGCCGCGCTTGTGCAGGGTACGGAGCACCAGGTCCGGCCGTACCGCCCGGCTGGCGACGGCGAGGGCGAGGTAGGCGCGCGGCTCGCGCGGGTTGCGGGCCAGGGTGTGCCGGGCCCAGCGGATCGCCCCGCGGCGGTGCCCGGCGGCGGCCTCGGCGAAGGCGATCTGCCCGGCGACCCGGGCTTCGCCGGCCGGCTCGGTGGCGAACTCCGGGTAGCGGTCCAGCAGCCACTGCAGGGCGGTGGCGATGGTGTCCCAGCGCTGCGCGAAGTAGGACCGCTTGTGCCAGCGGACCAGCACGTACGGCGTACGCAGGTTGCGCAGCGGGGCGCTGCGGGCGGCCCGGAGCAGGAACTCGTAGTCCTCCGCGTAGCTGCCCGGGATCTCCTCGTCGACCAGCCCGAAGCCGTCGACCAGCGCAGCGCGCCGGATCAGGAACGTCGACGGGTGCAGCTCGGTCATCCGGTCGCGCAGCAGCGCGGCGAGTGACACGCTGTCGAGGTCGAGCACCCGGTCGTTGACGGTGCCGTCGTAGCTGACCTGGATGCCGCAGCTGACGAACTCGGCGTCCGGGTGGGCGAGCAGCTCGTCGACCTGGGCGGCGAGCTTGCCGGGCAGCCACCGGTCGTCGTCGTCACAGAACGCGACCAGCTCGCCGGTCGCGGCCAGGATGCCGCTGTTGCGGGCACCGGCCAGGCCGGCGGTCCGGCCGTTGCTGATCACCCGGACCGGCCGGTGCGGATCGTCGCTGGCCAGCGCGGTGTCCGGGGTGGACTGATCGTAGACCACGACCACGTCGACGACGGCCGGATAGTCCTGTTCGCGGATCGCGGCGATGGCCTCGCGCAGCAGCTCGGGCCGGTCCCGGGTGGGGACCACGACGCTGATCGTCGGGGTCCGGTCGGCGGTCACCGCGACCGCCGGCTGAGCACGCGGCGCGGGTTCGCCGACGAGATCAGCCCTTCGATGATCTCGCCGACCCGGGCGACGGCCGCGAGTCGGGCCGTGTCGGTGCCGGCGTCGGCGGTGATGCCGAAGCTCGCCGGGGCGCGCAGCCCGGCCTCCAGCGCCTCGAACAGCGCCGTACGCGACTGGCAGAGCCGGATCAGCCCGGCGTCGGCCAGCCGGCGGGCGAACAGCATCTGATGGTCGTCGACGTGCTCGTCCAGAGTGGGATCCCGGGGTACGACGATCGGCAGGTGGCGGTGCCGACGGGCTTCGAGGATGGTCGCCGGGCCGCCGTGGCACACCACCAGGGTGGCCCGCTGCATGGCCTGCTGCAGCGCGTCGTGGTCGAGAAAGTCGATCGCCCCGGCCAGCTCCGGTGCCCGGCTGTGCCCGTACTGCACGATCAGATCGGCCCGGTCGGCGGCAGCGGCGTGCCAGTCCTCCAGCCAGCCGATCAGCCGGTCGAACCGGTGCCGGTCGGTCCCGACGGCGACCAGGATGGTGCCGGTACGCGGCCCACCGCGCTGCCGGGGGATTCGTGCGGCGACGCCGGTCGGCCCGGTGTTCGACAACGCGGATTCCACCACGATCAACTCCTTGACCTGGCCACTTCTACTCTTGTTACATTGACATGTCATCGTCGTTGATAAATGCGCACAGTTATAGCAGGTTGCCGACGACGGTCGCCTCCGGGTACTGGCGCCGCTGCTCCTCCCACTGCACGAGCATCGCCGACAGGAAAGGGCGACACAGCCGCGCGGTGAGCGTCGCCGTGTCGATGCGGTCATAGACCTCGATGTAGATCGCCGGCACCCCGCGCAACCAGGCAAGAAACACGAAGGGAAAGGCCACCCCGGCACCGGTGGTGATCACGGCGGCGACCTGCCGCCGCCGGAAGATCCGCGCGGCGAGCCGGGCGTTGCGGACCAGGTTCCGCAGGTTCCGGGTCGTCGGATGGTGCGCCCACATGACATCCTCGCCACGCAACAGCGAGGTGGCGTCCGGCGTGTCGAAGGTCACCCAGCACCGTGTTCGGTTGACGTACCACGGCTCGAGCGCGAGCAACTGCGCGAGGTGACCACCGCTCGAGCCGACGAGCAGGAGCGTGGGTGCACTGTCAACGTCAGGCACGTTGTTGGCCACAGACGCCCCCAGAGTTCACTAGCCGGCCAACCACTGTTTGGATTAACAATATATGCGACCACGGCCGGAAAGAAAATTGGCGGAGGTCGCTTGACACCTTCCCGTCGATCCACTTGACCTGCGACAACATCCCGATCACCACAGTTCGCAACTACGCACCGAAACCGTCCGACAACTGAATATTCCAACAAACAGTTACTATCCGTGCCCAAGAATGTGAGAGATTTTCTACCCGTTCGATAGGATTAGTAGGTGTGCAGACCCAGGCGCCACCGCCGACAAGCTGGCAATCGCATGATCGACAATCCTGACGTCGGGCACACGACAAGGATGTCTCAATATGTGAGACAATCCGGGGCGACTGTCAGTCGGCGCCCCGCTGCTCGATCACGTCCAGCAGCGCCGGGTGCAGCGCCGGATTCCAACCGGCGCCGCCAGCCGCCAGCCGCCAGGTCCGTAGCCACATCTCAATCAGGTAACTCTGGACGATCAGCCGCCGCCGCTCGGCGTCCACACCCAACGCTGGGGCCAGCCGGTGCAGTTGGGCGTCCACAGCAGCCGCCGCGCTCGCCGCCGGAGCCCCGTCGAGCACCAGTTTGCGCTGGAAGGCATCGTGCGCCAGGTCGAAGCCGACCGGTACCTCGGGACCACTGTGCTCCCAGTCCCAGGCGACCAGCCGGCCGGCGTACCGGCCGAGATTCCACGGCACCCAGTCCCCGTGCCAGTGACCGAACTCGACCCGCACCTGCTCGAACCGCTCGGCCAGCCGTTCCACCGCCGCTGCCAACCGGCGTCCGGCCAGCGGGTCGGCGGCGCCGGCGGCAGGCCCGTCAGCGCCCGCCGTACCGTCGGGGTCACTCGCGCCCTCCGTACCGTCGGGGTCACTCGCGGCCGCAGCGGCCGAGCGCCGCAGCCGGTCCAGGAAGGCCGAGCCGGCCAGCGGCTGCGGCGCGGCCGGCGCACCACCCCGCCGGGCGACCGCCAGCACCGCCGCGACCTGCGGCGGCTCGCCCAACCCGACCCCCCGCACGTCGGCGGGCAGCGGTTCGACGACGGTGACCGCCTGACCGGACCACTCGCCTGCGGCCAGCAACCTCGGCACCACCGGATGGTCGCCCACCCCCGCGACCGGCGCCACCGCCGCCAACGCGGCGGCCTCGGCACGGACCAGTTCCCGGGTGGCGTCGTTCCAACCGATCTTGGCGTAGCCGCGTGGCCGGCCGGCCTCGTCGAACAGCTGCACCGTCGGCTTGTGGTTCGGGTCCGGCGGACGGACCCCGATCGCCGCGTACCAGCGCGCCCCGCCGGAGTGCGCCGCCAGATGGTCGACCAGGGTCAACTGCCCGGCCGGCCCCGGCCCGGCCGACACGGTCAGCACCGCCGGCCGGGTCACCTGCAGCACCCCGGTCCGGGCCGCCAGACCGAGCAACGCCCGGGGCAGCCGCACCCGCAACGGGCGCAGCGCGTTGTACGCCCAGACCGAGGCGGCGGTCACCCGACGCGGCCCCAACGGCAACAGGAACCGGGCCCGGGCCGGCGACGGCACCACCGCGTACCGGGCCAGCAGCCGGTCGGCTGGATCCAGCGCCGGCTGCGACGCCCCGGCCGGCAGCAGCGTCAGCCGCACCCGTTCGTCCGGGAAGACCGCCCGGGTCACCCAGCCGAGACCGTCGTCGCGGCGACGCGGGTCGGTGCCGGTCATCGCGGCGCCCCGGCCCAGTCCAGCCGCAACCCCAGCCGCTGCGCCAGCGCCTCGTTGTGCGGCTGGTAGTAGGCGGTCAGCTCGGCACGCAACGCGTCGTCCATCGGCGCCGACCGGCGGTCGTTGTACACCTTGAACGTCGGCAGCTCATGCCCGGGCAGGCCGAGGAAATCGAGGGTACGCAGATAGGCCGACCGGGTGTCGCGGTAGAACTCCTCGCTGGTCAGGAAGAGGAACTGGGAGCGGTCGAACCGGTCCAGCCAGGGCTCGAGATGCTCCAGGTAGCGCCCACGCGCCCGGTAGGTGTACCAGTCGTACGGCTCGGAGAAGTAGTTCGGATCGGCAATCAGCCGGTCGCGCTCACCGGCGGTCCGCTCCGGCTCGCTCGCCAACGCCTGCGGGAAGTCCAGCGGCTCCTTGCCCTCGGTCCGCCGCTCCTTCCAGTGCGAGTACGCCCGCTCGACCGGATCGCGCAGCAGCACGAGCAGCCGTACCTGGGGCAGCAGTTGCTGGACCCGCTCGGCGGCGGTCGGGTGGAACATGTACAGCGGAGCGGCCTCGCCGGCGCGGACCGGGCCGCCGTACCGGGCGGTCAGCGCGGCGCGCTGACGCTCGGTGGGAAAGTGCGACCGGTACCACGCCTCCCCCCGCGACCAGTGCTCCTCGAAGTAGTGGGTGGCCTTGGTGTTCCAGGCCGGGAAGAGCCGCGGCACCAGCGGATGCTGGATCAGGTAGTTCCACAACGACGTGGTGCCGCCACGCTTCGTGCCGATGATCAGGAAGTCCGGCAGCGGGCGACGGTGACTGGTACGTACTCCGTAGTGCACCATCGACTCGCGTACCCGGTCGGTCACCTGGGTCGGTACCGCCTGCTTGATGCGGTCCCTGATGGACGCCATGGCCGTCTCACCCACCTCTCTGTCTGACGCTGCGCCACACCCGGCGCCGCACACCCGGCAGCGCCGACATTACGATCACGACCGCGCCGACCAGGGCCAACGCGGTACCGAGGCCGGCCACGTCCCGGCCGGCCGCGACGACCGCGACCACGCTGACCGCCCCGACGCCGGCCAACGTCGCCGCCACCGCCACCGACACCGGGCGGTCCACCAGTGGTTGCCCGACCACCAGCCGGGCGGCGGTCGCCGCGATCAGGTTCTCCAGCACGATCCCAGTGGCCCAGGCCACCGCCATGCCGAGCACCCCGTGCCGGGGCACCAGCCAGAACGCCAACGACACCGTCGCCGTCAGATTCACCAGCGTGGCCACCAGGTGCAGGCCGCTGTGGCCGCTCATCAGCAGCAACGTCTGCACGTTGCCGACCGCGACGTTCACCAGCATCGCGACCGCCAGCACCGTCATCGCCGTGGCGCCGGCGGCGAACTCCGGCCCGAAGATGCTCAGGAAACCCGGCGCGAAGACCGCCAGCAGCAGATAGACCGGCCAGGAGAGCACGATCGCCCAACTGGTGGTCTGCCGGTGCACCGCCGCCGCCTCGGCCGGCTGGTCCGCGCCGAGCAGCCGGGACAGCTGCGGCGCGACCGCGACCCGCAGCCCCTGCAGGGCGAGCTGCCCGGCCAGGATGTACCGACCGACCGCGCCGAAGATGCCCGCCTCGGCCTGCCCGGCCAGCGCGACAGCCAGCAGCACCCCGATCCACATGCTGCCCGCGTCGATGGCGGCCGAGCCGGCCCTCGGCAGCGCGAACCGCCAGAAACCACGCCAGTCCGCCGACCCGGCCCGCAGTCGGGCGCCCCGCCCCAGACCGAGCGGTCCGGCGACCAGACCGGCGCAGACCAGCAGGGCGGCCAGCGCCGGCACCAGCCAGCCGGCCAGCCCGAGCAGCACCGCGCCGCTGGCCAGCGCGGCGAGGCCGATCAGCACCGGCCGGCCGATCGGCAGCAGGAAGAACTGCACCGCCACGTAGCCGCCGATCGGTCGGACCCCGCGTACGGCCGCGAGCATCAGACCGGTGGCGACCAGCACCGGCAACCCGACCGCGCAGAGCTGGACCAGGCGTACGGTCTCCGTGCTCGCCCGGTCGAACAGGCCGTCCGCGAGCTGCGGGGCGACCAGCAGCCCGACGACGGCCACCACGATGGCGAACACCAGCGGCGGCAGCAACGCCACCGGCAGCATCCGGGCGGCGTCCCCGGTGGCGCCGGTACGGCGCCGGGGCAACGCCCAGAGCAGCCCCGTCTCGGCCCCCAGGGTGCAGACCGCAGTGGCCACGGTGAGCAGTCCGACGGCGGCGAAGAACGCGCCCGCGCCGGTTGGCCCGTAGCCGCGGGTGATGACCACCGCCAGGACGAAGCCGAACAGCCCGCTGACCGCCGCGCCGGCCAGTCCGATGGCGCCGCTGCGGGCGCTACGCCGGGTCTCCCGCTGATCGGTGGCGGCGGTCACCGTACGGCCCCGGCCAGCGGCTGCGGGACCGGACGCTGACTGGGCGGGCGGCCCGGACGTTCCCGGCCGACGAGCACCAACGCCACCCCGGCGACGTAGAAGATCGCAGTCAGGTTCTGGTTGACCAGGCCGTAGAAGGGCAGTTGGACCAGGCCGATCAGTGGCACGACGGAGAGCCACTGCGCGGCCGCCGTGCGGGCCGGCCAGCAGCGGAACCCGACGATCACGAACCAGCCGATGAAGCAGACCAACGCCGGAATACCATGGCTGAACAGCACCGCCCACAGTTGGCCCTGGGTGCCGATCGGCGCGTCGGCGGTGACCGTGTCGACCTGCACCGGTGCACCGAAACCGAGCAGCGGCGACCGCTGGACCCAGCGCAGCACCTCCAGGTAGAGCGACAGCCGGTCGGTGTTGGTGTCGCTGACACTCACCCGGCGCTCGATCAGCTCGCCGATCGGAATGAACAGGGTGACCAGCCCGCCGACGGCCAGCATCCCGAGCATGGACGCCAACGCCTTGACGTTGCCCCGGGCCGCGGCCCGCAGGCCGAGCACGGTCAGCCCGACGCCGAGGCTGAGGAACATGCCCCGGTTGAGGGTCAGGAACGCCGGCGGCAGCGACAACGGCAGGGCGACCAGCAGGACCGTCCGGGCCGGCCCTCGGGCACCGAGCAGCAGGCAGGCCACCACCGCCGGCAGGGTGATGGCAAACGTGCTGCCGAACGTGTTGGTGTAGGCGAACGGGGCCGCCGGCCGGAAGATCGGATTGGTCGAGCGGGCGCTGTACTCGGTCGCCTGGGCGTGCACCATGTCCCGGATGAACGGGTTGCCGGACAGCCCACCCGGTAGCACCAGTTCGAACGGGGTGACCATGCCGAACCGGGGCATCAGCAGGCCGAGCCAGCCGAGCAACACCAGGGCGACGAAGAACGCGCACAGCGGGCCGAGCACCACCGTCAACGCGTCCCGCTCCCGCGCCATCGTGTACACGTAGCAGCAGACGACGATCGCGGTGACGTAGAACAACAACCGGAAGGTGAAGGTGAGCAGCGCGCCGACGTCGGCCAGTTGGGTGGCGCTGACCACCACGAGGGCCAGGAAGGCCAGCCAGAGTCCGGCGCCGGCGGGCAACGGGATCCGTCCCCGGACGAACATGACGATCAGCAGCAGCGCGCCGAACACCGGCCAGCCGAAGTAGAACAGCCCGCTGAGCCACCAGACCGGCACCAGGCCGAACATCAGCCACAGCGGCCAGATCGGCAGCGCCGGGGGGTGCCGGGCCTGGTCAACCACGGCCGCTGCCGGTGAGCACGAAGCCGAGCGGCTCCGCCCCGGCGGCGCGCAACCGGTCGGTCAACCGACGCAGGTCGGCCAGCCGGGTACGGTCCCGCTCGACCACGACGATCGCGGTGCCGGTCCGCGCCTCCCGCACGCCACGCTCGTCCGACTCGGCCGGTGGGGCGTTGAACAGCACGATCTCCCCGTCGCGCGGTGCCTGGGCGTACAGGCCGATCCGGACCATGCCGGCCCCGACGGTGAGCGCGTCCGCCGGCAGCGTACGGACCGGGATGGTGGCCACCACCGGGCCGCCGTCACCGGCCGGGCGATCGCCGGCCGCCGACCGGTCCCCGCCCGACGGCTGGGACTGCCCGGTACCCGGGGTCGGCCGGGGCGACGGTCGCCGTACGGGACCCGCCGGGGCGTCCGCCGTGTCGGTCACCCGGGGCAGGATCACCGTACGGTCCTGGTCGACGTTGGGCAGGGAGAAGATCAGGGTGCTCTCCGGGTCGCCGCTGTCGCCGGGGCGCTGCTCCGCATCACCCGACTGGGTCGGTGCCGTACCACCCGGCTGGGGCAGTGCCGTACCACCCGGCTGGGGCAGTGCCGTACCACCCGGCTGGGGCAGTGCCGTACCACCCGGCTGGGCCGGCACGAACGGCCCGGACGGTACCCGGCGCCGGTCGGCGAGCAGCGCGTCGCGCAGTGCGGTCACCCGGTGGCTGTCGTCGCCGATGTAGACGTCCCGCCCGTCGGCGGCGAGTGCGACGGCGAGGCTCGCGGTCATCGGGGTGGTGTCCTCCCGGTTGCGCGACGAGATCACCACCACCGGGGTACGGACCGCCTGGCGGAGCTGTTCGGCGATCGCCATGCCGACGTACCGGACATCGGCGTCGACGGTACGCCCGTCGACCCGCATCCCGCGGCGGCGTACGGTGCCCAGCAGCGGCAGCCCGGCTACCTCGCTGGCCTCCGCCTCGCTGCGGATCCGCCGGTCCACCGACTCCCGCAGATAGGTCAGCAGCACCCCGAGCACCGCGCCGACCAGCAGACCGGCCAGCAGGTACAGGATCCCGGGCGGACCGTCGGTGGACAGCTGCTGCTGGGCACTCTGGGTGATCCAGCCGGGCGTGACGTCGATCGCGGCGATCTCGGTGCGGGCCGCGTTGAGCTCGGTCAACTGGTTGCTCAGCGAGCCGAACTCGGCCAGCGCCGCGTCGGCAGCCGGGGTGCTGTTCGCGTTGGCGACCCGACGCTGCGCCGCGTCCTGCTGCTCGGCCACCTTGACGATGCTCTCGTCGTAGGAGGCCAGCATGTCGGTGCGCTGCCGCTCGTACATCTCCTGGCGCACCTGCAGGTAGGTGGCGGCCGCCAGGTTCACGGTGTCGACGGCGTCGTCGACCGTGCCGGTCGAGTAGGTGAACCGCAGGATCTGGCCGCCGGTGGGGACCTCGATCTGCAACGCCCGGCGGACCTCGACCACGTCGGCCGACCGGGCGTCGGCGATCCGGGAGAGCACCTCGGTGCTGGCCGCGATGCCACTCTCGACGTTCATGTTGACCGAACGGTCGGCACCGGCCCCGGGATAGGTGAAGGCGTCGGTGACCACCGGCCGGACCGCGACGACCGCGGTGGCAGAGGCGGCAGGTGGGGCCACCACCAGGTAGCCGATCGCCAACAGCAGGCCGGTCGCGGCACCCGCGACGACCGTCATCCACCGCAGCCTCGGGATCCGCAGCAGGTCGGTGAGGGTCACGGTCCGAGCTGGCTGATCACTCATCGAACTTCTTCACAATCTGCTGCGGATTGCCGATCACGACGACCCGGTCGGGTACGTCGACGCGGACCACCGTGCCGGCACCGACGACGCTGTCGTGGCCGATCCGGACGCCCTTCATCACCAGGACGTGCGCCCCGATCCAGACGTTGTCACCGACGACGATCGGTGCCCGGGTCGCCGGGCCGGGTGGCGCGTGCCGCAGCTGCGGCGGGAGATTGTGAAAATCGTTGTCCATCAGTTCACAGTCGGACAGCAGACACCGGTCGCCGACCTCGACGCTGGTCCAGCTGCCGATCCAGGTGGCGTTGAGCAGGCAGTCCGCACCGACCGTGACCTCTCCCGTGCCGGCGAAGCGAACAAACTTGTTGAGCCGGGTCCGGTCGCCGATCGTCACCCGTACCCCTCGGCGCAGCCGGATCCGGCCCCGGATCTCGACGTCCCGGCCGAGCCGCAGCCGGGGATAGCGCAGCTGGTAGTAGGTCCGTTTGACGGCGAACAACACCCGCAGCAGCGTGCCGTACCGACGCGTGCTCGACCCCACCGGTCCGCCTCCCCTGTGCAACGATGCCTCACCCTACAAAATGGCCGGTGGGCCGGCAGCAGGGATGCTGACCGCCGGCCCACCTCGGTCACCGGGCGACGCTAAGCCGCCCGGTCACTCGGCCGCGAAGAACATCGACCGGTTGGTCCAGTCGAACGCCGGGTCGGGCTCGGCCAGCACGGTCACCGTGGTGCCGGTCACCGCGACGTCGGCGGTCGGATCGAACGGCACCGTCCGCAGCCGCCCGTCGGACGAGCCGAACACGATGCTGCCGGCCACCCAGGCCATGCCACGGACCGAACTCCAGGTGACGCCGTCGGTCGGCACGGTGAACTCGGTGGCGCCGAGGTAGTTGCCGTCGAGTTCGAAGTACCGGTAGAACAGCTGGTCGTTGCCGCTGCCGGAGCGGGTGTAGTAGAGGCGGCCGTCCAGGTAGAACGCCGCGTTGAGTGACAACGCGTCGAACCAGGAGTTGTAGCCCGAGCTCTCCCACGGCCCGCCGACGCTACTGCCGTTGAACATCGAGATGTCCAGCCGGCTGCCGGTGTCGGTGCCGGCGACCGGGCGGGCCCAGTAGATCCGGTCGTGCACCCGCCACACCGCGCCGGCGTCGACCAGGTTGGGCTGGTTGGTGACAGCCGCCGTGCCGAGCGTGGCCCCGTCGAACGGCACCTTGGTCAGGTCGCCGTTCGCTGCCGCCAGGTAGAGGTAGCCGGTGCCGCCGGTCGGCGGGTTGCGCGGCACGACGGTCCGGCCACCCGCGTCCGGGAACATACCCAGCCGGCCGTGGTACTCGTTGCCCATGCCGTCGGAGTTGTGGCCGAAGTAGAGGCCGTCGGAGCCGAACCAGAGCACCGGCACCGCCGAACCCCAGCTGCTCGCGCCGGGCGGCAGCGCCGATCCACCGCTGCGCCGCGGGTTCCAGTTGACCGGCATCCCGGTCGCCACGGTCACCGCACCGATACCGAGCCGGTCGACCGCACCGTCGCCGGCGTTGTCGCTGCGGTTCGGGTTGTTCAGCCAGCGGAAGTGCCCACCGGTGTAGGCGATGCCGTCGCGGACCACCACCGAGGTGATGGTGTCGTTGCCGGTGAAGTTGAGCCAGGTGGCGTCGAGGCCGCTGCCCCGGGCGGCGGTCTCGTAGCGGGCCAGCGCGTCACAGTACGCGGTCGGCCAGCCCGAGCCACCGTTGGTGCCGACGACGAAGTAGCTGCTGTCGTCGCCGAAGCTGATGTCCTGCACGTAGTGGGTGAAGGTCCGCCAGGAGCAGTTCGGCGCGAACCGGTGGTTGCTGTCCCAGTCGACCAGGGTCGGGGTACCGGTCAGGTCGACCATCGCGATCTGCTCCCGGGTCAGGCCTTCGACCTCGCGGAAGTTGCCGCCGAAGACCAGCGTGTCGCCGTCGGGCGCGACGTCGAGCGTCCACACGTACGGCGGCACGTCGTGCCGGCCGACCGCGATGTCGACCGCGAAGGTCGGATCGATCGCGCCGGTGTCCACGTCCAGCCGGGCGAGCCCGGCGTGCTGGGTGCCGTTGACCCAGTTGAACGCGCCACCGATGTAGAGCCAGTCGCCGCTGACCTCCATGTCGCGGACCACTCCGCCGTCGGAGCGGCCCTCCCAGGATGACACCGTGGCACCGGTCGCCGGGTCGAGGGCGACCAGATTGCGGCGGGCCTCTCCGTTGACGTTGCGGAAGACCCCGCCGACGATCAGCTCACCGGCCGGAGTGACCTCGAGGGAGTTCACCGCACCGTCCAGGTCGGGCTGGAAGCCGGCGACCAGCGCGCCGGTGGACCGCTGGTAGCCGAACAGGTACGGCCGGGCCTGCCAGGTCGCCGAGCTGGTCGGCCGGATCTCGGTGAAGGTGCCACCGACGAAGATCACGCCACCGATCTCGGCGAACGCTCGCGCCTCGCCGTTGCGGGCATGTGGAGTGTGGTCCGCCGGGTTGGTCGAGACCAGAGTGGCCGGAGCCGGGGTGGGGACGACGGCGGCGCCCGCAGCCGTCGCGTCGATGATCAGTGTCAGCACTACAGCGGTCGCGACCAGGGACGATGCCCACACGCGACGGCCGCTGGACAGACGCCAGCCAGGCTGGGATTGGTTCACGCTTCCCTCCAGATGGGAAATTGTCTCAGACAGCGTGCGCCAACCCCAGCCGGGTCAGACATCCACCGATCGGACGGCGGCCGATCGGGTTTCTACCAGTTTTGCGGAACGTCCTACCAGGTCAACTCCGGCCCGGCAGCGGCTGCCGGAAGTAGGCGTCCTTGCCGGCCTTGGTGAATCCGGCCAGCGCCGACGGGTTGTGGTTCATCGTCATGTTGCAGGTGGCCGATGTGCTCGTCGATCCGGCGGAGTTGAAGTAGACCACCGCCTTGATCTTCGGATGCGCCTTGATCGCTGCCGGGAACTGCTCGAACCACCGCTGCTTCGCCGCCGGGTCGTCCGGGTGGAAGTTGCTGCCGAACTCGGCCAGCATCCGGGGTTTGCCCACGCCGATGCGGTGCTCGTCCAGCCACCGGTAGAACCCACCGACCGTGGTGTGCGGGTCCTTCCAGGTCTTGCCACCGTTGCAGGCGTAGAAGTTGTACGGGTCGTAGCCGACCCAGTCCACATAGGCGTCACCCGGGTAGAGACCGGCGTACCGGTCGTAATGGCCCGACCAGCCCATCATCACCCACACCCAGACCGCGTTGTCCGCGCCGGCCTTCGCGAAGCGCTGGTGCACATGCCGCCAGGCCCGCACGAAGTCGGCATCGCTGCCCTTGGCCGGCTCGTCCTCCGGCTCGTGGTCGAAGCCCATGAACACCGGCACCCCGGTCGCCTTGATCCGGCCGGCCACGTCGTCGATCACCGAGTCGTACCGGCCGCTGTAGACGTCCCGCCAGCTCAACGTCGTGCCGGAGGAGAAGATCCGGGACTCCCAGGCGAAGAACATCAACCGGCCGCCGCGCATCTGCTCCTGCTCGAACTTGTCAGGGAACGCCCCGTTGCTGCCGGCGTTCGAGAAGTCGTGATAGCGGTGCACGATGTCGAACTTGCGCCCGACCTGCGCCTCCACCTCGGCGACCGCACCACCGTGGTTCCAGCCCTTCGCGGCGCTGGTCGGCGAGTACATCCCCCACCAGGCACCGCAGGCGGGCACCAGCAGGTCCGACACCGAGCCGCAGCCGGCGCCGGGGGCCGGCGGACTGGCCGACGCGCTGGGCGCGACGGTCGGCGAAGCGGACGCCGACGCGGACGCCGACGGGGCCGCGGTGGTCGGCACCGGCGCGCTCGGCGGCGCGGACGGAGTGGGCGCCGCGGCCGGTGGCGGAGTGCTGGGCGCGTCCGCCGCCGGTTCGTAGCTGATCACCAGCCGGGGCCGGATCGACTGGTCGCGGTATTCGACCGACGGCCAGTAGACACGCTGGTTCAGCCCGGTCTGGCGCAGCGCGAACGTGTAGGTGCCGTTGCCGCCAACCTGCGCGGACACGTCCCACTCGTTGTAGCCCTTACGGACCGTCGGCAGCGTCGCGAGTGCCCGGTCGACGGTCCGGGCGATCCCGTCCGCCCCGGCCAACGACGGCCGCGACTGACGGGCGTCCACTGCGGTCCGGTACGCGGTGACCTGCGCGTCCAGGTCCTGCCAGGAGTACAACTGCAGACGGACCCGCAGGTTGCGGACGGTCTTCGGCAGTTGGTCGACGGTGAACTCGACGATCGCGTCCCGGGCCCCCCGCGGGTTGCGTTCGCAGAGCGCGGGACAGGTGGCCAGGGTGGTCTTCGCCCCGTTGTCACCGTCCTGCGGCACGTCGGTGGCGGTGGTGTCCGCGGCGGCCGACACGGTGACCTCGTCGTCGGCGAGCAACGGCAGGGCGGTGACCACCATGCCGGCCAGCAGCGCGGCGCTCACGCCGCCGACGATGAGTCGGCGGCGGCCGGACCCGGTACGCGCGATGGCGTCGCTCAATCTGTGTCTACTCAAGAAAACAGCCCCCCTGTGGCATGAGCTTGCCGCGCGAGCCTAACGGGGGTGAGCTCAGATGTACGCCGCGTAACCAGAGATCTAAGCACTAATTAAATTTACCGGCGTCATCCGACGGTCTTCGCGACGACCTTCGCCATCAACCGGAATGCCTTGCCACGGTGGCTGATCGCGTCCTTCTCGGCCGGGCTGAGCTCGGCGTTGGTCCGTTCCTGGCCGTCACCGAGAAAGATCGGGTCGTAACCGAAGCCACCGTCGCCGCGACCCGCGCGCAACAGCCGGCCGGACTGGCGTCCTTCGACCAGGTGTTCCTTGCCGCCGGGCAGCACCAGGGCCGCCGCGCAGACGAACGACGCAGCCCGGTGCTCGTCCGGCACGTCGGCGAGCTGGGCCAGCACCAGATTCAGGTTGGCGAGGTCGTCGCCGTGCCGGCCGGACCACCGGGCACTGAACACTCCGGGCATCCCGCCCAGCGCGTCGACGGCCAGCCCGGAGTCGTCGGCGACCGTCGGCAGCCCGGTGTACCGGCAGCCTTCCCTGGCTTTGAGCAGTGCGTTCTCACCGAAGGTGAGGCCGGACTCGGGCACCTCCGGGTAGGGCTCCAGGTCGGCCAGCCCGACCAGTTCGACCCGGTGGGCACCGAGCGAGGTGTCCAGGATCCGCTGCAGCTCGGCCAGCTTCTTGCCGTTGCGGGTGGCGAGCAGCAGCCGGGTCCGCCCGGCCGGTGCCGCGCTCACCGGTCCAGCACCTTACGCTGCGCGGCGGTCAGCTCGGCGCAGCCGGCGACCGCCAGGTCGAGCATGGCGTCGAGCTGGTCCCGGCCGAACACCGCCGCCTCGCCGGTGCCCTGCACCTCGACGAAGTCCCCGTCGCCGGTGCAGACCACGTTCATGTCCACGTCGGCCGCGACGTCCTCCAGATAACACAGATCCAGCCGCGGTTCGCCGTCGATCACGCCGACGCTGACCGCCGCGATCGAGCGCCGCATCACCCGGTCCGGCTTGCCGCTGAGCGCCTTGCGGTCGGCCAGCCAGCTGACCGCGTCGTTCAACGCGACGTAACCGCCGGTGATCGCGGCGGTCCGGGTGCCGCCGTCGGCCTGCAGCACGTCGCAGTCCAGCACGATCGAGTTCTCCCCGAGCGCCTTCAGGTCGACGGCGGCGCGCAGGCTGCGCCCGATCAGCCGGGAGATCTCGTGGGTCCGGCCGCCCAGCCGGCCCTTGACGCTCTCCCGGTCCGACCGGGTGGTGGTCGCTCGCGGCAGCATGGCGTACTCGGCCGTCACCCAGCCCAGTCCGGACCCTTTCCGCCAGCGGGGCACCCCCTCGGTGACGCTCGCGGTGCAGAGCACCTTGGTCTGCCCGAACTCGACCAGCACCGACCCTTCCGGGTGCATGCTCCAGTTGCGGGTCAGGGTCACCGGTCGTAGCTGAGCGTGGGTGCGTCCGTCGGGTCGTGCCATGTGCAGAGCCTATGTGCCGCACCGCTGCGGGCCCCGTCCGGGTCACACCGGACCGGTCGGGCCCTCGCCCGCGCCCTGCGACACGAAACCGTCCGGGTCGCAGACCGGACCGGTCCGCTCAGGCGGCGACCGGCAGGCGGGCCACGACGCCGGGTACGTCCAGCACGGCGCGGTAGTGCTCGATCAGCTCGTCGCCGATCGCCGCCCAGGTGCGGCCGGCGACCGCGGCCCGCGCGGCCCGGCCGTACCGGGCCCGAAGGGCCGGGTCGGCGACCAGCCCGGCGACCGCCCCGGCGAGCGCCGTCGGGTCACCGGGTGGCACCAGCAGCCCGGTCACCCCGGGCGTGACCAGGTCCATCGGCCCGCCGGCGGCCGGCGCCACCACCGGTACGCCGCTGGCCTGCGCCTCCTGCACGGTCTGACCGAACGTCTCGTGCGGCCCGGTGTGGGTGAACACGTCGAGACTGGCGTACAGCCGGGCCAGTTCCCGGCCGTGCCGGGCACCGAGGAAGCGGACCGCAGGCAGGGCGCGTTCCAGCTCCTTGCGGGCCGGTCCGTCACCCACGACCACGACCCGGACGCCCGGCAGCCGGCTGGTCTCGGCGAGCAGGTCCACCCGCTTCTCGGCGGCGAGCCGGCCGACGTAGCCGACCAGCGTCTCACCACCGGGGGCCAGCTCGCGGCGGGTCTGTTCGCAGCGGTGGGCCGGGTCGAACCGAACCGGGTCGATGCCGCGGCCCCAGATGCGTACCCGGTCGATGCCGTTGGCGGTCAGGTCGGCCGCCGCGGCGGTCGAGGGCGCCAGGGTGCGGTCCGCCGCGTTGTGGATCTCGCGCAGCCAGCGCCAGACGGTCGCCACACTCCACCCCAGGTGGTACGCGCGGGCGTAGGCGGCCACGTCGGTCTGGTAGACCGCCAGGGTGGGTAGCCGCAACCGGCGGGCCACGGTCAGTCCTCGCGCGCCGAGCACGAACGGGCTGGCCAGGTGTACGACGTCCGGGGCGTACTCGGCCAGCACCTCGGTCAGCCGGCGGCTCGGCAGGCCGAGCCGGAAGCTGCGGTAGAGCGGCACCGGCAGGCTCGGCACCCGGACCACCGGGTACGGATGGGCGCCGGCCTCCGCCCGCTCGGCGGCGGCCGGTGCCGGCGCCGGCGCGACCACCAACGGCTCGTGGCCGCGGGCGACCAGGTGTTCGGCGACCCGCACCACGGAGTGCGCCACCCCGTTGAGGTCCGGCGGGAAGGACTCGGTGACGATCGCGACGCGCATGGGTGTCACGGTCTCGCCCGTGCGGGTGGCCGAGGCTACGCCGCGTTGACCAGCGGGCGAACTCTGCGGCAAGAGAGCGGTTGGCCGGTGTCGACCGGTCAGACCTCGTAACGGGCGCCGGCCCGGACGATCTCGACCGGCCCGTCGAAGCTCGACGCCGCCGCCTCGAACGTCGACGCCTCGCTGCCCCAGGCGGTGACCAGGTGGGTCAGCAGCAGCCGGCCGACCCCTGCCTTGGTCGCGGCCTCCCCGGCCTCCCGGCCGGTCAGGTGCAGGTCCGGCGGGTTGTCCACCCCGTCGAGGTAGCTCGCCTCGCAGAGGAAGACGTGCGCGTCCTGGGCCAGCCGCAGCAGCGCCTCACAGGGTGCCGTGTCCGACGAGTAGGTCAGCACCCGGTCGCCGTGCTCCACGCGTACCCCGTAGGTCTCCACCGGGTGGTTGACCCGGTCGACGGTGACCTGCAGCGGGCCGATCGGGAAGCTGCCGGGTTGCAGGCCGTAGAAGGTGTAGACGTCGTCGACCGGCTCGCCGCTGATGTTGTACGCGGTGGCGATCCGGTCGGGCGCGCCGGCCGGGGCGTAGACCGGCAGCGGCGGGTACGGGCCGTCCGGGGCGTAGCGCCGCACCACCACGTAGGTGCAGGCGTCGAGCATGTGGTCGCAGTGCAGGTGGGTGAGCAGGATCGCGTCGACCGCGTGCAGGCCGGCGTACCGCTGCAGGGCGGACAGCGAACCCGAGCCGAAGTCGACGAGCAGGCGGAACCCGTCCGCCTCGATCAGGTAGGCCGAACAGGCGGCCTCGGGCCCGGGGAAACTCCCGGCGCAGCCGAGTACGGTCAGACGCATCAACTGTTCCCACGGTCGCGGTGAGACACCGGCGATGCGCCGTTCATGCCATCGAAGATCTCCACCAGCGGCTCTGCCACGCTCGGCAGCCTACGCCGCAGCCAGCGGCGGAATGAAAGATCCGCTGCAACTTGTCGTCAACGTGACACCGAAGCGCGAACAACTGGAGCGACTTCGACAACCCGCCCCAGGATCGCCCATAGCGCAACCAATCATTTGCACCGGAGCAGCAGGCCGCAGACCGCGCCGACCGGTGCGACTCAGGCCCAGAGCTGACCTTCCAGCGCCTCCTCGGCGTCGGACAGCGTGCCGCCGTACGCACCGGTGGAGAGGTACTTCCAGCCGCCGTCGGCGACCAGGAACGCCACGTCGGCGCGGCGGCCGGCCTTGACCGCCTCGTGCGCGACGGCGAGCGCGGCGTGCAGTACGGCGCCGGTCGAGAAGCCGACGAAGAGCCCCTCCACCTCGACCAGCTGCCGGGTCCGCAGCACCGCGTCGCGGGTACCCACCGAGAACCGCCGGGTCAGCACGTTCGCGTCGTACAGCTCCGGCACGTAGCCCTCGTCGATGTTGCGTAACCCGTACACCAGCTCGCCGTAGCGGGGCTCGGCGGCGACCACCTCGATGCCGTCGACCTTCTCCCGCAGGTAGCGCCCGGTGCCCATCAGGGTGCCGGTGGTGCCGAGCCCGGCGACGAAGTGGGTGACCGTGGGTAGGTCGCGCAGCAGCTCCGGCCCGGTGGTCTCGTAGTGGGCCTGGGCGTTGCCGCTGTTGCCGTACTGGTAGAGCATCACCCAGTCGGGGTGCTCGGCGGCGATCTGCTTGGCGGTGGCCACCGCCTGGTTGGAGCCGCCGGCGGCCGGCGAGAAGATGATCTCGGCGCCGTACATCCGGAGCAGTTGGACCCGTTCGGCGGATACGTTCTCCGGCATCACGCAGACCAGCCGGTAGCCGCGCAGCTTCGCCACCATGGCGAGTGAGATGCCGGTGTTGCCGCTGGTGGGTTCGAGGATGGTGTCGCCGGGCCGGAGCCGTCCGGCCTGTTCGGCGGCGCGGACCATGAACATGGCCGCCCGGTCCTTGACACTGCCGGTCGGGTTGCGGTCCTCCAGCTTGGCCCACAGCCGTACCGGTGGTGCCCCGTCGGGCACCACCGGGGAGAGCCGGGGCAGGCCGACCAGCGGGGTGCCGCCACACGCGTCGAGCAGACTGTCGTAGCGCGTCATGGCGGGCCGCTCAGCCGCTGACGGCGCTGGTGGCGGCCGAGGCGACGTCGCCCGCACCGCCGGCCACCGCAGGCAGGATCGTCACGGTGTCCCCGTCGGCGACCTTGGCCTCGAGCGCGCCGAGGAACCGGACGTCCTCGTCGTTGACGTAAATGTTGACGAACCGGTGCAGGTTGCCCTCGTCGGTGACCAGCCGGCCGCGTAGGCCGGAGTGCTTGGCGTCGAGGTCGTCCAACAGGGCGGCGAGGGTGTCCCCGTTGCCTTCGACGACCTTGGCGCCGCCGGTGTAGCTGCGCAGGATGGTGGGGACGCGAACTTCGATAGACATTGACGTGCTCCTATTGCAACGGTAGGTCGGACCAGACTGCGGTGCGGTACGGCGCCAGGGGTCAGCGGCCGGACGAACACTCGTAGTCGACCGTGGTCGGGGTCTGCCCGAACAGGTACGACTGCACCGCGTGCGGGTCGACACCGGCGTCAATGAGATTGACCGGCTCCTCGGTCACCACGCCGTCCACGATGCGGAACGACCGGATCTCGGTGACCTCCGGGTCACGGGTGGAGACCAGCAGGTAGTGGGCCTCGGGCCAGCCGGCGATCGCCGCGTCGGTGCGGGACGGGTACGCCTCGGTCGCGGTGTGCGAGTGGTAGATCACCACCGGCTCCTCGTCCCGGTCGTCCATCTCCCGCCACAGATGCAACTGCTCCATCGAGTCGAACTCGTAGAACGTCATCGAGCGGGCCGCGTTCTGCATCGGGATGTGCCGGGTCGGCGTGTCCGAGCCGGCCGGTCCGGCGACGACGCCGCACGCCTCGTCGGGGTGATCCCGGCGGGCATGGGCGACGATCGCGTCGATGATCGACCGGTCGATGCTCAGCACCACCCCAGCCTACCGCCTTCTCCGCTTCTCCGGCCCGGCCGGCCCGTGGCGGTCGTCACGCTGGCCGACACTGTTCGACACCAGCCGACGTCAGTCGAGCAACGCGCCGAGCAGGGACTCCTGCAGATAGCCCAGGTAGGCGTAGACCGACAGCTGGAACAGCCGGCTCGACGACGGATCGTCCCGCTCGGCCGCCGCCAACTCGACGCCGAGATCGGTGTCGGCCCGCACCTGCAACCGGACGCCCATCGCCAGCCGGGCGTCGTTGATCGCGCGCAGCCACGCCTCGGCCGCCTCGCCGTCCAGGCGGACCTCCGCGCCCGTGTCGTCGGCGTCGGCCGGCAACGCGGCGAGCACCGCGCCCGCCTGGTCGATCTTTGCCGTCTTGAGGTCGCTCTCGGTGTACCGCCGCAGCTCCGCCGAGCTAGCCGGATCGTCCGGGTAGGTGTCCGGAAACAGCCGGTCGACCACCGGGTCGTCCCGTTCGAACCCGTCGGTGAGTAGGCCCACCACCTCACCGGCGACCTTGCGCAACACCCGTACCTCGTCGGGGGAGAAGACGGCGACGACGCGCCCGTTGCGGCGCCGGAACATGCTCATGCCCGGTCGACCGTCGCCCAGAGCCCGTAGGCGTGCAGCCGGGACGCGTCGAGCTCCATCCGCTCGCGGGCCCCGCTGGACACCACCGCCCGGCCTTTGTTGTGCACGTCGAGCATCAACTCCTCCGCCTTGGCCTGGCTGTACCCGAACAACTTCTGAAAGACCCAGGTCACGTACGTCATCAGGTTGACCGGATCGTCCCAGACGATGGTCACCCACAGGCGTTCGTCACCTGGCATCTCGACCGTGTCCGGCGTCTCGACCGGAGCAACCTGGGGAGCCGCCATTCCCCCATCGTGCCACCGGTGGGGCCGGGGCGGACAACGCCCACCGCGGTCAGCCCGGCGCGTCGCCGCTGTCGATCGCATCAGCCAACAGGTTGGCCAGGCCACGCCGTACCGCGGCGAACCGCAACGCGATCTCCTGGGACAGCGTGATCTCCACCGCCCGCAGCGCCTGCTGGATCCAGGACCGGGCCTGGTCCGGCGCCATCCCGGACGGTCCACCGCGCGGATGCCAGCAGTCGGCGGCGAGCGCGACGCCGATCGGCGGCACGGTGCACCGGGACCGCTGCACCGGGTACGCGGCGAAGACATCCACCACCACGGTGGACGGCCCGGCGACGGTGGATGGCACCGGCTCGCACCGGCCCGCGGCGGTCGTCAGGAGTCCTTCCGCGACCGCCGTGGGCGGATCCCCGAGCAGCCGGCCGCGGAGCTGCTCGCGCAGCAGCGGTCCGAGCCGCTCTGCCGGGTCGGACCCGAACACCTGCTCGACCGCCTCGTCCACCGCGTCGTCCACGCCCACGGCACAGGCCGCGCTGGCGTGCAACGACAGGGTCAGCAGCTCGCGGTCCAGGAAGCCGGGTATCCCGGCCGGTCCACCGCCGAACAACAGCTCGCGGACGGCAGCCAGGTGCAGGTTGGCCAACTCGATCGCCAGGGTGTGCCGCACCCGCTGGCCGATCCGTCGCACCACCCGGTCCAGCCGCTCGGACCAGTCGACTGCCGGCCCGCCGGACGGCAGTGTCGGTGGCTCGTCGAACGCCAGCTGATCGGCCAGACCGGCGCCGGCCCGGTGCAGCGCCTCCCGGGCTGCCCAGTCGGTCACCTCCCGGCGAAGAAACACCGCATCGCCGGTTGCCGCGTCGACCGAATGCCAGGGTGCCTGTTCCAGCTCCGGAACAGCGGCGAGCAGCTCCGCCCGCTGGAACGACTCGCCCGCGCTCTGTACGCCGGCCGCGGTGATAGCGACGAACACCGCGACACCGGCACCCAGCGCCCGGCGCAGCAGTTCGTGTTCGATCTGCCCGGGCGGCGGCCCAGCACCAACCACGAAGACCAGCGCGCCGCCGCGTACCGCCGCGTCGAGCAGCACCGTCGCGCCGGCCGACCGGAGCGTCTCCAGGTCGGGCGAATCGACCAGGCTGAGCCGGCGCAGCGAGGCATCCGGCCGGATCACCTCGACCCGGCGCGGTGGACGGGGCAGGGCCAGGCCGGCACCGGACCGCGCCGACCGCGCTGATCGCGCCGGTACGATCCATGGCTGCGACCAGCCGGGCAGATATGCCGCGATCCGCTCGACCGTGCCGTGCCGGACGACCAGGAAACTCTCGGGCGGACGCAGGTCGGGCAGCGATTCACCGTCGAGAAACGCGGTCAGTACGGCCGAGCGGCTACTGGCGGCGGCTCCGACCACGACGGCCGCGACCGGTTCGTCGGCCGGTGGGGGCGGCGGCGGCACCGGGGCGGCCATCGGCAAATCCACAGCCAGGTCACCCGGGCGGCGCGGCCGCCTGCGCTGCCGGGGAACGCGGGCGGCGGCGCGGGTGGCCGGGCGAATCGACGGTGCTGTCACGGACTCCACAAGATGAGCTCCTTCGGGCGTCATCGCCACGAAATACCAGTACACCGACGCTACGTGCACAATCACTTACGCAGCGACGACTATCGCTACTCAACTGATCGAACACTTCATACTCAACTGCGATCCGTGACCGGCCCTTCCCCCTTGGCAACCGTTCTATATGCTCCCCTGCCATGGGCCTGTGGAGCTTCGTGGGACGGTCCGAAGAGCTCGACCGGCTGTTCGCCGCCGCCACCGACGGCGGTCGCGGCCTGATCCTCAGTGGCTCCGCCGGGATCGGCAAGAGCCGGTTGTTACGCGAAGTCGTAGGTAGACTGCCGACCGAGACCTACGCGGTCTGGTTCGCCTCGGGCAGCGTCAGCGCCGCCGGCCTGCCGTTCGCTGGCCTCGCCCAGGTGCTCCCGGCGGACCAGCCACCCGGATTGTCCCCCTCGGCGCTACTGCGGTGGGCCGTCGAGTCGCTGCGACAACGGGCCGCGGGCCGGCCGATCGTGCTCGCCATCGACGACGCGCATCTGCTCGACCCCTCCTCGGCTGCGGTGACGAACCTGATCGCCCGCTCCGGTCAGGCCACTGTGCTGGGTACGCTGCTTCGCGGCGAGCCGGTGCCGCTGCCGATCCGGGCACTGTGGGCCGACGATCTGGTGGTACACGACGAGCTGGCGCCGCTGGACGTCGTCGACAGCACTGGCCTGCTGATGGAACTGCTCGGTGGGCCGCTGGACCCGGCCTCGGCCGAACGGCTGTGGCGGCTGTCCGAGGGAAACCCGCTGCTGCTGCGGGAGCTCGTCATCGCCGCCCAGTCCGGGCAGGAGCTGACCCAGACGTACGGGGTGTGGCGGTGGACCGGCCGGTTGGAGCTGGCACCGAGCCTGACTGACCTGATCGACACCCGGATCGGCCAGCTCAGCCCGCCGGTCCGTGGTGTCGTCGAGCTGGTGGCGTTCGGCCAGCCGATCGGGCTGCGGCTGCTGCTGCGGACCAGCCGGCACGCCGACGTGGAGGCCGCCGAGGAACGCGGACTGATCCGGGTCGACGTCGCCGACCGCCGGCAGGACGTGCACATGGCCCATCCGCTGTACGGCGAGGTGGTACGCCGCCGGTGCCCGGTCACCCGGGCGCAGCGGCTGCAGGCGCAGCTCGCTTCGCTCGTGGACGGAGTAGGAGCACGCCGCCGGGAGGATCTGCTGCGGGTGGCCGTCTGGCGGCTCGAGTCGAACACCGCCGACGACCCGGCGATGCTGCTCAGCGCGGCCGGCCGGGCGTTCGCCGGGTACGACGTCCCACTGGCGGACCGGCTGGCCGCCCGAGCGTTCGACGCCGGCGGCGGGTTCGACGCCGCCGAGCTGTGGGCGACCATCCTGATGTTCCGCGACGAGCCGGAGCGGGCCCTGGCCACCATCGAGGCGGTCCGCGACGAGGTCAGCACCGACGAACGACGCAGCCGCTGGTTGATGGTGCTGGGACTGGTCGCCTACTGGGGGCTCGGCAACGAGTCGACGCTGGAGGACCTGGCGGCCGGTGCCCGCGAGCTGACCGACCCGGCCGAGCGGGTCCGGGTCGACTCGTTCGAGGCGATCATGCGGCTGCACCGGCTGGAGTGTGACGCCGCGCTGCGGCTGGCCCGCGCCGTACTCGACCGGCCGGCGGCCAGTCACGCCGCCCACGGGCTGGCCCAGTGCACCATCGCCCACCTGCAGGCCGCGCAGGGCGACCTGACCGGCAGCGGCCGGGCCATCGCCCGGGTCGAGGCCGACGCCCCGCACTGGCGTACCGAACTTCCCTACCTGCAACTGGCGCTGGAACTCGCCCGCGGCACCCGGCTGGTGCTCGCCGGCGACCTGGCCGGGATCGAGGCGATCGTCGCCGAGGAGTTCGCCGACCTGGCCGACGCCGGTGACTTCCGGCTCGGGTCCGGATACCTGTCGGTGATTCGGGCGCAGGCCGCCCGGCTGCGCGGCCGGCTCGACGACGCGCTGCGACACAGCCTGCAGGCGTGCGCCACGCTGGCCACCGGCCGGGTGTACGCCGGGCTGGCCCACGCCGAACGCGCACACGCGGCCGCCCTGCGTGGCGAGGCGGCCCAGGCCGCCGCGGCGATGGCCGACTCGGACCGGGCGCAGACACCCGGAATGGCCATCCTGTACCCATGGCGGGAGCAGGCGCGCTGCTGGGTGGCGGTCGCCGAGGGGGACGTCACCGGCGCGGTCGGCATGCTGCGGGAGCTGGCGGCCCGGCTGCGTACCGACGGTTTCGCCGGCCACGAGGTGATGGTGCTGCACGACCTGGTCCGGCTGGACCGGGCCGACCTGGTGGTCGACCGGCTGACCGAGCTCGCCAAGGTGGTCGAAGGCCCACTGCCGCCGCTGGTCCTGCGCCAGGCACAGGGCGCCGCCGACGGACCGTACGGTGCCCTGCTGCGCGCCGCCAGCGGCTTCGCCGGCCTCGGGCTGCACCTGTTCGCCGCGGAGTCCGCCGCGATGGCGGTCCGGCGGCAACGGCTGGCCCGGTCGCCGGTCACCGGGCAGACCAACGTGCTGCTCGGCCGGTCGCTCGGCCAGTGCGTCGACGTGCGTACCCCGGCGTTGCTGGCCGGCCAGCCCAACCTGACCGACCGGGAGCACCAGGTGGCGAAGCTGGCGGCGGCCGGCGTCGCCAGCCGGGAGATCGCCCAGCGGTTGTTCCTGTCGCCCCGCACCGTGGAGAACCATCTGCAACGGGCGTACGGCAAGCTCGGCGTGACCGGGCGTGCCGAGCTGGCCGAGGCGGTGCGCGCCCTGCCCGACGAGCCGGGGCCACCGGGCCAGGCCGGGCCGCACCGGCCGGGCGGCCGTACAGTAGCCAGGTGACCAGCTCCAGCCCTGCTCTGCTGACCGACCACTACGAGCTGACCATGCTCGCCGCCGCGTTGGCTGACGGCAGCGCGCACCGGCACTGCGTGTTCGAGGTCTTCGCCCGGCGGCTGCCGACCGGCCGCCGGTACGGTGTGGTGGCCGGCACCGGTCGGCTGGTCGACCTGATCCGGGACTTCCGCTTCGACGCGGAGACCGTCGGTCACCTGCGGGACCGCGCGGTGGTCGACGCCGGTACCGCACAGTGGCTGACCGACTACCGGTTCACCGGGGACATCGACGGGTACGCCGAGGGAGAGTTGTTCTTCCCGAACTCGCCGATCCTCACCGTCTCCGGCACGTTCGCCGAGTGCGTCCTGCTGGAGACCCTGGTGCTGTCGGTGCTGAACCACGACTGCGCGATCGCGGCGGCGGCGGCGCGGGCAGTGACCGCCGCCCGTGGCCGGCCGGTGATCGAGATGGGTTCGCGGCGCACCCACGAGGAGGCGGCGGTGGCGGCGGCCCGGGCCGCGTACCTGGCCGGTTTCGCGGCCACGTCCAACCTGGCGGCGGGTGCCCGGTACGGCATCCCGACGGCGGGCACCTCGGCGCACGCGTTCACCCTGCTGCACGACGACGAACGGGCGGCGTTCGCGTCGCAGGTGGCCACGCTCGGGCGGGACACCACACTGCTGGTCGACACCTACAGCATCAGCCAGGGCATCCGTAACGCGATCGAGGTCGCCGGGCCGGACCTGCGGGCGATCCGGATCGACTCCGGTGACCTGTCGGTCCTGGCGCAACAGTCCCGGGAGCTGCTCGACTCGCTCGGCGCCACCGAGACCAAGATCATAGTCTCCGGTGATCTCGACGAGTACGCGATCGCCTCGCTCGCCGCCGAGCCGGTCGACATGTACGGTGCCGGCACCGCCGTGGTGACCGGGTCCGGCGCGCCGACCGCCCGGCTGGTCTACAAGCTGGTCGAGGTCGACGGCCGGCCGGTGGTCAAGCGCTCCGAGAACAAGGCCACCGTCGGGGGCCGGAAGGTGGCGGTACGCCGGCACAAACCGACCGGCACCGCCACCGAGGAGATCGTCGTCTCGCAGGGGGTGCCGGACCGGGCCAACGGTGACCGGGTGCTGCAACGGTCCTTTGTCGCCGCTGGCGAGGCGCTGACCCGGCCGACCCTCGACGAGTCCCGCGAGCACCTGCGCCGCTGCCTGATCTCGATACCGTGGGAAGGGCTGAAGCTGTCCGCCGGAGATCCGGCCATCCCGGTGACCGTCGTGCCCGCCGACCAGTGACCGCCGGGCCGCGACCGGCGCGACCGGGTCCGGCAGGCGACCGACCGTTCAGAAGTCAGCAGCAGGAGGACGACGAGCATGCACCGGGCACTGATCATCGTTGACGTACAGAACGACTTCTGTGAAGGTGGCTCACTCGCGGTGGGCGGCGGCACCGACGTGGCGGCGGCGATCTCCCGGACCGTCGCCGAGGCACCGCAGCAGCGGTGGCGGCATGTGGTGGCGACCAAGGACTACCACGTCGACCCCGGCGCGCACTTCGGCGACCCGCCGGACTTCGTCGACACCTGGCCGGCGCACTGCGTGGTGGGCACCGGCGGGGACGAGTTCCATCCCGGGCTGGCCACCGATCGGATCGAGGCAGTCTTCCGTAAGGGCCAGTACGCGGCGGCCTACTCGGGCTTCGAGGGCCACAGCGACGACGGCACCGGCCTGGCCGACTGGCTGCGGGAACGCGGTATCACCGGGGTCGACGTGGTCGGAATCGCCACCGACCACTGCGTACGGGCGACCGCGCTGGACGCCGCCCGGGCCGGCTTCGACACCACCGTGCTGCTCGACCTGACCGCCGGGGTGGCCCGGGACACCACCGAGGTGGCGATGGACGCGATGCGGGCCGCCGGGGTGACGTTGACCGGCTCCCCGGTGCTGCGTCCGGCCTGACCCGCCGGACAGGCCGGCCCGGATATCGGCTGGCCGGCGTCGTACCCGGCAGGCATGATGCCGGCCGGAGGTAACACCGCCGATGAATCTGACTCCTTACCGGCAGGCGCTCGCGCTGCCCGGGGTGGCCCGGCTGCTCGCCCTGTCGGTGCTGGCCCGGATGCCGAACACCGCCGCCGGTGTGGCGCTGACCCTGTACGTCGTGCTGGGCCTGGGCCGAGGGTACGCCGCCGCCGGTCTGGCCGGTACCGCGTTGACCATCGGGGCCGCGATCGGCGCACCGCTGCTGGGTCGGCTGGTCGACCGACGCGGGTTACGTCCGGCGCTGGCCGTCTCGGTCGCCACCCAGGGCGTCTTCTGGACCGTGGCGCAGGCGCTGCCGTACCCCGCGTTGCTGGTCGCCGCGGTCGTCGCCGGCCTGCTCAGCCTGCCGGTGTTCTCGGTGATCCGGCAGTCGCTGGCCGCGCTGGTCCCGGCGGAGCAGCGCCGTCCGGCGTACGCCCTGGACTCGATGTCGGTCGAGCTTTCCTTCATGGTCGGCCCGGCCCTGGCGGTGCTGCTCGCCACTGCGGTCTCCCCCCGGATCGCGATGGTCGCGGTCGGCGCTGGCCTGGTCGCCGCCGGGCTGGCGCTGTTTGTCGTCGACCCGCCGATCCGGGCCCGGCACGAGGAAGCCGACCGGGCTGGCGCCCGGATCGCCCGCCGGGACTGGCTGACCCCGCAGTTGCTCGGGGTGCTCGCGGTCGGCACGGCGTCGACGTTGGTGCTCGGCGGCACCGACGTGGCGTTGATCGCCGCGCTGCGGGAGAGCGACCAGTTGGCCTGGACCAGCGTCGTGCTCGCCGGCTGGGGGGCGTACTCACTGGTCGGCGGGTTCGCCTACGGCGCGACCCGGCATGCGGTGCCGCCGGTCTGGTTGATGGTCGCGCTGGCCGCCGCCACGGTCCCGGTCGGGCTCGGGGCCGGGCACTGGTGGACGCTGGGGCTGGCCCTGGCCCCGGCCGGGCTGCTCTGCGCGCCGACGATCGCCGCCACGTCCGACGCGGTCGCCCGGCTGGCCCCAGCGGCGGTGCGCGGCGAGGCGATGGGGCTGCACGGTTCGGCGTTGACCGTGGGCATGGCCGTCGGGGCACCGCTGACCGGTGCGGTGATCGACGCCAGTACGCCGACGTGGGGGTTCGTGGCGATCGGCGCGGCGGGGCTGCTGCTGGCGCTGCCGATGGTCGCGATGCGGTCGCGCCGCCGGTCGGCACCGGACCGGGTGCCGGCACCGCGGTGACGGGCTGCCCGAAAACCCGACGCGGCCCCGGACGATGTCGTCCGGGGCCGCGTCGTAGACCGGTCGTTGGTCAGCGCCGGCCGCTCGTCAGTGCCGGCCAGTGGGTCAGTGCCGGTCGACGTTGCTGGCGGTGTCCTCCTGGTACGTGGCGCCGCCGTCCGACTCGCTGGTCAACGGCTTGGCACCGCCCTCCGGTGGCCCGGCGACCGAGTGGTGTCCGGCGGCCAGCTCCGGGAACTTCAGGTCGAACGCCGGCCGCTCGGAGCGGATCCGGGGCATCCGGTCGAAGTTGCGCAGCGGCGGCGGGCAACTGGTCGCCCACTCCAACGAGTTCCCGTGGCCCCACGGGTCGTCGACCTCGACCAGCGGTCCGGCCTTGTACGACTTCCACACGTTGTACAGGAACGGCAGGGTGGAGATGCCGGTGACGAACGAGCCGACCGTGGAGATCATGTTCAGCGTGGTCCAGCCGTCGATCGCCTGGTAGTCGGCGTACCGGCGGGGGAAGCCCTCGGCACCGAGCCAGTGCTGCACCAGGAAGGTGGTGTGGAAGCCGACGAAGGTCAGCCAGAAGTGCACCCGACCCAGCCGCTCGTCGAGCATCCGTCCGGTGAACTTCGGGAACCAGAAGTAGATGCCGGCGAACACCGCGAACACGATCGTGCCGAACAGCACGTAGTGGAAGTGTGCGACGACGAAGTACGAGTCCGAGACGTGGAGGTCGATCGGCGGGCTGGCCAGCAGCACACCCGACAGACCGCCGAAGAGGAAGGTGACCAGGAAGCCGATCGACCAGAGCATCGGCGTCTCGAAGCTGATCTGCCCCCGCCACAGGGTGCCGATCCAGTTGAAGAACTTCATGCCGGTCGGCACGGCGATCAGGAAGCTCAGGAAGCTGAAGAAGGGCAGCAGCACCGCGCCGGTGGCGAACATGTGGTGCGCCCAGACGCTCATCGACAGCGCGGCGATCGCGATCGTCGCGGCCACCAGGCCCTTGTAGCCGAAGATCGGCTTGCGGGAGAAGACCGGGATGATCTCGCTGATGATGCCGAAGAACGGCAGCGCGACGATGTACACCTCGGGGTGGCCGAAGAACCAGAAGAGGTGCTGCCACAGCAGCGGCCCGCCGGTCTCCGGCGCGTACACGTGGGCACCGAGCATCCGGTCGGCGGCGAGCGCGAACAGCGCGGCGGCCAGCAGCGGGAAGACCATGATCACCAGGAGGCTGGTGACCAGGATGTTCCAGGTGAAGATCGGCATCCGGAACATGGTCATGCCCGGTGCGCGCAGGGTCAGGATCGTGGTGATCATGTTGACCGCGCCGAGGATGGTGCCCAGACCGGAGATCGCCAGTCCGACGATCCACATGTTGGCGCCGACGCCCGGGGAGTGCTCGACGCTGCTCAGCGGGGTGTACGCGAACCAGCCGAAGTCGGCGGCGCCGCCGGGGGTAAGGAAGCCACCCATCGCCAAGGTGCCACCGAACAGGTACAGCCAGTAGGCGAAGCTGTTCAGCCGGGGGAAGGAAACGTCCGGCGCACCGATCTGGATCGGCGTAACGTAGTTGGCGAAGGCGAACACGATCGGCGTCGCGAAGAACAGCAGCATGATCGTGCCGTGCATGGTGAACAACTGGTTGTACTGCTCCGGGGAGAGGAACTGCATCCCCGGCTGGGCCAGCTCCGCACGCATGATCAGGGCCATCAGGCCACCGATCATGAAGAACGCGAAGGCGGTGATCATGTACATGATCCCGATCTGCTTCGCGTCGGTCGTGCGCAGCAGCCGCGCCATGGCCGAGCCGCGGACCGGCCTGCGGACCGGGAAGGGCCGGCTGGCGATCGGCTTCGGTGCGACGGTGGTCACGAATGGCCTCCGGTTCTCGTCAATCCCACGGCGCCCGGGTTGATGATCCGCTGGCCGTGCCTCGCAGGCAGGATAGTCCCCGTTCACCGCCGGTCCGCACGCCGGGTGCCTGCACCGCTGCGGGCTGCCGGACGGCTCACACCGGGTCGACGAGCAACCGGTAGTGCTCCTGGAAGATCGTGCCGCCCTTGGCGCGCAGCACCGGGTCGCGCAGGACCGGGGCGACGTCGCGGGTCCGGTCCCGGTCCCGGGTCCGGTCCAGGACCCACTGGGTACGCGGCCGACGCCGGCTCTCGTACCTGGCGAGCGCCTCGACGACCGTCGGCGCGGCACGTAGCTCCTCGGCCAGGACCAGCGCGTCCTCGAACGCCATCGCCGCCCCCTGGGACAGCGTCGGTGCGGTGGCATGGGCGGCGTCCCCGACGAGCACCACGTTGCCCCGGGACCAGCCGCCCAGCTCCACCTCGTCGGTGACGGCCACCTGTACCTTCTCCACCGCGTCGAGGACCGCTGGCACCGGCCCGCCGTAGTCGCCGAGGAGCTGGCGGAGCCGGACCAACGGGTCGGCGGGCGGGGCGGAGCCGGCCGGCAGCGGCTCGTCGGCGTAGAGGTAGACCCGGCCGTAGCCCATCGGGGCGAGCGCGATGCCGGACCGTTGCCCGAGCAGTGCGGTCCACTCGGTGATCTCCGGACCGCCGCTGACCACGCTGCGGTAGGCGATCTGGCCGACCGGGTGCGGCGCGCCACCGATCTCGGCCAGTCGACGGACCGCCGACCGACGCCCGTCCGCACCGACGACCAGGTCGTACTCGGCGTGGGAGCCGTCGCCAAAGGCGACCTTGGTGGTCTCGTCGCCAACCTCCACGTCACACACCTCGGTGTGGTACCGCACCTCCCCGCCGGCGCCGGTGAGCAGCACCTGGTGCAGGTCCGCGCGGGGCAGCACCCGGCACTGCCCCACGCCCTGCCACAGCTGTTCCAGATCTACCGAGCACAGCTCGGCGCCGGTGGCGTCGAGGAACCGCTGCCGCCGGATCACCGCGCCGAGCGGGCGCAACGGATTGTCCAGCCCGAGCTCACGCAGGGCGCGGATGGCATTGCCGGGCAGGAAGATCCCGGCACCGGCGACGACGGTCGGGGCCAGCTTCTCCACCAGATCGGGCCGGATACCGGCCAGCCGCAGCGCCCGGGCGACGGCCAGCCCTGCGACGCTGGCACCGACGATGAGCACGCGCACGGGTGGTTGAGCCATGGTCCGCGCCGCCTCCGGGGGAATAGACACTCATTGAAGCCAAGAGACTACTGCCAGCAACACCGCCCGCGGTAGGCCCATCCCGCCCTGTTTGCTCCACGCGAATGCCACCCGCCACGGCGCCGGTCAACATCCACTGGTGGAAATCTTACCGGCTCAGCGGTGCCGGCGTGGCCCTCAGCGCTGCACCCTCGCCCCACCGCCACCGGCGAGCGCCGCCACCTCCTTGAGGCTGGCCGTCGAGGTGTCCCCTGGGGTGGTCATCGCCAGCGCTCCGTGTGCGGCGCCGTACTCCACCGCGACGGCCAGGTCGCCCAGCTCCAACAGGCCGTAGACCAGGCCGGACGCGAAGCTGTCACCGCCGCCGACCCGGTCCAGGATCTCCAGGCCCGACCGGTGGGTGGCGGACACGAAACCGGTCGGTGCCGACCAGGCGACCGCACCCCAGTCGTTCACCGTCGCGGAACGCACCGTACGCAGCGTCGTCGCCACCACCTTGAAGTTCGGGTACGCCCCGGTCACCTCGGTGATCATTCGCTGGAAGTTGGCGACCTCCAGGTCGGTGAGGCTCTCGTCGGTGTCCGGTACGGCGAACCCGAGACTCGCGGTGAAGTCCTCCTCATTGCCGATCATGACGTCGACGTAGCCGGCCAGCCGCCGGTTGACTTCCTGCGCCCGGGGCTGTCCACCCACCGCTTTCCACAGGCTGGGCCGGTAGTTCAGGTCGTAGGAGATGATCGTGCCGTGCCGGCGGGCGGCCGTCATCGCCGCCTCGATCGTGTCCGGCGTGGTCGGCGACAGGGCCGCGTAGATGCCGCCGGTGTGCAGCCAACGCACACCGAGCGTGCCGAATAGGTGGTCCCAGTCGACGTCTTCGGGGCGCAGCTGGCTGGCCGCGCTGTTGCCCCGGTCGGAGGTGCCGACCGCGCCGCGCACCCCGAAGCCGCGCTCGGTGAAGTTGAGCCCGTTGCGGACGGTTCGGCCGATCCCGTCGTACGGCAGCCAGCGCACGTAGGCGGTGTCGACGCCGCCCTGCAGCACCAGATCCTCCAGCAGGCGACCGACCTCGTTGTCGGCGAACGCGGTGACGACCGCGGTACGCAGGCCGAAGCAGCGGCGCAGGCCCCGCGCGACGTTGTACTCGCCGCCGCCCTCCCAGGCCCGGAAGCTGCGGGCGGTGCGCACCCGTCCCTCCCCCGGGTCCAGCCGCAGCATGACCTCGCCGAGCGAGACCAGGTCGTAGCGGCAGTCGGCGGCCGGCCGGGGGTGCAGCGGGGCGCGGTCGGCAGGGTGCTGTTCGGCCATCTCACGACTCCTCAGTCAAAGGTCGGACCGGTCCTGGTCGCGGTCGAACCGGTCCTTGTCGAGATCGGTTCCATGCCGGGTCGGCCCGGTCAGTCGGCGGCGCGGGCGGCGGCGACCGCGGCCGCGGTCAGCCGGGTCACCTCGGCCCAGTCGCCGGCATCGAGCAGGCGGGGGGCGACCATCCAGGTGCCGCCGACGGCGAGGACCGCCGGGTGGGCAAGGTAGTCCGCGACATTGGCGGGGCTCACCCCGCCGGTCGGGATGAACCGCACCGACCGGAACGGCGCGGCGAGCGCGGACACCATGCCCACCCCGCCGAGCTGCTCGGCCGGGAAGAACTTGACCGTGTCCAGCCCGGCGTCGAGGGCCATCTGGATCTCGGTGGCGCTGGACACCCCGGGGAAGACCGGCAGGTCGAGCTCCTGGCAGCGGCGCACGACGGCCGGTCCGAAACCAGGGCTGACCACGAACCGGGCGCCGGCGTCGACCGCCCGGTCGACCTGTTCGACGGTGAGCACGGTGCCGGCACCGACCAGCACGCCGGGGTGCCCGGCCATCGCCGCGATGGCATCCGCCGCCGCCGGGGTGCGGAAGGTCACTTCGGCGGTACGCAGCCCGCCGGCGAGCAGCGCCTCGGCCAGTGGCGCGGCACCGGCCGGATCGGCCAGGACGACCACCGGAAGGATCCGCCCCGCACCGATCACCGAGACGACGTCGCCGCCGTCGTGCGCGCCCCCGTCGGCCTCGCGGCCGGTGGACTCACGTTCAGCATCATGAACATCGGTCACGTACGTGACCATACTCGGTGGCACATCGCTGTCAACCGGTGCGGCGCTGGTTAGAGTGACCGCCATGGCGGCGCAGGAGGGTTTCCAGCCGGTGAAGTCCGCCGGCCGGACGTTGGAGGTACTGGAGGCGCTGGCCGCCACTCCCGACCGCCGGTCCCTCGGCGAACTGGCGCGGGTCCTGCAGATCCCGAAGAGCAGCCTGCACGGGATCCTGCGCACGATGATGCATCGCGGCTGGGTGGAGACCGATCCCACCGGCACCCGGTTCGGCCTGGGCGTACGGGCACTGCAGGTGGGCGCGGCGTACCTGGCCGCCGACAACGCCGTCAGCCTGCTGGACGGCGTGCTCGACGCGCTGGCCGGGCAGTTCGGTGAGACCGTCCATCTCGGCCGGCTGGACGGCCCGCACGTGGTCTACCTGGCCAAGCGCGAGTCGGTGCACCCGCTGCGGCTGTACAGCGCGATCGGCCGGCACCTGCCGGCGCACGCCACCGCGCTCGGCAAGGCGCTGCTCGCCGAACATCCGGACGACACCGTCGACCAGTTGCTGAGCTGGCCGTTGCGCCGGATGACCCGGCGTACCATCACCGATCCGGCCGCCCTGCACGCCGCGCTGGCCGAGGTCCGCGCCCAGGGCTGGGCCGTGGACCGGGAGGAGAACACCGAGGGGATCGTCTGCCTGGCGATGGCGATGCCGCTGCGCCGGCCGGCCGGCGACGCGATCAGCCTGTCCGTACCGGCGAACCGGATCGACGCCGCCGGCGAAGCCCGGATGGTCGAGGCGCTGCGGGCCGCCGCCGACCAGGTGGCCGCCGCCCGCGGGCTGATCTCCCACTGACTCTTTTCATGTATGTCGATGTGATCTACCGTGATGGGAGCGCTCCCGCGACGTTGGTTCCTACCCGCCGTCTCCACGGTCTAAGGAGAACCATGAGACGTCCGATCCGCGCCGCCGCCGCAGCCGTACTGCTGCTCACCGGCGGCCTCGTCACCGTGGTCGCCGCCACGCCAGCCCAGGCCGACACGCGAATCTGCGAACAGTACGGCAGCACCACCATTCAGGGCCGTTACGTGGTGCAGAACAACCGCTGGGGCACCACCGCCGAACAGTGCATCAACGTGACCGACACCGGCTTCTCGGTGACCTCGCAGCAGGGCAGCTCACCGACCAACGGCGCACCGGTGTCGTACCCGTCGATCTTCTACGGCTGCCACTACACCAACTGCTCCCCCGGCACCAACCTGCCGATCCAGGTGAGCCGGATCAGCAACGCACCGACCAGCATCAACTACCAGTACGTCGGCAACGGGACGTACAACGCCTCGTACGACATCTGGCTCGATCCGACACCGCGCACCGACGGTGTCAGCCAGATGGAGATCATGATCTGGTTCCACCGGCAGGGCTCCATCCAGCCGATCGGCTCGCCGGTCGGCAACGCCACCGTCGCCGGCCGCAACTGGCAGGTCTGGACCGGCAGCAACGGGTCCAACAACGTGGTGTCCTACCTGGCCCCGTCGTCGATCACCAGCTGGAGCTTCAACGTGCTCGACTTCATCGCCGACGTCCGGGCCCGGGGGCAGATCACCAACTCCTGGTACCTGACCAGCGTCCAGGCCGGCTTCGAGCCGTGGAGCGGCGGCGTCGGCCTCGGGGTGAACTCCTTCTCCGGTTCGGTCTCCACCGGCGGAGCGCCGCCGACCACCGCCCCGCCGACCAGTCAGCCGCCGGGCGGCGGCGGGTGCCGGGTCAGTTACACGGCGAACACCTGGAACAACGGCTACACCGCCGACGTACGCGTCACCAACACCGGTGGCGGCACCATCAACGGCTGGACGTTGGCCTACCAACTGCCGGGCGGGCAGACGGTCGGCAACTCATGGAACGCCACCGTCACCCAGAGCGGATCGTCGGTGACCGCTCGGAACGTGGGCTGGAACGGCACACTGGCCCCCGGGGGGACCGCCTCGTTCGGTTACCAGGCCAGCTACAGCGGTAGCTACTCCTCACCGAGCAGCTTCACCCTCAACGGCACCGCCTGCGCCACCGGCTGAGCCACGAACGCCGGGCCCGACCCGGTGGAGGTGAGGCCTCCACCGGGTCGGGCCCGCACCGCCCGGGGCGTCGTGGCCTCAGTCACCCGGGCATCGTGGTCTCAGTCGCGCAGGGCGTCGTGGCCTCAGTCGCGCAGGGCGTCGACTGCGGCCATCTCGTCGGCGGACAGGGTGAAGCCGAAGACGTCGGCGTTGCTACGGATCCGCTCCGGCGTGACGGACTTCGGAATCACCACGATGCCGTGCTGGATGTGCCAGCGCAGCACCACCTGGGCGGCGCTCACCCGGTGGGCGGCGGCGACCCGTGCCAGCACCGGGTCGGCGAGGTCGGTGTTCTTGAACGGGCTGTACCCCTCCAGTACCACCCCGCGGTCGCGGTGCTCGGCCACCGTCCGCGGATCATGCATCGCCGGTGCCCACGGCACCTGGTTGACCGCCGGCACCACCCCGGTCCGCTCGGTCAGTTCGTCGATCTGGTCGAGGCCGTAGTTGGAGACACCGATCGCCCGGACCGCACCGGTGTCCCGGTGGGCGACGAACTCGCGCCAGGTCGGCACGCCGGCGCCACCGGCCGGTGGCCAGTGGATCAGCCACAGGTCGACGTACTCGGTGCCCAGCGCGGCCAGGCTCGCGGCCAGCGTCTCCGCCTCCTGCCCGACCCGCTCGGGCGGAAGCTTGGTGGTGACGAAGATCTCGTCCCGGGCGATTCCGCTGTCCTTGATCGCCCGGCCGACCTCGGCCTCGTTGCCGTACATCGTGGCGGTGTCGACGTGCCGGTAGCCGGCGTCCAACGCCGCCCGGACCGCCCGGTAACCGGCGTCGCCCGACGCCTGCCAGGTGCCGAACCCGAGCAGCGGCATCCCGGCCCCGGACGGCAGAGTTGCCACAGCTTGCTCACCATGCGTTGCCATCCTCCCCGCCTACCCCCTTCGACCTGCCCGTATTCCTTGACCGGACGACTCATCGTCCGGTAGCCGACAGACCCTACCGCCGTCTGCGACAAGGGCACATGCTGTTCACCGCGCGTACATTCGTCGTTACCACCCCACCGCTGGCGGTGGTTCCTGCCTGGCCGACGGCCCGGCCGGAGATTGACCAGGACGGAAGAATGAGCAGTATCAGCACCGCCCACACGGCCATGGCGAGCCTCCCGGTCGCGGACCGGCCGCCGGTCGGACAACTCACCGAACGCACGCCCGCCGACCTGTGGCACATGGCCAGAGCCGTACTCGACGCCAACTGGTCGCGCAACCACACCGTGCCGTCGCGCACCCTCTACCCGCACCAATGGAGCTGGGACGCGGCGTTCATCGCGATCGGCCTGGCCCGGATCGACCCCGATCGGGCCTGGCACGACCTGCGCAGCCTGTTCCTGGCGCAGTGGCCGGACGGACGGGTCCCGCACATTGTCTTCGATCCCGACGTCGCCGAACGCGACTACTTTCCCGGACCGGGTTTCTGGCAGGTGCCACTGCGCCGTCCCGGACACCCGGACGGCACCGGCATCGTCCAGCCACCCGCCCACGCCCTCGCGGTCTGGGAGATCTACCAACGGGCGCCGGGGCCGCAGGCAGAAGCTGAGCTGCGCTGGTTCTACCCACGGCTGGTCGCCGCCCAGGACTATCTGTCAAGCTGTCGCGACGCCAGCGGGGACGGGTTGGCCAGCATCGTGCACCCCTGGGAGTCCGGCCTGGACAACAGCCCGGCCTGGGATGCGGCGCTGGCCGCCGTACCGGCCGACCTCGGCGTGCTCGTCGGGCGGCAGCGGCACGACAACCGGGTGGCCGCGGCGGCCCACCGGCCGACCGATGAGGACTACGCCCGGTTCGTCGCGCTGGCCCTGGCGTACCGCGACGGCGGCTACCGGGACGACGAGCTCACCGCCCGCCACGACTTCGTGGTCGAGTGTCCGACCTTCAACGCGTTGCTGGCCGCCGCCGAACACGCGCTCGCCCGGATCGCCGCCGTAATCGGCGCCGATCCGGCGGTCCACCTGGACCGAGCCGCGCGGATCACCCGGGCGGTCGACGACCAACTGTGGAACCCGCAGACCGGCATGTACCACGCCCGGGATGTCCGGACCGGACGGCTCAGTCCGGCACGCTGCGTGAGCGGACTGGTCCCGCTAATCCTGCCCGACCTACCGCCCGACCGAGTCGCGGCGTTGGTGGCGACGGCCGAGTCGCACCGGTTCGGGCTGTCCGCGTCGATGCCGGTGGCCAGCTACGACCGCTCCGCTGCCGACTTCGACCCGGTGCGCTACTGGCGCGGACCGGTGTGGATCAACATCAACTGGCTGCTCCGCCGGGGACTTCGGGAGCATGGCCATCTGGATCAGGCCGAAACGCTGCGTGACGCAATGCTGGAACTGGTCCGCCGGTCCGGCTACTACGAGTATTTCCACCCGGAGACCGGCGACGGGGTCGGCTCAGCGGCTTTCAGCTGGACTGCGGCGCTGGTGCTCGATCTGCTTGGCGAAGTGACGGTTCCGCCGGTGAGCGGTCCGGTCGATTAGCCGTTACCCGGTAGTAGGGTGAGCCGTGTCGACCAGCGCCGATCCGACAGTCTGCCCGACACCAATACCCATTCGGCTGACCACCCGCAGATACCGTTGATTCTGACATAAGCCCCAAATCAGACAGAAAACGGTTGCTGAACGACGGATTGTCACTGCTCGTAGCTGTCTTCGCACATTGCGGTCGAGTCGACCGTACGGTGCGCGACTGGCGGCCTCACGGATGGTTCCGGCCCGCCGGGAGGGCATCTATCTTTCCCTGCCGGCGGGCCGCACGAATGACGCGATCCTGCGCGCCCGACGCTGTCCGCCGTAATTCGCTGCTACCGCCAGGGGGGTGGGCGATGCAACCTGCACACAATGCCGTACGGCGACCCGCACAGGACGCCGTACGCCGGAAGCGATGGCTCGACGGGGCGCTGCTCCGATCAGCCATCACCGTATTGATGCTCGTACCCGTCTGCGTGCTGTTCACGCAGTTGTGGCGCGGCACCTCGGCGGACATCGCGTTCGCCGAACGCGAACGCGAGGGCGTGGCGTATCTCGGCGCGCTCAACGAGTTGACCGTGGCCCTGGTCGACGCGCAGTCAGCGGCCGTCGCCGGTCAGCCGGTCAACGACGAGGCGCTGCTTCGGGCCCTCGACGCGGTCACCGAGGTCGACCAGCGGATCGGCGCGTCACTACGGGCCCAGCAACGGTGGGCGACGCTCCGCTCCACCGTGGAATCCCTGTCGGACCGACAGTTCAGTCGGCCGGCCGAAGCCTTCGACGCCTACCGCCAGGCCACCGAACTGCTGTTGGCCCAGTACGACCGGGTGCGGGAGAGCTCGAACCTGGTCCGAGATCCGGAAGGCGACGCCTACCACCTGCAGGACGGTGCGGCCGAGGAGTTGCCGGAGGCGATCGTCGCCACCGGACGCTTCGCGGACCTCGCCGTGCTGCTGCCGACCCGGCCGGCGCAGGACCGGCCCTTGGCGCTGGTCGAGCTGATCAGCGCGGCAAGCGACGTGCTCTCCCCCGCCGGCGACCTGGCCGACAACGTCCAGGCCGCGGTGGAGAGCACCGACAGCCGGACGATGAGCAGCAACCTGCTCACCCAGGTCGACCGGTTCCGGCGCAGCATGGACACCCTCGCCGCGGCCGCCGCCGCGGTGAACACCGCGGACGTCGTGTCCGGGGGCGGGGCCGACACACCGGGCGGCGGGGCCGCGCTGCCCGACCTCGATCCGCTCATCGGGCTCCGCGGCGACGCCCAGGTGGCGGCGGCCGAACTCGCCGGCACGATGCTCGCCGAGCTGGACGGTCTGATCGCCGACCGGATCAGCGCCCTGCAACGCGGCCAGTGGGCCTCGGTCGGCGCCCTCGTCGTGGCCTTCGCCCTGGCCGTAGCCCCGATGGTCATGGCCTACCTCGGCCAGCCCGCGTCAACCGCCGGCCAGCCCGGCACCGGTGCGGCCGACCACGCCGGGACCGGCCACCCGCCGGGACCGGCCGAGCCCCGTCCGGACGCGGCGGACCAGCCGACCCGCTGGCCGGAACTCGACCCGACGGCGCACGGCGGCTCGCCCGCCGGCACCGCCGCCCCGGGCACCGGACGATGGGGGCCGACCGTTGCTGCTCGATAGGCTCCGGATCCGGGGAAAACTGGCCCTGCTGGTCATGATCCCGCTGATCGCGGTCGCTGCCCTGGCGGTGCCGATCGTGATCGACCGCGCCGCGTTGGCCGGCCGGGCCGCCGACACGGTCCGTACCGTGCAGGCCGGTGGCCAGATCGGCTCGCTCGCCCAGGACCTGCAGCAGGAACGTCTGCTGGCGATCGGCTACCTGCTAAACAGCGTGGACCGGTCCCGGCTGGTGCTGCAGGAGGCGGCCGTCACCGACCGGATCGCCGACATCCGGGCCGAGCTGGGTGGCCAGCTCGACGCCGAGCTGGCCGCGGCGGTCGACGCGGTGGACGGCCTCGCCGAGGTCCGGGCCGCGGTACGCGACCGCACCGCCGACAGCGATCAGGTGATGACCGCGTACGGCGATCTCATCGAGCGGCTGCTCGACGGGTTGAAGTTGGTCGACTCGGCCGACATCGCCACCCCCGAGGGACGCCAGATCGTGGCGCTGGACGCCGCGCTGCGGCTGGACGCCGCGATCAGCGCCGGGGCGGCCCACATGCTGCTGGTGGTCGGGTCCCGCGACCCGCAGGCCGCCACCCGGTACGCGCTGAGCCTGGTCACCACTCAGGAGCACGCCGCCCGGTTCAGCCGGTTCGCCACCGCCGACCAGGTGGCCCTCTACAGCCTGGTCGAGGAGGCGCTCGACCAGCGGCTCGGCAGCGGATTCAGCGACGCGTCACAGGCCGGCACGCAGAACGGCTCCCCGGTCGACCCGGCGCAGGTGCTGGCCGGTCTGTCCGCAGCCACGTTGTTCCCGTCGTTGGAGTCACTGATCGCCCTCGGCCGGTTCGTCGAGCGCAAGATCGTCATCGACGTCACGGTCGACGTGACCCGACGGCAGGAACAGGTTCTGCTCACCGCGTACGGCGTGGTGGCCGGGGCGCTGCTGGTCCTGCTGGTGGTCGTCGCGCTCAGCCTGTACGTGGCCCGATCGGTCGCCCAGCCGCTGGCCAGGCTCACTTTCTCGGCCGACCGGGTCGCCCGGATCGCCGAGGCGGAGCTGGTACGGGTGGCCGACGACGAGTCGGAACGCCCCGACCCGGTACGTCTCGACCCGGTCGAGGTGACCGCCACCGACGAGATCGGCGACCTGGCCCGCGCCTTCGAACGGGTCCAGCAGACCGCCGCCCGGCTCGTCGAGCGGCAGGTGTCGAGCCGACGCAACGTGGCGCAGATGTTCGGCCACGTCGGACGGCGGACGCAGAACCTGGTGGGCCGCCAGTTGGCGATCATCGACCGGCTGGAGCGAGAGGAGACCGACCCGCGTCGGCTGCAGCATCTCTACCGGCTCGACCACGTGTCCAGCCGGCTACGGCGCAACGCCGGCAGCCTGGTGGTGCTCTCCGGTGCGACCGGCGCCGAGGAGCACATGGCCCCGCTGCCGGTCTCCGACGTCATCCGGCTCGCGCTCGGTGAGATCGAGGACTACACCCGGGTCGACGTGCAGGCACCCGCCGGGTACGCCCTGCAGCCGTCGGTCATCGCCGACCTGGTGCTGCTACTTGCCGAGCTGATGGAGAACGGCACCGTCTTCTCGCCACCGCACACCCGGGTGACCGTGACCGCCGGGCCGCTCGACGACGGTCTGCGGGTCAGCGTCATCGACCGGGGGCTCGGGCTGTCCCCGGAGCGACTGGCCGAGGAGAATGCCCGGCTGACCCGACGGGAACGGCTCGACCTGGTACCGACCGAGGTCCTCGGACTGTTCGTGGTCGGCCGACTCGCCCGCCGGCATGCGATGGAGGTCGAACTGACCGCCACGCCGGGCGGCGGGGTCACGGTCACGGTCGACTTGGGACCCGATCTGATCGTGCCGGCCACCGGCGCCCCTGGACCGGCCATGGCCACCGGTTCCACCAGCCGGTCGCCAGCGGTCGCGCCCACCATCGCGCCGCTGCCCGGCACGGTCCCGGCCGACGCGGTGCTGATCGGCTCCGGCGCCGGCTTCAACTCGTCGGCGGTGCAGCGGGCCACCCGGTCACTCGGCACCGGCACCCCGTGGAACGCGTTCGGCACAGCGGTCGAACCGGCCGGGGCACCGGACCAGCCAACGGCGGCGCCGGCCGCCGAGCCGGTCGGACGTGGGCCGCTGCGGCAACGCGTTCCCGGTGCCCAGCATCCGGTCGGCAGCGGACCAGCGGCGCTCAGCGACGCACCGGCCGACCCGGTCGCCGCACGAGCGCTGCTGGAGGAGTTCGAGGCCGGGGTACGGCGGGCACAGCGGGAGGTGGCGCAGGACCCGACGGTCGCCGGGTCGGACCGCCTCACCCAGCGGGTGCCGGGCGCGAGCCTGCCCGACCCGCCGCCGGCCAGCGCATCCCCCGGCAACCGCCAGCCCTGGCCACCGGACCCACAGCAGGCAAAGGAGTCCCTGGACGAATTCGAGACGGGCGTTCAGCGCGCGCTCACCGAGATCACCACCACCTTCCAGCACGGCAGCAAAGGAACGCACGGATGAACAGTCCCTACACGCCGGACACCGCAGAACGCCCGACGGCCCCGGCCGGCAACGGCTCGCTGAGCGCCGAAGCGCAGACCTTCAACTGGCTGCTGGACTCGTTCACATCCAGCACAGCCGGGGTCCGCGAAGCCATCGCGGTCTCCTCCGACGGACTGCTGATGGCCATGTCCGCGATCAAGGACCGGGCCAACGCCGAGCGGCTGGCGGCGGTGGTGTCCGGCATGACCAGCCTGGCCGGTGGTGCGGCGAACTGGTACTCGCTCGGCACGCTGAACCGGGTGGTGGTGGACATGGCCGACGGCTACCTGCTGGTCAGTTCGATCAGCTCCGGGTCGGTGCTGGGGGTGATCGCCGACCGCTCGGCCAGCCTTGGCACCGTCGCCTACGAGATGACCCTGTTCGCCGGGCGCGCCGGCGGCCCGCTCACTCCCCGGCTGATCGCCGAGTTGAAGAACTCCGTCCAGTCGTGACCCGACCGCCGTACGGGGCGGACGAGCCGGTCGATCCGCAGCCGCGGATCCGCCCCTACCTGCGTACCCCGCCGTCGGGTGACACCCCGGCGGCGGGCGGGGGTCTGCCCGGCGTCGGCGAGTCCGACGGCGGCGGGCCGGACCGGTCGGACGGCGACGCCGCGCCGACGACGCTGCGGCCGTTCGTGCTGACCGCCGGCCGGGTCACCGGGGCGGACCCGGACATCAACCTGGAGACGCAGGTGACCGCCCGGGTACCGGACCTGTTCGACCCCGGCCCTTCGGTGTCCGGCCTGGCCCCTGAACTGCGGGCGATCATCGCGCTCGCCGCCGACCCGATCTCCGTCGCGGAACTGTCCGCCCGGCTGGGGCTGCACCTGGGGGTGACCCGGGTGCTCGTCGGCGACCTCCGCGCCTCCGCCCATCTCGACGTCCACGTACCCGACGTCGACGCCCCTGCCGATGCCGACACCATCCTGCGAGTGATCCGTGGACTACGTGCCATCTCCTGATCGTCCGACAGCCGGACCGCCCCCGACAGCCCGGCACCGCGCCGCACCCCGGACCGCGCCGATCCCGGTCAAGATCGTCGTGGCGGGTGGCTTCGGGGTCGGCAAGACCACCACCGTCGGAGCCATCTCCGAGATCGTCCCGCTGACCACCGAGGCGGAGATGACCGCCGTCTCCGTCGGGGTCGACGATCCCGGCCCAGAGTCCGGCAAGACCACCACGACCGTCGCGATGGACTTCGGCTGTGTCACGATCGACCGGAGTCTGAAGCTGTACCTGTTCGGCACCCCGGGTCAGACCCGTTTCGGGTTCATGTGGGACGACCTGGCCCGAGGGGCGTTGGGCGCACTGGTCGTGGTGGACAGCTCACGCCTGGACGACTGCTATCCCGCCGTCGACTACTTCGAGCGGGCCGGGCTGCCGTTCGTGGTGGGAGTAAATACCTTCAACGGCCGCCTTGGTCATAGCATTGACGAGGTCAGGTGGGCGTTGGCGACCGGCCCGGCCGTTCCGGTCGTCGCGTACGACGCCCGCGACCGACTGTCGGTCCGGGACGCCCTGCTGGTGGTCCTGGACCGGGCGCTGGACCGAGCGGTACGGAGTCAGCCATCCTGAGGTGATAGCAGAGGAGGACAGATGCGCGGTGACCTGGACGACGCGCTCGCCCGGCTCGCCCGACGCGACCAGCTGCAGAGGCGGGTCAGCCAGGGCAACGACCGGACGGCGTCGGCGGCGCACGAGATCGCTGCGGCGGTCCGGCAGGTGGTCGAGCGCCACCCTGGGTTGACCGCGACGGTCCACCTCACCGACGGCGGTCAGGCCGTGCAGCTCACCGTCGGCAACCGGGACGGCCGGGTGCAGGTGACGGTCGACGGCGGTACGCCTGCGGTGGGGCCGAACCCGCCGTCCGGCGACCCGGCGGCGCCCGGGGTGCCGACCGCCGGGCGCCCACCGGAGTGGCCGCCGCGCGGACAGCCCGCCCAGGACGGTCCGGCGGCCCGCCTGGCAGAGCTGATCCGACGCGATCCGTCACTGCTCAACGGGGCGACGGAGGGCTGAACCGGCCTCGTCGCCGGGTGGCCGAGGTGTAGGGCGGAGGCCGCCGTCACGACGTGGGCGGCTCGTCCTGGCCGGATGCCTCCGCCGCGTCCGCCTCCTCCTTGGTGTGGTGCACCGCACCGTCGGCGTGCTCCGGCGGACCGTAGACGGTGTAGAGCACCAGTGGGTTGGGGCCGGTGTTGACGAAGTTGTGCTTGGTGCCGGCTGGCACGGCGACCAGATCACCGGCGGCGACGACCTGCCGCTCGCCGGCCACCAGCGCTTCGCCGACACCGCTGACGAAGGTGAGGATCTGGTCGATGTCCTCGTGGACCTCCTCGCCGATCTCGCCGCCCGGCGGAATGGTCATGATCACAAGCTGGGAATGCTCACCGGTCCAGAGCACCCGGCGGAAATCGGGGCTCTGCTCAGCGACGGTGGCGATCGTGAAGTGCTGCATACCAGTCAACGTACCCACGACCGGCCGTCGGTACGCGTGTTGCCGTGCTCTAGGCCGACATCGACGGGCGCCGGGTCAGCCGGCCAGTTCGACGATCGCCTCGACCAGCAGCCAGCAGCCGAACGCGAAGAACAGCGCGGCCGCCCCGTACGCGATCACCCGCTCGGGAAGCCGCCGGCCGAGCAACCGGCCCACCACGATGGCCAGCGCGTCGGCCGCGACCATGCCGAGCGTGGAGCCGAGCCAGGTGCCGAACCAGCCGTGCCGGGTGGCCAACGTGATCGTCGCCAGCATCGTCTTGTCCCCCAGCTCGGCCAGGAAGAAGGCAGTGAACACGGCGATCACCGCTGTCCTGGTGGTCCGCTGCGCCCGGCGGGACTCCTCGTCGGTGAGGGTGTCGCCGCGCAGCGTCCAGAAGCCGAACCCGATGAACGCCAGCGCAGCGGCCAGCGCGATCCAGCCGGTGGGCAGGGCCACGCCGAGGCCGTACCCGAGGGCGACCGACACCAGGTGCACGACGGCGGTGGCCGCGGTGATGCCGATCAGCACCGGCCAGGTCCTGAATCGGGTGGCGAAGGTCAACGCCATCAGCTGTGACTTGTCGCCCAGCTCGGCGACGAAGATCACGCCGAAGCTGATCGCGGTCGCGGCAAGGAAGCCGTCCATGGTGCCTCTCATCCGGTCGGGGCCGGATCGTGGCACGCGGACCTCGACCCGGCTGCTGCAGCCTGGGTCGAAGGTCTCGCCCACCCGACGTACCGCCGGGTCGCCGCGGCCGGGTGCGCAGCACCAGTGTGTCGACCGCGATGTTGGGAGCTACTCCCCTTCGCAGTCGCCGAGTCTAGCGGTTCCAGCAGCGACGATCGCGGTTGGTGACCGAACACACGGGGGCGGGTCCACCAACGCGACCAGTTTCCGTTACGTTCACCCCTGTCCGTGGCGTACCGCGCACATCGCCCAGGGTGGACGTGACGGCGGCACTCACGGACACTGTCCCGGAACTTTCAGGACGATCAATCGCCGAACTGCTGTGGTGAGGGCGGGAACATGACCGAGCCGATCCTGGTGGTCGATGTCGGCACCTCGGGCACCCGGGTGGCGCTGGTCGTCGCGGACCAGACGACCCTGGTCAAGGAACCGGCCAGCGGAGCGACCAGCTGGCCGTCGTCGGTGTGCCTGGCGGACGAGGGATTCCTGGTCGGCACCCCGTCCGAGGTACGTAAGCGGGCCATGCCGCGGCGGTACATCGACGGGCCACGCCGGGCCGTCGACGCCCAGGCGGCCATGTGGCTGGAACACCGGGAGGTCACCGGCGCCGAGGCGCTCACCGCGTACCTCACCGTGGTCGCCAACGAGGTTCGCCAACTGTACGGCGGTCAGATCGACCGGCTGACCCTGTCCGTGCCGGCGGACTACCTGCCCGGCGATCCCCGTCGGGACACGATGCTCGCCGTCGGTGCGGCCGCCGGGTTCCGCGACGTGGAGCTGATCGACAGCGCGGTGGCGGCGGCGCTGGACCCGACGACCGGCGACAACCTGCCGGCCGGCGCGCTGGTGCTGGTCTGTGACCTCGGCGCGACCTGGACCGTCGCGCTGGTGCAGGTGTACGGCAGCCACACCGTCCAGCTCGCTCAGCAGACCAGCCCGGCCGGGCAGGAGCTCGACGCGCTGCTCATCAACGACCTGCGTACCGAGGGGCGGGCCTGGCTGGAGCCGATGCTCGCCGCACCCGGTGACGCCGGGCTGCGCGCCTACCACGAGGCGATCGACTTCGCCCGCCGGCTCAAACACCAGCTGGTCGACGCCGACGAGGTGGTCGATCACCTCACCCCGCTCACCCCGCCGTACCGGCTGACCCGGGCCTGGCTGGACGCGTTCGCCGAACCGGCGCTGCGCTGGCTGGTGGAGGGTGCCGCAGGTGTGCTGGGCGCGGTCGGCGCCGCACCGGCCGACCTGGCCGCGGTGGTCGTCGCCGGCGGCAACGCCTACCTGCCGGCGGTGCACACCACGCTGCGGTCCGGCCTCGGCATCATCGACGCCGGGTCGCCGGGGCCGCTGCGCTGCGGCCCGGACCCGGAGCTGGCGGTACTGCGCGGCGCGGCCCGGTTCGCGGCCGGCGCCAGCGGTCGCACCGTCACCGCCGAGCCTCAGCGGTGGCGCACCGAGCCAACCTCGTGGGAGATCCCGGGCGGTCGGGCCCGGCTGCTGCGCTGGTGCGTGCCGCCGGGCGAGCCCTACCCGGCCGGGGCGGTGCTCGCCCACATCCGTACCCCCGACGAGCGGGTCTTCGAGCTCACCGCCGCCCAGCACGGCCGGCAGTTGGGCCAGCAGGCGTACCCGGGCGACCTGGTCGGCCCGGTTTTGGTGGTGGCCACCGCGAAGGACGCGGTGGCCCTGCAGCGCCAGCCGCCGCCCCGGCGGCGGCACCTGGAGTCCACCGGTAGCTGGCTGCTCACCCCGGACCGCGAGCATCTGGTGGAGTGCGACCCGGCGGCCCGGCTGGTCCGGCTCCGGGCGATCGCCGACGACACGGTCCGCGCCGAGTTCCGCCCGGAGCACACCGCCGGCGCACAGCCGACCGGCCGGGTGTTCGTCGACCCGGACGGCCGGCTGGCGGTGGTGGCCTGGGCCACGGACGGGTTCATCTCGGTGTGGGACATCGAGACCGGCAAGCTCAGCGCCCGGTTCCGCGATCCAGGCGAGCCGCACCGGGTGCTGATCGACGAGACCGGGTGGCGGGCGGCGGCCGAGGGCCGGGCGAAGGCGGTAGGCCGGTACCGGCGCACCGTGACGTCCCTGTGGGACCTGCGTACCGGCAGCCAGATCGACCGGATCACCGACGACCGGTGGGAGCAGCGGATGCCGGAGTTCGCCGAGCACAGCCGGCGGGAAGGGTTCGGTACGGCTGCGGTCAGCGCCGACGGGCAACTACGGGCCGCGGTCGCCGACGCGCTCGACGGCATCGCCGCGGTGGTCCTGCAGGACACGTCGACCGGGCAGGAGCTGTTCCGGGTGCTGGGTGGCACCGGGCAGCGGGTCCGGGTCGGGTTCAGCGCCGACAGCCGGCACCTGCTGGCCAACTGGGAGTCCAACGAGCGGAGCCTGATCGATGTCTGGGATGTCTGACCAGCCCGTCCTGGTGGTCGACTTCGGCACCTCCTCCTCCGCCGCGATGGTGGTCACCGGTGAGACCGGCGAGCTGGTACCGGACCCGGTCACCGGCGCGCCGACCTGGCCGTCGGCGGTGCACTGGGACGGCCAGAGCATGATCGTCGGCGCGTTGGCGGAGCGGCGGAAGCGGTCCGAGCCGACCGCGTACGCCGCCGAGTTCAAACGCGGCATGGCCGCCGATGTGCCGATGACGCTCGGCGACCGCCGGTTCCGGCCGATCGAGCAGGTCGCGGCGGTGCTGACCGCGCTGCGGGCGGAGGCCGAGCGGCGGTACGGCGCCCCGGTGCACCGAACGGTGGTGACGGTTCCGGCGTCGTACGGCCCGGACGACCCGCGCCGCGCGCAGATGATCGCCGCGGCCGAAGCGGCCGGTCTCGGCCCGGTCGAGCTGCTGCCGGAGCCGGTCGCGGCCGCGTTCGCCCCGGTCGCCGGCCCACCGCCGGTCCCCGGCGAGCTGGTGCTGGTCTACGACCTGGGCGGAGGCACCTTCGACACGGCACTGGTGCGCATCGACGAACGCTGGCACGAGGTGCTCGGACACGCGGCGATCGACGACTGCGGCGGCCGGGACATCGACGCGCTGCTGGCCGGACGGATCCACGCCGACGGCCAGCAGTGGCTGGCGCCGCTGCTGGCCAGTGCCGCAGCCAGCCAGTCCGCCCCGGCCACGTTGCGGCTCGGCATGGCGGTCACCGACTTCGCGAACCGGATCAAGCACCAGCTCAGTGACACCCCGGCGGTGGAGGACTTCCTGCTGCCGGACACCCCGGCGTACCGGCTGACCCGAGCGGATCTGGCGCAGCTGGTGGCCCCGCTGCTGGACCGCACGATCGCCTGCTGCCGGCAGATGCTGGCCGCCGTCGGGGTGCCACCGGCAAGCATCGGATCGGTGCTGCTGGTCGGCGGCGGGGCCCGGATGCCTGCCGTGGCGCAGGCGGTACACGACGCCTTCCAGCGCCCGCTGCGTCAGGTGGAGGAGCCGGAGCTGGCGACCGTGCACGGCGCCGCCCGGTGGCTGCCGCGCAGTGGCCCCCGGACAATCCGCGCGTCGACGGAGACCACCGCAATGGTTCCGCTGTCGTTCGGCATCCCGGGCGGGTCCGCGCGGCTGCATCGCTGGCTGGTGGTGCCGGGCCAGCCGTATCCGGCGGGCACCCCGCTGGCCCGGGTCCGGCTGCCCGGCGGCGCGCTGTGGGATCTGGTGGCCGCGACGCCGGGCACACTCGACCGGCTGCTGGTGCCGCCCAGCGCCGAGGTCACCAGCCACCAGTGGCTGGCGCTGGCCACCGGCTGAGCCGACGGGTCAGCGGGCGGTGATCAGCCGGAACAGGGTGAGCCACTGCTCCGGCCAGATCTCGCCGGCCAGGGCGTCGACCGGGATCCGGGTGGCCCGCAGCGCCGCGTCGACGCGCCGGGCGGGAAAGCCACGCCGCAGCGACGCCGCCACCGAGCCGCCGACGCCGCTGAACCCGAGCTCGACCAGCTCCTGGTACGCCGCGATCGCGGCCGGTGGCACCAGCGGCGCTGGTCGGCGGGCCAGCCGCAGGATCGCGCCGTCCACCCGGGGCACCGGCCGGAACGCGGTGCGCGGCAGCCGACCGGCCAGCCGCCAGTCGAACTCCGGCCAGGTACGGACGGTGAGCAGACTCCATCGACCGTAGTCGCCGGTGCGTTTGCGGGCGTACTCCAACTGGGTCACCAGGGTGGCGGCGCGCAGCCGGGGCGCGTGCAGGCACCACCGCACGATCGGCGCGGTGGCGGCGTACGGGATGTTGCCGACCACCGCGAACGGCTCGGCCGGCGGCTCGGCGGCCAGGAAGTCGCCGGGTGCCGGCGTCACGTTCGGCAGATCGGCGCACCGGCGGGCCAGGCGCGCGCTGAGATCCGGATCGACCTCGTACGCCAGGAGACGGCCGTCGACCCGGGCGAGCGCCCGGGCGAGCACCCGGGTCAGCTGCCCGGTGCCGGCACCGACCTCGATGGTCAGTTCACCGGGCGTGGGCCGTACGGCCCGGACCACCCGGTCGATGGCCGACCGGTCGTGCAGGAAGGTCTGCGAGTAGACCCGACGGGTACGGTCGGCGCCGGTGGCGGCACCGCCCCGGGTCGGGTAAAGGTTTCTGGTCGGGTCGAAGTTGCCCGTCGGGTCAGGTTTGCGGTGGTGGCGAGGCACGGCCAGGTCCAGTCTGCCGGCCGGCAGGGTCCGGCTCGGCGGTTCACGGACCGGCCGCCGGTCCGGCGGCCGGTCCAGAAAGGTCAGGACTCGGACCGCCCTGGCCGGGGCGGGGGGCTCCGCGCGCGACGGGTACCCGTCGGTGGACCGACGGGGGATCGGGATCGGCAGCGCTGGTGTCCGGCGGAGTGCCGGTCAGCTGCCGGTCAGCTGCCGGGCGCGAACTGGCCGCAGGCCAGGACGGGACGCCGGGCACGCGGGCGGGCAGTCAGCAACTGGCACCACCCGGCCGGCGTACCGCCGGTCAGGATCAGCGCCTGGAAGGTGGTCGACACGCCTGGCAGGTTAACCGGCGGGCATCGCTCAGGCGACCGGTTTTCCAGCCGGGACGTCGACGGTGCGCTGCTCGGCCCGGGCGGTGTCGGCGGCGGCCAGGACGGCCACCACCTGCCGGCCGAACCGTACGTCGCAGGGGTGCCCCGGCGCCCCGGCGGTGACCTGCTTGAGCAGCGCGTCGATGGCCGCGTGGAACGCCTGCCCGGTGGTCACGTCCCGGTGCGGCACCGGCACGATCCCGGGCTCACCGAAGAACGTGACATCGAAGGTCTTCGCCGCCACCGGGCCGTCCAGGTTGAGCGACAGCGTGCTGGTGGCCCCGCTGGCGTGCCGCAGCAGCAGGTGCACCCCGCCGGCCGGGCCGGGCATCGCGGCGACCCGGCAGACCGGGCCGAGCACCGGCAGCAGCACCGACAGCACGTGCGGGCCGATGTCCCACAGCCCGCCGTAGCTGCGCCGCCAGGGCGAGGCACCGTACGGATTGCCGGGCTCGGAGATGGCTGCGAACAGCACTCCCCGGGCACCGTGCCAGGCACCGTCGGCCGGCCGGGCCAGAAAGTCGATCATGGCTGGGTTGAACCGGCTGGTGAAGAAGACCACCGAGGCGACGTCCCGCCGGTCGACCGCTGCGACGACCCGGTCGGCGTCCGGCAGGGTCAGCGCCAGCGGCTTGTCCAGCAGCAGGTGCCGGCCGGCGTCGGCGGCGCGGACCGCGATCCCGGCCTGTACGTCGGGCGGCAGGGCGACGGCGACCGCGTCGACGTCGGCGAGCAGCGCGTCCACGTCCTGGTACGGCGCGACGCCGTACCGCTGCGCCAGCGCCGTGGCCTTCGCCCGGTCCCGTCCCCAGACCCCGACCAGCTCCGCGCCGGGGTGTGTGGCGATCCCGGCCGCGTGGGTCTCGGCCGCCCAGTGCCCGGTGCCGAACAGACCGAACCGCAATGCCATCGCCGCGTTTCCCTTCGTCGACCGGAGTTCAGTGTGACCGCTCGGCCCGGTCCGCGACGTAGCGGGCCTCCTCGGCGTCGGCTGCGGCGGCGGCCGCCTCCTCGGCCAGCGCGGCGGCGCTCAGCTCGGCGATGTAGGCCGCTTCCACGGCCCGACGCGCGGCGGCGGCGACCACGTCGTACTCCCGGCGGGCCGCCTGGTCGCGGACGCGGTGCCGGTCGACGGCCCGGTCGGCCCGGTCGGCCGCCGTCGGATCCGGCGGTGCGCCACCGGCCCGCCGCCACACGGTACGCAGTTGCTGCACCGAGATGTCGCCCCGACGGTACGCGGTGAGCGCGGCCCGGCTGACGTCGCGCCCATGCTCGGCGGGCAGCGGCGCACCGGTGACGACGGCCGCCGGCCGGTCCTCCTGGTCGGCGAGCAACGCCTGCTGATAGGCCCGGCCGGCGGTTTCCTGCCGCTGCCAGGCGTCGTCGCGGGCCAGCTCGGCGGCGGCCGCCCGGTCGCGCAGCTGGTCGGCGGCGGTCCGCGCGTTGTCGGCCGCGACGGCGATGGTCTGCGCCTCGGCGGCGAGTTCGTCGGCTTCGGCCCGCAGCGCCCGCCGGTCGGCCGGGTGCTCCGCCGTGCGGGCGGCCAACGCGGCCAGCGCGAGCAGGGCGAGCAAGACGAGACAGCTGGCGATCAGGAGGCCCCAGATGCCGACGCCAACCACCACGCCCTCCCCAGGGTGGATCGGACCGTCCGGGACTGACTATAGACTCCGACTGATACCGAGAGCCACCGTCCGGACACGGCGGATCGGATCGCCCGGTAACGCCTTGCGGCCCGCCGGGACGCACCTCGACGGGGCGCTGTAGCTGGTGAGTAGGGTGTTCGGCGTGACTGTGGCAGCTGAGCCGGTGGTGCGGCGGTGAACGGGCCGATCGCCGCCGTGGTCATCGTCGGGGCGCTGGCCGTCGCCGGCTGGGCGCTGCTCTGCGCGGCGTTGGACCGGCCGCCGAATCTGATCCAGTACGGCGGGCTGGCGGTGGTCGAGGTCGCCCTGCTCGCACTGACCGTGGCCGCCGTGGTGGCGCTGGTCGGTGGGGAGCGTCCCGGTGAACCACCGGTCTTCGCCGGCTACCTGATCACCACGCTCAGCCTGCCGCCGATGGCGGGGGTGCTGGGTCGGATGGAGCCGACCCGGTGGGGCTCGTTGACCGTCGGCGTCTTCGCCCTGGTGATCCCGGTGCTGGTGGTCCGGCTGCAGCAGACCTGGACGGCGGTCGGCGGTGGCTGACCCGACGTCGACGGACGGCCGGACGGCGCGGACCGGCCGGACGGCGCGGACCCGCAGCGGGCCGGGCCGGGTGCTGATCGGCGTCTACATTCTCTTCGCGATCGCCGCCTCGTCCCGGGCCGGCGTGCAGATCGCCACCCGGTTCGGCGAGGCGCCGGTGGCGTACCTGCTCTCCGCCTTCGCCGCAGTGGTGTACCTGGTGGCGGCCGCCGGGCTGATCATCGATGGCCCGATTGGCCGGCGGATCGCGTACGGCTGCTGCACGGTGGAGCTGGTCGGCGTACTCGGCATCGGCGCGGCGAGTCTCGCGGTGCCGGCGGCGTTTCCGGACGAGACGGTCTGGTCGGGCTTTGGCAGCGGGTACGGCTACATCCCGCTGGTGCTGCCGGTGATCGGGCTGCTGTGGCTGCGTCGCAGCCGAACCTCGGCAGCTCCGGGCACCGCCCGACCGGGTAGTTCGGCCACGGACGCGGCAGCGTAGTTCGGCCACCGGCTGGCCGGCGTCCGGTGTGGAGCCCGCCACGGGTGTCGGTATCCCGACAGTGGACGGTCATTGCATCGCAGCTCAGCGCCGGACTGTATGCATTACGTCCTGGATGTCCGAACTGGTGGACCATCGCGCTCCGTACCCGGTCTGTAATCATCGTCCCGGGTCCGTGACCGGCACCCCCGGGTCGGGAGCAAGTGAAGAGGGCGATGAACGATGGCGACCATCTATGACGTTGCGCGGAAAGCGGAGGTCTCCCCAGCTACCGTCTCCCGGGTCGTCAACGGCCACACCAACGTGGATCCCGCGCTGGCGGACCGGGTCCGGCGGGCGATGCGCGAGCTGGACTACCGGCCCAACGCGGTGGCCCGCAACCTGCGCCGCAGCCGGACCACGTTGTGGGCGGTGGTGATCAGCGACATCGGCAACCCGTTCTTCACCGCCCTGGTCCGCGGCGTCGAGGACCTCGCCCAGCAGGCCGGCTACTCGGTCGTGCTGTGCAACACCGACGAGGATCCGGCCAAGGAAACCCGCTACCTGAACGCCGTCCTCGCCGAACAGGTCGCCGGGGTGATCATCGCCCCGTCCGGGCCGGCCGCCGATCTGGGGCAGCTCACCGCCGCCCGGGTGCCGGTGGTGGTGGTCGACCGGCAGCTGCACGGCAGCCGGATCGACACCGTACTGGTGGACAACGAGCACGGCGCCCGGCTGGCCACCACGCACCTGCTCGACTCCGGCTACCGGCGGATCGCCTGCATCACCGGGCGACGTGGCGTCTGGACCGCCTGCCGACGGCTGGGCGGCTACCAGCGGGCACTGGCCGATGCCGGGCAGCCGTACCAGGAGGAGCTGGTCCGCCATGCCGATTTCCGCTCCGACGGTGGCTACCGGGCGATGACGGAGCTGCTGCGGCTACGACCGCGACCGGATGCGCTGTTCGCGGCGAACAACCTGATGACCGTCGGTGCGGTGGAGTGCCTGGTCGACCAGGGCATCCCGGTGCCGGCGGAGATGGGTGTGGTCGGCTTCGACGACCTGCCGTGGGCGCATCTGGTACGGCCCGCGTTGACCACCGTGACCCAGCCGACGTACCAGTTGGGAGAGACCGCCGCCCAGTTGCTCATCGAGCGGATCGCCGACCCCGACCGGGCCGCGACCACCGTCACCCTGCCCACCAAGCTGCAGGTGCGGGAGAGTTCGGTACGTCGACGCCCGTCGGCGGTGGTTGACCCGGATGAGGCGTAGCCGGTCGTTGAGCAGGTGTAGCGCCGCCGGCCGCCGGGTACCCGATGGGCTTACCTCGACGCAGGGAGCGCCATGGCCGTCACCGTCGACACCCCACCGGACCAGATCGGCGGGCTGACCGGCTGGGTGGCCGATGTCATCGCCCGGCTGGGTGAGCTCGGGGTCGGCCTGCTGGTGGCGCTGGAGAGCGTCGTCCCGCCGATCCCCAGCGAGGTGGTGCTGGCGATGGCCGGCTACCTGGCCAGTCAGGACCGGGTGCACCTGGTCGGGGTCTGGGTCGGGGCGACGCTCGGCTCACTGGCCGGCGCGTTGCTGCTCTACTGGCTGGGCGCGGCGATCGGCGAGGCACGGCTGCGACGCTGGCTGGACAAGGTGCCGCTGGTTGATCTGGAGGACCTGGACAAGGCCGACCGGTGGTTCGACCGGTACGGGCGGTGGGCGGTGCTGTTCGGCCGGATGGTGCCGGTCGTGCGGAGCCTGGTCTCGGTGCCGGCCGGTGCCGACCGGATGCCGTTGACCCAGTTCAGCGCCTTCACCACGCTGGGCAGCGGGGTGTGGAACGCGCTGTTCGTCGGCGCCGGGTTCGCGCTCGGCTCACAGTGGCAGCAGGTCGAGCGGTACAGCCGCTGGTTCGACGTGGCGGTCTTCGTACTGCTCGGCGGACTGGTCGTCTACTGGGTGGTCGGCCAGGTTCGGCGCCGCCGCCGCCGGGCCGCGGCAGGCCGCCGCCCATCGCCTTGAACGCCAGGGGCGGTTCGGCCGACGAGCTGTCGGCGGTGACGGTAAGCCCGGCCAGTTGACTCAGCGTGACCCCATCAGGACGAGATAGACGTCCAGGAGACATCTTGAGTTCCCCGGAGCCACGCGAGGGGACGAGTCTGCGTCGGATGACCACGAGCATCGAGGGAACCTACATGGTTGTCTCCGGGCCGATTTGACGACAATGAGGGTTCCCTCGACTGGGTGGATCAACGTACATCGTCGCGGCGTCCGTGTCGGCCGACGCGTAACCACCGCCGGGCCTCCCGTCCAACCCGCTGTGGCACAGGCCGACCACGAGGTTCATGAAACCCCTTGCAGATATACCCCTAGGGGGTATTGTGGCGGCGTGGAAACGGATGGAACCCGACACGACGAGCACACCGGCCACGACAAGCACGGTGGCCATAGCGGCCATAGCGGCCACGGTGGCCATGGTGGCCACGACAAGCACGCGGGGCACGACCCGGAGATGTTCCGCCGCAAGTTCTGGCTGAGTCTCGCGCTGACCGTGCCGGTCGTGGTCACCAGTCACATGGTGATGGACTGGTTCGGCTACTCGCTGGACTTTCCCGGTATGTCCCTGGTCGGCCCGGTGCTCGGCTCGGTGGTGTTCTTCTACGGCGGCTGGCCGTTCCTGGTCGGCGGGGTACACGAGGTCCGCGACCGCGCGCCCGGCATGATGCTGCTGATCTCGATGGCCATCACCGTCGCCTACCTCGCCTCGCTGGCCACCAGCTTCGGCGCCTTCGACCTGGACTTCTGGTGGGAGCTGGCGGCGCTGGTGACGATCATGCTGCTCGGCCACTGGCAGGAGATGAAGGCGATCGGCCAGGCGCAGGGGGCGCTGTCCGCGCTGGCCGCGCTGCTGCCCGACGACGCGGAACGGGTCGCCGACGACGGGCAGGTCCAGCAGGTCACGGTGGCCGACCTGCGGGCCGGGGATCTGGTGCTGGTGCGCTCCGGTGCCCGGGTGCCCGCCGACGGGCGGATCACCGACGGCGAAGCGGAGATGGACGAGTCGATGATCACCGGAGAGTCCCGGCCGGTGCACCGACGCGTCGGTGACCCGGTGGTGGCCGGCACCGTCGCGACCGACTCGGCTGTCCGGGTACGGGTCGAGGCCGTCGGCGAGGACACCGCCCTGGCCGGCATCCAACGCCTCGTCGCACAGGCCCAGGCCTCGAGCGGCCGGGCCCAGATGCTCGCCGACCGGTTCGCCGCCCTGCTGTTCTACGTAGCGATGGCCGCCGCCGTGCTGACCTTCGCCGCCTGGTGGGCGTTCGGCAGCCTCGACGACTCCGTGGTACGGACGGTCACCGTACTGGTGATCGCCTGCCCGCACGCCCTGGGCCTGGCGATCCCCCTGGTGATCGCGTTGTCGACGGCCGTGGCGGCCAAGGCCGGGATCCTGGTCAAGAACCGGCTGGCCCTGGAACGGATGCGGACCGTGGATGCGGTGCTGTTCGACAAGACCGGCACCCTGACCCGGGGCGCGCACACCGTCACCGGGGTCGCGGCGGCACCCGGGCACACCGAGGACGACGTACTGCGGCTGGCCGCTGCGGTGGAAGCTGACAGCGAGCATCCACTGGCCCGGGCCATCGTGGCCGCCGCCACCGGACGCGGTCCGACGAGCGCCGCGACCGACTTCCGGTCGTTGACCGGCCGGGGCGTGCAGGCAAACGTGGACGGCACCCACTATGCCGTCGGCGGCCCAGCGCTGCTGGGCGAACTCGACGCCTCAGTCCCGCCGGAGCTGACCGCCACCAGCGAAGGCTGGTCGGAGCGTGGTACCGCCGTACTGCATCTGCTGCGGCTCGACGGCGGCCGCGCCGAGGTGCTCGGTGCGATCGGGCTGGCCGACGAGGTCCGGCCCGAGGCCCGGCAGGCAATCGCCGAACTGCGCCGACAAGGCATCGACAAGATCATGATGATCACCGGTGACGCCCGGCCGGTCGCCGAGGCGGTCGCTGCCGATCTCGGCTTCCGGTCCGGCGTGGACGAGGTCTTCGCCGAGGTGCTGCCCGCCGACAAGGACAAGACGGTGGCGGATCTGCAGGCCCGGGGGCTGACCGTGGCGATGGTCGGCGACGGCGTCAACGACGCCCCGGCGCTGGCCCGGGCCGACGTCGGCATCGCGATCGGGGCCGGCACCGACGTCGCGATCGAGTCCGCCGGAGTCGTTCTCGCCTCGTCCGACCCGCGCGGGGTCACCGGGGTGATCCGGCTGTCGAAGGCCTCCTACCGCAAGATGCTGCAGAACCTGGGCTGGGCCGCCGGCTACAACGTCGTCGCGATTCCGCTCGCCGCCGGCGTGCTGGCCTGGGCCGGGCTGACGTTGAGCCCGGCGGTCGGCGCGATCCTGATGTCCGCGTCCACCATCGTGGTCGCTCTCAACGCGCAGTTGCTGCGCCGGGTGCAGCTCGCCCCGGACGAGGGGTAGCGGCGGGTGGCCGGGCCGGGTCGTCCGGCCCGGCCACCCGCGCGGGTGGCCGGGCCGCTGGTCAGGGCAGCGTCGCCAGATGCGGCTTGACGGTACGGGCGAACCCGTTGCCGTTGGTCACGTCCCAGTTGATCGACCAGGTCATCGCACCCCGGATGCCGGGGTAGGTGCGCGGCGGCCGGAAACTGCCGCAGCTGGTGCCCCGGGCCAGGCAGTCGAGTGCCTGGTTGACCATCGTCGGGGCGACGATCCCGCCGCCGGCCGCTCCCGGGCCGGCGGGCAGGCCGAGGGCCACCTGGTCAGGGCGCAGGCCCGCTTCCAGTTGCAGGCAGGCCAGTGCGGTCATGAAGTTGATTGTGCCCTGGCTGTAGGCGAACGCCTGGTCGCAGCCGAGCATCGACCCCGAGTTGTAGAACTGGGTGTGCACCACGGTCAGGATGTCGCGGATGTCCAGCGCCAGTTTGAAGTACGACACCGACGGTGACTGCATGTCGATAGTCTGCGGTGCCATCGTGATGATCAGCCCCGGCCCGGTCCGGCTGCGCAGCGCGCGCATGGCCTGCGCCATGTAGGTCGGGTTGAGCCCGTTCTCCAGGTCGATGTCGACACCGTCGAAGCCGTACTCCTGGATCAGCCGGTGCAGGCTGTCGGCGAGCGCCGTGGCGGACGCGGGATCGTTGACCGCGACCCGGCCGGTCTCCCCGCCGATCGAGATGATCACCTTCTTGCCGCGCTGGTGCAGGGTGGCTACGTCGGCCTTGAACTGTGCGTCGGTGTAGCCGCCGAGTGCGGCCGACAGACCCGGGTCGATGCCGAAGCTGACCGCGCCGGGGGTGCTGGTGGCCTCGGCGAAGGCGACCGCGATCAGGTCGTACTCGGCCGGCACGTCGCGTAGGCGCAGCTCGACGGCCGGGTTGTCGAAGTTGTGCCAGTACCCGGTGAGAAAGTGCTCCGGCAGCCCGTCGTCGGTCGGCGGCGCCGTAGTGGGGGGTGGGGTCGTGGGCGGGGGCGCGGTGGTGGGCGGAGCCGTCGTCGGGGGCGCCGTGGTGGGCGGGGCGGTGGTCGGCGGCGGCTGCTGGCCGCCGCAGGGCGCACCGTTGAGGGTGCAGTTGGTCGGGCTGCCCGGTCCGCTGCCGAGGAACCCGAACGAGACCGACGCGCCCGGCGCGAGGTGACCGTTCCAGCTGCGGTTGGTGAAGGTGAACCGCTGCCCGGAGACGCTGAGCAGGGCGTCCCAGTAGGTGCCGACCGTGGTACCGGCCGGCAGGTCGAAGGCGACGGTCCAGGCGGTGATGGCGGTGGCGCCACCGTTGGCGACGGTGACCTTGGCCTCCCAACCACTGCCCCAGTCGGAGGTCTTCACGAAGGTCGCGGTAGGACCGGCGGCCAGGGCCGGACCGGCCGCCCAGATCACCCCTGCGGCGGCGAGGACCGCAGCCAGCACCGGGGCGACTATCCGTACGGATTTCATCGACATCCCTCCCTCGAAGCACCAGTGCGGCAATTATTAAGACTCTTAACAGTTTTGTAAACACCCTGGCAAGGGATGGAGGGCGGAGGCTGGTGGGCGGAGGCTGGTGGGCGGAGGCCGGTGGGCGCGTACTACTCGTCGGCGAGCTGCTCGCGGAGGATGTCCGCGTGCCCACAGTGCTGGGCGAGCTCGCGCAGCACGTGCAGGTACACCCAGCGCAGCGGAAGCGGACCTCGCCGGTTGCCGTGCAGAATGTCATCCAACTCCAGGGACGACGCCGCCCGGCGGGACGCTTCGCAGGCTTCGCGGTGGGCGCGTCGGACGCTGGCGATCGTGTCGTCGGTATTGAGGACGAACGACTCGTCCGCCGTCGCGGGCAGCCCGAGCTCCGTACGCGGCCGGCACGTCACGGCCTCGTCGAACCAGACCTTCTCGACGAAGGTCGCGTGCTTCACCAGACCCAGCAACGTGGTCCGGGAGGCGACCAACGATCGGCGGGCCTGCTCCTCGGTCAGCCCGTCCAGACAGCGGTTGAGTGCGCTGCGGTGCTCGTCGAGGAACGCCTCGAACTGAGCGCGCAGCGGTTGGGTGACGACCTGGTCGGCGAACGTCGGCGGGTAGGAAGGCATGCCCTAAGCATCCCAGCCGATCGGGCGTACGGGGCGCGAGGCCGGCCCCGTGGCAGCGGGTGCCACGGGGCCGGCGGGATTGGGTCAGCGGGCGGTGCCGCGGTAACGCAGTTCGATGGGTGTGCCCGGGTACTCGACGGTGCCGACGAAGTCGCGGTCCGCCCGGAAGGCAATGTTCGCGTCACCCTGCGGGCCGGTCCAGGCCAGGGTCGTGTCGGCCGGGATGGTCCGGTCGTCGACGATGACCCGGCGGTTGCTGATCATCGCGGTCAGGTCGGTGTCCGCGGTCCACGGCAGTGGGGAGAGTCGGTACTCGGTCGCGAAGACCGCTGCGTCGTCGCAGATCATCGGGGTGGACGCCGCGAGGGTGCCCCGGTAGCCGACGCCACCCTCACCCGGGAACCGGGCACTGCCGGTGAACGTACCGTCCGCACCGAAGGTGATGTCGGCATTGCCATTCGGGCCGGCCCAGGTCAGCCGCGTACCCGCAGGGACGGTCTCGCCGTCGATGATGGTTTTCCGGTTGTCCAGCAACAGGTGCAGATCGGCGTCGCCGTGCCACGGATTCGAACTGCTACCCCAGTGGATCTCGGTGTCGAACACCGCCACGTCACAGACCGCCTTGCGGCTGCCCCGGTAGCCCACTCCGCCTTCACCCGGGAACCGGGCACTGCCGGTGAACATTCCGTTCTCGCCGAAGGTGATGTCGGCATTGCCGTTCGGGCCGGTCCAGGTCAACTGCGTGCCTGCGGAAGCCGACTCGGCATCCACGATGGTCCGCCGGTTCTTCACCATGATCGTCGTCTCGGCGTCGCCGTGCCACGGGTTGGAACTGCTGCCCCAGTGAATCTCAGCGGCGTAGGTCGCCGGCTCGTCGCAGGCCACCGGGGTGGACGCCGCGAGGGTGCCCCGGTAGCCGACGCCACCCTCACCCGGGAACCGGGCACTGCCGGTGAACGTACCGTCCGCACCGAAGGTGATGTCGGCATTGCCGTCCGGGCCGGCCCAGGTCAGCCGCGTACCCGCAGGGACGGTCTCGCCGTCGATGATGGTCTTCCGGTTGTCCAGCAACAGGTGCAGATCGGCGTCGCCGTGCCACGGATTGGAACTGCTACCCCAGTGGATCTCGGTGTCGAACACCGCCGCCATGCCGCAGCCGGGCAGCGGTGCGGCGTGCGCGGCGCCGGCGCCGAGGCCGGCGCCGAGCAGGCAGCCGGCGAACGACGCGGCCAGCAGCGCGGTGGCACGGCTCCGACGGTGGACGGCACCTGCGGCCGAACGTCCGATGGCAGTCTTGGTCATGATTCTGTTCTCCTCGAAGATTGATGGCCTCTTCCGTCGTGGAATTAGATCCAGCATGGATGCCTATTTGCGTCGGCACTCCGCGAAACCATGATGAATTTCTGAGGGAACCCTGAGCAAAAGAGACGCGAAATTGGTGGCACCCAGCCAGGAGAAAATATCTGTCAATTCGACGACTCCGTCGATGTCGCACTTACGACCCCGAGCGTCGGGCTGTTGACAGTTGGCGTGTCACGCCTATTTCGGTTGCGCCGACCTGTTTCTAGTCGAGACCGCCGGCAGGCGCGTAGACGCCGGCGCGGGCGGCTGCCGCCGCAGCTTCGGCGGCCCGGTCCGCCGTGGCCTCGTCGACCGGGTCTCCGCTGACGAGCAGGCGGTAGTACAGCGGCGCCGAGACGGCGCGGATGACCTCGGCGGCGTCCGTGCCCTGAGGCAGTTCCGCCCGCCGTACGGCCTGCTCGACGCAGGGTGCCCACTCGGCGATGCGGACGGCGTAGAAGCGGTGCAGCGCCTCGGCGGCGCGGGGGTCGCAGGTCGCGGCGACGATGACCGCCCGGAAGAGGGCACCCTGCCGCGGATCGACCAGGGTGCGCTGCACGAGCCGGGCGTTGGCCCGCAGGTCCCCGATCAGCGATCCGGTGTCGGCCCGCGGCAGCGACTGCTCCGCCATGTCGGTCAGCAGGTCGGCGACGAGGCCGGCGACCGTGCCCCAGCGGCGGTAGACCGTTGTCTTGCCCACCTCGGCGCGGCGCGCCACGTCGGCGAGGTCGAGACGGTCGAAGCCGTGCTCGACGAGCGCGTCACCGGCGGCGCGGAGCACGGCGGCGCGGACCCGGGCGGTCCGCCCACCGGGTCGGATCGCACCGACGGCCATAACGGGTCTCCAGTTTCCTTAGCGGCGACTGGCTGCTAATCTAGCGGACACTAACGGAACCACAGTTCCTTTAAGGGAGGACACCAGCGTGGAGTACCGACGACTCGGAACATCCGGGCTCACCGTGCCCGCCCTCAGCTTCGGAGCCGGCACCTTCGGCGGCTCCGGACCGCTCTTCGGTGCCTGGGGCAACACGGACGCCCGCGAGGCACGACGCCTCGTGGACATCTGCCTCGACGCCGGAGTGACCATGTTCGACACCGCGGACGTGTACTCCGACGGCGCATCCGAACAGGTGCTGGGGCAAGCGATCAAGGGCCGACGCGACACAGTCCTGCTCTCGACCAAGAGTGGACTGCCGACCGGCGACGGACCGAACGATGCCGGAACCTCACACACGCGGCTGATCCGGTCGGTCGACGCGGCGCTGCGCCGACTCGGCACCGACCACATCGATCTGTTCCAGCTGCACGCCTTCGACGCCGCGACACCCGTCGAAGAGGTCGTCGCGACCCTCGACGACCTGGTACGCGACGGGAAGATCCGCTATCTCGGCGTCTCCAACTTCGCCGGCTGGCAGCTGATGAAGTCCCTCGCCGCAGCCGACCGGGACCACCGCCGCCGGTACGTGGCCCACCAGGTCTACTACTCACTCGTCGGTCGGGACTACGAGTGGGAACTCCTGCCGCTGGGCCTCGACCAGGGCGTCGGAGCCGTGGTGTGGAGCCCACTCGGCTGGGGACGGCTCACCGGCCGGATCCGCCGCGACACACCACCACCGCCCACGAGCCGGCTGCACGCGACCGCCGCCTACGGTCCACCGGTCGACGATGAGCACCTGTTCCGCGTCGTGGACGTGCTCGAGGAACTGTCCCGCGAGACCGGCCGGGCGGTGCCGCAGATCGCGGTCAACTGGCTGCTGCAACGACCCACCGTGGCCACCGTCATCATCGGCGCCCGCAACGAGGAGCAGCTCCGGCAGAACATCGGCGCTGTCGGCTGGTCGCTCACTCCCGAACAGACGGCCCGGCTCGACCACGCCAGCAGCCGTACCGCCCCATACCCGTACTTTCCTTACCAGCGGCAGGAGGGCTTCGCCAGGCTGAACCCTTCGCCGCTCGCGCGCATCGCGGGCCAGGGGAGCCCGGCTCGCCCCACCGAAGCGGGTCGACCGGCCGGGCTCCCCGTCGAGGTCAGCGGCGGAAGTGGAACCAGTTGACGTTGACGAAGTCGTTCGGCTGGCCGCTGCTGAAGGTCAGGTAGACCGTCTGCCGGCCGGTCACCCCGGAGACGTTGCCGGGCACCGTACGCCAGGACTGCCAGCCGCCGGTGTCACCGACGGCGAAGCTGCCGATCGGCGCGGCGGTGGGACTGCCTATGCGGACCTGGACCAGGCCGCTGACCCCGGCGCCGGCGCCGGAGGCGACCCGGGCGACGAAGTCACGCGGCGGCGTCGATCCGAAGTCGACGTTGTCGTAGCGAGCCCAGTCTCCGTTGGACAGCCAGCCGATGTTCTGACCGCCCTCACTGCACGCCTCGGTCCCGACCCCGTTCTGTGCGTTGAACGCCTCGGCCTGGATCGCGGCGTACGCGTTCACCCCACCGCCGGGCGGCGGCGTGGTCGGCGGCGGTGGCGTGGTGGGCGGCGGGTTCGACCCGCCGCGGGTGTAGACCGCGACGTAGTCGACCAGCATCGGTACGCCGGAGACGGTGTTCGCGGTCGGCGTGGTGGAGCCGGCGACCCCGTTCGGGAAGGCACCGCCCATCGCGACGTTGAGCAGGATGAAGTAGCCGGCGTGGGTGGTCATGTTGGACCAGTGCGGCTCGGGGATCTGCCCCTGGGTGACGGTGTGGTAGTGCTGCCCGTCGACGTACCAGCGCAGTTGCTGCGGGCTGGCGCTGGCGTCCCACTCGAAGCGGTAGGTGTGGAACGCCGACTGGCAGGAGGCGCCGGGGCAGGCCCGGGATCCGCCGATGCCGTTGAACTCGTCGCACGGTCCGCCCGGGGCGACGCCGCAGTGCAGTACGCCCCACACGTTGTTCAGCCCGTTGACGTTCTCCATCACGTCGAACTCGCCGATCGCCGGCCAGTTCTGGTAGTTGCCCCGGTACGGCGAGCCGAGCGCCCAGAACGCCGGCCAGTAGCCGGAGGCGGCGGCCCCGGTCACGTTCGGCACCTGGATCCGGCCTTCGATCGCCATCACGCCACCGGACGGCGGCTTGAAGTTGCTGCGTACCGTCTCGATCCGGGCCGAGGTCCAGTTGCCGGCGCCGTCGCGGATCGGGGTGATCCGCAGGTTGCCGTTGCCGTCGTGCCGGACGTTGGCGGTGCTGTTGGTGTAGGTCTGGATCTCGCCGGTGCCCCACTGCGGCGGGCCGCCGGGGTAGCTGGTGCCGGTGTCGATGATCCAGTTGGCCGACGAGGGCAGCGTGTTTGCGGCGCCGGTGAAGTCGTCGCTCCAGACCAGGTCCCAGCCGCTGGGGGTGGGCGGGATCGCGGCGTTGGCGTGCGCGGTGACCGAGGTGACGACGGCGGTCGCGGTGAGCGCGGCTGCGGCGGCGACGATCCGGGTACGGATGCGGCGACGAGGGCGTCGCGGGGGTGAGTTCATCACTGGCCTCTCTGCTGGGGGTGTGGGCCGGTCACGGCCTGCTGCTGGGGGGTGGCCGGTCGCCGATTCTTGGTCCGGGTCAGGGCAGATGCCGTCGGCCGGCTGAGAGCGTTCTCTCCGGTGCGGTTGCCAATCTTGGGTCTTGGAACATCAGGACTGATGGGGACGGTCGCGGACCGCTCAACTCATCTGAGAGAGCGCTCTCAGGAGTTGTACGTCTCCAGGCCGAACTTGTCAACCGATGTCGATGTCACAACCGGAGTGGAGACTGGCTCTGAACCCATCCGGCAGCCTCGGCGCGGGCGGCGACCGGACCACCGGCACCCTTGGAGACACCGTCCGGCCAGGCCGGACAGCTCGTAAAGTCAGGTAAATCCCTGCATAGCAGTGGATAAGGAGACAGGGTGCGCGTGTCGCATGGAGGAGTCCGGTGAACGGCTGGTTCGAGCAGACCATCGTCTCGACCGGCCGGCTGCCGCTGTTCTGTTTCTTCGTCGGCGTCGTCCTCGGCTTCGCGTTCATCCGCTTCTCGGTCCGGATGATCCGGGCCCAGGTGCGCTGGTGGCCCGGCAACGTCACCCGGGGCGACCTGCACATCCACCACGTCGTCTTCGGGGTGGTCTTCATGCTGGTAGCCGGGGTCGCCGGGCTGGCGATCCCGGTGGAGACGACCTTGTGGCGAGCGGTGGCAGCCGCGCTGTTCGGCGTTGGCGCGGCACTGGTGCTCGACGAGTTCGCGCTGCTGCTGCATCTGAGCGACGTCTACTGGTCGGAGCGCGGCCGCACCTCGATCGACGCGGTTTTCGTGGCGGTCGCCGTTTCCGGGCTGCTGCTGCTCGGCCTGCGACCGCTGGGGGCCAACGAATTCCTCACCGGCGAGACCGACCCGGCACAGTTCGCCGGCGCCGCGCTCATCGTGATCAACCTGGTGCTGGCAGCGATCACCCTGCTCAAGGGCAAGATCTGGACCGGGCTGCTGGGACTGTTCCTGCCGGTCCTGCTGATCGTCGGCGCGCTACGGCTGGCCCGGCCGCACGCGCCCTGGGCACGCTGGTTCTACCGGGGCGAGAGCCGCTGGGCCGAGTGGCGGCGAGCCAGGTCCGCCGACCGCGAGCGCCGCTACCGGCAACCGATCATCCTGGCCAAGATCCGGGTCCAGGAGTTGATCGCCGGTCGGCACGACCTGCCGCTGCCCCGGCCACCCCGGCGCGAACGCTGAGCCGACCGCCCACCCGCGAACCCGGAGCCGACCGCCCACCCGCGAACGCTGAACCGACCGCCCACCCGCGAACCCTGAGCCGACCGGCGCGGCCGGCGGCACCGCAAAGCCGTACCGCCGGGTCGTCCGAAGGCGCAGGATGGCCCGATGACCAGCAGTACTGTCGCCGCCGCGCCGGCCCGGCACCGGCCCGACGCGCTGACCGTCGGTGTGGAGGAGGAGTTCCTGCTCGTCGACCGCCGGTCGGGTGCCGCCGCACCGGCGGTCGCGGCGGTGCTCGCCGAGATCCCGCCGGAGCTGCGCGGGCAGGTGCAGCGGGAGTTCCAGACCAGCCAGATCGAAATCGGCAGTCCACCCGGCCTGGACCTACGGGCGCTGCGGCGTACTCTCGGGACGCTGCGCGCCGGGGTCGCCGACGCCGCCGAGCGGGCCGGTGTCCGGCTGATCGCCGTCGGCACCGCACCGGTCGCCGGACCGCAGCCCGACGTGGTCGACGACCCACGCTTCCACCGGATCGTCGAACGGTACGGGATGCTGCTGCCCGGCCCGGGCACCAACGGGCTGCACGTGCACGTCGCGGTCCCGGACCAGCAGGTCGGCGTACAGGTGCTCAACCCCCTCCGCCCGTGGCTGCCGGTGCTGCAGGCGGCGACCGCCAACTCGCCGTTCTTCCACGGCGTCGACACCGGGTACGCCAGTTGGCGGTCGGTGATGTGGCAGCGTTGGCCGGCGGTTGCCCCGGCCCCACGGTTACGCTCGTACGAGCACTACCGGTCGCTGGTCGACGACTTGACCACCGCCGGTCTCATCCTGGACGAAGGGATGCTCCACTGGTACGCCCGACTGTCGGCGCACTACCCCACCGTCGAGGTCCGCATCGGCGACGTCTGCCCGAGCCTGGACGACACGATCCTGCTCGCCGCGCTGGTCCGCGGTCTGGTCGGCACCGCGCTCACCGCGGTGGAACAGGACCGGCCACCGGTCGACGTGGAGCATCATGTACTGGTCGCCGCCCATTGGCGGGCCGCGCACGACGGGCTGGAGGGGCAGGCCGTGGACCTGACCACCGGGGCACCCACGTTGCGTCCCGGCTGGCATCTGCTGCGCCGGCTGGTCGACACCGTCCGCCCCGAGCTCGACCGGCACGGCGACGTCGCGCTGGTGAACTCGCTGCTGGGCCGGCTGCGGGCACGGGGCACCGGTGCGGCCCGGCAGCGGGCCGTACACGCCGGCAGCGGCGACCTGGGCGCCGTGGTGGACTACCTGGCCACGCAGACCCGCAGCCGGTCGATCATCCCGGCACCGCCGCACGTGACCGATCCCCCGCCGGCCGCCGATCCCCCCGCCGGACCGACCGCCGATCCCCCTGCCGGACCGACCGCCGGACCGCTGACCTGGTCCGACCGGACCCGACTGGAGAAGATGTGAGATGGCGCAACGGATGGTGGTGATCGGTGGTGACGCGGCCGGCATGTCGGCCGCGTCCCAGGCCCGGCAACTGCGTGGCCCCGACGAGCTGAGCATCGTCGCGTTCGAGCGGGGCCGGTTCACCTCGTACTCGGCCTGCGGAATCCCGTACTGGATCTCCGGCCTGGTCGACGACCCGCAGGAGCTGATCGTCCGCGACCCGGAGACGTTCCGCCGCGACCACCACATCGACGTCCGCATCCGGCACGAGGTCACCCGGATCGACCTGGCCGCGCGGGAGGTGGTGGCCACGTCGTTCGGCGACGGCGGGCGGGAGGTCCGCGAGCCGTTCGACACCCTGGTGTACGCCACCGGAGCGGCGCCGGCGCAGCCGCCGTGGGCGGGCAACGCCGCCGCCGGCGTGTTCGGGGTGCAGACCCTCGACGACGGCGCGGCGCTGCGGGACTGGCTCGACCAGGAACCGGCGCCGCGCCGGGCGGTGGTGGTCGGCGGCGGGTACATCGGGGTGGAGATGGCCGAGGCGTTGATCCGGCGCGGGCTGGCGGTGACCCTGGTGGAGCGCAGCCCGCAACCGATGTCCACCGTCGACCCGGACATGGGAGCGCTGGTCCGCTCGGCGCTGGTCGCGCTCGGCATCGACGTGCGTACCGGCGTGTCAGTCACCGGCCTGCACGAACGCGACGGGCGGGTCTGCGAGGTGCTCACCGACGACGGCGCGGTGCCGGCCGACGTCGTGGTGCTGGGTCTGGGCGTACGGCCGAACACCGGGCTCGCCGAGCAGGCCGGCCTGCCGATCGGCGTCACCGGCGGCGTCCGTACCGATCTGCAGATGCGGGTGGTCGGGGTGCCCGACGTGTGGGCGGCCGGCGACTGCGTCGAGACCTTCCACCGGGTCAGCGGCCAGCCGGTGCACATCCCGCTGGGCACCCACGCCAACAAGCAGGGCCGGGTGGCCGGGATCAACATCGGCGGCAGCTACGCCACCTTCCCCGGGGTGATCGGCACCGCGATCACCAAGGTCTGTGACCTGGAGGTGGCCCGCACCGGGCTGCTCGAACGCGAGGCGGCGAAAGCCGGGTACGCCTATGTGAGCGCCACCGTGGAGTCGAACAACCGGGCCGGCTACTTCCCCGGTGCCGCCCCGATGACGATAAAGCTGATCGCCGAGCAGCACACCGGGCAGCTGCTGGGTGGGCAGATCGTCGGCACCTCGGAGGCGGCGAAGCGGATCGACGTGCTGTCCGTCGCGGTGTGGAACCGGATGTCGGTGGCCGAGATGACCGCCCTCGACCTGGGCTACGCCCCGCCGTACTCGCCGGTCTGGGATCCGGTGCTGGTCGCCGCCCGGCGGGCCAACGACGCCGTCGCCGAGACCCCGTGAGCCGGCGCCGGCCCGGACCGGGCGGGTGGCGGTTGCCGTTGGGCGTGGCCGTTAGGCTTGGCGGGTGGACCCGGCGACCCATCCCAGCGGCGATCACCTGCGCGTCTCCGACGCCGAGCGGGAGCAGGTGGTGGAGCTGCTCGGCCAGGCGACCGCGGAAGGCCGGCTGACCCTCGACGAGTACGCCGACCGGGCCACCGAGGCGCACCAGGCCAAGACCCGGGGTGAGCTGGCCCGGCTCACCGCCGACCTGCCCACCGAGTCGTCGGGTGGGTTGCCGGCCGCCGCCGGGCCGGGAGCGCTGGCGGCGCGCGGTCCGGCTTTTCCGGCGGTGCCGGGCAGCGGCGCGACGCCGCCCGCCCCGGTGGAGCGGATGGTGGCGATCTTCGGTGACGAGGTGCGCAAGGGACACTGGCTGGTGCCGGACCGGGTGGAGGCGCGGGCGGTCTTCGGCGACTGCAAGATCGAGTTGCAGGACGCCCAGATCCAGCATCAGGTGACCACTATCGAGGCGACTGCCATCTTCGGCTCGGTCACCGTGTACGTGCCGGAGGGGGTCGACGTCCGGTTGACCGGCACGGCGGTGTTCGGCGACAAGAAGTCGAAGCTGACCGCGCCGCCCCGGCCCGGCGCCCCGATCATCCAGGTGGGCTGCAACGTGATCTTCGGTTCGGTCGTGGTGCGGCCGCCGAAGCGCAAGTGGTGGTGACGGCGGCGGGTCAGCCCGGTTGGCAGGTCGGGCACCAGTAGCTGTTCCGGGCGGCCAGCACACCGGCGGCCACGGTGGCGCCGCAGCACAGGCAGGGTTGGCCGGCGCGCCGGTAGACGTACACCTCGCCACCGTGCCGGTCGTTGCGCGGCGCCCGGCCCATCGCCTCCGGCAGGTGCTCGTCGCGTACGGTGTCGATCCGGCCCCGGCGCACCCCGATCCGCATCAGGGTGACCAGGTCGGCCCAGATCCGCCGCCACTGGTCGGCGGTCAGCCGCCGGCCCAGCGTGGTCGGCGCGATCCCGGCCCGGAACAGCACCTCGGTGGCGTAGACCAGGCCGACCCCGGCGACGATCGTCTGGTCGAGCAACAACGCACCGAGTGGCCGGGCGCTGCGCCGGATCCGTCCGCCGGCGGTGTCCGGGTCGGCGTCGTCGCGCAGCGGGTCGGCGCCGAGCCGGTCGCGCAGGGCGTCGGCCTCCGCCTCGGTGAGCAGTTCGCAGGCGGCCGGTCCGCGCAGGTCCAGCCAGTGCCGTCGGTCCGTTGCGTCGGCTGTCGCGGTCGGCCCGTCGGCAGGCGATCCGTCGGCTGTCACTGCCGGCCTGCCGACCAGCCGCAGCCGGATCTGCCCGACCGGTGCGGGCGGCTGTCCCGGCCCGTCGGCGACGGTGCCGTAGAGGCCCAAGTGCACGTGCAGGATGCCGCCGCCCGGACCGCCCTGGTAGTGGTGCAGCAGGTGTTTGCCGTACGCCTCGGTTGCGGCGAGGGTGGCGCCGGTGAGCCGGGCGGCGCCAGCGGTGAACCGACCCTGCGGGCTGGTCGCGACGACCTGCGCTCCGCCGAGTACGGCGCGGTGGTGGGCGGCCAGCCGGTGGATGGTGTGGCCTTCGGGCATGGCAGCAGAGCCTATCGGCCGCAGCCGGGTTGACCATGATCGGATCGGCTGATTGTATGTTGGCCAACTGTTGATGTGCTGATGATTGTCTACTCATTCGTTCGGAGGTCCCGTGCCCCCCACCACCGTGCTGCCGATCCCCGTCACCGGCAAGCGGAGCGTGAACGCCTATCTCCTGCTCGGCCGCCGACCGGTGGTCGTCGACGCCGGAATGCCCGGCAGCGCGGGAAAGATCCACACCGGTCTGATCCGCCACGGGGTGGACCCCTCCGAGGTAGCGCTGATCGTGCTCACCCACGGGCACACCGACCACTTCGGCTCCGCCGCCCGACTGCACCAGCTGACCGGGGCACCGGTCGCCGGGCACGTCGCCGACCTGGCCCAGTACCGGGCCGGCGCGAGCCGGCGGCCGTATCTGCCGACCGGACCGACCGGGCGGCTGATCATGCGTACCGGGGTGCTCGACCGACCGGTCCGGCCGGTCGAGCCCGACCTGTTGATCGACGGCGAACTGCGGCTCGACGACTACGGCGTGGCCGGCCGGATAGTGCCCACCCCGGGCCACACCGCCGGTTCGATCTCAGTGCTGACCGACGACGGCGACCTCGTCGCCGGAGACCTGGTCGCCAGCTCGATGCTGGGCCTGCTCGGCAGCCGGCCGGCCAACCCGCCGTTCCACGATGACCCGGTCGGCAACCTCGCCAGCCTGCGGCGGATGCTGGCCCTCGGCCCGGCGACGCTGCACGTCGGGCACGGCGGCCCGCTCGACCCGCGCCGGGTCGCCCGCTGGGCGGCAAGGGAGGAGAAGCGGCTCAGCCGGTTGGCCGGGCGCGGCCGACTAACCCGTCGTCGGGCCGGCGTCGGCACCGATCAGTAGCTTGCCGATCAGGCCGACCAACTGGTTCCGCTCGTCGGCGGTGAGGCGCTCGAAGAACCGGGTCTCGAGGGTCGCCGCGTCGGCCGAGATCGTCGCGAGGGCCGCCCGACCGGCCGGGCTGATGGTGACGATGTACGCCCGTCGATTGGTCGGGTTGCGCTGCCGGGTGACCAGACCGGCGCGTTCCAACGCGTCGACCGTGCCGACCATCGTGGTCCGGTCGGTCCGTAGCCCGTCGCTGAGCTCCTGCTGGGAACGGGGACCGGTGGCGTCGAGCATGCCCAGCACCAGGAACTGGGTGAGGTTACGGCCGGTACGCGCGGCGGCGGCCTCACCGATGCGGGTCGCCGCAGCCCCGGCGCGGCAGAGACCGACGATGTGCCGTTGCCACAGCAGCTGACGGAAGTAGTCCGTGAGCTCCGGCGGATCGTCGGGACCGCGCGTTCCATGATCCGCTTCCGGTCCTGCTGGCCTCACCGTCACCGCTACACCCGCCCATGATCGGAACCTGACGGTCCGAGGGTATCGCCACCCGCTTGACCGAGACTGGTGTGGCGGACCGGACATCCGGGTACTGCAAGCCGACAACCGCCGGAGCCCCGTCCAGTCGCGGGGCCGCCCGGCGTACCGATAAGGAGGTCTGTCATGGTCAGGATTCCCTCGCTGTCCCGGCGCACGGAGCCGACGAGGCCGGCGGACGAGCCGTCACCGACCGGCGGTACCACCGCGACCGCGACCGGCACGGCCGACGCCGCAGAGGCCGACAGGACGCGGGCCGACACGACCCGGGCCGGCACGCGGGCCGGGGTCACCGACCCGGCCACCCGGCCGACGCCGCCGGGACCGCGCCCCGAGCCGCCCACCCGGGAGGGCAGCGACCCCCGGCCGGCTCCCCCGCCGGCACCGGCCGGTCCCCGGCCCCGGGCCAGCCTGCTGGCCACGGTCAGCCTGATCACCGGGGTCACCGGCGCGCTGTTCGTGCTGTCCGGACCGCTGGCACCGTACGGCATCGCGATCGGGGTGATCGCCCTCGCCACCGGCCTCGGCGGGATCTCGGCGACGGCCCGCCGGCACATCGCCGGCCGGACCGAGGCGCTGATGGGCATCGTCCTCGCCCTCGGGACGATGATCATCGGAAGCTTGGCGCTGACCGGCGCGCTGAGCTGGTTGACCACCGAGACCGACATGGTGCAGCAGGTACGGCAGTGGCTTGACTCACAGTTTGTCGGAATCTTCTGACGGGCAATGGTGACGTCGGGACGGTGGTTCACCGCCCGCAGGGCCCTGGCAGCGGTGGTTCACCGCAAGAGGGCCGACCGGACCGGTGGTTCACCGGGCACCGCATCTTCGGGGGGCGACGGCGTGGTCGCCCCCCGAAAGCATGTGTACGCAAGAAAACGCACGTCGCACCCGGCGATGACGCAACGATCCGCCGCCACAAGCAACTCCTGACAATGGTTTCTGCGGGTCCCAGCCCTTAGCGTGGAGAACAAGCGCCAGCCCACGGCCACCGCCGAGGCGCGCCTTCGACCCCAGGAGCCAGTCGCATGACGATGCACGCCACCCACCGGCAGTACCTGATGTGCCGGCCGACGTACTTCGCCGTGGAATACGCGATCAACCCGTGGATGGACCCGGCCCGCCCCGTCGACCGGGAGCTGGCGATCGCGCAATGGGACCAGCTACGCCGGACGTACCTGGAACTGGGCCACACGGTCGACGAGATCGAGCCGCTGCCCGGCCTGCCCGACATGGTGTTCGCCGCCAACGGCGCCACCGTCATCGACGGCCGGGCGCTGGCCGTGCAGTTCCGCGAGCCGCAACGGGCCGACGAGGCGCCCGCCTACCGCGACTGGCTGGAGCAGGCCGGCTTCCCGGTGCACGAGGCCAAACACGTCAACGAAGGCGAAGGCGACCTCCTGGTGGTCGGCGACTACCTGCTGGCCGGCACCGGGTTCCGCACCTCGCACGCCGCGCACGCCCACGCCCAGGAGGTGTTCGGCCGTCCGGTGGTCACCCTGCAACTGGTCGACCCGTGCTTCTACCATCTCGACACGGCGCTCGCCGTGATCGACGAGCGGACCATCGCGTACCTGCCGGAGGCGTTCTCTCCCGGCAGCCAGGCGGTGCTGCGCCGGCTGTTCCCGGACGCCGTCACGGCCAGCCTGGCCGACGCCGCCGCGTTCGGTCTCAACGCGGTCAGCGACGGCCGGCACGTGGTGCTGCCGGTACAGGCCGACGGGCTGGCGGCGGCGCTGCGCGAACGCGGCTACCACCCAATCGGGGTCGACCTGTCCGAGCTGCGCAAGGCCGGCGGCGGCCCGAAATGCTGCACCCTGGAGCTGAGGGGGTCGAGCCGATGATCGTCGACGGGATGCTGCGGACACCGAGGGCGGTACGGGACGCGGAACGTTGGACCGCGCACAACTACCACCCGCTACCGGTGGTGATCAGCGAGGCCGCTGGCGCCTGGGTCACCGACGTCGACGGCCGACGCTACCTGGACTGCCTGGCCGGCTACTCGGCGCTCAACTTCGGCCACCGGCATCCGACGTTGACCGCCGCCGCGCACGCTCAGCTGGACCGGCTCACCCTGACCAGCCGGGCGTTCACCCACGACCGGTTCGCCGACTTCTGCCGCGAGCTGGCCGAGCTGTGCGGCAAGGACATGGTGCTGCCGATGAACACCGGCGCCGAGGCGGTGGAGACCGCGATCAAGGTCGCCCGCAAGTGGGGATACCAGGTCAAGGGCGTACCGGACGGTCAGGCGACCATCATCGTGGCCGACGGCAACTTCCACGGCCGGACCACGACGATCGTCAGCTTCTCCACCGACGCCGAGGCCCGCGACGGCTTCGGACCGTACACCCCGGGGTTCACCATCGTGCCGTACGGCGACCTCGCCGCGCTGGCCGACGCGATCGACGAGACCTGCGTCGCGGTGCTGCTGGAGCCGATCCAGGGCGAGCAGGGCGTGGTGGTGCCGCCGGACGGCTACCTGACCGGGGTACGCGACCTGTGCACCCGCAACGACGTGCTGCTGCTAGCCGACGAGATCCAGTCCGGGCTGGGCCGCACCGGGGCGACGTTCGCCTGCGACCACGAGGGCGTGGTGCCGGACATGTACATCCTGGGCAAGGCGCTCGGCGGCGGCATCGTGCCGGTGTCGGCGGTGGTCGCCGACCGGTCGGTGCTCGGGGTGCTGCGCCCCGGCGAGCACGGCTCGACGTTCGGCGGCAACGCCCTTGCCTGCGCCGTCGCCATCGAGGTGGTCCGGCTGCTGGCCACCGGCGAGTACCAGCGCCGTTCGGCCCAGCTGGGGGCCCGACTGCACGCCGGGCTCGACGCGCTGCGCGACGAGGGACGGCTGCTCGCCGTCCGCGGTCGCGGGCTGTGGGCCGGGCTGGACCTGGACCCACGGCGGATGACCGGTCGGCAGGCCTGCGAACGGCTCGCCGAGCGGGGCGTACTGGCCAAGGACACCCACGGTGCGACGATCCGGCTGGCCCCGCCGCTGGTCGTCGACGAGTCCGACGTGGACTTCGCCATCGAACAGCTTTCCCACGTGCTGCGCTGAGCACACCGGCCGGCCGGGGGGCGATGCGCCGCCCGGCCGGAAGCCGGTCGTCCAGCGGCACGGTCAGGGTCGGGTCAAATTCCGGGTCAGTCAGTGGAACACGATGGCCCGACCGCAGGCGATGCTCGCCCGGCACGCCTCGTGCAAGGTGAGCCACGCCTGCGTCTCGGCGGAGAAGTCGGTGCCGTCGGGCACCGCGAACAGCCGGGCCGCCTCGGTGTCCGGCAGCTCCCCGGCCGGGTCCAGCCGGACGCCGATCGCCGGGGCGCAGCGCCGCAACTCGGCGAGCAGACCCTGACCCGACCCGACGATGCCGCCGCCGGCCACCCCGGCCTCGGCCGGCAGGAACACCGGGTCGCCGAGATCGGCCGGCACGTAGTAGCCGGCGGTGTCGGAGTGGCACAGCAGGTGCGACTCCAGCATCGACGCCTGATCGTCGATCAGCTCCCGGTCCGCGATCAGCCCACTCGCGTCGGTGATCGGGGTGACCGGCCGGTCCAGATCCACCAGGGCCAGCACCCGGCGCAGCTGGTGCAGCCAGCTGGTCGGCAGGCTACGCAGGTGCGGCCGGGTCGACGGCACCGCCGCGACGTACTGCTCCTGCCAGCTGACGCCCTCGGCGGCCAGCGCGGCGCTCAACTGGTCGAGGGCGGCGCGGCTACGCGCCGCCCCCTCGTCGTCAATGCCGGACAGTGCCGTGGTGATCCCGACCGTTACCGCAAGACTCATGCGGGGCAGGGTAGCCGGGTTGCCCGACAGGTCGGTCAGGCCAGCGGGTGGCCGGTACGCCGCCGGGTCAGCAGGTGGCCAGCATGCCGGACAGGGCGGACTTCTCCGCGTTGTCCACTGTCATGTCGTAGTACCACTTCACCTGGATCCAGGCCCGGGCGTAGGTGCAACGGAACGAGGCGAGTGGCGGCTGCCAGTCGGCCGGGTCCTTGTCGCCCTTGGCCTGGTTGACGTTGTCGGTGACCGCCCACAGCTCCGGCCCGCCGAGGTCGTTGGCGTACGTCTGACGCCGGGCGGTGGACCAGGCCCAGGCACCGGAACGCCACGCCTCGGCGAGCGGCACCATGTGGTCGATGTCGACGTCCGACGCCTGCGTCCAGGTGGCTCCGTCGAACGGGCTGTACCAGGACCCGGAGGTCGGGTAGCAGCTGCTGTTGACCACGACGTTGCTGCCGTCGCGCTTGAGCACCTGCTCCCGGGTGTTGCAGCTGCCGGTGATGGTGATCCAGTGCGGAAACAGCGACCGGTTGTAGCTGGACTGGTGCGACTCGGCGGCCACGGTGAGCGAGTTCAGCCGGCTGAGCGCGGTGCTGTACGACGGGATGTTGGGTGGGGTGGCCTGGGCGGGGACGGCGGTCAGGGTGAGGGTGACGATGACGGCGATCGTCGCGGCCACGGCGGCGCTGACGGCGCGGCGGACACCGATGGTGGGGCGGGCACTGACTGTGGGTCGGGCACTGACGGTACGGCGGGCCATGAGGGCTCCTGGAGTCGCTGCCCGCCGCGGCCGGGTCGGGTGCTCCGGCCTGGGGGTACGGCGGGCAGGTCGACACCGCGAATCTAAGCTCCTCAATTACCTTGATCAAGACAGGTCGATGAATACGGCGTTAAGTCCAGCGCTCCAACCGGGTGGCTCTATCGTTGTCGCCGTGCCGAACACCGACACTGCCTCCCCGTCGCCGACCAGACCCCGGCTGCACGTTGGCTGTGCGATGTGGACGCACAAGTCCTGGCAGGGGCGGCTGATCGCGCACCCGTTACCGCCGGCCGAACGGCTGCGCCACTACGCCGCCTGGTGCACCGCCGTCGAAGGCAACACCACCTTCTACGCCACCCCGACCCGGGAGACCGCCGCCACCTGGGCGGCGCAGACCGACCCCGACTTCCGCTTCGTGCTCAAACTGCCGAAGACCGTCACCCACGAACACCGGCTCACCGACGCCGACGAGCCACTGAACGCCTTCCTCGACGCGATCGCACCCCTCGGACCACGTACCCATGCGATCTGGGCCCAACTGCCGGCGTCGTTCGGCCCCGACGACGTGCCCGCCCTGGCCCGCTTCCTGCGCCGACTCCCCCGCGACCACCGGTACGCCGTCGAGGTCCGCCACCCGGCGTTCTTCACCGACCCGGCCGCGACCCGGCTACTCGAAGGGGTACTGAGCGACGTCGACGCCGAGTGGGTTCCGTTCGACACCACGACGTTCTTCGCCGCCGAGCCGACCAGCGACGCCGAACGCGACGCCTGGGTCAAGAAGCCCCGCGCCCCGCTGCGCACCCGGGCACTGACCGACCGGCCGATCGTGCGCTACCTCGGCCGCGACGACGTCGAGCAGACCGTCGCCGGCTGGCGGCACTGGGTCGAGGCATCGGTGTCCTGGCTGCGGCAGGGCCGCTCGCCGACGGTGTTCATCCACACCCCGGACAACGCCGACGCGCCGACCCTGGCCCGCCGCTTCCACGACGAGGTACGGGCCGCACTGCCGCAACTCGACCCGTTGCCCGAGCCGATCCCGGCGCAGCCGCTGACCCTGTTCTGACCGGCACGGGGCGGACTGCCGGCCACCACCTTGCCTGACCGGGCTGCCGGCCGCCACGGTCGGGCCCGGCTCACGCCTCGTCGGCCAGAATCCGGGCCAGGGTCCGGCGACCCATCCGGCTCATCGCAGGAAAGCTGTCCACGTAGTACCAGACCGCGCCCGTCGACTGCTCGAACGCCCACGCCTTGCCGCGCTGCCAGTCCAGCTCGGTGCAGATCAGTCGCTCACGCAGCACCGAGCGTGGCCGGTCGTCGAGCAGATGCCAGGCGGCCACCAGCTCCAGCGCCGGATCGGCGGGCCGCAGACCACCTACGTCCAGCACCCCGGCCAGCCGACCGGCGCGGACCAGGACGTTGCCGGGGATCAGGTCGCCGTGCACCATCGCGTCCGGTGTCTCGCGCGGCAGCTCCCGCAACCGTCCCCACAGCCGGCGCAGCGCCGGCACGTCCAGCAGATGTTCGCTGCGGTCGAAGCAGGTCCGCATCCAGGCGTCATGCCGGCACAGGTCACCGCCCCGGCCGCCGCCGCCTCGTCGGCCAGGTGCCGCCGTACCGTGTCGGGCTCGTCGGGGCGCAGCGGGAACCGGGCGGCCAGCCGGTCCCCGATCCGGAAGATCGCATGCACCGTGCCCTGCCCGGCCGCTGCTCGCACCGGCAGGTCCCGCCACTGTGGGAACTGCTCGTCGATGAGCGCGCGGACGGTCGTCACCGGCACGGCCAACTGGTCGTCGTGTATCCGCACCGCTGCAGCGTGCCGGTTGTGGACGCGGTGGTGCCACCGGGTTTCCCTGACCGCCGGCAACGGCACCGCGACCCGACCTGGCCCGCCGGTGGCGGATGATGGGCCGATGCCTGTGGTCGAAGCAGCGGTAACCGTCCCCGTACCGCCGGATCTCGCCTTCGCGGTGTCCCAGACCACCACGCCGGTCCGGCACCGTTGGGACCCGTTCATCCGGGTACAGCACTTCGTCGACGGGGCCACCCGCCCCGGCAAGGGCGTCCGTACCTTCACCCGGTCCCGGCACGGCCTGACGATGATCAGCGAGTACGTCTCGTACGCTCCGCCGACCAACGTCGGCATGAAGATGGTGCGTGGTCCCTGGTTCTTCGAAATGTTCGCCGGCGGCTGGCGGTTCGCCCCGGCGTCCGAGCCCGGTCACACGGTGGCGACCTGGCGGTACAGCTTCCGCTGCCGGCCGGCACCGCTGCGCCCGATCGCCGACCGGATCGGGGTGTGGCTGCTGGGCCGCGACATCCGTCGCCGCATCGCCGGCTACGCGGCCGGTTGCGCCGACCCCGAGGTCGTCGCCGCCGCCCGCCGGTCACTGTCCGACTGATCCCGGTCGGTTTCCCAGCGGCTCGGGACCCGACGCAGCGCGAGGGCCGGACCCCGTACCCGGGGTCCGGCCCTCGCGCTGAGCTTGGGGTGTTTCGGGTCAGCTGTTCCAGTGCTGGACGACCAGCTCGGCGGCCTGGGTCTCCCACTGCGCGTAGTGGTCCGGGTACGCCGACACCTGGACGGTCTGCGCGGCCTCGGTCAGCGGCATGTCCTGCCAGCCGTCGACGGCCTTGAGCCCGTTCAGGAACGCGGTGGTGGAGTACTCGACGTCGGTGATCTGCTCCACCGTGCCCCAACCGGAGGAGGGACGCTGCTGGAACAGGCCCTGCGAGTCGTGGTCGTTGCGGTCACCCAGGTGGCCGAGGTTCTCCAGCTTGGACTCCTGCAGGGCGGTGGCGATCGCGACCACGGCGGCCCGCTCGTCCATGCCGGCCTTCTTCGTCGCGGCGATGATGCCCTTGACGTTGTCGGTCTGCTCGCCGGACAGGGTGATGCGGGACTGCTCGCCCTGCACACCGTGCGGGGTCAGCTTGCCGGCGTCCACGCTGCTGGCGGCGGCGGAAACCGGTGCGGCCAGGGCGGTGGGGGCGTGCTCGGCGGCCAGGGCGGGGGCGGCGATCGCG